>Ga0209040_10002317_pt1 | contig 15040 bp, 9 predicted proteins | sample BogFormECP12_OM3_FD_188240 | JGI IMG/M metagenome (GOLD analysis project Ga0209040, IMG submission 188240) | Bog forest soil microbial communities from Calvert Island, British Columbia, Canada - ECP12_OM3 (SPAdes) (version 2) | ecosystem: Environmental > Aquatic > Freshwater > Wetlands > Bog ...
AGACGCTTGGCTACGTCAAGCACATCATCGAACGCGGCGCGGCATGGTTCGCAGCTATCGGGCCCGAGAAATCGCCCGGGCCGAAGATCATGTCGGTCAGCGGCCACGTGCGCAAGCCGGGCAACTATGAGGTGCCGCTGGGCATCCGCGCGCGCGAGCTCATCGAGGAGTACGGCGGCGGGCTGCTGCAAGGGCGCAAACTCAAAGCGTTCCAGCCCGGCGGCGCATCGTCCGCCGCGCTGTTCGAGGAGGATCTCGACGTCGCCATCGACTTCGATTCGCTGGCCGCGAAGCGCACGATGCTCGGCTCGGGCGGTTTCGTCGTCATGGATGACACCGCGTGCATGGTCAACTGCGCCATGACGCTGACGCGCTTCTTCGAGCACGAATCCTGCGGCCAGTGCACGCCGTGCCGCGAAGGCGGGCAATGGGTCGCACGCATGGTGGCGCGCCTCGAGGCCGGCGAGGGCAGCCGTGAAGATCTGCGCGTGTTGGGCGTCATCAACAACACCATCACGGGGACGAACCTGTGTCCGCTGGGCGACTCGATCATGCCGTTCCTGAGCTCGGTGATGCGGCGTTTCCCCGAAGAATTCGCGGCGCATGTGGCGCAGGGCGGCTGCCCGCTCAAGCAGACGGCCGGTGTCGCATGAGCGAGCAGAAGATGGTGAAGCTGCTGATCGACGGCCAAGATGTCGTCGTGCCCGACGGCACGCTCGTCGTCGAAGCGGCCAAACTGCTCGGCACGCAGATCCCGGTGTACTGCTACCATCCTAAGATGGACCCGGCCGGCCTGTGCCGCATCTGCCTGGTCGAGATCGAGAAGACCCCCAAGCTGCAGATCGCATGCGCGACGCGCGTGACCGAGGGTATGGTGGTGCACACGATGTCGCCCAAGGTCGCGGAGGCGCGCCGCGGCGTGCTCGAGTTCTTGCTGCTCAACCACCCGCTGGACTGCCCGATCTGCGACAAGGGCGGCGAGTGCGATCTGCAAGACTTCACGATGGAGTACGGGCCAGCGTCAAGCCGGCTCACCGAGCCCAAGCTGCACAAGCCCAAGCGCGTCGATCTCGGCCCCACCATCGTCTTGGACGAAGAACGCTGCATCTTATGCCGGCGCTGCACGCGCTTCGATGACGAGATCGCGCAGGAGCGCAACCTCGTGGTCGTCGAGCGCGGACACGGCTCGCTCATCGGCACGGTCGACGGCGGCGATTACGAGTCGTACTTCTCGGGCAACACCACGGAGATCTGTCCGGTCGGCGCGCTCACCAGCAAGGCCTACCGCTTCCGCGCGCGCCCGTGGGACCTCGGCCACGCCGACTCGGTCTGCACGCAGTGCTCGGTCGGCTGCAACTATCGCATCGACACGCGCTTCGGGCGCATCATGCGCACCTTCACGCGCGAGAATCCCGAGGTCGATGGCGGCTGGATCTGCGACCGCGGACGCTACACGTTCAATTACCTGTACGAGCCCGCGCGCTTGCGCAGGCCGCTCGTGCGGCGCGACGGCGACCTCGAAGAGGCGACGTTCGCCGAGGCGGTGGCGTTGGCCGCGGAAAAACTGCAGACGGCTGCGGCGGCCGGCCGCGTGGGCGTCATCGGCGGTGGCCGGCAAAGCGATGAAGAAGCGTTCGCCTTGCAGCGCTTTGCGCGCGAGGTGCTGCGCACCGACAACATCGACCATCGCGCCCGGCTGCAGAAGTTCGCTTCTCCGGCGCGCTTCGGCGCGCGCATCGCCGACATCGACGACGCCTCGCTGATCTTGGTGTTCGGCGCGATCACGCCCGAACAGGCGCCCATCCTCGACCTGCGCATCCGGCGCGCGGTGGCGCGAGGAAAAGCCCGCTTGGTCTTCGTCGGCCCGTTCAAGCCGGAGTTCGCCGTGCCGTTCGAACACGTCGAGTATGCGGCCGGCGCCATCGGCGATCTGATGGAATCGCTCGCCGATGCGGTCACGCGCGGCTCGCAGACCGGCAACCAGTTCGTCGACCAGCTGGCGCAGACGTTCACCCAGGCGAGCAAGATCGTCGCGGTCCACAACGGGCGCAACACCGTCGCCGCGGGCGCGCTCGAACGGCTGATGGAGACGCTCGCCGGCAAGGACCATCAGGTCGGCATCCTGGTGGTCGGCAGCCAGGGCAACGCGCGCGGGGCCGAAGCGGCCGGCTGCGTGCCCAACCTCGGGCCCGGTTATGCGCCGGTCTCGAAGCCCGGCATGACCACGGGTGAGATGCTCGAGGCGGCGGCGTCAGGCAAACTCGACGCGCTCTACATCGCCGGCGCCAATCCGGCGCTGACCTACCCCGATGGCGCGCTGGTGCGCAAAGCGCTGGAGAACGTGCCGTTCTTGGTCGTCGCCGATCAGCTCCTGACGCAGACCGCAGCGCATGCCGATGTCGTGTTCGCAGCCGCCTCGTTCGCCGAGAAACGCGGTCACGTCACCAATCTCGAAGGGCGCCGCCAAGCGTTCGCACAGGCCATCGAGTCTCCGGTGCACGTCGCCACCGACGCCGCGATCCTTGCGGCGATCGCTGCCGCGCTCGGCAAGCCGGACGCGCTCTCGTCAGACCCCGATTGGCTGTTCGCGCGGCTGGAAGCGGCCGAGCAAGCGGCTGGAACCGAGGAGCCGCTTGCGCGGCCCAAACTCGATCAACTGGCCTCGCCGCAGGTCGACACGATGGACGCGCAGCGCAAGACGTTCACCGTCATCCCGGTTCCCAAGCTATATGGCGGCGGAAGCGCCGCCGCGCACGATCCCGGCCTTGCGCCGATGCGTCCGCAGCCGTGCGCGATTTTCCACGAGGACGACGCGCTGCTGCTCGGCATCGCCGACGGCCGAGCGGTCACCCTCGCGGGTCGCGGCGGCTCGATCACCGTCGCGGCGCGCATCGATTCGCGCGCGCCGGTCGGAGGAGTGCTCGTCATCGCCGACATGCCCGAAGCGCCGGTCAACGTGCTGCTCGACGCGTCGGGCGCCGGCCGGGTGACCGTGACGCCGGCGGCAGCTCGCGAGGAGGCGACCGCATGAATCCCACGCTTGCGCTCGCGATCGTCATCGCCATCAAGGCCGGCATATTGATCTTCATCGTCGTCACCGCGTTCGCGTATCTCATGCTCGCCGAGCGCAAGGTGCTGGCCTGGTTCCAGCTGCGCGTCGGGCCGATCTGGTGCGGGCCTTGGGGACTGTTGCAGCCGGCCGCCGACGCCGTGAAGCTGGTGCTCAAAGAAGACCTGACCCCGGCGACCGCCGATCCTTTCATCTATAAGATCGCGCCGGCGCTGGCGGTGCTGACCGCGCTCATGGCCTACGCGGTCATCCCTTTCGGCACGTTCCCCGACGGCACGCCGATATCGATCGCCAATCCGAATGTCGGCATCTTGTATCTGCTCGCCATGGGCGCCATCGGCGTGTACGGCATCGCCCTGGGCGGCTGGGCCTCGCAATCAAAGTGGCCGCTGCTCGGCGCGATCCGCTCGACTGCGCAGCTCATCTCCTACGAATTGGCCATGGGCCTGTCGATCGTCGGCGTGCTCATCCTGGCCGGCACCACCGACCTGCACGGCATCGTCTCGGCGCAAACTGCGCACCACGTGTGGTTCTTCATCCCGCAGATCGTCGGCTTTTTGATCTACATCATCACCGCGACCGCAGAGACCAACCGCGCGCCGTTTGACCTGCCTGAAGCGGAGACCGAGCTGGTGGCGGGCTTCCATACCGAGTATTCGAGCCTGCGCTTCGGCACGTTCTTCGTGGCCGAGTACGTCAACATGATCACGGTGTCGGCGATCGCGACGCTGCTGTTCCTGGGCGGCGGCGACGGCCCGTTCGTCTCGGCCGTGCCGTGGCTGTCGATCCTATGGTTCTTGGTCAAGGTGGCGGCCTTGCTGTTCGGCTTCATCTGGCTGCGCGCGACGCTGCCGCGCCTGCGCTACGACCGGCTGATGGCGTTCGGCTGGAAGGTTCTGTTGCCGGTCGCGGTCGTCAATCTGCTGATCACAGCGGCGTTCGTCGCGCTGCGAGGACAGGGTTCATGACCAATCCGTTCACCGCGGCGTGGGGCATCGCGATCGGCTTGTCGACCACGCTCAAGTATCTCTTCCGCAAGAAGTCGACGATCGACTATCCGCGCGAGCCGTTTCCGCACCCGGAGCGCTTCCGCGGCGTGCACGAACTGCGCAAGTACGACGACGGCATGGAGCGCTGCATCGGCTGCGAGCTGTGCGCTGTCGCCTGTCCGGCCAACGCCATCACCGTCATCGGCGCCGAGAACGATCCCGCCAAACCGGTCTCGCCGGGCGAGCGCTACGGCTACCGCTACGAGATCGACATGCTGCGCTGCATCTTCTGCGGCTGGTGCGAAGAGGCGTGCCCGACCGATGCGATCGTGCTGACGCCGCGCTTCGACATCGCCGACTACACGCGCCAGCGGCTGGTCTTCGGCAAGGACAAACTGGTCGTGCGAGACCCGTACACGCAGCATCTGGCCAACACGGAGTCGGCGGTCGAGACCGACCCTGGCGTCGGTCGAATAAATTCGACCGCTACATCGGAGAACGCGCCGTGATCACTCTCTTCTGGATCACCGCGTTCGTCGCGATCGCGTCGGGCGTGTGGACCATCTCGAGCCGCCAACCCGTGCATTCGGTCGTCGGCCTCATCGTCAACTTCGCGGCGCTCGCGGTCCTGTTCTTGACGCTCTCGGCCGAGTTCTTGGCGATGATGCAGATCCTGATCTACGCAGGCGCGATACTCGTGCTGTTCTTATTCGTCATCGCGCTGCTCACGATCGGCGCACAGCCGATCGAGGTCGGACCGGGCCGCTTGCCGTTCCAAGCCGCGCCCTCGGTGGCGGCGGGCCTGGCCGCGCTCCTGCTGATGGGCGCCGGGTTGCGCGTCGCCTGGTCGCAGTCGGCGGCGACGCCGCCGGCTGATCTGGGCACCGTCGCGAGCTTCGGACAGCAGTTGCTGACCACGCACGTCTTCGCCTTCGAAGTCACGGCGTTCATCCTGCTGATCGCGATCGTCGGCGTCGTCATGATGGCCGGCCGCCAGGAGCTGCGCTTCTGACCATGCCGCAAGTGCCGCTCAACCTCTATCTCGAGCTGTCCGCGGTGCTGTTCGTCATCGGCGCCCTCGGCTTTTTGCTGCGCCGCAATCCGATCACCATGCTCATGTCGATCGAGCTGATGTGGAACGCCGGCAACCTGGCGTTCATAGCGTTCGCGCGCAACTTCGGCGACATGAGCGGGCAGGTGTTCGCGTTCTTGGTGATCACGGTCGCGGCGGCAGAAGCAGCCATCGCGCTGGCGATCGTCGTGATGGTCTTCCGGCGCCGCGAGAACGCCGACGTCGACGACATCTCGGTGATGAGAGGCTGATGGCGGACTTCTTCTTGTCGGCCGCGCCGCTCATACTGTTCTTCCCGCTCATCGGCGCGGCGACGATCGCGATCTTCGGGCAGTACGTCCATCGCTCGGCGTCGGGCATCATCGGCTGCGTCTCGCTCGGCCTATCGTTCCTCTTGACGGTCGGCCTGGCCGCCGTCATCTTGCCGCTGCCGGTCGGGCAGCAGATCCTCTACAGCCACAGCCACTTCATCGGCTATTGGGCGCACCTGCCGCCGGACCTGATCATCTCGTTCCGGCTGCTGGTCGACCCGCTCGCACTGCTGTGGATGCTCATCATCACGGGCGTCGGCCTGTTGATCCACATCTACTCGGTCGGCTATATGGCCGAGGACAAGAACTATCGCACGTTCTTCTCCTACATGAACCTGTTCGTCTTCACGATGCTGCTGCTGGTGATGGCCGACAACTTCTTGTGGCTGCTCATCGGCTGGGGCGGCGTCGGCTTGGCGTCGTACCTGCTCATCGGCTTCTACTACGACCGGCCGGTCGCGGTGCTCGCCGCGCGCAAAGCGCTGATCATGAACGTCATCGGCGACGTCGGCATCATGATCGCGATCTTCCTCATGTACGCGCACTTCGGCAACATCACGTATGAAGGCGTCTTCAGCCACGTGGGCACCGTCGGCGCACCGGCGCTGACCTGGATCGGCATTTGGCTGTTCGTCGGCGCGGTCGCCAAGTCGGCGCAGCTGCCGCTGCAGACCTGGCTGCCCGACGCGATGGAGGGTCCCACGCCGGTCAGCGCGCTCATCCACGCCGCGACCATGGTCACCGCCGGCGTGTACCTTGTCGCGCGCGCGCATCCGATCTACGACAGCGCGCCGGTCGCAGCGGAGATCGTCGCGGTGGTTGGCGGCGTCACGGCGCTGTTCGCGGCGACGATCGGCTGCGTGCAATACGACATCAAGCGCGTGCTGGCGTACTCGACCATGAGCCAGATCGGCTACATGATCTTGGCGGTCGGCGTAGGCGCGTACGCGGCCGGCGCGTCGCACTTCATGACGCACGCGTTTTTCAAGGCGCTGCTCTTCCTGTCGGCCGGCCTGGTGATCCACGCGCTCGGCGGCGAGCAGGACATCCGTAAGATGGGCGGGCTGGCCGCGAAGCTGCCGTTCGCGTTCTGGACGTTCGCCGTCGGCGCGGTCGCCATCGCCGGCATCTTCCCGTTCTCGGGTTTCTTCTCCAAGGACGCCGTGCTCGATGCGACGCTGACCTCGCACCATCCGTATCTGTTCGCGTGCGGCGTGGCCGCGGCGGGCTTGACCGCTTTCTACATGGCGCGGCTGGTCTTCTTGACGTTCTTCACCGGCGCGTACCGCGGCGAGCACGAAGTGCACGCGGAGGCGGCGCGCACGATGACCATACCGGTGGCCTTGCTCGCCGTGCTCTCGCTCGTCGGCGGGGCGCTCATACTGCCGCGCCATGACGAGCTGGCGATCATGCTGCGCAGCACGTTCGTCGACGCGCGGCTGCCGCAGAACGGCAACGAGTTCGATCTCGGGCTCTCGTTCGGCGTGCTCTTGATCGCGCTTGCGGGCATCGCGCTCGCCTGGCTCGCCTATGAATGGCGGCCGGCCATCGCCGCGGCGGCGAAGCGGACGTTCTCAGGCGCTCACGCGTTGCTCACCAACGCATACTATTTCGACGTCATCTACCACTGGCTGTTCGAGCGGCCGACCTACGCGCTTGCGAACGCGCTCTTGCGCCTATTCGAGACCGACGCGGTCGACGCGCTGCCGGCGTTCGCGGTGCGGCTGGGATCGTCGTTGGGAGGTCTGTCCACCCGCTGGGAGACCGGCTATTTGCGCCGCTATGGCTTGACGTTCGTCATCGGCGCCGCGCTGCTGCTCTTCATCTACATGCTCTTGGCGCACGGGTCAAGCGCGGGGGCCCTGCCATGATCAGCGCCATGGTCTTCTTCCCGTTGCTGTTCGCGCTGGTGCTGTTGTGCGTGCCGCGCGACAACGGCCCGCTGCTCAAGGGCGTGGCATTGGCCGGCGCACTCGGCACCTTCGCCATCTCGCTCGTGCTGCTGCCGCTCGCACCCGGCGGCGTGGTGCAGGACTCGCTGAATTGGATCAACGGCGCCGTCGGCGCCGCATATCACGTGCGCGTGGACGGCATCAGCCTGTGGTTCGTGCTGCTGACGACCTTCGTCACTGTGCCGGCCGTGTGGGCGGCGTTCGCATATCGCGATGCCGCGCGGCTGCGCGGCTATCTCTCGCTGCTGCTGCTGTTCGAATGGACGCTGCTGGGCTTGTTCACCGCCGACGACCTGCTGCTGTTCTACATCTACTGGGACCTGATGCTCATCCCGGTGTTCCTCGCGCTGGTCGGGTTCGCGGGCACGCCCCAGGCCCGGCGCGCGGCCTGGACCTATCTCATCTACAATCTTGCCGGCGGCCTCGTGCTGCTGGCCGGCGTCATCGGCTTGGTGCTGCAGACGCACACCTTCGAGGTGCTCGGCCACGGCTACCATCTCTCGCCCGAGTTGGCGCGCTGGCTGTTCGCCGCCTTCGCGCTGGCCTTCTTGATCAAGACGCCCGTCTTCCCACTGCACGCCTGGATGCCGCCGACCTATACCCAATCGCCCCCGTCGCTCGTCGCGATGGTGTCGGGCGTGCAGAGCAAAGCGGGCCTGTATGCGTTCATCGTTTTCGCGATGCCGCTGTTCCCGGAGGCGGCGCACTACTTCGCCCCCGCGATGCTGGTCATCGCGGTATGCAGCATCCTCTACGGCGCGCTGCTCGCGATCGCGGAGACCAACGCGAAGACGCTGGTCGCATACTCATCGCTGTCGCACCTCGGATTTGTGCTGCTGGCGCTGTTCGCGTTCAACTTCACGTCGCTGCCGGCCAGTATCCTGATGATCGTCAGCCACGGCATCATCGCCGCGGCGCTATTCACGCTGCTCGGATTCATCGAGGACCGCGTCGGCACGAACGATCTCGGTGCGTACGGCGGCTTGGCCGCCGGCGCTCCGCGGCTGGCGGTGTTCATGCTGATCGCGGCGATGGCGGCGCTAGGCCTTCCAGGGCTGTCGGGCTTTGCGGGTGAGTTCTTGATCCTGATCGGCGCGTGGCAGACGCAGCCGGTGTATACGTCGCTGGCGCTCATCGCCGTCGTGCTAGCCGCAGTCTACGCCCTGCGCCTATTCCAAGGCGCGATGCACGGCCCGTTGCGCGAGCCCGCCGGCGTCGGGCCGATCGCCGATCTTCGGCCGCGCGAGTTCTGGCTTGTCGTGCCGCTGCTGGCCGCGATCTTCTTCCTCGGCATCTGGCCCGCGTGGCTCAACGATCGCATCCCGCTGCCGTCGCAAGCGGCAAGCTCGCACGCCGCAACGGTCGAGCGCTCATGACGTTCCAAGGGGTCAACTTCGACTTCGCCATCCTCGGCCCGATCCTGGCGCTGGTGGTCGCGGGCCTGCTCGTGCTGCTGGTCGATCTGGTCACGCGCAGCGTCGCGCGCGGCGTGCTTTACGGCATCGGTTTTGCCGGCTGTGCGGCGGCGTTCGCCTGCATGATCCCGCTGTACGGCCGCAGCGTGACGACGGTGAACGGCGCGTTCGCGACCGATCGCTTTTCGTGGGGTTTTTCGGCGATCCTCATCGGCACGCTGGCGGTCACGCTGTTGCTGTCGTCGCTGCGCAACGCCGACGATGGCGGCAGCCCCGGATCGTACGCGGCGCTGCTCATCTTCTGCACGATCGGCGGCTTGATCATGGCGGGCGCCACCACGCTGATCGGCATCTTCTTGGGACTCGAAGAGCTGTCGCTCGCGCTCTACGTGCTGGCCGGCAGCGGCTACCCGCGCCCGGCCTCAGAGGAGGCCGCGCTCAAGTATGTCTTGCTCGGGTCGCTCGCGTCGGGCTTCCTCATCTACGGTTCGGCGCTGCTGTACGGATCCGCGGGCAGCGTCTCGATCGCCGCGCTCGCGGCCTCCGCAGCGAGCCTGACGCCGTTGTTCCTCACCGGTTTCGCGCTGCTGCTCGTCGGGCTGGCCTTCAAGCTTGCGCTGTCGCCGTTCCATCTGTGGACGCCCGACGTCTACGAGGGCTCGCCCATCGCGATCACCGCATTCATGACGGTGGCCGTCAAGGCCGCCACGTTCGCCGTGCTCGCGCGCTTCGTCTATACCGCGTTCGGACACGACAGCGTCGCGCTCGTGCCGTTGTGGATATTGGCGATCGCGTCGATGCTCGTCGGCAGCTTCGGTGCGCTGCGCCAGCGCAACCTCAAGCGGCTGCTGGCCTACTCGAGCATCTCGCAAGCCGGCTTCATGGTCGTGGCGCTCGCGGGCGTGGGCGAGTACGGCCTCTCGTCGCTGTTGTTCTATCTCGTCGCCTACGCGCTCATGAACCTCGGCGCGTTCGCGGTCATCGCGATGTTGGGCGACGGCGATGAGGCCTACGCCGACATCGACGCCTATCGCGCGCTGTTCTATCGCCGCCCATGGGTCGCCGTCGCGTTCACGTTGTTCTTGTTCTCGCTTGCCGGCATTCCGGGCACCGCCGGCTTCTTCGGAAAGGTGCTGCTGCTCGAACAAGGCTTCGGCGCCGGTCCATGGGGCGTGGCGCTGGGCTGCGCGCTCATCGCCGGCTCGATCGTGTCGATCTACGCCTATTTCAAGGTGATCTGGCTGATGTTCGTGCCGCAAGAGGGCGAACAGCCCGTCACCGCCGGCAACTCGCCGCTTTCGTGGATCCCCATCGGACTGGGCGTCGCGGGCGTCATCGCGCTCGGCGTCATTCCGCAGCTCTTCGTCTCGCTCGTCTCCGCCGCGCCCTAGGGCGGGCCCGCCGTCGAGACCGTCAGCCCGTCGGGCCGCAGATACTTGCGCGCCGCGTCCTGGATCTGCGCCGGCGTGATCGCGCCATAGATCTGCGGCAGGCGCGCCGAGTAGTCCAGGCCCAGTCCGAGCAGCTCCTCGCGCAGCAGCTCGTCCGCAAGTCCTTGATCGCTGACCTCACCGGTGATGACGGCGTCCGCCGCGAGGCGGCGGAATTGCGCGAGTTCATCCTCGCTCAGCGGTTCGTTCTGCAGCGCGCGCATCTGTACGATCGCCTCCGCGATCGCTTTGTCCACGTCGCGCGGGTCGGCGCCGAAGCTCATGCTCCACGGACCACCGCCGGCCGGACTGTCCGAGAAGCGCGAGCCGATGTCGTACACGTAGCCGTCGACGTCGCGCACTTGATGCAAGAGCTTGGAGACGAACGACCCGCCGCCAAGGACGAAATTCATGAGCTGGGCGGCCGCCAGATCGGGCGCGTTCCGCGCGATGCCCGGCGCTCCCGCGTTGACCTCCACCTGTGACGTGCCGTTGACGATCGTGTTCACGCGCCGCAGTGCCGCCGGCGCCGTCGCTCCAGGCAGCTGCAGGTCGGTCGCCACGACGCGCTGCCACGACCCGAAGAGCCGCTCGACCTGCGCGCGCACGGAGGCGGTGTCGACGTCGCCCGCCACGACGATGACGGTGACGTTCGGCCCGTAGTGCGCGCGGTACGCGTTTTGCACGTCGGACCGCCGCACGGCTGCGAGCCCCTGCGGCGTCCCCGTGCTTGGGCGTGACCAGGGATTGGACGGCGGATACAGCTCGCGATACAAGCGGTCGCGCGCGACGATCGCCGGGTCGTCGCGCGCACTGCGCCGATCGTCGATCAGCTGCGCCTTGGCGTCGGAGAAATCTTGCGGATCGAATCTGGGATGCTGCAGGACGTCGGCCATCAGCTCCATGGTCGCAGGTTCGTCCGACGCCAGGGTCTGAGCCGACAGCCCGGCGCCCGCGAGCGTCATCGAGGTGCTGACCGTTTCACCGAGCGCATCGAACGCGTCTTGCAGCTGGTCGTAGCTCTTGCGCGTCGTGCCGCGCAGCAGCATCTCTTGCGTCAGCGCTGCGAGGCCGCTGTGCGATGGCGGATCGAACGCGCTGCCGGCCTGCGTGAAGGTCTCGATGACGGCGCTCGGGTTGACGTGGTTCTCCGCGACGATGAGCGTGAGCCCGTTGGGCAGCACGAAGCGCGCGGGCGATCGCGTCTGCGGTGCGGTCTGGTCCTCGGCGACGTAGCCATCGAACGCGCCTGCAGCGGTCTGCGAACGGTGCGGCCAGCGCCTTGCAAATGTTTCACGCCCGTGCGGCGGCGCCCACGACGCGTGCGGCGAACGCGCAGTGTACGTGCCGATCGTGACGTTGTCCGGCGTGAGGTAGGCGCGCGCGGCCTGCTCGACCTGCGCTGCGGTCACGGCCTCCGTCCGTGCGACGAAGCGCCCGTCGTTGCGCCAATCGCCGGTCCACGCCTGCCAGCGCGCCAGCCATTGCGCGAGCGCTTCGACGCCGTCGTGCTCGAAGACGTACGATGCGACCACTTGCTTTTTCGCCCGGCGCAGCTCGGCGTCGCCGACCGGGTGCTGCGCGAGCTTGCGCAGTTCGCGCTCGATGACGGCGCGCGCGTCGTCGGGCCCTACGCCCTGCACCAGCGTCGCCGTAATGGTGTAAAGGTATGGATCGTACGCCTGGTTCGGTTCGGTCACGAGGTCGGTGGCGTATCCGTCATCGACCAGCGACTGATACAATCGCGACGATTGTCCCCCGGCGAGCACGGCGTCGAGCACCTGCAGGACGTAGCTCTCGTCGCTGTAGGTCCCCGGCACGTGATAGGCCATCTCGAGCCGGTCCGAGGAACCGACCCCGACGACATTGACGCGCCGCACGCCGTGCTGCGCCGGCTCGACGATCCGCTCCAACTGCGCGACCGGCCGCTGCGCGACGCCGTCAAAGTACGAGTGCACGAGCGCGAGCGCGGCATCCGGATCGACGTCGCCGGCGATGACGAGCACCGCGTTCTGCGGCGCGTAATGGCGCACGTAGAAATCGTACACGAGGTCGCGGTGCGCGGCGAACGAAGCGACGACGTCTTTCCAACCGATCGTCGGCCAATGATACTGATGCGCTTGCATCGCCGCCGCTTCCACTTGTTCGTCGAGCAGCTCCGACGGGTTGTTGTCGGCGTTCTCGAGCTCGGCCAGCACGACGACGTTCTCCGCCGCCAGCTGCTTGGGATCGAACGCGGCGTTGACCATGCGGTCGGCCTCGACCTCGAGCGCGCTCGCCAGCTCGTCCTTGTGGAACGACTCGTAGTAGTAGGTCGAGTCTTGATCCGTGTTCGCGTTGTTGTCGTAGAAGCGCCGGTCGATGTCGCCCGGCTTGAGCAGATCGGTCGTGCCTTTGAACATCATGTGCTCGACTTGATGCGCGACGCCGGTGGTCCACGGCGTCTCGTCGCGCGATCCGGCTTTGTACAGCACGCCCACGGTGACGACCGGCGCGGCGTGGATCGGCGCCACGACGACGGTCAATCCGTCCGCCAGTGTCGTCGTCACCGCATTGATATCGGCGCGCGCCCACGACGGCGATGTCGCGACGAGTAGCGCAGCGCAGACGGCGAGCAAGCGGACGGGCATGGAGCTCTTTTTCAAAGGAAAGCCCGGCGAATCATTGGAACAGCCGGACCGTCCGCCGTAGACGAGTCGCACGGTCCTATGGGTCTGGCCGGGTGGTTGCATTGAAGAGTCATTTCACGAGCGGCATTTTGACGTTGCTGCGCCGCAGCGGCCCGATCGCCGCGATGCTGCTCGCGTCGGCGCTCGCGCCTGCCCTGGCCGCTCCGCCGCCGGTCGGCATCGTGACGCCCAACGCGAGCGTCGCGCTCGCCGGCCAGCCGATCTCCATCACCGTCAACGTCCAAGGCCCCGGCCCCATCAACCAGCCGACCATCCTGGATTTCGGCGACGGCTCTCCGCCGCTGGCCCTGAACCCGCCATATCCCAAAGTGGCCAGCCACGCCTACGCGAACCCGGGCACGTATCAGCTCAAGCTGACGATCATCGGTTTTGTGAACCCGATCGGCACCGCCACCGTGACGATCCTCAATCCGGCCAGCTTCTCGCTGACGGCCACGCCGACGAGCGTCATCGCGGGCCAAGCGGTCAACTTCACGGCAGTCACCGGCGCATCCATCCCCGGCGCGTTCGTCGATTTCGGCGACGGCACATCGGCGCCGGCGCCCGCTCCGTACAACCAGCTCGTCCACCGCTATCAAACGCCCGCGTTCTACACCGCGCGGCTGGGCATCGTCGGCCAGGGCGTGAGCTTCGCGCAGACGCAGGTGTCGGTCAGCGCAAACCCGGTCAACGTGCCGGTCGGCCAAATCTACTCGTCCTTCTTGGTCGGTTCGCCGGTGCTCGCAGGCGCTGACACGGCCATCGCACTGACCTATCGGATCTTCACTCCCTTTGTCATCGGATCGAGCGGGGTGAGCCCGCTGCAGGCGATCGTCGAGCTCACCGACAGCAAGGGCGACGTCATCCAGCGCAGCGACCCGTACGCCCTGCCTTTCACGCAGCAAAACGTCAACGCGCCGCAGACGGTGATGATCCCGTACACCGTTCCTGCGGACGCCGGCGGAGACTACCTCATCCGCGTCTACGTGCGCGTGAATACCGGCGGCACGGTCGCGGTCGCGCGCGCGCAACCGCTGCAGATCATCGGTGGGCCGGATCCGGCCCCGAAGATCACCAATGGTTTTCATGCCAGCGGCGCCGTGTTGAGCAGTTCTGGCACCAACCGCGGCGGGTATGGGGTAAATATGGGCTTGACCACCGCGCTGCAATGGTCGACCGAAGAGCTGCTGCTCACCGGAACGTTCGACCCGGTCTCCAAGAAGATCGATCCTGTGGTCACCTTCGAGTCGGCGACGCCTGCGCCCGTCACGGCGCCGGCTGCGACCTCGGCGCCGGACGCCACGACGTCGCAGGTCGACAGCGGGCACGTGCCCGCGCCGCCGACGAATGGGTCGCCATCCGCGCAGAGCACGCCGTCCGCGCCCTCGCCGGAGCCGGGCAATCAGAAAACGCCGGAGCCGGCCGCGTCGGTACCGCCCAGCCTTCCGACTCCGACGCCGTCGGCGACGCAACCGCCCAAGGCCCAAGAAGCAGACAGCGCCGCCGGCGGTTTTACGAATTCCGCTGCTCCGGCGAGCCCCGTTCCGGCGCCGAGTAGTGCGCCGCCGACCGGGCCGAGCAACTCGACCGGTTCAGCCGCAGAGCAAGCCGGTCCCGCGGTCACGCCAGCGCCTGCCCCGGCGCCCGCTCCAGCGTCGGCACCGGGTGCGGTTGCGCCCGCGTCGCCGACGTTGACCTACAAGGACGTCGTCGGCCGCACCGATGCGGCCATGCCGGCGGTGATCGGCAGCAAGGAGACGTTGCGCGGCATCGACGCCTCGTACGCGCTGCAGTCCGGCTGGACGTTCCACGGCGGCGGCGGTTACTTCCAGCTCCCCAGCAACACCACGACCGAGCGCACGGGCGAGCTGCTCGACGTGATCAGGGCATGGGACTCGGGCGCCGACTCGTTCAGGGTGGCGTTCTCGCGCAATCAGGACGACGTCAACAAGTTCGTGCAGACCGGCACGACCGGGCCGCTGGACGTCACCGCGGGCGTCTTCGAATACGCGCAGCAGCTGACGCCGCATATCAGGGCGCTGCTCACCGGCGGACGCTCGAACACGCAACCCGAGACCGACGGCATGCCCGCCTACGACGACACCGTCGATCAGGCCGACGTCGTGTATAAC
>Ga0209040_10002320_pt1 | contig 15016 bp, 12 predicted proteins | sample BogFormECP12_OM3_FD_188240 | JGI IMG/M metagenome (GOLD analysis project Ga0209040, IMG submission 188240) | Bog forest soil microbial communities from Calvert Island, British Columbia, Canada - ECP12_OM3 (SPAdes) (version 2) | ecosystem: Environmental > Aquatic > Freshwater > Wetlands > Bog ...
ACTCCGAACCCGGTAAATCCCAGGATACGGTCACTCTCCACCTCGATCAGGGCCTTCATGAAGCCGCGCATCTCCGAGATCGTATGCGTGCGCAGCACGGACGCCATGGGCACCTTGACCATCCGGTACGGAATGCCGCTCTTCTTTGCCTCGGATTCATTGAGTCCGACCCTGGCCAGCTCTGGATCGGTAAACATGCAGTAGGGCACCGGGCGACCGGTCGTCACACGACGGCCTCCGCCAAGATTGTCGCGAACCACACGAAAATCGTCGAAGGCAATGTGCGTGAAATGTGGACTGCCGGCGCAGTCTCCCACCGCCCACACATTGGGCGCCGTCGTCTCCAGTTTTTCGTTGACCTTGACGTGCCCATTGACAGTGGGCTCCACGCCGGCCAGATCCAGCCCGATGCCCTCGGTGTTTGGAGTCCGGCCAGTCGCCACCAGAAGATGCGTACCTTCAATCACCAGCTCCGACCCGCCCTGCTTGGCATGCAGCCGGACCAACTCGCCCGACCGCCCTTCAACACGCGCGACCTTCGTGTCAGCAAGAACTTCGATCCCTTCGTCTTCACAAAGCTGCCGAAGCGCCTCTGACACATCCGGATCCTCGCGGTATGCGAGCGCGCCGTTGAGTTCGACGATAGTGACATCGCTGCCAAAGCGGCGCATCGCCTGCGCCAGTTCCAGACCGATGTATCCGCCGCCCAGAACGATCAGACGTGGCGGAAGACTGTCCAGTTCCAGAACCTCGATGTGCGTCATCGGCTGCGCGTCCGCAAGTCCCGGGACGTGGTCGATCGTCGCGCGCGATCCGGTGCTGATGATGACCCGCTCACCTCGAAGGATGCGCGTGCCGCCATCGTCGAGGGCAACCTCAATCGTCCGCGGCTGAATAAAGCGGCCCTGGCCCATCACCAGCTCTGCTCCCGAGGCCTTGTATTTACCGAGATGAATCTTGATGTCCGCGTCGACCATCCGGCGCTTGCGGGCGCGCACGCCGGACATATCGACCTTCCAATCGCTCTTTGTGATACCGAACTCTTCGCTTCTCCGGAAGAAGCTGGCAACTTTCGCGCTGCGAATGATGTTCTTGCTGGGAAGGCACGCGATATTCGGGCACGATCCGCCTACATACTTGCGTTCAATCACCGCGGTACGTTTTCCGGACCCGGCCAGGTGCCAGGCAATGTATTTGCCCGCCTCTCCGCTGCCGAGCACAACTGCGTCATACTCTTCGATCTGCGGCATATCACACACCCTTATAAACAAGGCAGGCAAAAGGAGCCGGGGCAATGAAGCCTCCGCCCCACTGATCATCCCATCTTGCAGTCAGCCGTTCCGCGATCACTTCATCGACCGACTTGCCCTGCTCTTTGAGAGCGGCCGTTTTCTCTCGGACCTCCACAAGCAGGTCGCGGTATGAGGCGAGTTCAGACTTGTTGCTGATCGCGCCATGTCCCGGAATGATCACCATCTTGTCGGTTACCCGGGCAAGATTGGCCTCCGTTGCCCGAATCATCCCGTCGATGCTGCCGCCCGTGGAGTAATCGATAAACGGAAAGTAGCCGTTCCACCACGTGTCGCCGGTAAGAAAAACGTCGGCTTCCTCGAAATGCGCCGAAATGTCCGAGTCTGTATGGGCCGGTGGATAATGCTTGAGCGCAACCGTGGCGCCGTTGACATGAACGGTATGTTCGTCGCTGAAAACCTGAGCGGGAATCGCGCCGGCTGGCGCCTGTGGAAAGGTGTAGCTCCAGTCGTCCACGCGCGTCGCCGTGGAAAGGTGCTTGCGCGTGTTTTCGTGCGCAAGAATCGTCGCGCCCTCCGCGTGCAGCCACTCGTTCCCGCCCGTGTGATCGAAGTGCCAGTGAGTGTTGATGAGCTGCCGGACAGGATCAGGGCCGATCGAAGCCAGTGCCGAGCTGATCTGGGGCCGTGATCCGGAAAAGCCCGCATCGATAAAAAGCTTGCCGTCCGGCCCCGGCAAAACGATAATATTTCCTCCCACGCCCGTCAGCACGCTGATATTGCCGCGAAGAGATTGGACGGTCACCTGAAATGAGGGAGCGCCCCGCAGCGCTGTCTCCACCAGACCCGGAGGCACGCAAGGTACATACGATGTACTCATGGACTATCCTTTCCGAATTCCACGGATCACACAAAGGATGCTGGCACCGAATTCTCGGAGATACCTAGCTTGCCAGCAGCACGCGCTCGTTCATCTCCGCCGACAATTCAGCCAGCGCCCTGATCGTCGTCTGGCGAAAGACCTGCTGCGGATTATCTGCGATCCCATCCGCCTCTTCCAGCATTTGAAGCCAGAGATCGCCCGCTTCCTTCACTCTTTCCGGTCCCTTGGTCTGCGACACCGCAAGCATAAAAGCCCCAAGCTCCCGTTCCGCGGTGCTCATCATCTGCGCTAAAGAAAAGTCCATCATTTGTCCTCCTGGTAGCTTGTGCTGGCCTAATGTGAATGAAGTAACTCGAGTCTGGACGACTGGGTTTCGAAGCAAGATTAGAGTACGAGTTCCAGCGCACAGACATCTTGGCGAAAACCGCTCAAAGTTTGCCCTCTTTGCTGAAAAGACCCCACTGCATTGTGAGTTTGACTGTGGGTAAGGCGCGTTCGGTCGGCGGACGTAAACAATCCTATGGAGAATCTGTTGCGATTTTGTTAAGAATGATCACGCCTATTGAGTCTGAATTGTCCGAGCGATCCCCGCGTGAATACTGTGCCTGTACTGCAATACGCCCGCACCCCGAACAGCCGCCGCACGATCGGCTACGTGCAGTGCCTCCCATGCATGCTGCTGCTCTCTCTCATGCCTGCCGCCCTAAGCCAGAATTCTGACCAGTTCGCGACGTTGCACAACTCCTTTGCGCAGCCGCCCGACGATAGCCGGATCATGATGCGATGGTGGTGGTTTGGACCCGCCGTCACCAAGCCCGAACTGCAACGCGAGCTTGAAAAGATGAAGGCTGCCGGCATCGGCGGTGTCGAGATCGCGACGCTCTATGCGCTGGCCCTGGACGATCCCTCTACAGGATTCCGCAACCTCCCTTATCTCTCCGATGAACACATCGACGCTCTGCGCTTCGCGGCCGAAGAGGCGCGGCGTCTCGGCCTGCGCGTGGACATCACGCTCGGCAGCGGATGGCCCTTCGGCGGTCCCAGCATTCCAGTCACTCAGGCTGCAGGCGAGTTCCGGGCCGAATTCGTAACCATTCCTGCAGGTTCAACTTCTGTCGCAGTTCCGTACATCGACACAGGAGAGCAACTGCTGACGGCCTTTCTCGTGCCGGGGTCGGGCAACGACCTGAAGTTGCAGGAAGCCGCGCCAGCATCTGACATTCACGACGGACGTTTGTTCGTCCCCGCGAGTTCCAGACCGCCGGGAACGGCTCTCTTCTTCATCTCCAGCCGTACTGGAATGGTCGTCAAGCGCCCTGCGGTGGGAGCAGAAGGATTCGTGCTCGATCATTACGACAAGCGTGCGATTGAGACACATCTCCATGCCGTGGGAGATCGCCTGCTCGAAGCCTTTGGCACGCAACCTCCTTACGCCGTCTTCAGCGACAGCCTCGAAGACTATGGCTCAGACTGGACGCCCGATCTGCTTGCAGAATTCCATCGTCGCCGAGGTTACGACATCGAACCGTACCTCCCTGCGCTCATCGGCGACATCGGCCCGAACACCCCTGCCATCCGCCGCGACTGGGGCAGAACCCTGACCGAACTCGCTAACGAAAATTTTCTCCAGCCCATGCATGCGTGGGCTCAACAGCATCACACGCTTCTCCGCTCGCAAACCTACGGCTATCCGCCCGTGACTCTTTCCAGCAACCAATACGAAGACCTGCCTGAAGGAGAGGGCAAGGCAACATTGATGATGTGGCGCGAGTTCTCCGACACACGCTGGGCGGCATCCGCGGGGCATCTCTTCAACCGGCCCGTCATCTCCTCCGAAACCTGGACATGGCTTCACTCGCCGGCCTTTCGCGCCACTCCGCTCGATATGAAGGCCGAAGCGGATCTGCATTTTCTGCAGGGGATCAATCAACTGGTGGGCCACGGCTGGCCATATTCGCCGGAGGTTGCGGGCGAACCGGGCTGGCGCATGTATGCTGCGGCAGCGCTGAACGCGCACAATCCGTGGTTTCCCGTGATGCCCGACCTTGCGAAATATCTGCAGCGCGTAAGCTTCGCGCTGCGTCAGGGAAAGCCCGCGAACGATGTAGCTCTCTTGTTACCCAATGACGACGTATGGGCTTCGTTCACCGTGCGTCTACAGAAAAACAAGCCCGCGATCTCTGCCGCCGGATTCGACGAGACAGGCTCCAACGTGACCATCGATGAATCCATGGGCAAATTTTTCGGCAAGGAAGTCATCGGTCAGGTTCTGGACGCCGGCTTCAACCTCGACTTCATCGACGCCGATGCGATCGACAATCTCGGCATCCCGTACAAAGTCCTTGTCCTTCCCGGAGTCGATCGCCTCCCGCCGCAAACCTACGCAAAGATCCTTGAATTCGCGCGACGCGGAGGTATCGTAATCGCAACTCGGCGCATGCCCTCGACTGCACCAGGCTTCATGAACGCCGAGCAGGACACCGCCCGCATCCAGGAGATTTCGCACACGCTCTTCAACGGCAATCTCAAAACAGCGCACTTTGTCGCGGACGAAAATCAACTCGGGACCACGCTGGCAAAGACTCTGACACCCGACCTCACGCTCTCGCCCAAAACACCCGAGATCGGATTCATCCACCGAAAGCTGCCGGAAGGCGACCTGTACTTTATCGCAAATACTGACAATCAGCCGAAGCGTGTGTCCGGGAAGTTCCGCTCTACGGCGAAACACGCCGAGTTCTGGGATCCGTTTTCCGGAAAGATATCGGCCATATCCGATCCTGCAAGTATCCAGCTTGACCTGCAGCCGTATGAGTCGCATCTGATCTTTTTCTCTGACCAGGCAGCATCCGCGAAGCCTGCACGATCCACGCGAAAGGCAACCGAAATCGATCTCTCGCACGGTTGGCAGGTTGCCTTCGCAAGCAACGGACAGACCGTCGACATGCCGGATCTCCGTTCCTGGACGGAAAATCCGCGCTTTCTCTACTACTCGGGTCTCGCCACCTATGAGAAGAGCTTCGATCTGCCGCCGGCATACTCAGCTCCCGGCACGAATGTTATGCTCGACTTCGGCCCCGGCACGCACGTAGAAAAACCTTCGCCATTGGGAGACCACAGCATGCGCGCGTATCTCGAAAGCCCGGTGCGTGAAGCCGCCCAGATTTTCGTGAATGGCCAATTCGCCGGATCCGTTTGGAAACCGCCTTATCAGGTCGATCTCACCCCATTCCTGAAGCCCGGAAAAAATGACCTTCGAATCAACGTAGGAAACACAGCGATCAACGAACTGGCCGGGCGCGCGCTGCCGAACTACCGCCTGCTCTGGGACCGTTACGGCATGCTCTTTGTGCCGCAGGATATGCAGAACCTCCAGCCTTTACCTTCTGGAATCACCGGGCGCGTCACATTGATCGAAACCGGTCCGGCTCACTGAACAGTGCTTCGCCACGAATGAATCCCTCTCATCCCTGGGTCATCTATTGAGGCACAGGAGATCGCATCATGGCACAAAGCAAAAAAGTCGCTCTCATCACTGGAGCGAATCGCGGAATTGGACTTGAAACCGCCAAACAGCTTGGAGAGAAAGACATTACGGTCGTTCTTGGATCGCGCAAGCTGAGCGACGCCGAAGCCGCAGCCACAAAACTCAAGGCCCATGGCATCGACGCCCACGCAATCCAGCTCGATGTAACCAAAGCCGCCGACCGCACCGCCGCCTACAAGTTTCTCGACGAGAAGTTCGGCAAGCTCGACATTCTCATCAACAATGCCGGAATTGCTGGCGGAGACTTCTTCACCAATAACACGTCCAAAACGACCGAGGAAGAGCTGAAGAGTGTCTATGAAACCAACTTCTTCTCCGTAGTCGCGCTCACGCAGCAGCTGCTTCCGCTTGTAAAAAAGAGTGATGCCGGACGCATCGTCAACCTGTCCAGCATTCTCGGCTCTCTCACCCTCCACGCTGATCCCACCAGCCCCATCGCAGGCTCCAAACTCTTTTCCTATAACTCGTCGAAGGCCGCGCTCAACGCCTTCACCATCCACCTCGCCGACGAGCTCAAGAACACGCCCGTCAAGGTGAACTCCGTGCATCCCGGCTGGGTCAAGACGGAGATGGGCACCGATGCCGCTCCCATGGAGATTCCGGACGGCGCGAAGACCAGCGTAGAAGCCGCCCTGCTCGGCCCCGACGGCCCCAACGGCAGGTTCTTCCACCTCGGCCAGGAACTTCCCTGGTAAGTCTTCTTCAAGGCCGGTGCAAGTCAGCGCCGGCCTTCGCTATAGACCCTGTCAAGCTCCTCGCGCATCGCCCGCACATCTTCTTCGCGAACCACATACCGCGAATAGTCGCGCTCCATATCCGTGCCCAGAAACAACGACCTGCTCCGGTGGCGCACGGGGCTGGGCATCCTCGTATTCAGACTCGCGTGAAATTCCGTAGCTCCTGATCCCTGCGCAAACATGCGGACATTCTGCGGATTCAACCCGCCTCCGGCCATGATCGTAAGGCGACCCCGCGTACGGCGTATCGCGTCCGAGATGATCTCCATGCCGTCGACCACCTGTCTCTTCCCTCCGGAGGTCAGCACGCGTTGCGCACCGCTCAAAATAATTCGCTCCAGAGAATCCGCAAGATCGGCCGACACATCGATCGCTCGATGAAACGTAACGGGCAAAGGGCTTGCCAGCTCCACCAACTCCCGCGTCCGCGACACGTGCACATATCCATCCGCATCGAGAATGCCGAGCACCACCCCATCCGCGCCCAAATCTTTCGCGTATCGGATATCGGCCTTCATCCCCGCAAATTCTTCAGCCGTGTAGAAGAAGTCGCCGCCCCTGGGACGGATCATTGCAAACACATCCACTCGCACGCGCTTGCGAACCAGCTCGAGCAGTCCCGGACTGGGTCCAATGCCTCCCTCTAGCAGATCGCTGCACAGCTCCACACGCTGCGCCCCGCCGCGCTCCGCCGCCATTGCCGACTCCACCGAGTCCACACAAAATTCAAGCAGCACAGGTGCTCCAAATACACTGTTCTTCTTCGGCACGATACCATCTATTTCTGACTCTGCCGCCAGGAAGGTATGCGATGCTCGCTCCCATCACCCTCACCCCCATCGGATATGTCAGCAGCGGCCTGCGTCAGGTGGTGGACGACATCTGGGGCGGCACCGTCTCCCGGATCAAACTGGATCCCTCGCAATTCGCGCCCGATTGCCTCAATGGGCTCACTGAATTCTCCCACGTCGAGATCGTGTTCCTCTTCGACCAGGTGCATGAATCCGAGATCGTTTCCGGATCGCGCCATCCGCGGGGCCGCCAGGACTGGCCATGCGTCGGCATCTTCGCGCAGCGTGCGAAAAACCGGCCAAACCGTCTCGGCGTCACGATCTGCCGCCTCTTATCCGTACACGACCTGAGCATTGAGGTTGAAGGCCTCGATGCCGTCGACGGCACACCCGTCCTCGACATCAAGCCCTACATGATGGAATTCGCGCCTCGCGGTCCTGTTCACCAGCCCGCCTGGGCCACAGAGCTGATGTCGAAATATTGGACGAAATCGACGTGAGTCGGCTCCGTGATCCGCTCTTCCTGCTGGCCCTCGCCGCGGGTCTCATCGCCGTCGTCGTGCAATCGGGAGAATTGGGCACCGCCGACACCATGCATCGGCTCCAGTCCACTCATTCGTTCTGGACCGCCGAGCCGCCGGTGTTTTCCCAGGAATATCCCGAATTCGGCATCCACGGCCGCGGAGGCGCGCTGCAGAGCTGGTATGGCATCGGGCAGTCGCTGCTCATGCTCCCCGCCGACGTCGTCGGCACCTTCGCAGAGCGGCTTCCCGTCTTCGCCGATTACAACGGCAACGATCCCGGCGTGCGCAACATCATCGTCAGCTACAGCACCAACATTTTCCTCAGCGTGTTGACCTCGCTGGTCTGCTTCCGCTTCCTGCGGCAACTGGGCTTCGAAGTGAAGCATGCTGTCTTCGGGGTTCTGGCTCTGCTGCTCGCGACCACCCACCTGCACTACACCCAGAACATGATGGAGAACAACTACATCTTTCTCCTCACTCTTACCGGGTTCTCGTATCAGTACGAGTGGTTGCGCAGCGGCAAGCGGCGCGCCCTGCTGATCGGTTCAGCAGCCTTCGGGCTCAATCTGCTCACCCGCCTCACCACCGGCATGGACCTGCTGGCTGGAGCCCTTTTTGTGTTGCTCATCCTGTGGTTCGAGGGCATCCGCGGTCGGGCCCTTTGGCATCGATACCGAACCTACGTAGCGAACGCTCTGCCGGTTTATCTGTTTTTCGGATTGCTGGATCGCCTGTATCAGTACTACCGCTTTGGATCGTTCTTCAACACCTACATGAGCATCTTCGGTCGTGAAGCCCGGCAACGCGATCCAACTCTGCCTGCCGCCTATCCGTTTGAAACCCCCATCCACGTTGGCTTTCTCGGCGCGCTGTTCACTCCCGAGAAGTCGATCTTTCTGTTCGACCCGTTGCTGGTCCTCATGATTTTGCTCGCGATCGTCGCCTGGAAGCGGTTCAGCCCGGCAGTCAGGGCGTACGTCGTCAGCGGCGGAGCGCTGCTCCTGGCATACCTCAGTTTCTACGCCCGTTTCTACAGCTGGAGTGGCGATTTCGCCTGGGGCGACCGCTACGTCTCGACAACCGTCGAACTGGCGGCCCTGCTCTCCGTTCCGCTGCTGCTCCGCTATCGCAATGAGGCAGGAAGGCTGGTCTGGACTGTTGGAATCGCGCTCCTGGCGATCAGCACCGTAATCCAGGCTGCATCGCTTGCCTTCTGGCTGCCGCTGGAGATCTACCAGATGGAGACTCTCGGTCATCCGACCTTCGTCATCGCCCTGCGCATGAAGAACATCGTTGCCTTCGCTCTGGGAAAAATGGACGCGTGGGGCCTGAACAACCACGCCATGACCGAGGACCCGTGGGACTACGTTCACATCACCACGTGGAATTTTCTGCCCTTCCTGATGAAGCGAACGGGCGTCGCGCCCCAGTGGGCCGTGCATCTCGCCTTCGCCGTCTGGAGCGCGGGACTCGCCGCGTTGGTGGCCGTCCTGTGGCGCCTCCGCAAAGTCCTCAGTGCCGCCGGAGCCTAGTGAGCAGTCCCACCGCTTTGATCGGTGATCAGGACAACATCCGAAGTTGAGTGATTGCGCAGCACGGCCAGTTGATTGCCGGAGGGCGACCAGCCAAAGTCCAGGATTTGGAAGGGCGCAAAATCGGTCAGCATGCGCGACGGCGATCCGTCGAGCGGCTGCGCCAGAAGCGCCACGCCGCCGCCCAGCTGCACAGGATAGGCGACCGCCGTACCGTCGGGCAGGAAAACGCGGTTGCCGAAGGCATAGCGGACATCCGGCAGAAAGTCGCGCACCTTGTCCGCCGCGGAAAGGTCGCGCAGCAGGAAGGTGAGGGTCTCGTTGTCACTGGCCGACGTCTTGCCATACGTCGCATAGCGGCCGTCCGGCGAAAAATGGGGCGCGAATGCGCTGACCGCTGTAAAAAGCCTCCGGGCCGGCCCACCCATTAGAGGCATGCTCCAGACCCCGTACTGGCCGCCCTCCCAGATGTTGTACAACACGGTTTTGCTGTCGTTTTGGCAAAATGGATCGCGAACCGTACCAGTGGTGGTCATGGCAGCCTGGCCAGACCCGTCAGCGTTCATCCGATAGAGCACGGTGTGGTCAACCCCCTTGGGCAACGCAGGGAAGAGGATATGGCCATCAGCGCAGGCGGCAATCGCTCTCGCCGGTCGCAGATCGCCAATGTCCACGCGCTGCGCCTCGCCTGTGGTTGGGTCGACGATACTGATAGCCGACTGCGGTGTTAAGACCGCCATCCGCTTCTCATCGAGCCACGCCAGCCGCGTGGGCGCGATGCGCAGCGAGACAGAAGACACCAGCGCCCCGCCCGTGCCTTTGTAGAAATTGAGGTTGGTTTCACGGTGAGTGAGAATGGCAGCCAGGGTCCGTCCATCCGAAGAAATCGCAAAGCCCTGGTAGGAGTTCAGATCCTTTGTGAGCGGTTGGAAGCGGTTTCCGGGAACGGTAATGCTGGCGATCTGTACTATGTCGTCGTTGCTGCGGTTGTAGTTCACCAGCAGGCGGCGGCTGTCGGGCAGCCACGCAGCATCCAGTCCATAGGTGAGGCCGGGCTCCGCTGGCAGCGCAGTCGCCTTTTTGCTTGCGACATCCAGAAGCATCAACGCGGTCTCTGGCCGGAGGATCTCCGACCACGCGATGGTGCGGCCATCCGGAGACCAGACCGGGAAGCCCGGAATCCCGGAGCCCTTGTAAACAAGCTCGTCGTTCCCGCCATCGCGGTCCGCGATATGAATCTCCGTGAAGTGGTCCTTCAGCTCCGGCGTCTGGCGCAGATAAACTATGCGCGCTCCGTCCGGCGAAAAGCTCGGCGGGCTGTCGACGTTGTGAACGATCGAGCGCGGCGTACCACCAAGCACCGAAATCTGGTAGAGATCGCGGATGTAGAGGCTCTGCTCTGTGCCCCGCACGAAGTAGAGATTATTGCCATCGGGCGAGAAGGCCAGGCCAACATAGGGGTTCGGAAACGCTGGCAGCACCTGGGCGTCGGTGTTGGTCGGGATATTGCGCACCCACAGCGTTTGCTGCCCCTTGTTGTTCTTGATCTCGGCCAGGTAGCGTCCATCCGGCGACATGGCGACGTTCTCGATATCGCCGCTTTCCGTCATCTGGTGCAGCCCGAAACTCGAAAATGGCACAGCCCTCGGCCAGAAGCGCCAAGCCGCGAATCCACCGGCCGCCAGCACGACAATCGCAAGGCCGACCCAGACCAGCGCTCGGGAGCGCCGCGGCGCACCAACCGGTTGCGTGCCGACGGCCGCGCTATTTGCGACCCCGCTCGCCGCAGCCCAAACCGCCACCGAACCCGAAGAGCCCGGCGACGAAGTAGAACCGACCCGACCCACGCTGCCCGGCGTCGCCTGCGGAGAGGCCGCCACGCGCCCCGAGCCGCTGCTCCTCTGTAATCTCTTGAGGTCAGCACGCAACTCGGCTGCCGACTGGCAGCGCAGGTCGCGGTCCTTTTCAAGCGTCTTGTTCAGAATCCCCTCGAACTCCGGCGGCAGCGCCGGATTCAGCTCAAGCGGAGCCGTCGGAGCGTAATTCAGAATTTTGTCGAAGACCACGGCAGTCGTCGCGCCGAAAAATGGCGGCTTGCCGGTAGACAATTCATACAGCACCACGCCTAGTGAAAAGACGTCGCTGCGCGCATCGACCGTCTCGCCGCGCGCCTGCTCGGGCGACATGTAGGCCACCGTCCCCACCGACGACCCGGGGCTGGTAAGCAGGTTTGCCGCCATGATAGGAGACCCGACCGCCGTCATCTCCGCGTTCGACTCGTCCACCGTCTCTTCAAGTTTCGCCAGGCCGAAGTCGAGTATCTTCGCCTGACCCGAGCGGGTCATAAAGATGTTCGCCGGCTTGATGTCGCGATGCAGGATGCCCTTGCGATGCGCCGCGTCCAGGGCATCGGCCAGCTGAATGCCGATCTCCAGCAACCGCGGGAGCGCCAGCGGCTGGCCGCGATAAAGCTTCTCCAGGCTGGAGCCCTCCAGCAGTTCCATCACAATGAAGGGCGAATCGCCCGACTCGTTCAGCTCGTAAATGGTGCAGATGCCGGGATGGTTCAGGGCCGAAGCGGCGCGGGCCTCGCGCCAGAAGCGTTCCAGTGCCGAAGCGTCCTCGCGTGTAGACTCAGGCAGCACCTTGACCGCTACCTTGCGGCCAAGCTTCTGATCTTCGGCTTCGTAAACCACGCCCATGCCGCCTTCTCCCAGGCGGCGAATGATCTTGTAATGTCCCAGCAGGAACTCAGTAACTAGGTCTTGCACTCGTTTATCATGCAGGACCGCCCCTGCAACCAGCAAGACTTTTCCGCGACAGGTAGCCTCCCAGCTTAAACATTGGCGTTCAATTTGGATGTGACCGTGGGGACCAGGCCACATCAGAGTGCGCGTCGCTTGTCACACTTTACGATCTTGTTATGGCTTGAAAACCAGCGGAGGCCCGCTAACGCGCTTCCCCTTGAGGTCGACATCCACCTCGACTCGGTTAGCGATCCTGATGAAGGGAATGCCGCTATCCATTCCGTAGTCCTTGCGGTCAAAGGCCATTGTGCCCTTAATCTCGTGCGAGACCGATCCCCTGGTGTCGGAAAATGTCAGCGTCAGGGTCTCGGGCTTTGAAACGCCGCGTATCGTAAAGGTACCCGGCACATCAAAGGTGTTTGGACCCGTCTGAACAATTTTCGTCGAACGGAACGTGATCAACGGATCATGCTCGGCATTGAAGAAGTCTCCGCCCTTTAGTTCGTCATTCTTCATGCCGCTTCCCGTATCTACGCTTGCCGCCTGAATCTTGATGTCCAAAACGCCCGTCGTGACATCCGGAGAGGCAAATTTAAGAGTGGCGTCCCACTTGTCAAATGTACCGGCGATGGAGATCGAAGAGCTCACCGAGAACTTAATCGTGCTGGTTTGCGGTGTAATCGCAAAAACAGGCGATTGCGCTCGGCCTGGAGGCGTTAGCAAGGCGGATGCTACGAGGCATAAGACAGCGAGTCGCATAATGCCGCAGTGTGAGGCCGTTCCGCTTGGCTGTCAAATTAAAGTTCAATGATAAGCATTGTCGGCTGAGTCTACACGGCACCGCCCCGGCCAATTGGGCATGTCCGACTAGTCACATTATTTTGTGGTAACTCTTATTTTTTGCTAGTTGTGGACCTCTGAATAACAGCGCATAAGTGGACGCGAACGATTTGTCGGCCCGTCGACGGAGCGGCCGCGCGCAAATTGGAAGCTTCTCCGCTGACACTGACAGCATTCCGTAGTGAGAAGTCTAAAGTGTGAATTCCTAGGAGCTGGAAACGGAGGATCCAATGAAATTTGATCGAAGGAATTGGTGCGCTCGAGTGTCGTCTCTGGCGCTCGGAGCGATTGTTGTCTCAAGTTTTCTGGCGGCCAGCAGTGCAAGTGCTGCCACGCACGCGCAGGCGGCTGGCGCGAAAAAACCTAACATCATCGTGATCATGGGTGACGACGTCGGGTGGTTCAACATCGGCACCTACCACCGCGGCATCATGTCAGGCAAAACGCCGCACCTCGACAAGCTGGCCGCCCAGGGGATGATGTTCACCGATTACTATGCGGAGGCCAGCTGCACCGCGGGCCGAGCCAACTTCATTACCGGCGAAATACCCCTCCGCACCGGCTGGACCACCGTCGGCCAGGCAGGCGCGGATGTAGGACTTGCCTCGCGGAGCCAGAGTTGTGTTGATGAGTGACGGTGTAAGCGAGGCAGAGAACCCGGAGGGGTCCAGTTTGGCTCGATGGAGATGACTCGGCACATGATCGGGCCCGAACCCATCCGCGACGTGTTCGCCTCCATGCAGAAGTTCTGCGCCGGCGAGCCAGCCCACGACGATTGCACAATGCTCGTAATCGACCGAATAAATTAGCCGTTGCAAAGTGATTGCGGTTGGCGTCATCTGGACAGCGCCCACCGATGGATCGTCCAGCTCTACGAAGCGCGGGCCTCGGCGGCCCGCACTTCGTCTGCAATGACATTAGCGCTGACGGGTGTTGGCGAGGGCCCGGAGGATGGTGCGGGTGTTCTGGTTCATGGCCTGACGAAGGTACATGGTGATGGCGAACAGGAGGACCAGGAAGAAGAGGTCGATGCGAAGGAGTGAATGCAGGAGTCCGCCGAGGGATTCAGGCGGAAAGAGGTGGAGGTGCATCCAGACGAAGACGACGACCGCGAGGATGGCGAGCACGCCGACGATAATGCGGGAGAAGCGTTCGGACCTGTCGGCGGCTGCAAGGGCTTGCTGGACGAAGGCGAGTTCGGCGTTGATATTTTCGGAGTTGGGCTGCTGTGGTTCGGGGCTCATGCTGGTTTCCTTTCGGACGTGAGGTGTTTGCGAAGGGTAGTGACTCCGTAGTGGAGGCGCGACTTGGCGGTGCCGATCGGAATCTCTAGGATGGCGGCGCTTTCTTCGAGTGAGAGGTCGTGCTGGTAGTGGAGAAGGAGGACGGCTCGGCTGGCGGGCGAGACGTGGTCGAGGAGAGCGAGGAAGGCGGCATCGGGAAGCTCGCCAAAACTGGGGTTGAGGGTAGTGAAAGGCTCGGGTGGAGCGTCGTCTAGGGGCCGCCAGCGGCGGGCGCGTTTGAGGTGGGAGAAGGCAATGCGCGAGGCGATCCGAAGGGTCCAGGGGCGGAAGACGGCGGGCTCGCGCAGGAACGGGAGCTTGCGGAAGATCTGAAGCGAGGTCTCCTGGAGGATGTCGTCGGCGAATTCGGCGCCGACGAGGCGGGTGATATATCGGCGCAACGGCGCATGGGTGTCACGAAGGAGCTGTTCCAGGGCGGCCCGGTCGCCAGTTTGGGCGAGGAGGACGAGGAGGGTTTGGTCGGGGGCTGGAGTCTCCTTCGGGTGAGTTGGAGCGTGCATGCTTGAGAGAGGTGTTCGGACGAATGAAAGTTCGGTTCGGCGAGAAAAAACATGGGCGTAAGACGGGGTATAACTACTGTTGGCTGTGGGGTGCCAGCTCCCCGACCTTGCGCAGCGAATGGCAGTCCTTCTCTTCCAAATTAGTCTATCTAATCACGCATGATAGTCGTCGATGGCCGCGTGAGCGGCCACACCTGAGTATGCCGCCGTCCTCTCGCGCCAGGTCTTACTTTGACGAGAAACGGGCATCTCGGACAGATGCGGATTCGGTTCATGTGTTTGGATGGATAAGTCGCTGGGTTGAGGAGCATTTGGTGTACTAGGGCTGAACTCAGCAGAAGCGGCTGATTCAGAGACATCA
>Ga0209040_10002322_pt1 | contig 15014 bp, 12 predicted proteins | sample BogFormECP12_OM3_FD_188240 | JGI IMG/M metagenome (GOLD analysis project Ga0209040, IMG submission 188240) | Bog forest soil microbial communities from Calvert Island, British Columbia, Canada - ECP12_OM3 (SPAdes) (version 2) | ecosystem: Environmental > Aquatic > Freshwater > Wetlands > Bog ...
AACAGCTCCACGTTGCGCAGCGACACGGTCAGGCCTTTGGGATCGACGATCCATACCGCGGGCTGCCGATTGAGCTCGGTCAGGGCCGAGGCGGGAATTGCGATGACCGGTTCGGACTCCAATTTGACGCTCCCGGTAACGGTGGCGCCGAGCCGCATAGTCTCCGGCGGGTCGCTCAGCCCGACCTTGACCTCGAACGTCCGGGTGATGGGATCGGCCTGCGGCGCGACTTCCCGCACCCGCCCCGTCGCCGTCACGCTGGGATCGTCCGTCAGCCTCACTGTGATTTGCGCATCGGTCGGCGCCGAGCGCAGCAATTGGGCCGGCACGTCGAAAACGGCGTCGCGCCCGCTCTGTCGGGCGAGCCGAACGATCATCTGCCCGGCCTGCACCACTTCGCCCGGCTCCGCCCCCCGCGCAGTCACAGTTCCGGCGGCGTCCGCCGTTAGGGTGGTCCAGCTGACACGGTCCCTGGCGATCTCCAGTTGCGCTTCCGTATTGTCGACCTGAGATTGCGCATTTTGCAGCGCCTTCTGCGATTGATCGAAACGGGCGCGTGGCGTATGGCCGTTCGCCAGCAATTGTCGTTGCCGTTCGAAGTCGCCGCGCGCGTAGGTCAATTGGCCTTGCGCAGCAGTGAGAGCAGATTCGGCGGAGCGCAGCGCATTGAGCTCGTTTTCCGGGTCGAGCTTGGCCAGCACCTGTCCCGCCTCGACGCGGGCGCCGACATTGACCGGTCTTTCGATCATTCGCCCACCGATGCGAAAGGCAAGCGCGGGCTCGTCTTGAGCCTGGACATGGCCGGTCAACACCACGGTTTCGCTTGCCTCGCCTTTCGCGGCGGTCACCGTCCGGACAGGGCGCACTTCAGGGGCATCCGCTTTAGTGTCCGGCTTACACGACGCCAGCACGACCGCGACGGCGGGCAGAAGCAACCAAATCCATAACGAACCGCGTTCTCTCACGGGAGATCTCTCAAACCGATTGCTCCCGGCTCGGACGGTGGCGAGTGAGATCGCAACGCAGCCTCATCCGGCGGCGGCGAGAGCAATGCCTGCAATGATGCCAGGGCTTTATAAGCTGCTGCAACGCAAATTCACCGCCATTTGTGAGGTGCATCCGCAACCTGAGCTGCGCCTTACGATATAGCCGTGCCCGGTCTCGATGGGAACTCGGGCCCGGCTGGCGTGATTCATGCCTGCATTCCAAGCGGAAGATTGGTGGCGCTCGGGCATTTTTTCCAGCGCCAACGCGAAGCGTATCGCGCCGCTCGCCTCCTACGCGCGGCTCTTCAGGCCCAAACCGACGCCAATCCAGCTAACTCCTGCGAAGACGAGATCGATGCCGAGGAACAGCCCTAGAATGTAGAGGCTCGAGACCGGCCAGTGCGCCAGGATCATCAGGCCGATTAGGAGCGCGATCACGCCGGACAAGACCACCCAGATCCAGGGCGTCCCCTCCTTCATGCTGAAGGCTAGGATGATCCGCATGATGCCCGAGGCGACGAGCACGACCCCGAGCATGAAGGTTAAAAGCGCCGCAGCAAGGAGCGGGTTCTCGAACGTGACAAAGCCGGCAACAATGTACAGCACACCGAGAAGGATCCAGAGGAAGAACTTGCCCCAGGATCTCACTTGGAACGCATTGATGACCTCGGCCACGCCGGCGATCAGCATCATGATGCCGACCACGAAGACGCTCACAACCGTCGCCATGGCGACGCTGCCGAGAGCGATCAGCCCCGCGAGGACATAGATGATGCCGAGTGCGCCGATCCAGCCCCGCTTGGCCCGAAGCGCCTCCACTCCAGAACCGAGACTGTGAGGCCTTTGGGCGTCTGATGCACTGATCATGGCGGTCTGTCCCACATGGGTATGCTTGGTGGAGGCTCTCCGCGGCAGCTTATCACACGACCGAGTCTGCACAAATGCCATCCGCCACTTACACATTATTCATTTATCGCGGCAGTGAGCCAGGCAGATCGCCGTGGCGTCGGCACGTGACGTGAGGCTTTTCGGGTAAGCAAGTCGAACGCAAGCGAGGGCGCTCGCGCCCAGGAGGGCAATGCCTATCTGGTTGAGCGTCATTGCACCCTGGGCGAAGCCTTCGCAGAAATTGATCGCCGCATTCCCGATCGCGTTGTCGGGCGGCGCATCACAAAGCTCGACCGGGTCGCTTGTCGCCTTGGCGCCGAAATTCGCTTCCGTGGCGGATGTGTTGGCACAGGGCGCGAGCAGCACCAGCGCCAAGGACGGTGCACCATTGCGTGAACGCCATGACTGCCCTTCCCTCGAAGCGATGATAACCGCCATTGAAGCAGCAACTATCGTGAACTGGTACGAAAGCTCAGAACGAACCGAGCAGCGAGCCGAGCGCGATCACCGCGACGAGTGCGATGATCGGGCCGGCGATGGCTGCCATCACAATATCGAAATAGCTCTCACGATGGGTCGAGCCGCACACCGCGAGCAGCGTTATGACGGCGCCGTTTTGCGGCAAGCTGTCGAGGGTGCCGGCGCTCATCACGGCGATGCGATGCAACAGCGCCGGATCGATGCCGGCCTCGGCGGCAATCCGCATATAAGTTGCGCCCAACGCATCCAGCGCGATGGTGAGTCCGCCCGAGGCGGAGCCGGTAATGGCGGCAAGCAGGTTCGTGGCGACGGCGAGCGAGACGAGAGGCCCGCCGCCGATCGACAAGACCCAGTCGCGCACAATGGCGAAGGCGGGTACGTCGGCGACGACGGCACCAAAGCCGACCAGGCTGCCGACGCTGAGCACCGGCAACACCGATGCGTTGGCGCCGGAATCCATGGTATCGCGCAGCCGCGGCAATCGCCGCCAGTTGGCGGCAATAACGGTCGCAATCGCGGCGCCCAGCGCGGACACCACCGCCCACACACCGCCGACGGCGGACAGCGACGTCGCACCCCAGCGCTCCTCGGCAAGGAACGAAACATCGAGCCTCGGCAGGACGACGAGCGACATCAGGACGTTGACAACGATCACCACGAAAAGCGGCGCTATCGCCAGAGCGATCGGCGGCAATTCGCCGCTATGACCGCCGCGGTGGACCTCCGGCGGGTCGAACTCGCGCGCGGTGGTCGCGCGCTCGCGTACATTCTGGTCTTCCGCGGCCGCATCGACCGGCGCGGGGGCTGGCGTCCCATAAGCTTCGCCCTTGCGGCGGGCGGCAGCTTCGGCGCGGCCCAGCCACCACAAGCCGAAGGCCAGCATGATAGCGGCGGCGATAATGCCGAGACCCGGCGCCGCCAACGGCGTCGTGCCGAAGAACGGCATCGGGATCGCATTTTGGATCGCCGGCGTTCCCGGCAGCGCCGACATCGTGAAGGTGGAGGTGCCCAAGGCGATTGCGGCGGGAATCAGGCGATTGGGAATGTTCGCCGTGCGGAATACGGCCTGAGCCATCGGGACGAGCACGAAGAACGCGACGAACAGGCTCACGCCACCATAGGTGACGAGCGCACCGGCGAGCACGACCGTGAGAATTGCCCGGCTCGGCCCCAGCTTCTTCGTCATGAAATCGGCGATCGCCGTCACCGAGCCGCTATCTTCCATCAGCTTTCCGAACAGGGCGCCCAACAGGAAGATCGGGAAGAACTGCGCGACAAAGCGCGCCGCGCTGTCCATGAAAATCTGCGTCCAATAGGGAACCAGCCGGCCGCCGGCGAAAGCGGCGACCAAAATCGACGCCGCCGGGGCGAGCAGCAGGATGCTCCAGCCCCTGAACGCCAGCCAGACGAGGAGCGCGAGGGCGAGCAGGATGCCGAGAAGCCCCATCGAGTCACATGCTCATGCTCTTTAGCAGCGCGTCGAGGTCAAAGGAGGAGCGCCGTCCCAAATCCCCGCCGTGTGTGTCGAGAAACGAACCCGCTGCGCGGCGCCCGACGTCACGCAGCATGCACAAGAAGTCCCACTCGGCATTGAGCTTCGAGGAATAACCGAGATTGACCATGATGTCGCTGGCGACGCGGTGAATGCGCATGCCTGCCCACAGCGCCCCCTCGGTGTTCCCGGGGTTCGCCATTTGCCGCAACAGCGCGATCATCCGCAACTCCTCCTGCAGAACGGCGTTGAACGAGACCTCGTTGATGCGATTGAGGATGTCGCGGGCGGTCTTTGGCGTGCTCGGGCGCTCCACGGGATTGATCTGAACGAGAATTGTGTCCTTCGAGTTGCACTCCCGCACCAAGGGCGTGATATTGGGGTTGCCGGAATAGCCGCCGTCCCAATAACTCTCGCCGTCGATTTCGACCGCCTGGAACATGGTGGGCAGGCAGGCGGAGGCGAGCAGGACGTCGGGCGTGATCTCCCTGTTGCGGAACACGCGGCCATGGCCCGTGCGAACGTTTGTCGCAGTCACGAACAGCTTGATCGGCGCCCCCCCAAGCCGCTCGAAGTCGATGCATTCGGCGAGGATTTGCCGAAGCGGGTTGAACCCTTGCGGGTTCAGGTCGTAGGGCGAAAAGAGCCGGGCCATCAGGTCCATTGCGATGAAGACGGGCGAATGGTCCAGCGACCAGCGGTCGAGCAGCACATCCAGAAACCCGCGCCGCAACGGGCTCAGCGAAGCTGCCCGCGAGACGTTACGCCAGAAGGTCTCGAGGCCGGCGCGCGCGCCCTCGGCCCCGCCCTTGGCGTGACCATCGATCAGCGCGGCGGCGTTCATCGCACCGGCCGAAGTGCCAGCTATGCCGTCGATCTGCAGCCAGGGCTCCTCGAGCATCCGGTCCAGAGCGCCCCAGGTAAAGGCGCCATGCGCGCCGCCGCCTTGCAGCGCGAAATCGACGAGCAGGGTATCGCGATTGGATTTCTCAGCCTTGGTGGTTGCCATCGGCCTCGTCCCTTTATTGGAGTTCGAAACAGAGTGGCCGCTTACGGCCTGACAGGCACTCGGCGCGAATTGTCGCACATCGCAAAGTGCGACCAGGATCGGCTGACGAGCTAAGGGAAGGGCCAGCCGCCCGGGCAAGAATCATGGTATACAAGCCGCTATTCGGCCCCGAGATATTGCCTGACTAGCTCTCGCCACCAGGAGGAGCTCGTCGTGTCCACCAGCGCGATGTCGAGCTTCCGGCGCAGCGGGCTGTCGAAGGGAAGGGCGATCGCATAGCGTAGCGGATCGAGGTTCAGACCCAGCACCTGCAGCTCGTTCGGGTGGTCCTGCCGCACCAGCCATGCCAGGATCGGCTTGTCATAGACCACTGCGTCCAGCTGGCCAGCCGCCACCGCTCGCAGTCCATCCTCGATCGTGGCGAAGTCCTGATGACGGATCCCCTCGCGGTCCAGGTAGGCGACGGCCACCGCTTCGCGTACCGTCCCGACGCGGACATGGTGCAAATCGGCGGCGTCGCGCACTAGCCCCGATAATTCCCGCGCCGTCAGATGGCTCGTGACGGCTGCGGTGAACATCGCGATCAACGCCACCGAGGCCGCGGCCCACGCCCCGCCCAGCAGGCGTCCGGGCCGAGTCCTCGGCGATACGGAGGGGTTGGCCTTGGCCATCGCCTGGGTCGACCAGCTGATGGAGCAGACCAAGCCATCGACCGGCGGGCCACCGAAATCCGGCGTTCGCCGCCGCTCCAGCATCCAGACGATCACGCTGACCAAAAGCACCACCCCGACGATTGCGAGGACAACTGAGAGGAAGCGGATGGAGAGGAAGCTCGCCGCGACGCCGTACCAGTCCAATGACGTACGCACCGGGACCGCCACGCCGAGACCCGTCACGATATAGGGCAGCGAGAAATCCACCTCGCGCAGGCGCTCGGCGGTGACCGTCAGCGCCCCGCCCGAGGCATCCAAGGTGCCGTCGGCGAGACCCCTGAGCAGCCCCTCCTGCGTCGTCTCCTCGAAGCGATAGCGAAGTCTGAGCTGCTCGGCCAAGTGCCGCCAGAGCTCGACGCTGATCCCGCTCCAGATCCCGTCCGGCGCCTGCATGGCGAAGGGGGGCGCCACCCGCAGGCCCAGCACCAGTTCCCGGTCGGGTGCCGGCCCGTCCGGCCCGGCGGCCATAGCGCCGAACGGCAAGGCCAGTGCCGAGCCGAGTATTACCACACCCATCGCCAAACGGCGCAACTCCGGCATTCCTAGCCTTCTCCCGTTTCGCGACGCCCTTGGCGGGCCTTTGATCGCGACGGCCCCGACGGAGCCATCCCGCCGCAGCATCCGACCGAAGGCAATGTCGATCGTCGGCACCCACGAGGTTCGCCGCAATTCCTGGGCTTATGGCATGTCCTGCTGTCATAAAGTATCCTACCGATATGGGGGTATTTCGCCGATTTGGCCCACGGACTAGGCTAATTCCGCGATGCGCATCGCATCTCGGTGCGATTAATGAACAGGCTGCGCGGCGAACAGAGGGCACTGCTGATCATCCTTGCCCCAACGGTGCTGGTCGCCGCCTGGATCGGGCGACTACGAGAGTGCGATCATCGCGGGCGCCTTCTGCGGCTTCGCGATGGGCGCCAGCGCGACCGCGAGTGCCAGCCTCTTACCCCCAACCGAACTCACGCGCTTCGCGAAGCATCCCGCCGAACGCCGAGGCGGCGATGCGATCTACAACCCTCTGTTCAACAGCGGAAATGCCCGTGGCGGCGATCCTGCCCACGGTATCCCCTGCCGCGATGCCGATAATCTTCGAAGGCGTAGCATGACCCTGATCGTGGATCCTCGCCGCGGCGACATCGAGGATGACGCGTCCAGCACCAAACGCCGCTCGCTGCTCTCGCTCGTTGGCAGTCTGCTTGGGGAGATCAGCCTTCCGAGACTGGCAGTGGCCTGGATTTTATTGCTTGCTATCCCCGGCCTGATCCTTGGAGCCGCACCGATAGTCGCCTCTACCTGGGTCAGGATGATCTCGCAGAAAATCATGTCCCCGTTCGCCGGGATCTGTATCCTGCTCCTCGCGGTCATCGTCACCTTTGGTTGGTTCGGGGGCCGCAGATTTTTCCGGCTTGCCGAAAGCAGCTTCTGGTCTCTGCACTCGCTGGCTGTCCAGCCCGGCTACGCCGCCTGCCGCGAAGGGCTGCGGCACCTCGCCGAACGGCTGCTTTCATCACGGGCCACGGCTGCCCAGCTCGCCAGGCTGCGCGCCGCCACGACCGTTGCGGCAGGCTTGGTGGTCTGTGGTCTGGCTGCGCTGGCGCTGATGATCGCCTGGCCGAGTTCGCGCTGGGCGGCGGGCATCTCGGATTTCGCTTCCCCGCACCGGTTGGCGATTATGGTCCTGGCAAATTGCGTCGTGTTGGTCGCCTCATATCTCGCGGCTGCCGCGCTCGTCTGGACGATCGCCGATGCGATGATGGCCCAGCCCCGGGATCTCGATGAGTTCCAGGTGGGCCCTGGTGCGGGCCGCACCTGGCGCATCGCCCATTTGTCCGATATCCACGTGGTGGGCGAGCGCTACGGCTTTCGGATCGAGAGCGGTCGATCGGGCCCGCGTGGCAATGAGCGACTGAGGCAGGCGCTGCAGCAACTGGAGGTAATCGACGGGAACGACCCGCTCGATGCGATCTTGATCACGGGTGACGTGACCGACGCCGGCCGCTCCGCGGAGTGGGCCGAGTTCCTCGACGCTCTGGCCTCCCATCCGCGGCTCGCCGAGCGCGTGCTGGTGTTGCCGGGCAACCACGACGTCAATATTGTCGACCGTGCCAATCCGGCGCGCCTTCACCTCCCGACCAGCCCCAACAGGCGGCTGCGGCGGATACGGGTCTTGTCCGCCATCGGCGCGATCCAGGGCCAGCGTGTCCGTGTCGTGGATCGGGCAAGAGGTCGCTTGGGCGGGAGTTTTGCAGAAGCATTAGAGCCGCACCTCGGTGAGATGGCGGCATTCTCCGATACCGGGCGGCCGCGTGCGTCAAGGGCGCTGACGGAGCTGTGGACGAAGGTCTTTCCGATGGTGCTACCGCCGGACCGGGATGACGGACTGGGCTTTATCCTGTTGAATTCGAACGCCGACACACACTTCTCCTTCACCAATGCGCTCGGGATTATTACGGTCGAGCAGGCCCGGGGGATCGAAACCGCCGCAGCGCAATTCCCGCGAGCCTGCTGGGTCATCGCTCTCCACCACCATCCTGTGGAGTATCCCCGGGTAGCGAAAACGCTCGCAGAGCGCATCGGCACCGCCCTGATCAACGGGAAATGGTTTGTTCGCCGACTACGGCCCTTGGCGGGGCGGGCGGTCCTAATGCATGGCCACCGGCATATCGACTGGATCGGGGAGTGCGCAGGGCTTCTGATTGTTTCGGCGCCATCTCCGGTCATGGAGGCGACCGACGACCAGGCCAGTTATTTCTACATCCAAACTTTAGCCGTGGGAACTGACCGGCACCTGAAGCTGCTGCATCCCCAGCGGATCACCGTCGAAGGCCAACGTGGCGCCTAGAGCCTCAGCCTACGAGCTGGACGTTCTCAATGGGATTGCCGTCGACGAGCAACAGCTCGGCAAGCGCGCCCTCCGCCTCGTCGAGCGCGAACGTGCCCAGTCCGTCTTTCCCGGCAAGTGGCCGTTTGACTCATCGGAGGAGTCCGCTGCCTCGCCCAGTGTAGAGCGGCACCAGGATTGGCCATTCCTTGCTGCTGGTTGAGCTAGTCGATCGCGGTCGGCAACATACAGCGGCGGTCGGATTCGTGGTCAGCCGCGAGGCGCATACAGGTCCCACCAAAGCATCGAGCGCAATGGTCAGTCCGCCGGAGGCCGAACCGGTGAGAGCGGCCAATATGGTCGCGACGGTCAGTGACACGAGCGGCCACCCTCGATCGACAGCATCCAGTCGCGCACGATGGCAAGCTCCGGCACCGCGGCGACCACCGCGCCAAAGCGAGGTTAATCATAATCTTGCCGGCGACGCGGTGAATGCGCCTGCCCGCCCACAACGCGCCCTCGCTGTCGCCGCGATCGGCGACCTGCCGCGGTCATTGCTGTCCCCCAGGTAACCGGGCCGCGGCTTACAAACCTTTGGTCGCGGGCCCCTTCAGTTCAACCGTGTTGCCGTCGGGGTCGGAGATGTAGAGCGAGGGGCCATAGCCTTCGGCGCCGTAGCGCTCCCGGACTTCGCCAACCTCGACGCCGTGCCGCCGCAGATGCGCGGCCAAACCCGCCGCGTCGAACCCGTCGACCCGCACGGCGAAGTGATCCATGTTGCGGCCCACCGCGTCTGCCGCTTCGCCCGGCGAGGCGGAAGCCGGAACCAGATCGATCAGCGATGCGCCGGCGCGCAGCTGGACCAGCTTGGGCTGCTCCAAGCGGCGCTCCACGTGGCAGTTCAGGACTCTTTCGTAGAATTCGATCGCTCGGTCGAGGTCGCCGACCCGCAGCACGACATGGTCGAGGCCCGCTATGCGGACCCCCTCCCCAGCACTCGACGCATCCCTCGTCTCGACATTCCCAGCGTCCGGCATTGTCGACTCCCTTCGCTCACGGTGGATTCACTCTACCGCGAATTGGCCGGAGCCGGCAGTCGGATTATTGCGGCGCAGGCTGAGACGGTTGCGCCGCGGCACGGCGCGGGTGCTGGCTGCGCCAGGCGCGGATCTCGGCGCGGTCGAGGATGCCGTCGTGGTTCACGTCCATCTGGTCGAAGCGAGCGCCGGCCCGTTGCGCCGCCCGCTCCTGAGCGCGCTGGATGAATTGATCCCGAGTGATGCCTCCCGCAGCCGCGGGGGCCGGGGACGCCGGAGCCGTGCTCTCGACGGCAGCAGTTTGCGGCGCCGTCTGAGCAAGGATCGCCGTAGGCAGTAGAAACATCCCGAGCAGGGTTGCAATGACAATCGAACGCATTGGCTACGACTTTCAGTTGATGATAGTCGTCTCATAGCATGTTTTGCGTGTTAACGCAAGGCGCGCGTTGCATTCCGATCATGTCGTCTCGGCAAAAACGCCGGGGATGGGCAGCCGCTTTGCTGGGAAACCATCGACGCGGAAGAGTACAGTTGGACGACAACACCCTTCGACAACCTGGAGCGGGGAAAACAACATGCAATACCGCAGGATCTCGGCCGATTGCCATCTCGACATGCCGTGGATGCCGCCCGACCTGTTCGTGTCCGAGGCGCGCCGCGAGCTGAAGGAGCGCATGCCCTATGTCGAAGACGGGCCGCAGGGGCCGCAATGGGTCGCCAAGAACGGCGCCAATTTCGGGCTCAAGAACGGCGTCGGGCCGGGCGGCGCGCCGTTTGTTCCGGGTCAGAACCACCGGGTCGACAAGATGGCCGAGACCGGGATGTACGAGGACGGCAAGCGGGACATCCGGCGCTGCAGCGACCCGCATCTGCGGATCAAGGACATGGACCGCGACGGCGTCGACGCCGAGGTCATATACGGCATTCTGGGGGCCGCCTCGCGGCTCAACGACCGCGAAGCCTCGAACGAGATGCTGCGCATCTACAACGATTTCCTGAAGGAGTTCTGCCGGCATTATCCGGAGCGCGAGATCGGCCTCGCCTGCCTCCCCTATGGCAACATCGACGACGCGGTGAAAGAGATCCATCGCGTCGCCAAGATGGGCATCAAGGGGCTCGAACTGTCCTGCTCGTGGGACATGGAGCCGATGTGGCACCCGGTCTGGGAGCCGCTTTGGAAGGCGGTTGAAGAGGTGCAATTGCCGTTGCACTTCCACACCTTCCCGACGACCTCGCCCAGGGCGCGCGAAGGGGTCTCCGGCCAAACCCGCCGGGCGGCGATGTTTACCGGGGTTTCCGCCTTCCAGATGGGCCTCATCAACATTATTGCCGCGCTTATCGGGGCCGGCGTGCTGGAGCGCCACCCGCGGCTCAAGGTCTCGTTCGGCGAGAGCGGCATCGGCTGGCTGCCTTATGCGCTCGACCGCATGGATTTCGAGTATGAGGACCGCTTCCGCGACCTGATGAAAATGAAGCCGAGCGAATATTGGCGCCGCCAGTGCAAGGCGACCTTCCAGTTCGACCCGATCGGCACCAAGCTCGTCGACGACATCGGCGTCGAGACCGTGATGTGGGGCTCCGACTACCCGCACACCGATGGCGTATGGCCGGAATCCTCGAAATACATCGCGGAACAGTTCGCCGGCCTCTCGCCCGAAATCGTGCACAAGATCACCTGCGAGAACGCCGGCAAGTTCTACGGGCTGATCAATTAGCAACCCAGCGCGCGGCGGCGCCCAGAGCGCCGCCGCTGTTTTTTGCTGTTATTCCACCGATAAAACAGCCGGCAGGCGGGCCTCAACCGCGGAACCCCTCGATTTTTGGAAACAGAAACAGCTGAAAAACAGCGAAGATGTCCGCTGTTTTCTGCCCCATAACAGCGAAATAACAGCAATCTGACATCCACAAGAAATATCGCCTTGGGGGACTCTGTATTCCCGAAGATTTCCATCCGCCGGAATCCGCGCGGCTTCAGTCTGAAAGACGACACGTTCTCATACCATTACGGCGATTTTCGGGTCCACACCCTCAGTCCTCCGTTTACCTGCGCCCCATCGAGAGCGCGGTTCGCCATGATCGCGTGCTCGACGCGGCGGATCAGGGGCAGCAAGCTGGTTTTCCAATCCGCGACGATCAGCTTGTAGCCGAGCGTCGCGGTCTTGGCCCGAAGGATGACCTCGACCGCGCACACGACGGTGAGGATTGCATCGCCCGACCGCCTGGTGATTGCGGTCCTCGGCGACGGCTCGCATCTGTTCGGCAACCCGGTCGTCGTCCACCACGCCTCGGCCGTGCACAAATTGCCGGTGCTGTTCGTCGTCATGAACAACTCGATGTGGGGCGCCGTGCGCCGCGCCACTTTGGGAATGTACCCGCAGGGCGAAGCGGCGCGCAGCAACAAGCCGCCCTTGATCGACCTCGATTGCCGGCGTTCGAAGAGGTCTGCGCCGCGGCCGGCGGCTACGGCGAGCGGGTCGAGGACCCGGCCGCCCTGCCGGGGGCGCTCGACCGCGCCGTCCGCGCCGTTACCGTCGAAAAGCGCCAAGCGCTCCTCAATGTGATCTGCCGCGGGGTGTAGCGTTACCCTCACCCGCCTGTCGCTGGCGCGCCGGGTCCCTCCTTCCGCAGTGCGGGAGAGGGTGCTGAGCGCAGCGAAGCGGGTGAGGGTTAGTGCCCGTGGGCTATCGCTCGTCAAAGTGCCGGAGCAGCCACTGCAGCGTCTCCTCCGGTGCTTCTTCCGGCACGTAGTGGCCGCAGTCGATCGGCCCGCCGGTGACTTCGGTCGCGTAATCGCGCCAGACTGCGAGCACGTCGCCATAGACCGTGCCGGTGTGGCTCTTTGCGCCCCAAAGGACGAGCAGCGGGCAACCGACCTTATGGCCGGCTTGCTTGTCGGCCTCGTCCATCTCGAAGTCGCAGGTCGGGCAAGCCCGGTAATCCTCGCACGAGCCGCGGATCGTCTTCAAATTGAAGCAGCGGACATATTCGGCGAATGCCGCGGGGTCGAAAAAGCCGAGCCCGATGCCGGGCTTCGACAATTTTTTCTTCATGAACCATTGCGCCGACACCCCCGCCATCATCCGCTCGGGCATATCGTAGGGCTGGGCCATAAACAGCCAGTGCCACGACTTCAAGGCCCAGTTCTTCGAGGCGTGGGTCCAGATGTGATAATTCGGCAGGATATCGATGACCACCGCCCGCTTGACCCGCTCGGGGTGATCGAGACACATTCGGTGGACCGTGCGGGCGCCGCGGTCATGACCCGCGGCGAAGAATTCGCGATAGCCGAGCTGCTCCATGACCTCGACCTGGTCTTGCGCCATTGCCCGGAACGAATAGTTGATGTGGTTCTCGCCGCCGTCTTCCGGCCCGACGCTGTCGCCATAGCCGCGCAGATCGGCCGCCACCACATGGAAATGCTCGGCCAGGGGGCCGGCGATCTTGTGCCAGGAGACATGAGTCAGCGGGTTGCCGTGCAGCAACAAGAGCGGCGGTCCGTCGCCGCCATGCCGAAAATGGATTCGCGCGCCGCTCGTCGTAATTTCCGTCCTGGTGAACCCTTCGAACATCCGCTGCCTCCATCCATCCGCGCCAACGCAGCAGGTTAGCTCACCTTGCCCTTTCGGTGCGACCCCAACGCAAGGTAAGCTCATGCGGCATCGTTGGGGAGATTCGTGTGGGGGACCGCCGGTTCGTCGTCGAGCTGATCAAGCCGTCGCATTACGACGACGACGGCTATGTGATCCAGTGGTGGAAATCGTGGATCCCGTCGAATTCGCTCGCCTGCCTCTACGGCATCGCGACCGACATTGCGGAGCGGCGCACGCTCGGGCCCGAGGTTGCAGTCGAGATCCATGCCTACGATGAATCCCACACGGTGATTCCGGTCAAGCGGATCATCCGGCGGATCAAAGGCGCGGATGCCGGGCTCGTCTGCCTCGTCGGCGTGCAGTCGAACCAGTTCCCGCGCGCGATGGATCTGGCGGCGCGGTTTCGCGAAGCCGGCATTCAGGTGGCGGTCGGCGGGTTTCACGTATCGGGTTGTCTGGCGATGCTGCCGGAGCTGCCCCCCGATCTCGAAATGGCCGGCGAACTCGGGGTCAGCCTTTTCGCAGGTGAGGCCGAGGGGAGGCTCGCCGGGCTTTTCGCCGATGCGCTCGCATCGCGGCTGCAGCCAATCTACAACTTCATGGCGGATCTGCCCGGATTGCAGGCGCAGGTGACGCCGTTTCTGCCGGTCGAGATCGTGCGGCGCTACGGCGAAACCATCGGCGCTTTCGACGCTGGACGCGGCTGCCCGTTCCAGTGCAGCTTCTGCACGATCATCAATGTGCAGGGGCGCAAATCGCGCTGGCGCGACGCCGACGATGTCGAGCGGCTGGTGCGCGCCAACCTCGCCCAGGGCGTCTTCCGCTTTTTCATCACCGACGACAATTTCGCCCGCAACCGCAATTGGGAAGCGATCTTCGATCGGCTGATCGAAATGCGCGAGAAGGAACGGCTCGGGCTGCAGTTCATCATCCAGGTCGACACGCTGTGCCACCGCATCCCGAATTTTGTCGAGAAGGCGGCGCGCGCCGGCTGCAAGCGGGTCTTCATCGGGCTCGAAAACATCAACCCAGACAATTTGCTGCAGGCGAAGAAGAAGCAGAACCGGGTGCACGAATACCGCCAGATGTTTCTTGCTTGGCGCGCCCAGCGGGTCATCACCTACGCCGGGTACATCCTGGGCTTTCCCGGCGACACGCCGGAGCGGATTGCCCGCGACATCCGCACCGTGCAGCAGGAACTGCCGGTCGATCTGCTCGAATTCTTTATTTTAACGCCGCTGCCCGGCTCGGCCGACCACCAGCAGCTTTACAAGAACGGGGTGTGGATGGACTCCGACATGAACAAATACGACCTCGAACACGTCACGACCGGCCATTCGGTGATGACCGCGCGCGACTGGCAACAAGTCTACCGCCAAGCCTGGGATCTTTATTACTCAGCCGAGCATATCGAGACGATCTTCCACCGCGCCAAAGCTTCCGGCATCAAGCCGGTCCGTCTCTTGAACCATATCCTGCAATTCTATTTCACCTTCCTGCAGGAGAACGTGCATCCGCTGCAGGGCGGCTATTTCCGGCGCAAATTGCGGCGTGAGCGCCGCGCGGGCCTGCCCCGCGAGAACCCGCTCGTCTTCTGTCCGCGGCGGGTCCGGGAAGTGCTCGAAACCCACGCAAAGCTTGCCGCCTTCTACTTCTACCTGCACCGCATCCGTCGCCGCGTCGAACGCGACCCGGGCCCCTATACCGACGCCGCGTTGACGCCCACCGACAGCGACCTCTCTCCGCCGCGTCGGAAAGAGCGAGTGCTGACCGGTGTTGCGGTCTGATCACTGGCGGGAAAAAAGTTGTGCACAACAGCTTCGAGGAGCTGGAAAAGTACTGGCTCGGATGATCTAACGGGATACTCCCCGCCTGATTGGGCAGGCGCCGGGTGCCGGTCCAATTACGCGGAGTTCCGAGGATATAGTCGTCCGCCACAAACCGGTGAAACGCACAAATGACAGGTAATGGGCCGTCGACGCGGCGAACTAATGG
>Ga0209040_10002323_pt1 | contig 15010 bp, 13 predicted proteins | sample BogFormECP12_OM3_FD_188240 | JGI IMG/M metagenome (GOLD analysis project Ga0209040, IMG submission 188240) | Bog forest soil microbial communities from Calvert Island, British Columbia, Canada - ECP12_OM3 (SPAdes) (version 2) | ecosystem: Environmental > Aquatic > Freshwater > Wetlands > Bog ...
GCCGCGTTTCCAACCCTGGAACATTCTGGAGAGCACAAAGAAATGCTGGAGGTGGTGGACACCGGTAATCGGAGCTTGAAATGTGACAGTCACACTTACTGCGATTCAGAGTTGATGGAATTCGAACGCCCGCCCGCCGGCTTGTTGCACTTCTCGCGCGACGGCAAAGGAGTGGTCTACCCGGTGCGAGTGAATGGCGTCGACAACTTGTGGCTACAGCCGCTTGACAGGTCCAAAGGCAGACAGATTACTGATTTCACTTCGGAGCGTATTTTCGACTTCCATTGGTCATTCGACGGAAAACAGTTGGCGATGGTGCGAGGTCACACCGATTCCGATGTGGTTCTGATCCGCGACGCCAGGAATTGATTGCCCGTCATTTCATATAAGTCAGTCCAAATAAAAAGGGCGGCCACCGCTGGCCGCCCTTTTGCGAATTGTTAGCTGCGAAGTGGTTTATGCACCCTTCACGTTCTCGGCCTGCCAGCCCTTGGGGCCTTTGACCACATCGAACTGCACCTGCTGACCCTCCTGCAGGCTGCGGAAGCCGCTCGCCTGAATGGCCGAGAAGTGCACAAATACGTCCTCACCGTTCTGGCGGCTGATGAACCCGTAGCCTTTAGCGTCGTTAAACCACTTCACTGTTCCTGTTTCCATGGTGTTGCAATGTTCCTTTTCCTTGATGTAGCGCTGAAACTTTGGAAGGCTTCTTCGGCAGGCAGGTCACGCGCTGGTTGGCGGAGATACTGGGTACTGCGAAAGAACTCTAAAGATCAAACGCAGCCAAATTGTAAGGTAACTGCCTCAAGAAAGCTACATTTTTTCTGATCGTGTCGTATTAAGTATAACTTTATCAATGACTTCCGTGACTTTACGACACCCTCACAGCCGGGGGAATTTGCCAGCGAGGCCTCAAAAGATACATGATCTTGGTTATGCACCTTAGAAGATTTTTGATTCTGGTTGCGCTCGTAAGCCCGGCATGGGCAGGGATTGTTGAAGACGTTCGCGGGGCCCTGGCGCAAAATACTTTTACCGCCGCCGACATCTATCTCAAGGGTTACCTCGCAAAGAATGGCGTGACCGGCGAATATGTCGAGGCCTACTCGTGGATGGCGCGTACTGCTTTTGACAATCGCGATTACGACCAGGCAGCCGCCTACGCCAAACAAACTGAGGTCATAGCTGTTGATTTACTGAAGCAGCGTCCGCTCGACGCCGAGCCGCACTTGCCGATCGGCCTGGGAGCCGCGATTGAAGTCGAGTCGGAGACGCTGGCGGCGCGCGGCCAGCATGACCAGGCCGTCGCGCTCCTGCGGACCGCGCTCCACGCCTATGGCGACACCTCGATCCGCGCGCGACTGCAGAAGAACCTGAACCTGCTCTCTTTCAACGGCCGGCTGGCGCCGGCGCTCAAAGCGGAACAATTCCTCGGGCCGAAGCCGCCGACGCTGGCTCAGCTCAAGGGTTCGCCCGTACTGCTTTTCTTTTGGGCCCACTGGTGTGGAGACTGCAAAGCTGAAGCTCCAATCATCACGCAATTGCGCTCCGAATTTGCCTCGAAAGGATTGAAAGTCGTCGGCCCCACCAGACTCTACGGCTACACAGCGCAGGTTGAAAAAGCGTCGCCGAGTGATGAACTAGCCTACATCGATATCGTGCGCAAGCACTTCTACGCCGGGCTGCTCGACATGCCGGTTCCCATCAGCAAATACAACTTCGACGTTTACGGCGCTTCAACTACTCCCACGCTGGTTCTGCTCGATCGCGCCGGCAAAGTTGCGATGTACCATCCCGGAGCTTTGTCTTACGGGGAACTGAAAGCGGAGATTGAGAAGGTTGTGACACGGTAGGAATCCTCAATCCGTCTTTACTTCGCGGAGCGAGCCCGTTTTCACGTCGTAAATAAATCCGCGCACCGGGATGTGCTTCGGAATCCAGGGATGCGATCTGACACGTTGGATCTGCGAACGCAGGTTCGCTTCGAGGTCGTCGAAGGCATAAAAATGAGCCGGCTCGCTTGCGATGGCGCCCATCTTGTTCGTCAAGTGCGCCCGCAGTTCATATTCCTTCACCCTCAGCAGGCCGCAGTCGGTGTGGTTGATGATGATGAACTCCTGCGTGTCGAGCAGGTGATGCGACACAATCAGTGAGCGCAATGCATCCTCGGTAGCAATACCGCCGGCGTTGCGGATCATATGCGCGTCCCCAGGATGCAATCCCAGGCAGCGTTCGAACAAAATTCTTGAATCCATGCAGGCCAGCACCGCTAACCGCCGACGCGGCCGGACGGCGAGATCTCCCAGGTTGAAATGCTTTACAAATTCTTCGTTGGCTTTCAGCAGTTCGTCGGCGACTGACAATGCATACCCTCGATATAAGTTGTCCGGCGGGGACATAAGTAAAATTGTTTTTGCAGAATTCGGCCCGCTAGTTGTTCCTCCAGTGTAACCGCTACAATCGCCCCGTGAACCTCGACGATACTATCGTCGCGATTGCAACGCCGCCCGGGCGCGGTGGCGTTGGCATGGTCCGACTGGCCGGGCCAAGGGCGCGGGATATCGCCACACCCATGCTGCGGCTCAATCGTGAACTGGATCCTGGCAGGGCTATCTTCGCTGAACTCGTTGAGCCCTGTGGTGAGGCCGCCGAGCTAGGCTCGGCCGGACTGCCGAAGGCGGCTGTCCCTACAAGGGCAGTCGAACAACAGCGGATCGACGAAGTCGTGGTCACCTACTTCGCCAAGCCACACTCGTACACCACCGACGACATCATCGAGATAGCCGCGCACGGCTCTCCCGTGGTGCTTCGGCACATCGTGGAGCTTTGCCTCGCCGCCGGAGCGCGCCTTGCCGAACCTGGAGAGTTCACCCTGCGCGCCTTCCTCAACGGCCGCATCGATCTTACCCAGGCCGAAGCGGTCCGCGATCTTATCGACTCGCAAACTCTCTACCAGGCAAAGGTCGCCGCCCTGCAACTCGAAGGCGCTCTGTCCAGGCGGTTGCAACCCGTCAAGCAGGAATTAGTCGAGCTCATCGCCGTGCTCGAAGCCGGCATCGATTTCGCCGAAGACGATGTTTCCGTCCTGCCCGAATCGTCTATCCTTGAACGCATCGCCGCAGTCCGCCAGCCCCTTGAACAACTCGCCGCCACCTTCGCCTACGGCAAGATCGTGCATCAGGGCCTGACGCTAGCCATTGTCGGCCGTCCCAATGTTGGCAAATCAAGCTTGTTCAATCGTCTGGTGGAGCGCGAGCGCGCCATCGTCACCGCGGCTCCCGGCACGACGCGTGACCTGGTCAGCGAAACGGTTGCCATCGGCGGGATCCCCATTCAGTTGGTCGACACCGCCGGAATCCGGCATGCTCTGGACGAAGCCGAATCTATTGGCATTCGCAAATCCCTGGAAGCTCTGGCAGAAGCCGACCTGGTGTTGGCTGTACTGGACGCGTCGCAGCCTGCAGCGTCGGAAGATCAAGAGTTGCTGCGGCAGACGCAGGGTCGTCCGACCATCGTAGTTGGAAACAAGTGCGACCTGGTTTCCATCGGTCAGAGTTTACTAGTTAGTGATCATGCGCAAGTTCGCACCTCTGCCGTGACCGGCCAGGGCATCGCCGAACTGCGCGCCGAAATTCTGCGGCATATCGGGGGAGAAAACGGCGCGCAAGTTGAAGCAGGGTTTCTTACCAACGTCCGCCATCAGGGCCTGGTGCAGGAATCACTGGACGCTCTCGGCGCCGCCACCAGCGCGGTGAACACCAAAGTCCCCCACGAGATGCTGCTGCTCGATCTATATAATGCACTCCGTCCGCTCGACGCCATTACCGGGGCGACCACCACGGACGACATCCTTAACTTGATATTCAGCACCTTCTGCATCGGAAAATAGGCAAGGCGCTAAGGGCAGGCTCGGTTCCCGACATACCACGGCGCGCTCACTGTGAAGATGTGTTCATTACCGCGGGCCAGAAGCACCCACTCCAGGAGCCGGCCACGCTGGTTGTGGAGAAAATATTCATACCATCTGTCCTCCACAAGCTCCGGGATGACGACAACGATACTGCGTGTGGGGTTCCTCTTCGAAAGATCGAGAACGAACTGAACCACAGGAATGATTACAAAACGGTAGGGCGAAGGCAGAACGTGAAGCTGCGGGGGCTCCTTGCCCGCCGAACGGAAAGGGCGCGTGACGTACTGTTCCCAGTCGTCCTCGAGCAGTTCGGAATGCTCGGTCGGCTCCACGTGCAAAGCAATCACTTCCGGCGAAAGCCGGGCGGCAAATTCGATTCCCTGGCGGGTGATGTTGCTCCAGCGGTCGATCGCAATCACCGCAATGGGATGCTGACTGAGACCTACCGCGTCGACGGGAACCTTGCAGGAGGTTAGCACCTTCACCGAATGGTAGTGGCGCCGCACCACGGCGAACAAAACAATGGTCAGGGGAATGAAGAGCAGCGTAATCCAGGCGCCTTCCACGAATTTCGCGACCAAAACCACAACTGTCGTGACACCCGTCACGAGCGCGCCCAACCCGTTGACCAATGCGCTCTTCAACCAATGAGGACCGCGGTTTTTCCGCCAGTGTATGACCATGCCGGCTTGCGAAAGCGTGAAGGCCAGAAAAGCTCCAACGGCATAGAGCGGGATAAGCCGGTCAGTAACGCCGCCAAAAAGAATCAGCACCCCGCCACAAAGCAGCGCCAGCAGAACGATGCCGTAGGTATAGACGAGACGCCGCCCGCGGTAACCGAAGACGTGCGGCAGATAATTGTTTTGCGCGATGGCGCGGCAGAGACGGGGAAAGTCGGCAAAGGCGGTGTTAGCGGACAGGGAGAGAACGACGAGAATGGAGCCGATGGTCAAATAGTAAAAGAACCCTTTGCCGAAGACCGCGGCGGTAAGCATGGAGAGAACACTCTGATACCCGGGTTGGCCTGGGTCCGTCGCAGCAATTCCATACATTTTCACGAGATAGGAGATCCCCGCCAGCAGAACAGCCAAGAGAAAGATGATCACCGTCAGCGTACGCTGAGCGTTTTTGACCGTGGGCTCGCGGAAAGCCTTCACTCCATTGCTGACGGCTTCCACTCCAGTCAATGCCGTGCAACCGCTGGCGAAGACCTTGAGCAGCAGCCAGTAGCTCACGGCTTCGATTACCGGCGGCGGAGCCGGAAGCGATACCGCGGGCGTAGGGTGCCCTCCGCTGACGAGGACTCGGATAACGCCCGCGACGATGGTAATAAGAAGCGTGCCGACAAACATGTAGGTGGGGACTGCGAAAGCACTTCCGGCCTCGCGCACCCCGCGAAGATTAAGAATCGTGATGACAATCAAAATGCCAACACAAAGAGAGACCATGTGCGGCAGCAAAGAGGGCACCGCAGAGACCAAAGCGCCCACTCCGGCGGAAATACCGACCGCAGCGGTAAGAATGTAATCGGCCAGCAGCGCGGCCGCAGCCAGCAAGCCCGCAGGCGCACCAAGATTGAACCGCGCTACGGTATAGGAACCGCCGCCTTGGGGATACGCCGCGATGGTTTGGCGATAAGAGAAGTACACGATCAGGAGCAACGTGATGATGGCCGCGCTGATGGGAACGATATAGCGGACGCCAAGCAAGCCAAGCGGAATCAGAAGACTGAGAGCCGCTTCCGGGCCATACGCAGCCGAGCTAAGCCCATCCAGACCAAAGATCGGTATACCCTGCACCGGGCCGATCTGCTCAGCTCGCTCATCGCTGGTTCTGATCGGCTTTCCGACAATGAGATCAAGGATGTTCATAAGAGATTTGGACAGCTCGCGCCGGAAAAACTCGGCCCCCGAAAAATAAGAGCCAAGCGGTGAGTGTACCTCAGCGGCGCGGCGGTTGCTTTAGCCCTGAATAAAGGATACGGGACACTTATGAAGCCGGTGTGCCATCGGCCAGTAGCAATTCAAACCCTTACCAAAGTGTCTGGAAAATCCAGAAGCATGCTGATAAGTTCTGAGTCGGGAGCTTGGTTCGTCATGTCCATCGTCGTCAAGCTGGAAGATGATCTGGGAGAGCAAAGCGAGTGGGTTCTGCTCCACGGAGTGGTCCCTGCCCGCGAGGATCGCACATTCCCTCTCCTGCGCTGCGTCGATTCCTACGGCAAGACTGTGTTCAATCACCTGCAGATGGAAAGCTTTCTGGAAGAGTGGGAGCGGGTTCGCGACCGGGCCCGCGATGATGCCCAGCGTGACGCATGGCAAAAAGTCAAGGATCTGGCCCTCGCTTGCCAGCAGGATCGTGATCTGTATTTGCGTTTCGTAGGAAACTAAGAGCAGTGCTCAGTGATTAGTAGTCACTGGTCAGTAAAATCAAGACTCCGATCCGAGTGATTGGCTTTCACTGACCAACCACTAGCCCTGGTTCTAGACTACTTCGACAGGCCCGCCAGCGCTTCCCTGAACATAGTGTCGAATGACGCGCTCTTGCCCACAGTGTTCTTACCCGCGGCCTCCAGCGCCTTCTCCGCTGCGGACCGCTGGTAGCCCAGGTTCACCAGCGCTGACAGCACATCTCCTTCCGTCGCACTCATCGCCGGCACGGTTGGCTGCGCCGACCCTGCTGCCGGGGGCAGTTTGTCCCGCAGCTCCAGCACCATGCGCTCGGCAGTCTTCTTGCCGATGCCCGGGATTCTGGTCAGGCGCACTACATCATTGCCCCGGATTGCCCCCGCCATTTCGTGAGCCGCCATTCCGCTCAGAATGGTGAGCGCCAGCTTCGGTCCGATGCCGCTCACGGTGATCAACTTTTCGAATAGTTGCTTTTCGGAGAGGTGTAGGAATCCGTAGAGCGCAATCATGTCTTCGCGCACGTGGGTGTGCACGTGCAGCGCGACCTCGGAGCCATTCGCGGGCAACTCGGAAAAGGTCGGGACGCTGATGTTCAACTCATAGCCCACGCCGCCCGTCTCGACCACAACTTGATTGGGGTGCTTGGCCAGCAATTTTCCGCGGAGATGGGCAATCATGCTCAGGCAATTGTAGCCGCAAGCTGCTGCCGGCGTTCCAGGCAGCAAAAACGGCAGGGCCGACTCCCTGCCGCTTTCGTGGAATTCAGGACTCCGTGTGCTTGCGCTACTTTTTGTTGACGGTCTTCTTCAGTTCGGCCCCTGGGGTAAACTTCGCGACCTTCCGGGCAGCAATCTTGATGGTGGCGCCGGTCTGCGGATTGCGCCCGTTCCGCGCCTTTCTCTGAGAGATCGAGAAGGTGCCGAAGCCTATCAAGGCCACACGATCCCCTTTTTTCAAAGCCCCCGTAATGCTGCTCACGGCGGTATCAATCGCAGTCGTAGCCTGCGCCTTGCTGATTTCGCAGGCGCCCGCGATCTTGTCAACCAGATCGGCTTTATTCATAGTTTCTCCTCGCAGGTCTCATTTCATACCCAGCACAAACCGGGAGGACAAAAGCTCGTGGCTGAGTTGGGAAACCCGACGGCTCGTATTCTCCTCTCTCCGGGCAGAAAGTCAACTGTGAAAATCCGCGTCTGAAGCCTGTTTCAAAACCCTCGCTCCCGGATTGGGGCTGTGGAGGCGGGGTCTGAGGCCAAAAGATTGCTTTTCCTCACATCTCCACAGCTGCGGCCGTAGCTTCACAGGTTGTGCACAGGAGTCGGACCTTTGCCACTTGCGGGAAGCGGGTGTCTGGGTGCAAAGTCAGAGGATAGAGTTCCACGAGAAAGGCCGCTACAGAATTGAATGGGATCAAGACCGCCGCGGAGGTTTGTCCTTTGTGCGAGGGCACGGGTTGGAAGACCCTCCCCTCCACGTCCAGTGCGCCCCGGGATCGCCGCGTTACGCGCTGCGATTGCCAGCTGCGGCTGCGCAATCAGACTCTGCTGGCCGCGGCGCGCATCCCTAAGCGCTACGAGCACTGTGAACTCGCGAACTTTGAATTCGATGGCCTGCGTGTTTCGTTGGCGAAAGCTCGGCTAGCAGCCTGCAAGTTCGTGGAAGACTACCCGATCGACAGAACTGGTTTGCTTTTGATCGGCACCATTGGTGTGGGCAAAACTCATCTCGCGGTCGGAATGATAAAAGAACTGGTTCTGGGCAAAGGGATCGCGTGCCTGTTTTATGACTACCGCGAATTGCTCAAACAGATTCAAAACTCATATAACGAGACAGTCAAAACTACAGAGCTCGACGTGCTCCGTCCCGTATTCGAAACGGAGGTCTTGGTCCTCGACGAACTCGGTGCCGTCAAGCCGACTGAATGGGTTTGGGATACCGTTAGCCTCATTCTGAACACTCGCTATAACGACAATCGCACCACGATTATCACAACGAACTACCGCAATCTTGCAGAACGCGAGCGACCGAGCAACGCAACCAGCAGTCGAAGCCCGGAGGCCGCGAGGTATGCTTCCGAAACCGAAACGATTGGAGATCGAATCGGAAACCGCATGCGCTCCCGTCTCCATGAGATGTGTCGTATCGTCACTATGGAAGGCACAGATTTCCGTGAACACGTCAAGAGCGCCAGTTTTCGGTAGCTTCCGTGGTCAAGATCGGAATCTCGCAGATCAGATCCTATCCGCTGCTTTCTTTTCTCTGTGTCTCGGTGCCTCTTGTGGTAAAGACTTGCTTACAATGGCTTCGTGCTGACCGAGCGCCTCGAATTCGCTTCTGAACGCGACGCCGAAGTCTTCACTGCCGTTCCGGCCGCTCCCGCCGTGTTCCTGCTGCGCGGCGCAGGCGAACCAGCCGAGCCTTACGTCAGCAAGACCTCGAACCTTCGCCGCCGCCTTCAACGCCTGCTGGGCCCCGTCGAAGAGCGCACGAAGAAACTTAACCTGCGCGATCGCGTCCGCTGGATCGAATTCACACCGACCGGCTCTGACTTCGAATCCGGCTTCTTGCTCTACCAAATCCTGCGCGAGACGTTTCCCAAGACTTATTCCAACCGTCTGCGCTTCCGATTCGCGCCACTGGTCAAGTTGCATCTCGAAAATCAATATCCCCGTGCCTCCATCACCACGCGCCTGGGACGCCCCAGTGGTCACAGCCTTTTCTACGGCCCATTTCAATCCCGCACGGCTGCCGAGAAGTTCATGAACGATTCGCTCGACTTCTTCAAGATGCGACGCTGCGTGGACGATCTCAATCCCGATCCCAAGTTTCCCGGCTGCATCTATTCCGAGATGAAGATGTGCCTTGCTCCCTGCTTCAAAGGCTGCACCGACCAGGAATATTCCAGCGAAGTAAGCCGTGTGCAAGCCTACTTCGATTCCGGAGGAGAATCTCTGGAGCGCGAACTCTCCGCGCAGCGCGATGCCGCATCGGTCAATCTTGCATTTGAAGATGCCGCCGCGCTCCACATCCGCCTGGACAAACTGAGGCCTGTTCTTGGCCAGTTCCCCGAAATCGTCCGCCGCCTCGATCGCCTTTCGGCACTGATCGTTCAGCCCTGTCATCTGGCGGATGCCGTCACCTTCTTTCGAGTGCACAGCGGGACAATCTCCGAGCCCGCCGTGTTCCCGATCCAACCGGCAGAGCACGCGAAATCGCAGTCCATGGAATCGCGCGTTGGGCTCGTTCTTGATTCACTCTCGCCAGCTAAACCGCGGACTGCTCTCGAGACCATGGAGCACCTCGCGCTGCTCAAGCGCTGGTACTATCGCGGGCATCGCATTGGCGAAATATTTCTGGCGGACGCAAAAGGCGTCTTCCCCATGCGCCGCATTGTTCGCGGGATAGGCCGAGTATTAAGGGGAGAAGGCCCGGAAGAAGCCCCTTCGCTGCGTCCAGAAGGTATCGATTCAGGTCACGGTACAGTTTAGGCGGTTGTCATTTAATCGACGTTGTTAAGAAGGACCGAAAATGGCCATCAAGTATCCGAACGACAAGGCACTTCGCGAGCACGTAATCTACCTTCTGAACGGGGGCGGCGCCCACGCCCGCTTTGACGACATTGTCAAAGACATGCCCGAAAAGTTACGCGGCGTGATCCCCAGCGGGCTCGATCACTCGGCCTGGATGTTGCTCGAACACCTTCGCCTGGCGCAATGGGACATTCTCGAGTTCAGCCATAACCCGAAATACAAAGCTCCGGAGTGGCCCAAGGATTATTGGCCGAAGACGCCAGTGCCGCCGAGTGCCGCGGCCGGGAACAAAAGCATCCAGCAATTCCGCAAAGATCTCAAGACCATGCAGGATCTGGTTGGGAATCTCAAAACCGATCTGTACGCCCGCATCCCCTGGGGCGACGGCCAGACCGTCCTGCGGGAGGCGCTGCTCCTGGCGGACCACAACGCCTATCACTTGGGGCAGTTAGTTGATGTGCGGCGGTTGCTGGGAGTTTGGAAATAAGCAGATAGCGACGAGCTCAGGCTGCTGCATCTTTGGGTAGCTCAGGTCCACGTCTCGTCCCTCGCTCTGGACGCTTCCGGAACACGACTTTTACTCCTTCTCTCCAGCGTTCGTCAATACCTACAAACTCCCATTCAATCTCGGGAGAAAGGTAGCGCAGCAGCGTATCCGTGCCGGGATGGATGTGCAACGCCGGAGCCACCAAAAACAGCAACGGCTTCTCTGTCGACAACTCGCGGCCCTCAAAGTATCCGAAGCGGGGAAACTCGCCGCGCGCATGGTGCCATTCCACCCGTGACCAGTAGTCCAACCCTTGCAGCGGCAAGTGAATGTCTTCGTCAGCCTTTAATTCCACAACCGCCAGCCGCCCACCGTGCGTGGTTGTCAACACATCGATCATGGCCCGGTCAGCGCCGGAAAATGCCGGCACCTGCGAATATCTGCACGACGGCTCCAAGCGTTCGTCCACCACGCTCACATCGCCCACCACCAGTGACTCCAGCCATCTCTCCGGACGAAGCCGCCACAGAGGATGCTGACGCGGTCCATAAGGATGGCGTGTATCGCGCAAGCAGTTCGCCAGTTCGATGAATGAGGCTTCGTTCTCCGCCCCCAGGATCCGCTCCTCCGCTCCCACGCCGAAGACAACTTCTTCGACATTAAGAAACAACCCGGGCGCGGCTCCCAGTCGCGCCCGTGCGAACTCCAACCCGCGCCAGCGAAAGGCGAGCTCCGCCGCTGACAACACCCCGACCTCGGAATTCGGCAGAATCGCCTTTACCCTGGCAATCGATTCCTTGAAGCGCTCGCGCGCCGCCTCATCGTCAGCCGCATGGATGAGCCGCGTCGCAACATTTCCGCGATCGGCGCAGTCGATTTCCAGCAGCGCGTCGTGGCGTTCGTCCAGCTCAAACAAAGACCACTTGGCGGCATCCCGGTTCAGGTTCGCCATTCGCTCCCGCACCAGCGCGGAACTCCCGCTGGGAACAAACATCTTCAAGCCTTCTATCAGCACATTCGGGGGCTGCGCCCGCCGGCAAACGTCGAGCCAGAGAATGCCAAAGGTCAGCGCCGCATCGATCGAAGATTGCGTCTCTTGGGCATTCACGCCCAGCAACGCGAAAGCCGTGTTGCCCCGCCGCGCTACGCCTCGCGTGTAAACCGGTCCAAAGGATTTCTCCAGATCCACACCCCCGGTCAGCTTCGTGACTTTGAAATTGGGAAAGTGCCGCTCCAGCGTTCTCCGCAGCTTGTGTTCGTAGGCCGCGCGAGCTGCACGTCGAGCCGAGGGGGTGCGTCGGTCGCGTTCGCGGCAGATTTCCAGCCTGGAGGGGCGCGCCTGCCCCAACCGCTGTACCGCAAGCCGCAGCGTGCCATTTTTGATTTCCGCGTCCAGCACGCGCCGCACGGCATTGCGCTCAGCCGACCACAAGTGCAATAGACACCGGTTGTACTCGCCGGAAATGGAGTACTTGGATTGCGCCAGGTCGAAAGCGACAATGCCATTTTCCAGCACCACGGCTCCCGCCGCCTCGCTCAGAAAGTCCTGCACCGTGCGAGTCAAGATTTGCGGCGTCATCGTGGGCATTCCTCATTGTCACTCCGTCCAGCTCCTCCGTCTGTGACAAGTGACCATCGTCACGTTTTTTGTGCGGATGTTTCGCCCGCTCCAGCTCCGCCGCCTGTGGGATAATGAACAAGGCCCAACTGAGTCGGCCCGCGACCCGGCGGCATCTAATTCTGTGGTGAATAGTTTGGATAAACAACTTCTCATAAATAAAGATAGACAGCGCTTCTTCTTCGACCATTACGGCGTCACCGAAAACGACCTCGAACACTACCTGTCAGCCGCTCTTTCCGCCGGCGGCGATTATGCTGACCTTTATTTCGAATATCTCTCATCCACCTCGTTGATGGTGGATGAGTCGATGGTGAAGTCCGCCTCGCAGGGGATTTCCGCGGGTTGCGGCGTACGCGTGGTCTCCGGCGAGCGCACCGGATACGCCTATACCGACGATCTTTCGGCCAGCCGTATCCTGCACGCGGCGCGTACTGCCGCGCTGATCGCCAGCGCTCCGGCAAAGACTCCCGTTGCTGGCTTCCAGCAAACCGCAGCACGCAGTTTGTATCCCGTTACTCTGCCCTCGGTCGATGCCGAAATTACCGCCAAGGTTGAGTTGGTGATGCGGGCCGACAAAGCTGCACGCGCCTTCGATCCGCGGATCCAGGAAGTTCGCGCCAGCTACTCCGACGAACTACGGAACATTCTTGTCGTCGCCTCCGATGGAACCTTTGCCGAAGATTCCCAGCCGCTAGCCCGCATGAACGTTTCCTGTATCGCTAAGACCGAAGGCAATTCGGCCCGCGGCGGTTCCGGCGGCGGCGGCCGCGTTGCCCTCGACTTTTTCTTCGGCGATAAGAATCCCGAGTACTTCGCCAAAGAAGCGGCCCGGCAGGCAATCCTTCAACTCGACGCGCGCGAAGCTCCCGCGGGAGAGATGGAAGTTGTTCTCGGTCCCGGCTGGCCTGGTGTTCTGCTGCACGAAGCCGTCGGTCACGGACTCGAAGCCGATTTCAATCGCAAGAAAACTTCAGCCTTTGCCGGGCTGATCGGCAAGCGCGTGGCCAGCGAAGGCTGCACCGTCATCGACAACGGAACCATGCCGTGGCGTCGCGGCTCACTCAACGTGGACGACGAAGGCGAGCCCACGCAGGAAACCGTTTTGATCGAAAAGGGAATCCTGAAAGGCTACTTGAGCGACAAGCTCTCCGCGCGCCTGATGGGCATCGCCGACACCGGCAACGGACGCCGCGAGAGCTACGAACACATCCCCATGCCGCGCATGACCAACACCTACATGCTCGCGGGCCAAGATAATCCCGAGGATATTATTCGCTCGGTGAAGCGCGGCATCTACGCCGTCAACTTCGGCGGAGGCCAGGTCGATATCACCAACGGCAAATTTGTGTTCGGCGCCTCCGAAGCGTACCTGATCGAAGACGGCCAGATCACCGCGCCCATCAAAGGCGCAACCTTGATCGGCAACGGCCCCGACGTTCTGACGCGGGTCTCAATGGTCGGCAACGACTTGAAACTCGACGAAGGCGTCGGCACCTGCGGCAAAGATGGACAAGCCGTCCCGGTAGGCGTGGGCATTCCGACCATCAAGATCGATCGGCTGACCGTTGGCGGCACTGCTAAGAAAGATCCCGGCGGGTTCATGCAGTAGGATCTAAATCACCGCAGAGGCGCAGAGACACTGAGAAATTCTTAAGCTTGCTCTCTAGTTCTTTATTTTCTCTGAGACTCTGTGCCTCTGTGGTAAAGAAGTTTTGTCTATGTCTTCTACTCAATTAGAAACCTCAGCTCCGAAACTGGAAACCGACCTACGCGAACTCGCCCAGGACATCGTCCGCCGCGCCATAAACGGCGGCGCAACTGCGGCCGAGTGCGTAGTGCGTGAAGGCGATGAATTCTCCACACTCGTTCGCCTCGGCCAGGTCGAAACACTGAAAGAATCCGGCTCGCGATCCATCGGCGTGCGCGTGTTTAATGGCCAGCGCGCCGCCAGCACGTACTCGAGCGACTTCTCCACCGCCAGCCTCGAACGCATGGTGAAGTCTGCCCTGGAGCTTTCCAAGATCACATCGGAAGATCCGTTCGGCGGCATCCCTGAAGCATCGCAACTCGGCTCGCTCACCGGCGAACTCGATCTGTATCACCAAGACGTCTATTCCCTGCCTGGCCCAGATCGCATCGACTACGCCCGCCGCGCCGAAAAAGCCGCGCTCGATTTCGATCCACGCATCAAGAACTCCGAAGGCGGATCGTTCGACGCCGCCACTGGCCACAAGGTCCTGGCCAACTCCCACGGTTTCGTCGGCGAATACCGCCGGTCATACTGTTCGGTGTCCGCGGTTCCGATCGCGCAAACCGAAAACGGCGCGATGCAGCGTGACTACTGGTACGCGGTCGCGCGTACGCTAAGCAAACTCGAATCACCCGAGCAGGTCGGTAAAGTCGCGGCCCAGCGCACTCTGCGCCGTCTGGGCGCGCGCAAGGCGAAGACTGCGCAAGTGCCGATCATCTTCGATCCCATGGTCGCCACCTCAATTCTCGAACACATCTTCGAAGGAGTGAACGGCGATTCGGTCTACCGCGGCGCGTCGTTTCTCGCCGGCAAGCTCGGGAAGAAGATCGCCAGCGACAACGTCACTATCATCGACGACGGCACCATCACCGGCGGCTTCGGCACCAGCCCATTCGACGGCGAAGGCGTGCCCACACGCCGCACGGTCGTCATCGAGAACGGCATGTTGAACTCCTACCTGATGAATACGTACACCGCGAAAAAGCTGGGGCTCGCGACCACCGGCAATGCCTCTCGTGGACTCGCTGGCACGCCCGGCATTGGCCCCGGCAATTATTTCTTACAGGCTGGAACCAGGACGCCGAAGCAGTTGATCTCGGACGTGAAGGAAGGCCTCTACGTAACGGAATTTCTCGGCCATGGCGCGAACCTTGTAACCGGCGATTATTCCCGCGGTGCCTCGGGCATGTGGATCTCCGGTGGCGAGTTTGCCTATCCGGTCGAAGAGATTACGGTAGCCGGAAACCTGAAAGAAATGTTTTTCAATATCTCAGAAATCGCAAACGACCTCGAATTCCGTGGCT
>Ga0209040_10002327_pt1 | contig 14991 bp, 13 predicted proteins | sample BogFormECP12_OM3_FD_188240 | JGI IMG/M metagenome (GOLD analysis project Ga0209040, IMG submission 188240) | Bog forest soil microbial communities from Calvert Island, British Columbia, Canada - ECP12_OM3 (SPAdes) (version 2) | ecosystem: Environmental > Aquatic > Freshwater > Wetlands > Bog ...
CGCGGCGCGCCTGATTGCGCGTGGCGAGGAGCGCCTCCTCCTGCTCGAGGAGGTCGAGGCGTTGCAGGCGTCGAAAGCGCTCGTCGTGGACGCGTGCCGCCATGTCGTGCGGGACGCAGGCATGGTGGTCTCGCTCGCGACGCGCCCGGTCTTGTTCGCACTTGCACGCGCGCTGGGTGAAGCCTGGCCCGGAGACGTGCCTAGGAGCACGCTCCTCGCACGCGCCTTCCGCGCGAAGCACGCCGATGAATCGCACCGCGCGCGGTTGCGGGTCGAGATCGGGCGGCTTCGCACGGTGCTGCGGACGCTCGCCGGCGTGAGCGCGACGAAGCGAGGGTTTGCGCTGACGCCGCGCCGTGCACGCGAGGTCGTCGTGCTGGCGCGGCCCGTCGAAGAGCAGCATGCGGCGGTGCTCGCCTTCCTTGCCGACGGTGAGTCGTGGTCAAGCTCGGCCCTGGCGCTTGCGCTTGGCGCCAGCCAGCGCACCGTGCAGCGGGCGCTCGACTCGCTCGCGGCAGCAGGCAAGGTGCAGTCGTTTGGTCGCGCGCGGGCGCGTCGTTGGATGACCCCGGCCGTGCCGGGATTCACGACGACCTTGTTACTCCCCGCTCCACTGCCGAGCGACTAGCACCTCCACACAAAGGATTTGACGGGTTGCCGACCCACCCGACCGGCCCATCTTGCCTCGGTCCTCCAGGATGAGGCACGGCACCGCGCAGCCGCTTTCGATCCTTCTCGACGTTCGAGCCAATCGGCGAGCTGACGTCGAAGACTCGCAACGACCGCTCGCCGAACGCTCGTCAGAAGCTGCTTCGCCTTGGGAAAGCTCAAGCCCAGGTCCGCGATCTCCCAATACCTTCCGGCCGGCAGATCTCCGTCAGGTCAGCGCTCCGCGAGCCGGCATTATCGCCTGTCGCGACCAACCGCAGCACCCACCGCATCGGAGTTCCTCCAGCCGGTCACTGATCCGACTGGTCGTACCGATCCTTTCGGCATCCCTCCAATCCCCCCAATCTCTGGGGTCCCCTGGCGATTCCACTTGACGGCGTAGAGCACCGGGATAAGTTCGTCCGATAACCTGAGGTTGCGTGCGCAGCTTGAGCGCATGGCCGATCCGGAAATATGGGGAAGGAAGCAATAGGGATGCCCGCTAGCAACATCTCGTCATCCAGGTTCTGGACTGCGACCATTCTGGGCTTTCCGTTGCTCCTCCTCGCAGGTGCGCCCGCGCAAGCGCAGCCAGCGCAGGTGGCCGATCCGATGAAGAACATGCGGCTCGTCACCGACGAGATGCTGCTCCATCCGGATCCCGGCGACTGGCTGATGTGGCGCCGCACCTATGACGGCTTTGGCTTCAGCCCGCTTAACCAGATCAACAAGGCCAACGTCAAGGACCTGCAGGTCGCGTGGGCATGGTCGCTGACGAACGGCGCCACCGAGAGCACACCGATCGTGCACGATGGCATCCTCTACATATGGAATTACGCCGACAAGGTACAGGCGCTGAACGCCGCGACCGGTGACCTGATCTGGGAATATCGTCGCGAACTGCCCCAGGCGATCATCGACCTGGCCGGCAACATCATGGCCAAGCGCAACATGGCCATCTATCAGGACAAGCTGGTGATCGCCACATCCGATGCGCATCTCGTGGCGCTGGACGCAAAGACCGGCGACGTCGTGTGGGATCATGAGACGGCCGATTGGCACAAAGGCTGGCGCTATACCTCCGGCCCGTTCATCGTCGATGGGATGGTGCTGCAGGGCATGACCGGTTGCGGCAACGCCGAGCCTGGCGGATGCTTCATCACCGCGCATGACTTCAAGACCGGCGACGAGAAGTGGCGCGTCTGGACCATCGCGCATCCGGACGATCCTAATTTCAACACGTGGAACGGCCTTCCTCTGGAGAGCCGCTTCGGGGCCTCCGCCTGGGTCGCCGGCTCGTTCGACCCGGACCAGAACCTGGTGTTCTACGGCGTCGGACAGCCGTATCCCTGGATTGCCGAGATGCGCGGTACACTGCCGAAGAAGAAGAACGCACCAAGCATCACGAACACGTCGCTCTATTCGGATTCCACACTGGCGATCGATCCTGCGACCGGCAAGGTGAAGTGGTATCACCAGTATCTTCAGGACGACACGTGGGACCTGGATTACGTGTATGAACGGATGCTGATCGATCTGCCGTTGAACGGTGCAACACGCAAGATGGTCGTCACCACCGGCAAACTCGGCATCATCGAAGCACTCGACCGTACCACCGGCGAGTGGCTGTGGGCGAAGCAGACCGTTCCGCAGAACGTGGTGGCCAAGATCGACGATAAGACGGGTGAGAAGACCATCAACCAGGCGGCTATCCCGCACATCGGCCAGACCACGGTGAACTGCCCTGCGGACCCAGGTGGCCGCGGCTGGCCGGCCACGGCCTACAACCCGACCACCCAAACCTTGTTTCTGCCACTAAATGAATTCTGCTCCAACACCACGCCGACACCGCTCGATCCTGGCCAGGCCTATACGGGCGGCGGCCGCGCGATCTTCGCTCGCATGCTGGTTCCGAACAGTGACGGGAACGTCGGCCGGATCGATGCGATCAAGCTGACCGACCGCTCGACCACTTGGTCGTTCCGTACCCGAGCGCCTTCGACCGGTGCTGTACTGCCGACGGCCGGCGGCGTTGTGTTCGCCGGCGCGTGGGACCGCTACTTCCGTGCGTGGGACGATGCCACCGGCAAGGTACTTTGGCAAATTCGCACCAACAATGCCATCAACGGCTTTCCCGTCAGCTACAGTGTGAATGGCAAGCAATACGTGGCGGTGTCCGTCGGCAACGGCTCGAGTCACGCCAAATCGCTTGCAACGCTGACGCCGGAGATTACTGCACCGGACGGTGGGTCGGTTCTGTGGGTCTTTGCTCTGCCCGACACGAAGTAGGTTCCAAGGACGCGGCTGGGCGGGGCAATGCTTAGCCGCGCCGCCCCGTCAAAGGGCCTTCGTCTGCTGTGCGCGACCGTGTTTCTGTGCCTTGGCCACGTGGCGTCACGGGCTGACGCTCCGTTCGTAGTGGACGAGTGGCGGTTCGGCACGCAGGAGACCAACGCGACGCTGCGCTATTGCATCGACGCGCGCGACCCGGACTGGCCGGTTGCGCGCAAGATCGCTGCCGCAGTCGCCGCCGCGTTGTTGCTGAGGGGAGAGGAATACCTGATCGGCGATGATCCGCGAAGCGCGGACATGTCCGGCGACGACTTGGACGATACTTACCGAGCGCTGATTCAGCATTGCGACGTCTTCTTCGGCTTCAAGCTGGTGCCGGACGCCTATCCGGGCTGGATCACCATCACGCGACCGTACTATCGTAGCACTTACGTCTATGTGGTCGCCGATCCAGCATGGAAGTCGCTGGGCGACATACCGACAACGCTGGCGATCGGCGCCACCATCGGCACCGGGGCGGACATGCGGCTGACACAATATATCCTGGCGGTTCCGGCCGATAAGCGGTGGGACAAGTACCCGATGTCATCCGATGAGGCGGCGCTGCGCGCCGTCATGCGCGGGACAACCGCGGCGGCTCTGGTCTGGGCACCGGCACTCTGGGCGCTGCGGAAAACCGATGCCGGCATCGCCAAACTGCCGGAGATGGCGTCCAGCCCGTTGCCGGTATCAACCGCCGATGTCGGCGCCATTCTGCTCAGCAGGCAAATGTTCCTGCGGAGCAGTTTGGACCAGGCAATTGCCTCGCTCACCGCAGATGGGACCGTAGCGGGCATCCTCAAGGACGAGAACTTCCCGGGCACACCCGAGCCACCATGAACCCCGCGATCCAGGTCAATCATGTAGGCAAGCGCTACGGCCGCACAGTCGCGCTGCACGATGTCAGCTTCGACGTTCATCGCAAGGAACTGTTCGCTCTGCTGGGTCCCAATGGCGCCGGAAAAACCACACTGTTGCACATCCTCTGCACCGTCCTGCAACCCGACGAGGGCACCGTACACATCGGAGACCTCAACGTGATGTCGCAACCCACGCAGGCGCGCAGCGGCGTCGGTGTGGTCTTTCAGGATCCCAGCCTCGACGACCGTTTGACGGTGTATGAGAATCTGAACTTCCATGGCCTTGTCTTCGGCGTTCCAGGCAAACTGCGGCGACGACGGATCGAGGCGTTGCTCAAGTTGGTGGAATTGGCCGAGTGGCAAGAGAAGCTGGTGCGCACCTTGTCGTCCGGCATGAAGCGCCGGGTCGAGATTGCCCGCGCGCTGATACACGACTCCCGCGTCCTGTTCCTCGACGAGCCGACGGTCGGGCTGGACGCGCAATCACGCGAGCGGATCTGGGAGTATATCGGCCGCTTGCGCAGTCAGCGGGAACTGACCGTGGTGGTCACCACCCACTATATCGAGGAGGTCGAGACATGCGATCGGGTTTGCATCATCGACCGTGGCAGGATCCTTGCGATCGACACGCCGGCTGCGCTAAAGGCCGCGCACGGTCAGCAGCTCCTGCGAGTGGTGCCGCGCGAGGAGGCAACTGCATGCGAGATCATGGCCGCTTATGCCGACGCGACCGTTCGGCGCAACACCGAGATCATCGTCAGGTCCGGCGGGGACGAATTCGCGGAAGCGTTCTTGTCGCGTTTCGGCAGACGCATTCGCCGACTTTCCGTCGAGGAGCCGAGCCTGGAGAGCGTGTTCCTCGCCCTGACCGGTCGCGAAATCCGTGACCAGGCGGCTGGCGCGCGCGAGCGGACCCTCGCATTCGGCCGGCAAGGCGGGGAGCACACGCGATGAATGAAGTGGCGGCGGTTCCGCGGGTCCGGATCGGGCGCACGATCCGCCTGCAATGTGGCGGCCTTTACGCGATCTGGCTCCGCGAGGTGAAGCGCGCGGTGCGTGACCGCGGGCAGCTTATCGGGGGGGTGAGCCGGCCATTACTCTGGGTGCTGATCATGGGCATCGGCCTGAACCCATATTTCCGCGGCGAGGTCTACGGCGAGGTCCGCTTTGTTGTGCCCTACACCTACCTGCAGTTCATCTTCCCGGCAGTGATTGCACTCAACATCATGTATACGTCGGTGCAGTCCGCAGTGTCCGTGATCTGGGACCGCCAGTTTGGCTTCTTGCGCGAGATCCTCGTTTCACCTTTGCCACGCGCAACGATCCTGCTTGGAAAGGTGCTCGGCGGCGCAACGGTGGCGTTGTTCCACGGCTGCCTGGTGCTGGTGCTCGCCCAGTTCGCCGATTTGTCGCTGTCACTCGGCGACATCGCCTGGGGACTGCTGCTGATGGCGCTGATGGCGTTCGGGCTGACATCACTTGGCGTCGTCATCGCCGGCCGTATCCGCAGCTTCGAGGGATTCGGCGTGTTCTCCAATGCCGTCATCCTGCCGCTGTACTTCACATCCAGCTCGGTTTTTCCCCTGGACCCGTCGCTGACCAGCGCACAGACACGAGTGATCTATCCGGAGTGGCTGGTTGTCCTGGTGCGTTGGAATCCGATGACCTATGCGGTCGATGCACTGCGCGGCGCCTTCATTCACTTCAACCAGTTCGACCCATGGATGGGACCGGCCGTGTTGGTGGGCATGGCGGTGCTGTTCTTCGCGTTGGCACTGCGCGGATTCGGCAAGGTCTGAAAGCGTGATGGCACTCTGGTTGCCGCAGCGTCGCGACATCATTTCCTTTGCTGGCGTGTTCGGTCTACTCGGCGCCGTCTATCTGCTACCTCCTGATACCGCCCTGCAAGAGGTTCGCGCAGCGGGAACGTTGCGGGTATGTCTGCCGCCATTCTACCCACCGCTCGTTACAGGCGATCTTGCAGCGCCCGGCATCGATATCGATTTGTTGAAGGCGATTGCAGGGGAACTTGGCGTGCGGCTTGTGCCAGTCATGAACCCGATCATGGGCCGGGACTTCAACCCGCGTGCCTGGCGTATAACCAGGGCGCAATGCGAGGTGCTAGCCGGTGGCGTGATCGGCTCGCCAAGTACACGATCGTTCCTGGAAACCACGCCAGCCTACGCCGAGACCGGTTGGGCGTGGATTTCCCCGCACCCAGGTGCGGCGCCGGAAGGTCGGCGGATCGGCGTTCTGGTCGGAGTATCGGGCCTCAATAGGGTCGCGTTGGCGGCCTGGCTACGAGCCGCGAAGGCGCAGGTCACCGTAACGCTTGATGCGACCGAGCTGGTGCAGGGTCTGAAGAATGGTCGTTTTGATGTCGGGATCACAGAACGCCTGCTGGCCGTGGAGCTGGCGACCCCGCTGGGATGGAACATTGGTTGGATGCCGGCGGAGCTGGGTCGCTACCCTGTCGTGCTGGGGCTGTGGAAGGGGGATCTGACGTTGAAACGCGCCATTGTCTCTGTGATGCGTCGGATGCAGCACAATGGCGAGCTGGCGGCGATCACAGCGCGATATATCCCGGGCGGCTCAGCCCTCCAAGATGACGCGCGCGATGGCAGCCTCGGCCGGCGCGAGTAGTCGCGGCACAACGCCTGTGACAATTAGCAAAGCAAGCAGTGCGGCAAAGTAGGGCTGTGCACGGCGAAACACGTCACGTCTTCCCGGTAGAGCGGCCACCAGAAGATGCTGCGCCGTCAGCTGCGGCAGTGGCAGCAGGTTGAACACCGTAAACGACAAAGAGAGCTGTGCGACCGTCTCAACGAAGATGAAGAAGGTCGCCGACGCCGTATCTGGCAGCATATTCAGCACGAACGGCCGCAACAGCCGCAAGAGGGTGGCAAGTCCGATCGTTACACATGACGCGCTGGCGACTACGCCCAGCAGCCCCAACCGCCCGGATCGCAGCTGGTCGGGATCCACCGCTATGGGGCGGATCCATCCGACGGCGAACAACACTATCAGCAGCCCACCGATCGGCTCGATATGGCGCAACGGGTTCAGCTGCAGCCGGTCATCGTAGCGCGGCCCTTGATCGCCCAATGCGCACGCCGTGGCCGCGATTGCAAAGCCGTTCACCGAGGCGATCAGCAGAACGGTGGCGATGCGCAGCACGACATGCTGCAGGGTCAGGTCGCCCAATGAGGGCTACCGCCTGAGGTCCATGTGCGACTGTGCCTCGGGATCCGGCGGCAGTTCAGTCTGTGTCGGTTGGTAGCCGTTCCTGGCCAGCAGAAACGCGGTGAGGTCAGCATAGGTCTGCGGGTTCAGTTTTCCGGGTCGGTCTGGGGGCATCTTCGATCGCATGAACCCGTACAATGCCGCGACACTGCCACGGGCCCAGTGCCGGGTAAAATACTGGCCGTTCAATGGCGCCCCGCCAAATTCACCATCGTTCAGATTGGCACCGTGACAATCCTGGCAATTCCGGCGATAAATAGCATGCCCCCGATCAGCCTGCTCCTGGGTGAATGCCGGCGGCGCGGGAGCCTGGCCTGGCCACAAAGCCGCAGGCATGAACTGCTCGCGGAGGGCGTACACCTGGGTGGCAGTCAACTTCGTGATACGAGCACCTGCGATATCGGCTGGGGTGAACACCTGGAAGCCTGGTGGCAATGCCTTGTCATTGTTCCAACTGTGAAGCACGTGGTCGAGTGCCCCGGCGAGCTGTGCGTCGTTCAGCGTCTCGCCCCATGCTGGCATCGCACCATTGAACGGCTTCCCATTCGCAGTGATCTGACCCTCCAGCCCATAAAGCACGAGGCGCGCGAGATAGTCGCGGCCACCCGGATGCGCCAGAAGCGCCGGCGCATGGCCCACCAGAGTGGGGAACGTGTCCGCCACGCCCTCGCCACTTGGCTGATGGCAGGCGGCGCAATAAGTCGTGTAGGTGTCAGCACCCACGGCCTGCCACCGAAACACACCGCCATCATCTGCCGCCGCCGTGCCCGTCACAGAAAGCGCAAGCACAGCAGCCAGGCCAATCCGGAAGATACCCGACAACGGTCACCCCATTGCTATCTTCAGGTCTCAAACTACTCCCATGGACCGAGGGACGCAGGGACCTGTGACGCAGAATCAGTGCAGGTCCATCGCTAGCCACAGTGTCATGTTCGTATCCAGTATATTGCCCATATATGACGTAGTCGGACAGGATTTGTCCGCAACCCTATGGAGGCCAAGGGTATTGTCAACTTAGCCCTGTCCGAAGCGGGCCATCCAACACAGACCGATACGAAACCAGACGCTCGGGTGTCGGCGATTTCCGACGAGCTTGTTACTCCCCGCTCCACTGCCGAGCGACTAGGTTGGAAGCATGACGAGTGACTAGGATGGAAACATGATCCGATCAGCGGCCGAAATCCTCCCTGAGTATGGACCCTTTCCGGGTGTCGACCAGGTGCATGGGGTTACGTTCGACGGTCAGCACGTCTGGTTCGCGTCCGGAGACAAGCTGAGCGCCCTCGATCCTGCGAGCGGGAAGACGGTGCGCTCGATCGATGTCGCCGGGCATGCAGGAACGGCCTTCGACGGCCAACACCTGTTTCAACTCGCCGAGGACCGCATCCAGAAGATCGACCCGAACACCGGCCGCGTGCTCGCCACGATCCCGGCGCCGGGCGGCGGCAGTGACTCAGGGCTCGCATGGGCCGAAGGGACGCTCTGGGTGGGGCAGTATCGGAACCGGAAGATCCATCAAATCGATCCCCAAACCGGGGCGATACTTCGCACCATCGAGTCCAACCGCTTCGTCACCGGGGTCACCTGGGTCGACGGCGAGCTCTGGCACGGCACCTGGCAAGGTGACGAGAGCGAACTGAGGCGCGTCGATCCTCGAACGGGAGAGATCCTGGAGAGGCTCGGGATGCCGTCCGGAGCGGGCGTGTCGGGGCTCGAGTCCGATGGCGGCGATCGGTTCTTCTGCGGCGGAGGAAGCAGCGGGAAGGTGAGAGCCGTCCGCCGGCCCAGGCGAGTGGCAGAGCCTGAAAACCAGGGATCCGAGTAACCCCTCGGGTTGGCTCCAGGACGACTGCGGCTAAAACTGCTTCAGCGGCAGCGCCTGAACTGCTTCAGCGGCAGCGCCTGGAACGTTGACTGATGCAGTTGCCTTCGTCGATGGCGACACTGAGACGCCACCTGCAGCCTGGACTCGCGGGGCTGGTCCTGCTCGCGGTGCTGCTGGCCGCTTGGGCGCTGTCACCCGGCCATGGGCGCGACGCGCTGCGCGAGCGCGCGCTCGACCTGCTGTTGCCGTTGGTGCCGTGGGAGACCGGCGGTGGCCCCGGCGTGGTGATCGTCGATATCGACCGCGCCGCGCTGGCACGCTTTGGTCCATGGCCCTGGCCGCGCGGCCGCATGGCCGAACTTGTTGCCGCCGCCGCGGCCGGCCATCCCGCTGTGTTGGCGGTCGACATCCTGTTCGCCGGCCCCGATCGATTCGCGCCGGACGGGGATGCGGCGCTGGCCCGCGCCCTGTCGGCGGTTCCATCGGTTCTCGGCTTCGTCCTGGAGACTGCGAACTCCGGCCAGCGGCTGCCCGCAACGCCGATCCTGTCCCGTGCCCCGGTTTCGTTGCCTAGCCTGTGGCGGGCCAACGGCATCATCGGTCCGATACCCGTACTTGCCAACGCGGCGCAGGGCTTCGGCGCCCTGGTTGCGGCCGCCGATCCGGACGGCCCGATCCGCCGGGTGCCGCTATTGGTGATGGCAGGCGACGTGGTTCGCCCAGGTTTGGCGGTTGAGGCGGCCCGGCTCGGCCAGGAGGCCAGTACGCTGCTGATCGATCCCGGAGGGACGCTGGTCATTGGCGACCTCACGGTGCCGCTTGGCAGCGATACGATGCTGCGCCTCCGGGGATCGGCCGCCCCACCCACGATCCCCGCGGCAAGGTTGATCGAGGACCCGGAGGCGCGCGCTGCACTTGCCGGACAGATCGTGCTGATCGGCAGCAGCGCCCCGGAGGTGGGCGGCCTGCGTGTCACCGCTGCCTCGCCGGCGACGCCGTCGGTGCGGATCCAGGCCGAGGCCATCGAGGCAATCACGAGCGGGCAGGTGCTCAGCCGGCCGGCCTGGGCGGACGCCGTTGAACTCGCCGGTGCGGCGCTGCTCGGCCTGCTCTGCCTGCTGACGGCGGCGCGACTCCGACCCGCCGCCGCGGCTTCGCTCGCGGTGCTGGCCTGTCTCGCGTGGACCGCTGCGGCGGCCGCGGCCGTTCCTGGCTTTTCCGTGCTGCTGGACCCTGCCGGCCCGCCCATCGTGGCAATCGTCACCTTCGCCCTGGCCACCCTGGTTCGCTTCGTACGCGATGAGTGGCGCGCCCGGTTGCTGCGCCTCAGCTTCGAGCAGCATCTCGCACCCGAGGTGGTGCGCCGCATCGCCGCCGATCCCGCCGCGCTGCGCCTGCGCGGCGAGATGCGCGAGATCACCGCGCTGTTCACCGACATCGAAGGCTTCACCGCGATGACCGAGCGCTCGAAGCCCACCGACCTGGTCGCATTGCTCGACGCCTATTTCGACGTCGCGACGCGCATCGTCACCGACCACGGCGGCATGATCGACAAGATCGTCGGCGATGCGATCCACGCGATCTTCAATGCCCCGTTCGAACTGGCAGACCACCCGCAGCGCGCGGTCGCGGCGGCGCTTGCATTGCTGAAGGCGACCGAGGACGTGCGCCGGTCGCCACTCGGGCAGCGGCTGCAGCTCGGTCGCACGCGCGTCGGCATGGAGACCGGGCCGGCTATCGTCGGCGACGTGGGTGGCAGCCGCAAGCTCGACTACACCGCGCATGGCAATGCGATCAATGCTGCTGCGCGGCTGGAGGCGGCGAACAAGGACCTCGGCTCTGCCGTCTGCATCGGGCCAGGCACCGCGGCGCGGCTCGATCCCGCGACGCTGCGCCGGATCGGCACGCTCACCCTGCGTGGCCAGAGCGGGGAGATTTCCGTCTATACGCCGGTATCGCTGGCTGGACCCGCATCGACCTGAGTGTGTACAGCCACAGGGTCGCCTCGGGACGTCGGATAACCGGCTTCCGGCTCCCGCAGCACGCCGATGATCTGGTGTTCCGTGAATCGGCTTCGCTTCACCCGCCCGTCGGGGTTGCAGACTCCATTCATGACGGGAGGAGGTTCCGGGGCTCAGGTCGCGATCGATGCAGCATCGTCATCCCGGACGGCGCGCAGCACACCACCGTCATCCCGGACGGCGCATAGCGCCGATCCGGGACCCAGGTATCAGGCCCGCTTATCGCTCAGGGCGGACCGGTGGCGAGCGCTGGCAATCGCGGCGGCGCCGCGGGCCATCCGGGCTCCGCACGGTCGGAGAGGTCGCCGGAGCCGAAGGCGAACATCCGCTTCTGCAGGTTCCCGAGGAAGCCGGCGAGGCTTCCGCCGTACATGATGATGGCGTGGCTGAGTTCGTCCCAGAATGCCCGGTCGAGATGGCCGGGCATGATGCCGAGATCATGGCAGATATCGGCGATGACGGCGCCGACCGGCCGGCGACGCACCTCGGCGGCGATTTCCTCCTCGGTGGGCAGGCGCGCGAGACGCGGGTCCTCGGCGGGATCGGCACGCTGGGGTTCAGGTTGGGAGTCCGGCAGCGCGACCTGCCGTGCAGGGCGAGGCCCGGGCGTGGCAGGCAGGCGGATGGGCGCCGGCGTGAGGTCCTGGCCGCGTGCGGCGCGCCGGCAGAGCCTGGCTTCCAGTGCGGCGGCACGGCGCAGGCCATTGGTGATGCGGGCGAGGATGATCGCGAGATCGGCGGTGCCGAAGGGTCTGGCGAACAGGGCGAAGCCTGGGGCGGCAGCGCGAAGCTGAACCGTGCCGGCGAGTTGCTTGCCGTAGTCGATCAGTTTGCGGACGACGCTGAGAACGCGGCCGATGGCGCCAGGGACGGCGCCGCCCGCCCGATGGGGATCGGGGTCCGTGGTGGGGGCGGCGGCTTGGGCGTTGACGCACATGAACGTAACAAGAACACGGGCGGCTGCGGATGTCAAGGAATATTTTCAGCCACGGCGGCGAAGCCGCACGCCGAGGGCAAGCAAGCAAGAATCTAACGCAAATGAACGCAGGTCAGAAGGGATGCACGCAAACGCTCCGAGCGGTCGCGAGGCAGCTACGCCCTTCGACGCTGGTGCACAGGCGGCTCGACCACACCGGGCCATTCGCGAGCATCCCTTCTGATCTGCGTTCATTTGCGTTGAATCTTTCTTGCTTGCGGCGCTGCCAGATCAATCATTGGTTCCGTTGGTTGCGTCGTGCGCTTGCTCTCGTGCCCGAGTGGGCGCAGGCACATCGTGCCGAACTGATGGAGGACTGGAACCTATGCCGGCAGAGGCAGCCGCAAAGGTGATCGAGCCGCTTCGGTTACGCCAGCCGTACGCCCGACCGCGCCGTGGCGGGTGCAGGAGGTGACGGCTCTTCCGAAGGACCGCTTGTTCGTGCGGTTCGTCGATGGTCTTACGGGCATCGTCGATCTGTCCGCTCTGATTGCGTCGCCGCAAGCCGGGGTGTTCGCGCGCCTGCGGGACCGGAGCTTGTTCGAGCAGGTCCACGTGGAAATGGGCGCAGTCGTCTGGCCCGGCGAACTGGATCTCGCGCCCGACGCGATGCACGCCGCGATCAAGGAACATGGGGAGCAGAAGATTGCCCGGTAGTCGCGCGGCAGCCAGTGCCTTGCCCGAATCGGAACGCCCCGAACAAGGTTCGGCCGGATCGGGGGAGCGGTCGTGGCCGGCGGCGCTCCAGATTAAGCCGGATTATCACGTGCTAATCGGACACGTGATGGCTCGGGGACGGCTCGGCAAAATATCGTCGGCTATCCTGCTGTTGCAAAATACCCGGACTGCCGGCTAGCCTACGGCAAGAGTGGGCGGGGGAGCCGTCCATCGGGTAAATGTCGAAGTGGGACAAACAGATGCCCGGCGCAATCGACTTCATCACCGGGAATAAGTTCCCCGGCGCGTTCATCGTGGACGCTGCGATGGCGCTCATCCCGGCGTCCGAGGCGCATAGTTTCGGTTGGCCATTCTGGGCGCAACTGGTTCTTTATTGGCTCACAGTAATTGTTTTGCGTGGCGTCGATGGCCAGGTGGTTCGATCGGGTTGGCGCATATGGTGGCGAGGCATCATCAAAATCCCGATCATCGTCGTTGCCGAGTTCGTTGGGAGTCTCGGCGCTATCGAGAGTTGCGGCGCATCGGGCGTCGTCTGCCATCGACTGATTTTCTAAACTCGCTGTAGTTTTTTAGTCAGGTAACACCCCACAGTTCAAAATCTCAGGCCGCCCTTCCACGGAATATCTGTTGGTCCGCGATCACTATGGCGAGGATGAGCCAACCGCCCTTCCGGGATTTTTTGGTGCCAACTCTCGTCAGCAGTGGGTGGCCACAGTGGGGACATGCCCGCGCCTCTGCCGAGATATCCTTATCACAGGCAGGGCACTTGATTAGCGGCATGCTAAAGCTCGCGAAAGGTCGTCTTGACGCGATTAGGGTCGAAACGCAACGACGGCAGACACGATCAGACCAAGGAGCAGCCCCGCCATTACGACAAACGGCACTCGCCTGCCGAACACTGGCAATACGATCCGCACTAAGACGTTGGCGACAGCGAGTATAACGGCACCAGTCCACCAATGCCCGCGAACAGAAGCGATAACTGGCGCACCGACTAAAGCTAGGTAGGCAAGACCATGTAGCAAAGACAGAGGGTTCGAAAATCCCACACCACAAACCCAGCCTCGGGTACGCGCATACCCTGAATACGCAATCGTGAGCCAGCCCGCGCCGCAGGTTGCACATAAAATCGCAGTGTTAACCCACGTAAGACCCACAGTAGCGTCATCCTTATTCGATCCCGAATTCACTAAACTCGCGTCGAAAACAAGTGCCTCTCGAAAGTCATCGCAGAGAAGCTGCCGCTCACGGTTTGGGCTTTCGTCGCGCGTCGACGATACGAAGGAGATGTGAAGCAATGATAACTTGTTCCTGCGCCTCGCGTATGTCGGTGAGGCTCACAGTGCGATGAGAGTGGGGATTTTTGTGTGAGCCTATGGCGCCGGCAAAGAGATGCGCCAGAGCGTCGCGTTCTCCCTCCGGATGTGACTGCTCACTGAGTGGCCCCGTGTTCTTGTCAAAAGCCTTCCGCATCAACGGCACGCCGATGTCGGCTGCGGTGTACTCTCCGGCGCTGCGGACTGCTTCCTCGACCGCCTTGAAAGCGGCAAATACGGCTTCGTCCAGATCGCCGCGCATTAAGGTGCGCCAGACTTTTTCTGAGATCGACGGATGGATCAACCATTTCGGAAAGTCAGCCGCTTCACGTATCCGTTGAATATCCTGCGCATCTGACACCTGCTCGCCTTTTGGAGTGATTATCATCCAACCATTTTGACCATTTATGCCCACGGATGGCGTTATGAGATCGTTCCGTTCAATCCAACTCCAAGCACGGGAAAGAAGGGCTTCAATCTGCTGCCTGTCGTGAAACGGGTAACGCTGCTGGTTTAATGAGGCATTCGGCGGGTCAAGCGCTACGTTACCGACCGCTCCTTTGTGGAACATTCCGTTCTGAACCATCCCCCTTGCTAGCTTGAGAAGCACCGGCGCTAAGTCTTCCGGGGACGTTCCCAAAAGGTCTCGAACCTCCGGATAAATACTGAAGAGTGTTTCCATATCAGGTGTGCTCAGCCTCGAAATCGTTGCAATCACGACATTGTAGCTCCGCGCCAGGTCGCGCCTTCGAGTCGCCGCCGCCGTGCTTCCGCTTGCTGCTGTGGGGTGGGGGCAGGGGGACGGCCCATATGCTGCCCTTGCGCCTTGGCGCGGCTCCGGCCTTCCGCCGTGCGGGTGCGGATCAGGTCGCGCTCTACGTCCGCCAGCCCGCCGAGGACGGCGATCATCAGTCGCCCGGTGCTGGTGGAGGTGTCGGCCCACGGCTCGGCCAGTGACCGGAATTGCCCGCCCGCGTCCACGATCTGCTTGACGACGGCGAACAGGTCGAAGGCCGAACGTGCAAGGCGGTCGATCCGCGTCACCGTCACCACGTCACCGGGGAGGTCTTTCAGCAAGCGGAGAAGCTCGCGC
>Ga0209040_10002328_pt1 | contig 14991 bp, 16 predicted proteins | sample BogFormECP12_OM3_FD_188240 | JGI IMG/M metagenome (GOLD analysis project Ga0209040, IMG submission 188240) | Bog forest soil microbial communities from Calvert Island, British Columbia, Canada - ECP12_OM3 (SPAdes) (version 2) | ecosystem: Environmental > Aquatic > Freshwater > Wetlands > Bog ...
TGACCCCGATCGAATTCGAAGCAATCATGACCACACCGGCCATCCAGGCCGCGTAACCGAATCTGTCACTCTCATTTCTGAACCTCTATCGGTAGAAGCGCCATTGCTTGTTGGCGGCAAGCTAACTTGCGAATGTTGATGCACCGCTAGTGGCGAAAGTCCCCGGGGATGGGCGCAGCAGCGGGTCCGGTGGGTTGCCATCCGACGCCCGAAGGTTGATGTCCCGTGCGGCCTGCGGTTTAAGTCACGTGACTGCTGTCAGGCCGCTGGCAGAGGTGGCCGAAAACAGGCACTGGCGCTCGTTTCCAGCAACCCTCAAAAACGCCTCTACCTGCAAGGTAATGCGGTGGGGCGGGCGGGGCTCGAACCCGCGACCAACGGATTAGCAATCCCTAGATCCTGACAACTCCTGTTATTGCCTGTTTCTGATTGTGCGACAACCAGGTTGACTATTTTCAACCCTCTAAAGCAACCGGTCAATTCCGGTCCGTTCCCGGTCATTGGCGGTGAATAAACGGTGACCGCGTCAACTCACTCAGGTGCACTCTCGGCCAGTTGGTTGAACAGGCTCATCGATTCCCCGTAGACGTAACACTCGGTGACCTTGTCTCCGACGAAGGTGTAGACCTCACACGAGTCCACGGCGATCTCGCGATGCGTCGGTGCGATACCCCCGTATTCCCCGGTGTGCACACCGCGCAACGTCCACCGCGCGCAGACGTGACCGTTGCCGCCGAACAGCAGGTCCTCGTCAAGGTGGAGCTCGTCGAACGCGGTAAAGAGTTGCCGGAGGTTCTCCCGGATGTCCGGCACCGTGAGCGCCATACCCAACCCGCCCACCCAGCGCAGGCAGTCGGGGGCGAACCCACTCAGGTAGCCCTCGATGTCACCCTCGTTCAGTGCAGCCACCGCCCGCCGCAGCAGGGTCTCTTCCTCGTTGCCGCTCACCGTTGCTCCTCCATCAGCGACTTCGCAAACGCGATCAAAAGACGGGCAGCCCGGCCTTGACAGCTCCGGTGATCCCGCCGTCGACAACCAGGTCGGTGCCGGTGATGAAGCTGGCGGGCGGACTGAGTAAGAATTCGACAGCGGCTGCGATGTCGTCAGGTGTGCCGATCCGCCCTGCAGCGGATCCGCCGATCATCGCCTTCATTATCGTCCCTGAGCCGCCGTTGAGTTCCTGCGTACCCATGGCCGTGGAGATGACTCCAGGACTGATCGAGTTGATGCGCGCGCCGCGCTTGCCCCACGCGGCTGCCGCGGCGGCGACCCGAAGGTGATTGGCGCGCTTGGCGAACGCGTAAGCCTCTTGAGGGTTTGAGAACAGTGCGGGAGCACACGCCGGCATCGCCAGCAGGTCGCTCGACGGGGTGCTCGCCAACTCGTGCTCGACCCCCGCATCCATCGCCGGATGAAAATGGCCCGCCATGCTGGCGATGATCACCCCGGCGCCACCCGCCTCGATGACTTCGCCGAACTCCTCGAGCACCAAGGCCGCACCGAGCAGGTCGACGCGAAGAATCGTATCGACGTCGGCCTGTTCGGGTGAGACACCCGCGGTATGAACGACACGGGTGATCGGTCCGAGTGCGACCGCGTAGGCGGCTAGTTCGCTCACTGAATGCGGCGAGGTCACATCGACTGCTGTGGCGTGAACATCGTGTCCGTTCGCAGACAGCGCCCGGGTCTCGGCGTCGAGGTTCTGCGAGTTCACGTCGGACAGGACGATGGTGCGTCCCGAGCCGAGGCGGTGCGCGATCGCGGTGCCCATTCCACCGGCGCCGACGATGACGATGACGTCGCTACGTATCAAGATCTCATCTCGCCTTCTGCGCGGCCGCGGCGAAAGCCTCTAGTTCGCCACAGACATCGGGACCGGCCGGGGTGTAAATGACTTCCGTGATGCCTTGCTCGCCCGCCTCGTCCATTCGAGCGGCAATCGAATCGGGATCCCCTGTCCAGCCGCAGTCAAGGATCGCCCTGCCCGCTGCGGCGACAAGATCGACATCACGACCGGTGACGGCCGACAAGTGGCCCTGATGAACGATGAGGTGGCGCTCGCCTTCGGGACGTTCGGTCTTCACGCGCTCGTGCCACTCCGCGCCGCCTGGCATAGAGGCAACGGCGTCGGGGGCGTACTCCCACAGCCCGTGGACGCTGGTGGTATATCCCGGACCCGCGGCAGCCAGCACGCGTTGCGACGTCTCGTCTTCGCCCGGCCGCAGGACCGTGCCGAAAACCAGAAGGCCGCGGTGGGTGCAATCAAGCGGTTCGTTTGGCGGCGACACCACGAGGACACCATCGACGCCCAGTTCCCGGGCTGCTCTCATGCCCCTGGGACCCGACGGCGCGACCCAAAGCGGAACGGCGATCGGTCTATCCGGCGCGAGGTCCGGGTCGTGCATCATCTGGCAGGCGCCGCCGTCGATCTCGACGACGTCGCCGGCCAGCAGTTTGCGTACTTGCCGGGTGTATTCCGCGAGCGCCTTCCAGGTCATTGGCGTTTGCCCCATCGTCACCCGGGCTGTGAAGCCGGTTCCGAATGCCACGACGAGCCGGCCGGGTGCCAGTGCCTCGACGGCGGCGATGGCCGATGCAGTAGCCATGGGGTGCCGCATGCTGGGGACGGCGACTCCGGTTCCCAGCCCGATGCGTTCGGTGGCGTCGGCGATTCGCGCCAAGGAGATCCATATATCGGTGTAGAGCGAGGGCGAGTCGAACAGCCATACGCGCTCGTACCCGAGCTTCTCGGCGATCTGGCTGCGTTCAATTGACTGCACTCCAGGCGGACAAGCGAAAGAGATTTTCGGCCGTGCCATAAAGAGAACTTCCTTCGTCGGGACAGATTCATTTACCGCACCTTTTCGCTACCGGCCCTCTCTGCTGATGTGGTCACGGGTGTCAGGCGACGTCTCATCCGGATACGCCGCCATCGATGGTCATCAGCGATCCCGTGGTGTAGCTAGCTGCGTCCGACAGCAGATACACAGCCGCGCCCACGATCTCGTCCGGACGGCCGACCCGACCCATCGCAATCGTCCGGACAACCTCGGGCAGCAAGTCAGCGTTGCGCACGAATCCCGCTGCGGCGTCGGTGTCGAAGGTGCCGCAGATGATGCCGTTGACGCGGACACCTGCGCCGGCGTATTCGAGCGCTGCCGCTTTCGTCAGCGCGTTGAGTCCGGCCTTGGCCGCGGAATACACAGGCGCCGTCGAAATCGGTTTGACCGAGGCCAGTGAGCTGATGTTGACGATCGAGCCGCCACCGGTGGCCTTCATCGCCTCGGCGACCAGGGCCGTCAGCCGCGTCGGGCCCTTAAGGTTGACGCCAATCACCTTGTCGAACAACGCCTCTGAGGTATCCAGCAGTGATGGCGCCAGCGGACTCATGCCGGCATTGTTGATCAGGCCGTCGAGCTTGCCCCAATGCTCGACGGCGCCGGTGACGACCTCGTCGAGCGATTCCCAGTTCCCGACGTGGCAGGCCGCTGCGAACGCGTCGCCGCCGTTGTCGCGGATCTCTGCGGCGAGATGCTCGCAGGCGTCGAGCTTGCGGCTGGCGATCACGACCCGTGCCCCGCGTTCGGCCAGACCCAGGCACATGGCGCGGCCCAGGCCGCGGCTGCCGCCGGTCACCAGGACGATTCGGTCGGCGACGGAGAACAGGGGGTCGGTCATCGAGCGAACCTCTTTGCGCGCGAGAGTAGTTCGTCGACGACGAATCCGAAGACTTCGTGGTGTGGGTTGGCGGATTCGCCGCTACGGAACTTCGCGTACGAAGCTTCCAGGACAATCGCCAGCTTCCATGCGCTGAAGGCCTGATACCAGTCGAATGTGGACAGATCGCGCCCGGTGGCCGCCGCGTACCGCTGCGCCAATTGTGCCGGCGTTTGGCATTGTTCGGCGGCGATGCCGTTAGGAGATCCGGGCGGGGCCAGTGCGATCAGATTGCCGTCCTCGGGCCAGAAGATGAGCGCCCAGGCCAAGTCGATGAGTGGGTCCCCCACGGTGGTCATTTCGAAGTCGACGACACTGAGCACCCGTGGCGGAGGTTGGCGCGACCACAGTAGGTTGTCGAGTTTGTAGTCGCCGTGCATGACCGTCAGGTCGCCCCGCACCGGTTGGTTGGCCGCCAGCCAGGCGGCGACGTCATCGACGCCGTCCAGGTCGCGCGAACGGTAGGACTCCAGCTGGGTCATCCAGCGATCGACTTGCCGGGCCAGGAATCCTTCCGGATGTGAGAAAGCTCCACCAACGGTGTGGATCGCCAGTCGACCTCGTGGAGGCTGACCAGCGTGTCGATCAGCTCCTCCCCCACCGCATGGTGCGACTCCGGTTGCGCAACAAGGGCTTCGGGGAGGCCATTGCGGCGCACCACGTCGCCGTCGACGAACGACATCACGAAAAAGGGTGCACCGAGGATGGCGGGGTCGTCGCCGATGGCCAGGATCGTCGGCACCGGCACGGTCGAGCCGGCCAGTGCTTCGATGACGCGGGCTTCGCGGACCACATGGTGCGCGGTGTCAGAAACCGACGTCAGGGGTGCGCGGCGCACCACCCAAGATCGACCGAGTCGCTCGACGCGGAACATCTCGCAACTGGCACCCCCGCTCATCGGTGTCACTGTCACCTCAGCGGGCTCGCCGGTGGCCTGCCCCAGCCAATCGCCGAAGCGCGCGACGTCGAACACCGCCGCGGTGCGGTTCACGCGCTGGCTTCCAGCAGGTGGGCGAAGCGCGCACGGGCGGCGGCTAGCCGGGTCGGGACGTGTTCGTTCGGCCAGCCATCTTTTGGCTCGTACCGGGCGAGCTCACTCTTGGCGACGCTGACCTTATGCACTTCGTTGGCGCCATCGACGAGGCTAGCCATCCGTGCCATCCGGTACATCGACTCCAGCGGCATGTCGCCGCTGTACCCCAGGGATCCGTGCACCTGCAGCGCCCGGTCCACCACGTTGTGCACCACTTGGGCGTTGTACACCTTGCACATCGCAATGTCGCTGCGCGCGGCACGATTTCCCTCGCGGTCGAACTTCCACGCTGCGCGCAGGGTAAGCAGTTTCGCCGTCTCCAACTCGATGCGGGAGTCGGCGATGTACTCCTGCACCATCTGGTGGCGGGTATAACTCTTGCCGAACGACGACCGGGACTGGGCACGTTCGCACATCATGTCGAAGGCCCGCTCGGCCTCGGCGAGCCAACGCGTCGCGTGGTGCAACCGCCCCGGCCCCAGCCGCACTTGCGACAGTACGAACCCGTGCCCCTGCGGGCCGATCAAGTGGTCGCGTGGCACCCGCACACCGTCCAGCAGCACCTCGGCATGGTTTCCGATCTGGCCGTAGGTGACGTCGGGGTCATGCATCGAGGGAATGTCACGCAGGATCGTCAAGCCCGGGGTGTCCTTCTCCACCACGATCATCGAGCACCGGAGGTGCGGTGGGGCTTCGGGATCGGTGACCACCATGAAGATGATGAAGTCGGCGATCGACGCGTTGGTGATCATCCACTTGCGCCCGTTGAGCACCCACTCGTCGCCCTCGATCACTCCTGTCGATTCGATCTGCGTTGGATCGGTGCCTGACACCCAGGGTTCGGTGATGGCGAATGCGCTACGCAGGTCACCGCGCAGGTTGGGCCACAGCCAGCGTTCCTTCTGCTCCTCGGTGCCTCCCTCTGCGATGAGTTCGGCGTTGCCAGAGTCCGGGGCCATGTTCCCGAAGACCTCCATGGCCAGGCCGACCCGCCCAGTGATGAGGTTCATCTGCGCCAGCGAAAGCTGCCCGAAGCCGTTGCCGCCCATGTCCTTCGGCAGATGAACGGCCCACAAGCCGCGCTCTCGAACCCGATCCTTGAGCGGATCCAACAGGCTCTTGACCTGCGGCGGTGAGAGGTGCGGAAGCAATGGCTCGATCGGGCGTAGCTCGTCGTCCACGAAACTCCGGACCCAGCCGAGCGTTGGTTCGAAATCCGGATCCGCACAGAAATCCCATGCCATGCCAACTACCTCTCCGACCCGGTGGACTGGCCCACTTTCGAGTCAGGGTATTTGGAAAACACTGTTTTTACAATTATGCAATGGCGCCGCATGCGGCCCCGGACCCACTCCCACGAACTCGATGACCCGTTTTCCTTGCAGCAGACCACGGCCAGGGAAGTCGGCAGCCACAACGCCATCCATACCGAGAATTAAACAACACCGTTTTCCAACATGATGTTGCCGGTGGCACGGTAGTGCGACCCCGTCGAGCTAGGGGCGCCGGCTGCCGGTCGTCGCCGAAAGCGCTTCCTGGCGGACTCCCGCGATGATCCAGTCGATGGTTCGCAGATAGGACTGCTGCCGTTTCTTCGCGCCCACGCCGCCGACGCGGGTCGGTGACACCTGACGCAGCGCTTGCGCCTCGACAATGGTGTGGTTGATCGTCGTGTCCACCAACGAACGACAGCACTCGGTCGCGAGCCGGCGGTCAATACCATTCCGCACCAAAGACTTCAGTAGTTTGTCGACGTAAGCCGTGACGGCACCACGGTCGTCGACGGTCATCAACTCGGTGAGGAATGGATGCGCGTGCAACACGTCGTGGAGCGCCAGGCTCCATTGCACCGCGGTGGATTCCCAGGTGTCGTATTCGTGAAAGTCCAGTTGCAGTTGCGAGAAGTGACGGCCGACGAGCGCCCGGATCAACTCTTCGCGATTTCCCACCTGCTGGTAGAGCGTGCGGGTGGAGCATCTGAGGTCCGAGGCGAGACGTCGCGCGTTGAGTGCCCGTGCACCCTCGGCATCGACCAGCGCCAAAGCGTGTTCATAGATCGACTCGACCGGAATCAGCGGCTTAGCCATTGACAAACTCCTAGCGTGGCATGCCACTGGAACGGGGCGACGACATGCCGTCATCTTACGGTGACGATGTTGTTCTAACAGCGCATGTGCGTGACGGCTCGTCCGACCTGCCTTGTGACCCACACCACCATGCTGTAGAAAAACGGTGTAGTTTTTTCTGACCTGGCTTACCCAAACCACTCGAAGGGCGTGGACGTGTGGCATCGACGCAAAGGGAGGACGTCGTGACTCTGACTCCTGCAGTCGTACACGAGGCCGTTCGCCGACTCACCGCCGCCGACGGGATCTTCGCCGTGACCGAGCATCAGGTGGCTGGATTACCGCAACGCGCCTTCACCCACGCCGCGCCCACCGTCCTCGACATCCTCAACTCAGGGCGCGGACACGGCAGCGGGGACTTTCTCGTCTTCGGTCAGCAACGATGGACATTCGCGCAATTCTTCGCCGACGTCGACGCACTGGGCGCCGTTTTGCAGCACGATATGGGAGTCAAGCCCGCTGACCGAGTCGCGATCGCCATGCGCAACTGTCCGGACTGGATCCTGACCTTTGCCGCTGCGGTCCATGTCGGCGCGGTCCCGGTGCTGATCAACAGTTGGGGATCGGCCGAAGAACTCGAGTTCACGCTGCGCGACTCGGACCCGACCGTGCTGGCCGCCGACCTGCCCCGCACCAGACTGGCCGCCGAAGCACTGCAGCAACGCCGAATGGCGCTGCTGTTCAGCGACGTCGACGGTGGCATCGAAAACTTGGACGACGACCCCCTCCGGCGCCTCGACGCGCGAACCATCCAGGAGGCCGCGGCAGCAGGTCGCGGTCGCGACTACGTCACAGTGCGTGCTGAGCCCGAAGACATGGCGATGTTGCTGTACACCTCGGGTAGTACCGGCCATCCCAAAGGTGTTGCTTATCGCCAGGTTTCAGTTGGGCAGGCGCTGATGAACATGATGCTCAGCGGCTTTCTCCCCCTTCAATTCAGCGACCCCATCGCACTACGCGGCGGGGCGACTGCCGAGGCGGGACTGGTGACGGTGCCCCTGTTTCACGCAACCGGACTGTTCAGCGGCTTTCTCGTGCCCTGCGCGGTCGGTCAAAAGGTGGTGCTGCTGCGCAAATGGCATGCCGAGACCGCCATGCAGGCGATCCAGAACGAGAAGGTCACGATGATCGCGACCGTGCCGGCAATTCTCAAGGACCTGCTCACTCATCCCAGATTTGATGACTTCGATCTGTCATCCATCTCGCGAGTCGCCGCAGCCGGGGCCGCCACCCCGGCCGGACTTCCCGAACTCTTGCGCGACAAACTCGGCATCGAGAACCGGTCGGCGGGCTATGGGATGACCGAGACCGCGTCGGTATGCGCAACTATGAGTGGTCCGGTATTTGATCTGAAACCCATGGCAGCTGGGATCATTTCACCGATCATCGACCTCCGTGTTGTCGACGTGCAAGGCCATACTCAGCCATCCGAACAGGACGGTGAAATTCAACTCCGGGGCGTCACCATCACCCCCGGATATTGGCAACGCGACGACCTCACCCAGGAGGCATTCACCCCCGACGGTTGGCTGCGCACCGGCGACCTGGGCCACCTCGACGACGACGGGTTTCTGCACATCACGGGACGGATCAAAGAAATCGTCATCCGCGGCGGGGAGAACATTGCCCCCACCGAGATCGAGAACGTCGCCTACCGACATCCATCGGTGAAGGAGGTCGCGGTGTTTGGCGTCCCAGACGACCTTATGGGTGAGGAACTGGCGATGGTGTGCCACCCCCAGCCAGGTTCCGCACTCACCGAGGACGAACTGCGTGCGCACCTGGGCAATGCGCTGCCAACCTTCAAGGTGCCGAAATACCTTGCGCTGACCAATGAATCATTGCCCCGCAACGCGAGCGAGAAGATCCACCGATTGGCGCTGCGCAACAGCTTCGTCGCGAACTAACTGCGACCACCACGAGGAAAGGAGAGGTGTCGATGAACGTACGCCGCGTAGTGACGGGCCACGACGCGCATGGCAAAGCGGTCATCGTCGGGGACAGCGTGGTTGAGCCGACCACTGTGACGTTGAGCCCCACCGTCTATCACGAACTTTGGCGGGCGGACTCAGCGCCCACGCTCCCCGACGCCGGCGACAACGGTCCGAAGACGACCTTCTTTCCGCCCATCGGGGGCTACCGCTTCTTCCTACTCACCTTTCCTCCTGGCGACGGCGGCGCGGACCTCGAAGGAGTCGACATCGAAGCTGGTCTGCAGGAGCTGCAGGAGAAGCTCCCCGGCATGCTGGAAACCAACGAATTCGACAACCCAGGCATGCACACCACCGACACCGTCGACATGGAGATCATGATCTCTGGCGAGATCGTCCTCGAACTCGACGACGGCGTCGAGACAACGCTGCGCGCCGGCGACGTGAACATCCGAAACGGCACCCGGCACCGCTGGCACAACCGCGGTAGCGAACCCGCGGTGATGGCCGTAGCCATGGTCGGGTTGCCCCGTGCCACCTGAACACGGGAAGTGACGATGGACCTCTACGACGTCATGCGGACCACGTCCGCGGTACGTGAGTTCACCGACGATCCGCTGCCCGATTCGGTGCTCTATCGAATCATGGACAGTGCACGATTCGCACCCAGCGGCGGCAACCGGCACGGCACGCACATCACCGTGGTTCGCGACGCCACTGTGCGCCAACGGCTCGCAGCGCTGAATGTCCCCGGCGCCCAACGCTACTTCGCCCAACTGGCTGCGGACGAAGGTCCTTGGAACCCCGTCGCACCGAGCACCGTGTCCGCCGAGACGATCGCGGCCACCACGATTCCCGATGAATTCACCGCGCCGTTTCGGCGAGCCGCGGTAGTGCTGGTGATCACCGTCGATCTGACGTGCGTTGCCGCGACGGACCAACAGCTGGATCGGATCGGCGTGGTCAGCGGCGCATCGGTTTACCCCTTGGTGTGGAACATCCTGCTGGCCGCCCGAAACGAAGGGTACGGCGGCACGCTTACCACGATGGCCATTCCCGAAGAGGTGCAAATCCGCGACCTGCTCGGCATCCCCGACACCCATGCCGTTGCCGCCCTCATTCCGCTCGGTAGACCCACGAAACAACTCAGCAAGCTCCGCCGTAAACCGGTAGAAGACTTCACCACCCGGGACCGCTTCGATGGAGCGCCCTTCCATCTCCGCGGATGAACTACCCACGGTCCGCCGCAGAGCACCGAGAAAGGATGCCGAAATGAGTGCAGTTCCGAGTCGCAAGGCCCGATTGGCCCATGCGGCTCAGCATGCCGAGCTGTGGAACGCCGGAAAGCGGGAGGAGTGGATCGCGTCCTGGCGGACTATCGCGCCAGCGGAAGTTCGCATGTTCGACCCCGTAGGCACGGAGGAGAAGCTGGGCTTCGACGCTGCGACGGGGGACGCATTCGACATGTTCCAGTCCATCCTCAAGATCAAGATGATCACTGTTCAAGTGAACGGCGACGAGATGGCCTGGGTGTGCGAGAACTCCTTTGGTACCGAACCGAATATTCAAACGGCTTACAGCATCGAGACTTTCGCGTGGGAGGCCAATGGCAATCTGCTCATCAAGACGTACTATCCGATGCCCGAATCCGTCGATGCGGACAGCGACCCCTATGCACACCTCCTCGACGGCCAGCAGTGACCGCCGGGCCACCCGAGCAATTCATGCCTGCGTAACGGCGGTACGTAGGTCGCCGCGCCACGGGGGAGCGACCCCCAATCCGGCGACGCGAAATCTGATGGGAAGGAAGACATATGCGTGCATGGCAGGTCGTCGAACATGGCGAACCGCTAGCGGTAATGAAGCTCGGTGAGAAAGCCGTTCCAGATCCCGGTCCCGACGAGGTCCGCATACTCGTCAAGGCATTGGCCCTTGGTTTGCCCGATGTGTTCATGTGCCGCGGCACCTACGCCTTCAACCCAGCAATTCCGTTTACTCCCGGGCAGGAGGTAGTGGGCATCGTCACTGCTGCCGGCGAAGGCGTCGACCTCGCCATTGATTCTCGCGTGATTGCTACCACCTCCTTCATTCAGGGCAATGGTGGGTTTGCAGAGCAGGCCCTTGCTCCGATCAGTGCCACATACCGCATTCCCGACGACATGCCCGACGAGGACGCGGCAGCCTTCCTCATACCGTTTCAAACGGCTCACATCGCCTTGGTCAGGCGTGGAAACGTGATGCCCGGCGAAACATTGCTCGTTCATGGCGGAGCGGGCGGTGTGGGATCGGCCGCCATACAAGTGGGCGCTGCACTTGGCGCGAAGGTCATCGCCACTGCCACCGGCCCGGAAAGAGTCAAGGCATGTCTCGCTCTGGGGGCTTCGTTGGCGATCGATGTCGCTACCGAGGATTTCGCGGCGGCAGTCAACGAAGCGACGGCTGGTCGCGGTGCGAACGTCATATTCGACCCTGTCGGGGGCGATGTGTTCGTGCGGTCATTCAATTGCATCGCCAACGAGGGAAGGCTCTTGGCCATCGGGTATTCCAGTGGAAAGTGGAAGAACGCGGCCACCGGCGCCGTGGTGTTCAAGAACTGCTCGGTCGTGGGTGTTCTTGCCGCGCTGTACGACAAAGATTTCTTGGATCGCACACACGAGGAGTTACTCGGGCTATATGCCGAGGGCTTGATCCGACCGACGACACAAACCGTGTCATTCGAAGACATCCCTGCCGCCCTGACCGACCTTGCGGATCGAAAGGTCATCGGCCGAGTCGTCGCGGCGCTGTGATGGTGAACGGGCCTCATCTTGGGTTAAGGAGTTGAATTGATGGCAAACGAGAGAATATCGGTGGAGAAGGCCAACCACGTCGCCACGTTGACGTTGAACAGGCCCGCTAAGCACAACGCGTTCGATGGCTTGGCTTTACAGGAGTTCGGCCAGTGCATGAACGAACTGAGTCATGACGAAGACACCCGGGTGATCATCATCAGTGGTGCGGGAAAGTCGTTCTGCGCGGGCAGTGACACCGCGTATATCAGCCAGATTCAAGCGGACATGGGCAAAACGACGGAGCGCTTCAACTTCGACAAACCCTTTGGCCCATATCAGGTGCTCCCCTCGTCGCTGCACGAGTGCCCGAAGCCCACGATTGCTGCCATCAATGGGTTCACTTCGGGCATAGCGATGGGGTTGGTTGCGCTCTGCGACTATCGCATCGCATCAACACAGGCCTCCTTTTCACCGCAGTTCGTCAACTTTGGCCTGGCTGCGGAAATGGGTATCAGTTACACCTTGCCGCGAATCACGTCGCTGTCGGTCGCACTCGAGTTTCTGAGCACCGGAGAGAAGAGAGACGCTCATTGGGCGAAGGAATGCGGTTTGGTGAAAGAAGTGACGACCCCGGAAGGCTTGATGGCGGCAGCGATGGAACTTGCCAACAAGTTGGCGAGCATGCCGCCGGTGTCGGTGGAGAACATCAAACGGTTGGTATATAGGGCGATAGACCCCGGTTTTCAAGCGCAGCTTCAATTCGAGGCTCGCGTTGGAACGGCCCTGGGTCAGACGGAAGATTGCCGAGAAGCCGTCATCGCCATGATGGAAAAACGAGCTCCGGTTTTCAAAGGTAAGTGAGCCGCGGAGAGATGATTGACGGCGAAGCTCAGCCCCAAAAAAGGGGCGCTGACCTGGAACGAGCGACTCTCGAAGAAGGACCGCGCGGGATCCATGATTTACACGGCCCGATCAGGCAAGAGATGGTAGCAGGTCGGCGTCGACATGGAGCCGGAAATAAATGCAATTGCCGTCACACACACTAGGAACCGGAGTTTGACAATGTCTGAGCTCATGACGCCAGAGGAAGTTGTCAGAGCATGGAGTGAGGCTTACGTCAGCAAGGATCTCGATGCCACCGCGGCGTTTATGTCCGACGACTTCATACGCTTGGGTGACAGCACCCACTGGACGCCAATCTCCAAGCAGGATTGGAAAGAAATAATGGTGAATTTCTTCGCAGCATTTCCTGACTGGCGTTGGGATATGACGAGTTTGATGGCTTCAGGTGACCGGGTGGTGTGCGAATTCACTGAAACCGGTACTTTCACCGAGCCGTATCCGATACTGCCCGGCCTGGTCCTGCCGCCGACAGGAGAATCCTTTACTGACTACGACTGCGACTGTTTTGAAGTCAAGGACGGACTGATTACCGAGATTCGCGCTTATGTGACGAATGAAATCGGCAGAAAATTCAACTTCGTCGCAAAAATCGAAGAATTCTTCGCGGGCGGCAACGAGCCCGAATCACACTGACAGCCGCGTACGCGGCGATGGAGCCACTAACATTGAAGAAAAGTCCGGTCAGGAGCCAACAATGACGGTCAGCCAAAAGGTGCGTGGCGCAGTACAGGCGGTCCAGCCGTTTGCCAATGCAATCGGGATGAATGTGGCTGCCGCGGTGCGGACGCGTCGGCGCGGGTTCAACGGGTGGACTGGAGCGGTGAACACCGACTACGACCCGATGGACACAGCCACCGCCGCGCAACCGTTCAATGCCTACCGGGCACTGCACAGAGGTGGCCGGGTGCACTACAACCCGAAGCGGGCCACCTGGATTCTGAGTCGACTCGAAGACGTCAGAGCTGCACTACGCGACACCGACCGGGTCACCAGCACTCAAGGCGTCACCCGAATGAGGTTCTCCGCGCCGCTCGCGGTACTCACCGACGGCGACGAGCATGCCCGCCTGCGCAAGCAGGTCCAGCCGGGGTTCAGCAAGGGCGCGATGGACAGTTGGCAGGGAATGACCGAAAAGCTGGCCGTCGAGCTGGTTGGCGACATGCTGCACAGGCGTGAGTGTGATGTAGTGCAGCACTTGGCGATTCCGATGCCCATCCGGCTCATCGCCCAGATTCTGGGGATTCCCGAATGCGACGTCGGCGACTTCCGGCGCTGGTCGGAGGACGCCGTGCGCCTCATGGACTTCACACCCACGCCGAGTGGCGTGGCCGGCGCTGCCAAGTCCATGTCCGCCATGGCTGCGTTACGCCGCTACTTCCTGCAGCAGTTCTCCACCGGCGGGCTGAAGGGGTCCGGCACCGTCTTGGGTCGGCTGCTCGAACATAACTCCGACGGCAGCCTGACCGACGAACAACTCTTCCTCATCGCTGTTCATCTGCTGATTGCCGGTAACGAGACGACCACCAACCTGCTTGGCGGGATGTTCGACACCTTTGCCCACCACCCCGACCAGTACGACCTGATCCGCGCCAACCCCAAGCTGATACCGATGGCCATCGAGGAACAGTTGCGGATCACCACACCGATCCAGAACCTCTACCGCTACACCCGCGCCGACTACCAGGTCGGCGACGTGACCATCCCGAACGGATCCCGGATACTGCTGTCCTTCGGGGCGGCCAACCGCGACCCGCTGGCCTTCGACGAACCCGACGAGTACCGCGCCGACCGTAACCCCCGCACGCATGTGGGGTTCGGCTACGGCGCGCACATGTGTTTAGGTGCGCCCCTCGCCCGCATGGAAGCACAGTCGGTGCTACGGGAGTTGGTCACCCGAGTCTCGCGCATCTCCGCGAGCACAGAGACCACATGGTCGACCAACAGCTCACTCAGAGGGCCAACTCACCTACTGATCCGCCTCACACCGGTTTGACCGTGCTGCGACGTCTGAGCCGTCGCACCGACCGCGTAGGGCGGCCCAAGGAAGCGGCGCACCCTCTGTGCTTCGGCGTCGGCGTCTTTGAGGGGCCAGTACTACAGTGCCAGGAACGTACGGATCAACCATTGTGCGGCAAGGGGATCGGGAGCGCTCAGCCCGACCATCTCGATAGCGAAGCGGTTGACGGGACACCGCCCAGCTGCCGCTCTGCGGTACAGACGGCCGCCAGCTATTCGTCGGTGCAAAGCACCAACGATAGAACCTCGACCCGCATGTTGATGTAGTCGCTTGGCTGCTCTTCGTAGAACGTAAAGTTCAATTCCTGGAACTGATGCCACGCTAATACTGGCGCAGGCTTTGAAGATCTATCACTGGATCCTTCTCTTCACGCCCGTTCTTCTGTCTGCCACCGCCTGAGTTTGGACATTTTGCTTAGTACCCGGGCTTGAACCCGAGGTGGGTGAGGATTTCTCGTTGAGCCGAAGGGATTTCGGGTGGAAATGTTTGGGTG
>Ga0209040_10002329_pt1 | contig 14984 bp, 10 predicted proteins | sample BogFormECP12_OM3_FD_188240 | JGI IMG/M metagenome (GOLD analysis project Ga0209040, IMG submission 188240) | Bog forest soil microbial communities from Calvert Island, British Columbia, Canada - ECP12_OM3 (SPAdes) (version 2) | ecosystem: Environmental > Aquatic > Freshwater > Wetlands > Bog ...
TCCGCGGCCCACACCATAATGGGAACTTCGCCACCCAATCCGCCTACCAGTACTCCTATCCCGATCACCATCGCGCACAAACTCATCTGCCCGCGTCCCGCCGGACCCAGCAGCCGCGCGTACACCACCTCCAGCAGCAGTGAGATCCCCGCGCGTCCCACCTGCGCCGCCAAAACTGTCGCGGTATTCGCAATAAATTGATTGGGAGAATTCTGCTCCCCCGTCCGTCCAGCCCCAAGAAACCTGCTCTGCAGATTGCGCAACATCAAAATGTTTTTGCCTTCGTGAAACTTGTGTTCGGAGCTCGAACCTAGTCTCGGAGATGGGAGCTATAGTGCGGGTCTCTTGTTTCGGAGATCGAACCTGTTTGGTCGGCGAGGGTTTCGGAGGTCGGAGCTCTGGTTCCGACGTGAATGTTATCAATGGGCTCTTAGCTTCTGACTCGCCACTCATTTGCCCTGAGGGCCTCGCTCGAAGGGCCACCCATCTCGCCACTTCGTTCTTCCTAAAACTCTTCCTCCTGAACTCGTGCCGTGCAGGATAGGCTGCTTCAACTCTTCGCCCGTACTTCTTCCCCGCGCCGTCCCAACTCTGTCGCCACGCTCCCAGGCGCCACCATCTCCTTCCAGCGCCGCAAATAATTTTTTTTAATCCGTTCTGGCGCGAAATTCTCCTTAACCATCTCGATCCCCGCGCGATTCAGCTCCAACGCCCCGCTCTGATGCAGCCCGTACAACCGTTCCACTTCCCCGCGGTCCATCTCCGGGTTCGTCGTCCGCGCACAATTCGGAAACGGATAACTCCACATCACGTGCCGCCCATACGAAAGCGCCTCCAGCGACATAAACGCCAGTCCATCGTGCGCCACCGGTCGCCAATACACGGAAGCCCGCTCATAAAATTCCCGCATCGCCGGCGTCCGCCCAAAGATTTTCAAGTTCGCAGGCGGATCAGGAATCTCTCCATGTAGCAATCCCACTAGCTCAAACGGAATGTGCGGCAAGCTCCGCGCCACACTCAGAATCCGGTCTAGCCCGTACAACTTACCGCGTGGCACGCTCGGCATGTACGTAAGCACGGAAAACTTCTCTGGCAGCGGCGCAATGCGTTCCTGCGTGGGTATCCACGTCACCGGCACATACTCACACGCGATCCCCAGCGCCCGAATTTCCTCCGCCAGCCACGGTGCCCCCGCCCAGTGCACCTGTCCGGCCACCCACTTGTTAAACTTCCCCTCCGCAAATTCGCGCTGCGCGATCAACGTGTCGCTGCCGCACCAGAACATCACGATCTTTTTCTTCCCCAGCAAGCGCGCCGCCCACAACACCTTGCCCATCGAAATCCGCGCTCCCCACACATACAGCAAATCCGTGCGCGCGATTTCCCGCACTAGCTTCAGCATCGTTCCCAGGCTCGTCGGTGCAACATGCTGAATCTCCCACCCGTCGTTCCGCAAAATTGCCGGAAACAGGTCGCAAAAATACGGCAACCCGTGCAGCAGAATTCGAATCGCCCGTTCATTTTTTCCCATTTTGGAAAACTGGAACCGCGGATTTATATTGATAATTTAGCTAACAATACCATGCTACACTTTGTGACTCGGAACCGAGCCGGACGCCCAAACAGCGGGGCATTTTCTCCCCATCGGGACCGAAGGACGGGCAACTCGCACTATCCTTTATATACGTGCCGGCACGGCTGGCGCGCTTCCCCGTAACCACAACGCCAACAAAAATTACGCCTAAGTTCTGCAGAATGAACACTTGCGCAAGATGCTGAGAACAATAAGCTTAAAGTCCTTTGCGCTCAGTATGATATGAGATTGGCCGCCCGTGCAATGCTCGAAGGGCAAACGCTCAATCGTTCCCCGCCGCCGCACTCAACGCCCGCGTGTTCCTGCCCATCTCCGCGACCTGGGCGATTGTGTCGACCTTCTCTTGTTCCAGCACCATGGTCGAGGCGCACGCCGGGCAAATCCCCATTCCTTCAGACGCTTCCAGCCGCACCCCGCAGAAGCACACCCAGCCGATCTGCCTCGCCGGCACTCCAACCATCAATGCATGCGCCGGAACGTCCTTGGTCACCACCGCCCCCGCGCCGATGAATGCGTACTCCCCAATCGTCGTTCCGCACACGATGGTCGAGTTGGCGCCCAGTGTGGCGCCGCGCCGCACCAGTGTCGTTTGGTACTCGTTCTTGCGGTTGATGTGGCTTCGCGGCGTCATGACGTTGGTAAACACCATCGACGGCCCGCAGAAAACGTCATCTTCCAGGTGCACTCCGGTATACAACGATACGTTGTTCTGGATCTTCACGTTGTTGCCGATGGTTACATCGGGAGAAACCAAAACGTTTTGCCCGATGTTGCAGCGTTCACCAATCCTGCTCTTGGCCATGACGTGCGAGAAGTGCCAGATCTTGGTTCCTTCGCCGATCTCGCACGGCTCATCCACAAACGCAGACTCATGCACAAAATATTTCGGTGCCGGTGTCTCTACCAGCAGCGCCTGACCGTGCTGCTGGATGGACTTGCCGCAGGCATGCAGAATGCGCAGCACGCGCAAACCGTTTTCCCCATCGGTATTCGGCGTGGTCCGGTCGCGCACGCAATCCAGAAAGTGTTGGCACTCCAGGCGCAACGGCTCGTCCTTGGAAATGGCCACAACTCTGCCTTCGGCCTTGCGCGCCACCGGAACGCGGTCGACCCAGTCAATCTTGTGGGGATACAGCACCAGTTTCCGCTCCGCTTCGGTATCGTCAAAAACCGCCATCTGGCGATCGCCGACCAAAATCAGTTTTTGTTCTTTGAAGGGATGAATCCAGCTCACAAAGACGTGCGCCTTCACGCCGCTGGCGAAACTCAGCACCGAAAGTGTAACGTCCGCAATCGGGTGATTGAGGTAGCTCGCGCCCTGCGCGGAAACGCGATTCGGCGTTTCGTTCAACAAGTACAAAATCGCCGAAATATCGTGCGGCGCGAAACTCCACAAAATATCTTCCTCGGTGCGCAACTTGCCCAGATTCAGGCGCGAAGAACTGATGTAGTCCACGCGGCCAAACTCACCGGCCTGTACCATGCGCCGGAGTTCCGTGATCGCCGGGTGGTAATGTAACAGATGTCCAACCATCAGGATGCGCGAGCGCGCTTTCGCCAGCCTTACCAGCTCTTCGCCCTCTTCCACGCGAAGCGCGAGGGGCTTCTCCACCATCACATCCTTACCCGCAAGGATGGCCTTCTTGGCTAGCGAAAAGTGTTGCGCCGCGGGAGCCGCGATCACCACGCCCTGTACTTCGGGCATCTCCAGAAGTTCTTCGTAGCGGGTGGTGGCCTTGACCGGATACTTTTTGGCCATCTCGTCGAGGCTGGCCTGCTGTACGTCACAGATTGCGGCCAGGCTCCCTAACTCATGAAAATTCCGCACCAAATTCCGTCCCCAGTAGCCGCAGCCGACCACACCCACTTGCGGAATTCTCGTTTCGGTCATTGGATCTCCTGGATAACTTCTGGTTCTAAAAGTACCGAGCTGTGACGCCGATCAACTGGGCCAGTAATCGAATCTGGGCGATTCGCAGTCTTCCGTTGCATTTCGTTGCAACAGTTATGCGCTCAAATGTGTTACACCAGCATTGCTAGGGATTAAACTTTTTGGCAGATCACCAGTTCGGTAGAAGGTCCTTCGCGGAAAATCTCCAGCAGCAGGCACTCCAAGGGAAAAAGTGCGGCGCCGTAGGCGTTGCCGAGAACAGGAAAGTGCTGCAGCGGCGCCATAAATAATTTCCACAGCCGCAATAGGAACGCCGATCGCACATCCACTGGCGCGTTCATCACCACGAACATGGGTACGCGCTTCACAATGCGCATTCCCGCGCCCGCCACTTCCGCCGAAACGCTCTCCAGCGAACGGTTTACCTGGGTTACCGAGTGCGGAATGGCGCGATGCGGCAAATTCTCGCTGAATAAAAAGAATCCGCCCGGTTTCAGCAGTCTTCCGACGTTGGTAAACGTCCGTGAAAAACCGCCGTCGTCCACAATGTGGAAAAGCACGTCAATCGCGGAGATCAGATCGTACTGCTGGCCAGGTGCGCCGGCCTCCGGAGAGGTGATGTCCATGCGTAACACGCGATATTCGGGATACTTTTCGCGCAGCCTCTCGGAGGCAACCACGGTGATGTCCGAGGCCGTCAACTTTTTTACTCCCAGGCTCTTCCACACCTCTACCCAAAACCCGGTGCCGGAGCCGACATCCAGAACCTGCGCGGTGCTTGGATCAAAAGCCACGGAGCGGATGTGTTTGAGGAAGATCCGCTTGCGCACCCGGTACATCCACTCGTTGTACGCCAGGCCGAAGCCGATAAATCCAACGCCGTCGAGTCCGCCGAGCTTTGTGAGGCGTTGCTCCCAATACTCGGCGGGCGAACCCGGCGCGCCCATCGCTAAGGATGCGGGCGCTACGGATACGGGCGATGGAGGAGAGGACGACGGCACGATGGGGACCTGTTGCGCCATGCTCAGCTCCGCGGCAGATAGAAGTCTGCGATGGCGGCGACGACGGAATCCTGCTGCGCATCACTCAGCTCCGGAAAGACGGGGAGGGACAAGACCTCGCGGCTGGCGGCCTCCGAAACGGGAAGCTGCCCTTCGCGGTAGTTCAGGTAGGAAAATGCCGGTTGCAGGTGCAGCGACACGGGGTAATAAATCTCCGTGGGAATTGCGCGCTGCTGCAGGTGCTGGCGTAATTCGTCGCGGCGGCCGCAGCGAATCGTGTATTGGTTGTAGACGTGGTAGTAGTCTTCGGGTGCTTGCGGCAAAGTTACATGCTGCAGCAAGTTGGCTTGCGCAAAAATCTCGCCATAGCGCGCCGCACGACTTTGCCGCCCTTGGCTCCAGGCTTCCAAGTGACGCAACTTCACGCGCAAAATCGCCGCCTGCAACGCGTCCAGGCGGCTGTTCACGCCAAGAATCTCATGATGGTATTTCTTGCGGCTGCCATGCACGCGGAGAAGCTGCAAGCGCTCTGCAAGCGCGGCATCCTCGGTGGTCACCAGCCCGCCGTCGCCCGCGCCGCCAAGATTTTTTGAGGGGAAGAAACTGAAGCATCCGAATTCGCCGATGGTTCCTACGGCCTTTCCGTGATGGCGCGCGCCGATGGCCTGAGCGGCGTCCTCAATGATGGCGACGTTGCGCTCCTTGGCAACTTTCACCAGCGGTTCGAGGTCCGCCGACAGCCCAAAGAGATGTACAGGCATAATCGCACGCGTACGCGAGGTCAGCGCCTCCGCGGCTTTTGCCGGATCAATGTTGAAGGTCACCGGATCGATGTCGACGAACACCGGCGTTGCGCCTACGCGTGCGATCGCTCCGCCGGTGGCCACAAAGGTAAACGGCGCGGTGATCACTTCATCGCCCGGCCCGATGCCCAGCGCCATCAGCGCCAACATCAGAGCGTCCGAACCCGAAGCGCAGGCAATGGCATGCTTGGCGCCGAGCAGCGCAGCCGTTTCTTCTTCAAATGCGCGGACCTCTTTTCCAAGAATAAAGAGCTGGCTCTCCATCACTCCGGAAATGGCCTGCATCACCTCTTCGCGTATGGCTGCAAATTGCGCTTTGAGGTCCAGAAAATCGAATCCGCGCTTGGTTTGCGCCGCCGCCGCGCCAGAAAAATTGGATGATTCTTTTTCCAGAGCGCTTGCGGCACCAGCAACGATTGCAGACATGTGGGAACCCCTTGGGTGATTGAAGTAAGTGAACCAGTCAAACCACTTAAAGCGAATTCCTTGCGAATTCTTATATTCCAGCTGCGCGATAACCGACGCCGTAGATGGCAATGCCGTTGAGGGCGGACATGGCCACTTCTCCCATGGCGTGCAGCGTCTGCTTGGCGCCGCTAATCGGAACAAACAGGATGTCATTGCCCTTCAGAAAAACATCCGGCGTTTTTCCCTGCAACAGCTTGGCGATATCAATGGGCAGACTTTCCTGCGCCGTGCCGTCCGCGGAGCGCCGGATAATCAGGCCATTGTGGCTACCCGCGACGGAAGTCATGCCGCCGGCCATGGCAATAGCTTGCAGCGCGGTCATGCCGGAACTTTGATCCGGCAAAGCAAATCCCGCCGGCTTGGTCACCGCGCCCACCACGTACACGACTTCGGCCAACGAGACGCTCACCACATCGCCGTCGTGAACTTCCACGTTGCTTCCTGGCTCGGCGCCGCGTTCCAGTTTGCCCAAATCAAAGGCGCGGGTCGTCGTGGCGGGGCTTGCGCTGTCATCGTGGCCAGTCACGGGCGAGACAATCGTCAAGCGATTCCCCGCAGTGGGCAGCAAACCTCCGGCCTGCGAGATGATTTCCAGCACTGTGGTCCGCTTTTGCAATGGATAGATGGAAGGCTTGGCTACCGCGCCCACCACGGTCACCGTTCGGCTGTGGTATTCCTCGACGAAAATATTTACCGTCGGATTGATATAGAGCTTGGCGTCTTCAAGCGCTTTCGCCAGATCCACCGACAGTTGCGCCGGAGTTTTTCCCTGTGCTTGTACAGGACTCGGAAAAGCGGTCATTTCCAGAAAACCCGAATGATTAACGCGATATTTTCCGCTGTACTCCGGAGCGTCGGAGACGGTGATGGCCAGCACGTCGCCGGGGCCAATCTGATAGTCGCCGCTTGGTGTACTTTGCGTCGCTGATTTCTGGGAATCTGCGCTGTTGTCCTGCGCAAACACGAATGCCGGGACGGCCAAAAAAGTCAGCAAAGAGATGAACGCAGTTGTCCGGCGCACCGTTTTACCCCTAGGGAAGACATTCATGGCTACTCCTTCTGGAAAACAATTCCGCACCGCGTGCATCATGCGCCCGCCGCCTTGCCCTTAGTCTTCTCCTGAGCTGCGGATTCTCCCGCGATCAAGCCCGCAGTCTCTGAGTAATAGCCATGGCCGTGCAATTTCCCGGAGCTGTAGCCGAAGTTGTAGTACTGATAATCGGCGGAAGAGAAATCCATGCCGTTGACGACCACACCCAATATCGACGCACCAAATTCCTGCAACCTCTCGACGCAGCGTGTCAACGCCCGCCGCGTGGTGAGGCCATAGCGGCCGACAACCACTACTCCGTCGCTCAGCAGCGAAAGCAGCCGAGCATCCGAAAACGGAATTGCCGGCGGCGAATCGATTACAACGTATTCAAAACGCAAGCGCAGGGTCGCCACCAGCGTCTTCAATTGCTCCGAGGCCAGCAACTCGCCGGGATTCGCGGGCTGACGGCCGACGGGCAGCAAGCACATATTGGGGTAATCCGGCAGATGGATTAGCGCACGCTCGAGGCCGCACGATTCTATTACCACGTGCGTCCAGCCCGTGGCGGGCGCGGGACCGAATACGCTGCTGACCATGGGGCGACGCAGATCGCCATCCATCAGACAAGTGTTGGCGCACTGCGAAAGTGCGATGGCCAGGTTCAAGGCCACGGTGCTCTTCCCTTCGCCTGCCGCGGAGGAGGCCACTAAAATCACCTTCGGTGCGTTCTGCTCGCGGGAGAACAGAATGGCATTGCGAAGTTCGCGCAAGGCCTCGGCCTCCAGGGTATGGCTCAGTCTGGAGAGAATTTTCGGCAGCTCTCTTTTTTCTTTCCTGCGAAAACCGGGCAGCGTCCCGCCAGGCGCGTAATAATTCAGCGAACCGTGCAATTTTCTTTGGGTTTCCGACGCGCGAATGAGAGGAATCATGGTCAGGGAAGGAAATCCGGTCCAGGCGCGAATGTCGTCCGGGGTGCGGATGGTGTTGGTGAGATTCTCGCGGCCGAAAGCAAACACCAGGCCAAAGATGCCGCTGAACAGCGCTCCAGCGGCAATGATCAGCGCGCGATGCGGACCGGTCGGTTTATCGAGTGCCGCTGCCGCGTCCACCACGCGAATGTTGCTGGACTTCAGCCCAGCATAAACGCCGGCTTCCTTCAGTCTCGCCAGCAAAGTGTTGTACAGGTCGCTGTTCGCCTTGGCGTCGTTCTTCAAGACGCGGTAGCGCACCATCTTTTCACTGGTGTCGCCCATTTGCGATTTCAAGTGCGACATTGATGCGAGCATCAGATCTTCGCGCTCGCGCGCCGCGGAATAGGCGGTCCGCACCTGATTGACGATGCGCTCCTCTTCGGCCTCGCGCTGCGCGGCCAGTTCGTTCACTTCGTTTTGCCGCTTCTTGTAGTTGCTGTTCTCGACCCCGTAGATGGCCTTGGCTTCCGCGAGTTTCGCACTAGCCTCTGCAAGTTGCGTGGTCACGCTCTGGTACACCAGGCTGGAGTGCACTTGCGGCAGGGATTGCGCTTGGCCGGTATCGATCATGCGCACGTAGGCTTCCTGCTGAATGCGATCGGCTGCGGCCTCGCTCACCTGATGGCTAACGCTGTTCGCCAACTGAATGGAGGGCCCGTCTTTATCGTCTTCCTCAACGAGGCCATAGCGCTTTTGATAATCCACCACCGCCTGATTGGACTCTTCAACCTTCTGGCGAATGTCGTTGAGCTGGCTGGACAACCAGTCCGACGCCTGCATGGTGGTGACATACTGAGTTTTGAAATTCTGGTCGATGAACTGGGAGATCAAATTGTTGGTGACTTGCTGCGCTAGCCGGGGATTATTGCCGGCGAAACTCACTTCCACCAGGCGGCTACCGCGCACGATGCTGACGCTTAAATGGTCGTGGAATACGCGCAGTGCGATTTTTTCCAGCGGGGTGCGCTCCGCGGCGCTGAATTGTTCCTGCAGCAGCGTTTCACCCGGCATAGGCGCGTCGGTAGCGTCCCCGAGCTGGAGCTTGGCATAGCGCTTCAGATTTTTGTCGCCCACCAACTCCGCTTTTTGGTCCAGATGCAGGGAGCGGATCACCAGCGTTGCCAGTTGGTCGCTGCGCAGGATCTCAGCTTGCGTTTCGAGATACTCCTGATTGTTCTCGATGCTATTTTCCGCGTCGCGCAGCGAGAGCGCTCCCGATCCCGGCGGATCGATCTGCAAGCTAGCTACCGGCTGATAGGAATCCTTGATGCGAAAAGCATAGCCGGCAAAAATCATGGTGCCCAAAAGAACTACGGCTAGCAGGAAAACGCGATTCTTACGCAGAATGCGCGCGGCTTGCTCCCAATTGAAGGCATTCTGCGGCTGCGTAGTGTAGGCGCGGCTGGCCGGAACCGTTATCGTCGCGCCAAAATTTGTCATCTTGTCTCGTGGCACGATTGGGCGGCCACTTCCCCGCCCGTTACCCTGATTGTGCTCTTCAGGCCCCATGGCTAACCTCCTCGAGATTCCCGACTAGTACGATCGAACTACGGGACACCCAAGCGAATGCAGCCGTTAGGCGAAGCATCGTGAGTCAATGAATTGAATTGCGGAAGGCTTCGGTGCAGGAACTGCGGGTTCGAGACTCGCTAAGTCCACCTCCACAGAAGCAGATTGTTGCAACAGCTCCACCGAAAGCACCACACGGTGGTTGTTCTTCTCGCGAACGAGAATGCCTTCGAGCCCCGCCAGCGGCCCTTTGGCGACGCGCACGCGATCACCGCAGTTTAAGAATACATGCGGTTGCAAGTTGCCGGGATTTTCCGTCAGGCGGCGGAGGTCGGCGATTTCGTTGTCGGCCAGCGCCGCCGGTACGCCAGCGTTGCAGACCAGCCAGCACACTCCGGGCGTGCGCAGAACGTCGATCCGGCGGTCCAGATCGGCGTGCACGAAAAGATAGCTGGAGAATAGTGGCAGGAGTACGACCTGCAGGCGATCCTTCCATTGCCGGCGCGACTCGTAGAGCGGCAATAGAACGTCGTACCCTTTGTTGGAGAGGAATTGCGCCGCGGATTTTTCGTGCTGGTGACGGGTATAAACCGCGTACCAGCCAAGCGGCATGGCTTCGCTGTGAGACTTCAACTTGGCCCCGTACGGATGCATGTAGCTCCGCCCTCTGACTTACAGCGACTCCGCGCGTAAGTCTCTTCCTTGGAGAAAAACGCTATCCCCTGGGAAGGATTAATTTGGAAATCGCCGATCGATGGCTTCGATCTTCGCATCCGCCGTCCAAGGCGGACGCACTAAAGGAATTCTTTCCGTTTGACTGCTGCCAAAGTATCAGCGCGGAAATGCTTCCTTTGGTGACTCGACCGTTCGAGGCCGGAAGGGGCGGGGTGCCCGAGGCTCAAACAGGTCAAAACGGGTGCGCGAACGATTCATCCACGAGCGATAGATTCAATTGCAGTGGGAGGTTACTTGCGATTGCGCAGTGTGGCAAGATTAGGAAGGTACCAGAGCAAAACACCCTCAAAAAACAGAAATGTCACACTCCAGCTTGTTTTTTGTTTGTAACAATGCGGGCGGAATGTCCCGTGCTGATAGGCAGATGCAGGGACAAGGCCACGCAGTGTGGGGAGTCGTTTGAGTACAATTGTCCCACTGCAACGATATGCTTTGCGGGGCGAGTTCGTTGGTGACTTGTAACCAAAGGGGAATTGCTATGATTCTCCGGCTAGGGCGTGGTTGGAAGGATTTCTATCGGCGCTGATGCGGCAGAATTACGCTACAAGTAGCGCACTACACTCACAAATGCGCTGGATTTTTAGATTGCAAGAGATTCTTCGGAGTGAAAATCCGCCTCTCGGACGCCTACTGTGACTGCAATATTACAATTTGTTGAATAATTCATCCCCAGCTCCGCGATTGTCTACCCGCGAGCGAGATGCCTAGCGATTTTCCTCCATGTTGTTACGATGTTCCAATTTGTTCATGCAATTTTTACTTTGTTTCGACCGCTACTCCGGTACAGTTCTCACAACGAAACTACTCCATGAGGTGCGGTTTGACGGATCATCCAAAGATTAGAGCTGCGCAAATTCCGACTTTGTTGGTAGAACGAGATTTGTTGGGCGTGGAGATGCTGTCTGGGGCATTGAAACGCTGCCAGAATTATTTCGAAGTAGTGGGCCATTCGCTGAGTTCCGCGGACACGGTTCGCAAGTTACAGCAATTCAAGCCCGCACTGGCGCTGGTGAGCGTGGATCTCAAAGATGGCGCAACCGCCGGCTATCAGGTGCTGGCACATATCCGCGAACATGAAGGGCAAACTTCCGCAGTGGCGCTGCTGAACGATTCGCGGCGCGAGCATGTGCTGGAAGCGTTTCGCAGCGGCGCGCGCGGCGTGGTTTCGCGCGACCAGCCTTTCCGGTTACTGGCGAAATGCTTGCGCAAAGTGCATGAAGGCGAAATTTGGGCCAGCAACGATCAGATCGGGTTCGTGTTTGAGGCTTTGAACAAGGAATCGAAGATGCTGCCGAAAAACCCGGAGGGCATGGCGCAACTGACGCCGCGGGAAAAGGACGTGGTCGGGCGCGTAGTAAAGGGTATGCGCAACGCCGAAATTGGAGAGGACCTCGGTGTAAGCGAGCACACTATCCGGAACTACATCATGAAGATTTATGACAAGCTCGGCGTTTCCAACCGCGTGCAGCTGACTCGCCAGTGTGCCGATTTGTTTGAGGTGGAAACTGCACTCTGAATTTGGCGGCGCCAGGAACACATCGCTCACGTGCGTCACATCCCGCTCGTGCTTCATTCATGAGTCGTTCATGTGATTCGGCTCCGCCTACGAGATAATTTGCTACTTGGCGCTGTCTAACGGCCTCAATCAACTTAATGCGCTTCACGATAAATCCTTTTCTTGGGTTGCGATGAGCGGCGAACCGTCTCCGGTATATTTAACATTTGGACCCGAAATACCCTCCGCCACGCGAGCTCGAATGGACTACGCGTTCCGTGTGTTTGCGGCGATTTACGGTCATCGCGTCATAGCTCCCGGATCGGATGCCCCCGCATCGGCCAGGCATTTCCTTTACGCAAAGACGCCAAGCGTCGAAGATGGACGCACGGTCCACATTCCGGCGCTCTACCGCGCGAATATCTGTGATGCGGCCATTCCAGAACTCGCCAGACATCGCTTTGCCAATGAAGAGCTGTACCTCGCCTTCGATGTTGATCCAGCCACGCGCTTGCCGGATTGGCTGGGCGAGCTATTTATCTGGCTTTCCTCGAGCTACGAAGCAAACATCACCGCGCGGGATTCCATTGGGCGCGTGCCGTACGGCGAGACCGTATTCGCCAAGCGCGGTTTGTCGATGCGGAAGCCACATGCCATGCTGCTGATGGCGTGGCTGGAAAGCCATTTCCAAAGCAGCGGCCACGCACAGGAATTAACGAAGGCGCCTTCGCCGGTTCCCGGAATCGAACACTTCGTAATCTGCTCGCATGACGTCGATTATTTCTATACGAATCGCCGGGCCGCGCTGGTAAGGTTGTTTAAAAATCTGTTGATTGCCTACTGGCCCTACAAGAGCTGGTCGTTTCTGGGAGCCAATCTATCCGCGATACTGAATCTCCTGCGCGGCGATCGCACTGGCGAATATCTCGCGATGCTTGCCAATACCAGCGATAAGTACCATTTTACCTCGACAGTATTTGTGGTGGCTGTTCATGGCGATCGGCGCGATCCAAACTATGCGCTGCAGGACCTTCTCCGTGGCCTGCGCGTCGCCACGACAAAACAATTTGCCGTCGCGATGCACGGCTCGTATCAAAGCATCGTCGAGCAGGCCAATCTGCTGCCGGAACTAGCAGCCATCGAAGCCGCCATCGGCACGCGGCCGCTGGGTGGCCGCCAGCATTGGCTCCGTTTCAGCAATCACCAGGCATTTTTTCGCGTCGTGGAAACCGCGGGACTTTTGTATGATTCCACGCTGGGTTTTGCGGAAGCGCCGGGGTTTCGTAACGGCGCATGTTTTGCGTTCCCCCCCTATGATTTCCAGAACGAGCGACCCTTTCCATTTCTTGAAATTCCCTTGGCGCTGATGGATGGAAACGTGGAAGCGGGCGCCCGCCTGACTGGTGAGAGCGCCGCATCGCTAACCACTGAAGTGTTGCAAGCCAGCCGGAAATGGGGCTGGGGCGGCATTGCTCTCGATTGGCACAACCCCATGGAGGCCCTGCAGGTACCGCCCGAAATCAACGATCTTTTCTGGAATAACGCGCAAGAGCAGAGCCGCCACTGCGAAAAATGGATCAGCGCAGAAACGTTTCTGAGTTCTTGCCTTAACCGCTATCAAAATGCCGGATTACTGCTGGATGCCAAGCTGCATGCTTAATTTGCGCATCGTGCGTGGCCCCCTGGCGTCGGTGGAAGAAGAGTCCATCCTGCGGGAGTTCAATCGCCTCACGAATTCGCAGATACCTCTCGACGACTTTCGCCGCTGGGTGCGCGATGGCCCGGGCGGTCCCGCTTTGCACGCGCTTGTGGAAACCGATGACGCCCGAATCGTCGGACATTTTTCGCTGATACCGCTGCGCACCCGCTTTCGTGGCCTCGATGCGCGTGTCTCTCGCACGGAATACCTCTTCGTCCATGAAGATTTTCGCAAAGAGAAAATACGCGGCTTTGAAAATTCGTTCTTATCGGCGGCCATCATCGTACTGGACCAGCTATATCGCGCCAGCCGCGCGCAAGGGTGGGGACCAGTCATCGTTTCGGCCGGCGACGAAATTCGGCCTTTCCATAAACTTGTTGGCTGCCGCCCGGTGGACTTTCCGCTCGTGGAATGCCTCTGGATTCTGCGTCCGTGGGCTGCGGCGCGGCGCACGCCCAATCTCAGCAACGCGCAGCGGTTGGCTCTCTTCTTTATTGGCATAGCTCAGTCCGCGCTGTTCTTCTTAGTGCGTCTGATTTTTCCCGAACCGCGAGATATTCGGGCCGTTGCGGCGAACGACATCCACCCTCCCGCCAATCCGGAGCGTATCGGCTTATTTGAAGACTGCGAATCTCGAGAATGGCGCTACCCCGACAGCGAATACACGTGCTTGGAAACGGGGTCTGCTCCGGAATATTTCTTAATCGCAAAAAATGGCTCAGGGCAGCGTTACTTGCGCGTCTGTCAGTGGCACGTGGGCGAAAACGCCACCTCGGCAAAACAGTTTCTGTTTGTATTGCTTCGTCAAGCCCGAGCAGAAAAGTCGCTCGGCGTTCGTTGGGCGGTGTTTGGCGAACATCCCGAAGCCGTTAAGCTGAAAAGCGTAATGCAACACATGGGCTTTTTGTGCCGGCCGCGAGTGCGCCAGCTTCTTTTTTACACCAAGGATCCGAAATTTCTAAAGTCTGCAATTTGGGACATCACCGACTCATTATTTAGCTTTGATCTGTAGCGAGGAGTTTCCCCAACAGCGCTCACTCCATATCCAGGCAAACCGCGTGGATGCTGCCGTTGCTGCTGGTGCGCTGGCCTTCCTTTCGGCGTGCAATGCGTCGCGCTGAAAATACGGCACCACAAAGGCGAAGTCTTTATGCGCCAGACGCTTCAGGAACTCGGCGTCAAGTGATCGTTGTGCTCTACTGGGTTGCGGTCATCTGTCCCGCTCGCGATGAGGGACAGCTACATCGGTGCCAGACTCCACGGCTTCGCCAATGTCACTGGCGTCTGACAGCATTGTTACAATCGTGCAAACGCTAGTTTGCATTTCGGGGATTGTCTTATCCCCGTAACATAAAGGCTTTAGACTCCGTATATCCAAGGGCCGACAGCTTGGGCTTTCCGCAACTTCTGCGAACTTTCGCGGCCGTCTGCGAAGCATCAAATTTCTGAATTTCTGGAGCGTCACTGAACACCGCTGGGCCCATGGCCGCCACTACTACAACACCGCTCGCGGATTCCACGGCGCGCTCCAGACGCTGCGGCGATCCCGCCGATCTCTCGGGATTCTCTATCCTGGTTACCGATGAACACTATAAACACACCCTTGGTCTTGTTCGGCATCTCGGGACCAGAGGCGCGCGCGTCAGCATTCTCGCCATTTCTCCTTTTTCTCCGGTTTGCTCCAGCCGCTACTGTCGGGCAGCATTGCCCCTTGCGGATAAGAGCATCGATGCATTCCTCGCTGGCGCGCTGCGCGTTCGCGTCGTGCACGGAAGCGGCATGGGC
>Ga0209040_10002330_pt1 | contig 14980 bp, 17 predicted proteins | sample BogFormECP12_OM3_FD_188240 | JGI IMG/M metagenome (GOLD analysis project Ga0209040, IMG submission 188240) | Bog forest soil microbial communities from Calvert Island, British Columbia, Canada - ECP12_OM3 (SPAdes) (version 2) | ecosystem: Environmental > Aquatic > Freshwater > Wetlands > Bog ...
TCGGCGGCGAGCGTCTCCCGCTCTGCGGCCGCGAGCGCCTCGGCGAGCTCGGCGGCGGCCCTGGCCTTTTCGTCGCGCTCGGCGTCGCCGAAGCCGGCGGCGCGCAAGGCGGCAAGCTCGCGCTCGAAGCCGGCGCATTCCGCCTCAAGCTTCTCGCGGCGCCGCTCCTCCTCCGCCGCCGCGGCGCCAAGCGCGTTGCGGCGCGCGTTGAAGTCGGACGAGGCGGATTGTGCTTGCGCCAGTTCGGCCTCGGCTGTGGCAAGGCGCTGGCGCGCGGCCTCCTCTCGCTCGCGCGCTTGCCCCGCGACCTCCGCCGCCCGTCCGATTTCGGCGGCGAGCGCGGCGTCCTCGGCCTCAAGGCGCTCGACCACGCCGGCCGCGTCGGCGATGAGCGCCTCCTCGCGCTCGACGTCGCGGGCCATCTGCTCGATGCGGCGCTCAAGCTCGGCGGCGCGCTCGAGCGCGCGCTTCTCCTCGGCCGCCAGCGCTTCGCGCGCGACCGCAATGCGGTGGAGCGCCGCGCCGCGCCGCGCCTCCTCGTCGCGCAAGGGCGGCAGGTCAGCGGCGGCGTTGGCCTGTGCGCGGGCCGCCTCGGCTTGCGCGCGGGTGCGCTCGGCGACCTCGACCAAATCCGCCTCGAGCTTGCGACGCACCTCGGCGAAGTGCGCCTCGTGGGCGCGCCACTGAATGAGATGGACGAGCGCGGCGTTGCGGCGAATGTCGGCGGCGAGATTGCGATAGCGGCTCGCCTGGCGAGCCTGGCGCTTGAGGCTGTCGACCTGGGCGTCGATCTGCTTCAAAACATCCTCGACGCGCAAAAGGTTGTCCTCGGCGCCTTTGAGGCGCAGCTCCGCCTCGTGCCGGCGTGAGTGGAGCCCGGCGACGCCCGCCGCCTCTTCGAGAATGAGCCGGCGCGCCTGCGGCTTCGCCGCGATGATCTCGCCGATCTGCCCCTGGCGCACGAGCGCGGGCGAGCGCGCGCCGGTCGACGCGTCGGCGAACAGGAGCTGCACGTCGCGCGCGCGCACCTCGCGCCCGTTGATGCGGTAGGTCGAGCCGGCGTCGCGCTCGATGCGGCGCGTCACCTCGATCGACTCGTATCCGTTAAAGGCGGCGGGCGCGCGCCGGTCGGAATTGTCGAGGTGAAGGCCGACCTCGGCGTTATTGCGCGACGGGCGCCTGCCGGAGCCGGCGAAGATGACGTCCTCCATGCCGGAGGCGCGCATGTTCTTGAACGAGCTTTCGCCCATCACCCAGCGCAACGCCTCGACCAGGTTGGACTTGCCGCAGCCGTTCGGGCCGACGACCCCGGTCAAGCCCGGCTCGATCTTGAACTCCGCCTGGTCGCAGAAGCTCTTGAAGCCGACGAGGCGCAGGCGCTCGAATTTCATCGTCTCTTCAGCCCCTCGGCCCGGCGGCGTTCATGGGCGTCGGGCGCGCGCTTGCCGCGGTTCAAACGGCGCGCCCCCGCGAATCACCTGCATTTTCAGGCGCAAAGCGATTAGCCGCCATACGGAAGCGGCGCAATTCGCGCCTTCAGGCCGACAAAGCTGTGCGAAAGGTTTCGACTCAGGCCGCCTCCGGGACGGCCTCGCTTGAAACCGCCGGCCAGCCTGCGGAACGCGCTGAAGGCGCGGGCTCGTCTGGGGGCGCGTTACGCGCCCGCGCCCGCCGAGTGCAGGGTCGAGAGGTCGAGCCGCACGCCGGGCCCCATGGTCGAGGAGAGGGCGGCGCGCAGTAGGTAATGGCCCTTCGCGCCCGGCGGCTTCGCCCGGTTCACCGCCTCGACGAAGGCCCGGATGTTCTCGGCGAGTTTCTCCTCGCCGAACGAGGCCTTGCCGACCGAGCCCTGGACGATGCCCGCCTTCTCGGCGCGGAACTCGACGGCGCCGCCCTTCGAGGCGCCGACCGCCTGCTTCACGTCCATCGTCACCGTGCCGACCTTGGGGTTCGGCATGAGGCCGCGCGGCCCCAGGATTTTGCCCAAGCGCCCGACGAGCGGCATCATGTCGGGGGTGGCGATGCAGCGGTCGAAGTTGATCTCGCCGCCCTGGACTTGGGCGACGAGGTCCTCCGCGCCGACGACGTCGGCCCCCGCCTCGCGCGCTTCGTCGGCTTTCGCCCCGCGCGCGAACACCGCCACGCGCAGCGTGCGTCCCGTGCCGTTCGGCAGGTTGACGACGCCGCGCACCATCTGGTCGGCGTGCTTCGGATCGACGCCGAGGTTGAGCGCAAGCTCGACGGTCTCGTCGAACTTGACGTTGGCGTTGGCCTTGACCAGCTTCAGGGCCTCGTCGAGCTTGTAGAGCTTGGTGCGCTCGATCGCCTCGCGCGCGTTGCGGATTCGCTTGCCGTGATGAGCCATCTTACCTACTCCGCCACCTGCAGGCCCATCGCGCGCGCGGAGCCTTCGATCATCTTCATCGCCGCTTCGATCGAGTCGCAGTTGAGGTCGGGCATCTTCTTCTCGGCGATCTCGCGCACCTGCTCCTTCGTCACCTTGCCGACGAAGCCGCGGCCCGGCGTCTTGGCGCCGGAGGCCGGCTTCTTGCCGAGTTTTAGCCCCGCCGCTTTCTTCAAGAAGAAGGCGACCGGCGGCTGGCGCATCTCGAAGGTGAACGAACGGTCCTGATAGGCGGTGATGACGACGGGGATCGGCGTCCCCTTCTCCATCTGCGCGGTGCGCGCGTTGAACGCCTTGCAGAACTCCATGATGTTCAAGCCCCGCTGGCCGAGCGCGGGACCGATCGGAGGGGCGGGATTGGCTGACCCGGCCGGCACTTGCAGTTTGATGTAGCCGACGATTTTCTTCGCCATTTGGCTGCTCCATAGATCGGCGCGCCCGCCTCACGCCGCTTGCGCGGGCTTCAGGCGGAGGCGCCAGGGTTGCAGTTCGTGGTGCGAACGAAAGGTCCCGGCTGGCGTGTCCGGGCGCTCTTCCACGGGTTGAAGGCGGGGCTGCTAGCAGGTTTGCCGGGCAGGGGCAACCGAGAACTGTGGGACGTACGGGCCGGCCTAAATCTCAGCATGTTCCTTGTCGAACCGCCACACCTCCTCGAAACCCATCAACCGGTTCATCTCCGCGAACGGATAGAGCGGCGCTACCGAGCCGAGGGAGGAGCCGGTTTCCCGGATGCGCCGGTAGACCGCGTCCAACCCCGCGGCGGCGCTGAGAAGCCCCGCGACCGGGAAGATCGCGAGCGCGTAGCCGAGCTCGGCGAGGCGGGCGTTTGAAAGCATCGGCGTGCGTCCGCCCTCGACCATGTTGGCGACGAGTGGCTTGTCGCCGAGCTCTCGCCCAATCGACCGCATCTCCTCTTCCGTCTCCGGGGACTCGACGAACAGGAGATCGGCGCCCGCCTCGGCGTAGATGCGCGCGCGGCGGATCGCCTCGTTAAGGCCAAGCGAGGAGCGCGCGTCGGTGCGGGCGATTATGAGAAAGTCGGGGCTTTGCCGCGCCTCAAACGCGACCCTGATCTTCCGGACCATGTCGTCGGCGGGAATGACCCTGCGGCCCTGCGTATGCCCGCACTTCTTTGGAAACTCCTGGTCCTCGATCTGGATCGCTGCGGCGCCGGCGCGCTCGTAGCCCAAGACCGTATGGCGCACGTTGAGAAGGCCGCCGTAGCCGGTGTCGCCGTCAGCGATCAGCGGCGCTTCCGACATGCGCGCCATGATCTCGACGCGGCCGACCATGTCGGAATAGCTCGCAAGTCCCGCGTCCGGGAGTCCAAGATGCGAGGCGACCGTTCCGTAGCCGGTCATTTAGAGGGCCTCGAAGCCCATCCTGGACGCCATGCGCAACGAGACCATGTCATAGACGCCGGGCGCCGCGATCACCCGGCCCTTGACCCGGACGTTTGCCGTTCGCGCAAGTTTTTCATCGCGATCACCGTGGGCTCGCCCAGCGTGAACGAGGTCGGGCGTCGCACGAGCGATAGGACCACGCTCCAGCCAACTCAAGCGCGTCCGGGCGCGCCTTTGTTGACGCCTTCCTCAGTCGCCCTCATTCTGGGTCCCGCCAAGTCGTCCGGCGAAGCGGACGTGAAAGGCCAAGATCCTGAGGGAACCGCCCATGACCATCGTCAAGCACAGCATCGACGCCGCGACAGCCGAAAAGGCAGTTGCGGCCGCCGCCAAGAAAGCGGCCGAGCTCAACCTGAAAATGTGCATCACGGTTACCGACGAAGCCGGCGACCTCAAGGCTTTCCTGCGCATGGACGGTGCGCCAAAACTCTCGATCCAGATCTCACAGGACAAGGCGTTCACCGCCGTCTCGTTCTCGATTGCGACCCACGCCTGGTTCGACTTCATCAAGAACGACCCGCCGCTCCTGCACGGCATCACCCACACGCCTCGCCTTATCGTGTTCGGCGGCGGGTTCCCGGTCGTCATCCAGGGCGAGATGATCGGCGGGATCGGCGTGAGCGGCGGCCACTACAGCCAGGATATGGAAGTCGCGCGAACGGGGCTTGCGGCGATCGGCGCAGAGGCCGCGTAGACCGACTCCTTTGCGAGACGAAAGGAAGGCAACGCCGCAGCCTCATATCGCCTCGACAAACGCCTTTACCGTCCGCTCGACCGGCGAGATCGACGCGCGGTCCGGCAACGCCGCGTAGATGTCGCCGCCGAGATCGGCCGGCATTTTCGAGCCCGATTCCCGGATGATGAGCACGTTGCGCTTGCCCTTGACGCCGATGAAGTAGCCGGCCTCGAACACGACGTTGTCGCGCGGCGCGGCCACCGCGGCCTGGCCCCCGTCCGCCAGGTCGTCGTCCTTCGTGAACAGGAATATGCCGCCGATCGAGCGCGCCGCCGCCTCTTCGATCTGCTCGAGGATAGTCCGGCCGGGAATGAAGTCGGTCTCCCAGTCCAGCACTTTGGCGCCGAGACTGAGCAGGTAGCGCTTGATTTCCTGCGCGGTCGCATCGGATCGGCTGCAATAGCCGAGAAAGATGTCGCGCCGCTGTTCAAGCTGATCGGTCCAGTATCGGAACGGAACGCGGAATTCTTGGCAGTGAAGCCAGTCGACGTCTGCGTCCGGCGGGAAGAGGCCGAGATAGCCGGCGAAGTTCATGTCGAACACGACGCGGCGCTTCACGTCGTGCTGCGCCATGACGAGGGTGGGAAGGCCAAGCGTGCGCGCCAGCGCGCCCTCGTAGTAATTGAATTCGGTCGGCAGCAGGACCGGCTGCGCGTCCTTGTCCTGCAGCGTCCAGCGCGCCATGCCCAGGATGGCGGCGCCGGTGCAGCGGCGCGCGATGTCGTCGGCGTCGCGCGGATGCCAGGACTTGGAGGAGGCAAGGCCGGGCATGCCTCTGGGGTTGGTGAAAATCTCGGGCGTATAGCCAAGCTTCTGGATCTCCTCGACGACGCCCCATTTGAGCCGATTGAGATGGTCCGGCAGCCAAGGGTCGGCGGGCAGGCTGACATAGATGCGGCGGGTGATCGGCATTTCCCCTCGTCTCGAAGTCGATCCGTCGATGAAACCTTAGAAAAGTATCGCGCGGGCGAGTCACATCTCAAAGTCCCAACGTCAGTCTATCGTTAATGCGCGGGAAGCCTGCCGCTATCCGGCCCGCGGAAGCTCAAGAAGCCGTTGCGGCGCGGCGCCGCGCCGCGCGCGACGCCACGACGGACCTCCGCGTTACGCCGCCGGAAGCCTCCTGGAGCACCCCTCGAGCCGCTTGCTTTAGCGAAAGACCCGCCTAAGGATGGCTAGCCGCGCCCGCTGCGGCCTGCGCGTCCAATCGGGCAAGAGAGGCTTCGAGCAGCGCGACCTCGGCTTCGTCCGCTGCGGCGACCGCAAGGTCGAACATAGCGACCGCATAAGTCTCGGCGAGCTCGGCCCGTGTGCCCAGAAGCTTTGCGTCGCCCTTCTTTTTCCATTCGCCGACTATGCCGTCGAAATTGGCTTTCTTCTCGCTGGCCCATGCGTCCACTTTGGCCTTCGCGCCATCGATAGCAGCGCGGTGCGCGTCGACCCGCTTTTGGACGGAATTAAGCAAGGCTTTGACCGCCTCCTTGGATTCATGCGCCTTGCCGTCGGCATCGGCTTTCAGAGCGGTTATACGAGCCTCGATCGAATTCAACTTTTCGCGAAGATCGTCGCAGAACTTATCGACTTGCACACTCATCTGACCGCTCCTCTATCTTGTCGCCGAGCACGACAAGTCGTGCGCTGCGCCCTCCTGTTACCACTCTCTCGATCCGCATACCTCTAGAATAAAGATGACGTTAAGGCCTCTTCAGCTTATGACCCGCTCGCCCCGTCCGTAGACGAGCAGCATCAGGATGATCACGCCGCCGTAGATCACCTGTCGCCCGGCTTCCGGCATCTCCATGATGGAGAGCACGCTGTTGAGCAGGACGATGAGGATGACGCCGACCAGCGTGCCGAGGTAGCGGCCGCGGCCGCCGAGAATGTTGGCGCCGCCGATGACGACGGCCGCAATGGCGGGCAGGAGATACGCGTCGCCCATGCCCTGATAGGCTTTCTGCGAATAGCCGGCGAGCAGGACCCCGGCGAGGCCCGCGGTCAGGCCGCAGAGGCCGAAGCAGACGACCGTGACCCTTTTCGTGTCGACGCCCGCGAGATAGGCGGCCGCCTCCTTGTTGCCGAGCGCGTAGATCGAGCGGCCCAGCACCGTGCGTTGCAGGATCGCGGCGACGACGACCGAGACGGCGAGCCAGACGAAAAGCGCATTCGGGATGCCGAGAACATGTTCGGCCGCCAGCGTGCGCATGAGATCGGTGGCCGAGGTCTGCGGCGCGAAACCGCCCGTTTGGGCGACCATCAAACCGCGCATCACCGCATTCACGCCGAGGGTGAAGATCATCGAGGGAACGCGCAGATAGGCGACGCCGAGCCCGTTGACGACGCCGACCGCGAGTCCAACCGCAAGTCCGATCGGGATCGCCCACGGGCCGCCGACCGCGGTGGCCATCATGGCGGCCGCGGTCAGGGTCCAGGGGATCGACAGGTCGATCTGCGAGATCAGGATGACGAGCATCTGTCCGGCGGCGACGATGCCGAGGAATGCGCCGATCTGCAGCTGCTGCAAGAGATAGGTCGGCGACAGGAGCGGCGCGCTGCCGAATCGCTCCCAGGTATACGCAGTGCCGACAACGAGGATCGCCACGATGAACAGCGCGGCGATCAGGATCGGCCGATCGTCGCGCGACGGCCTGAGGATGGCGGCGAGTTCGCTCACCGGAAGAGCTCCAACGTGTTTTTCACGCGCAGCACCCGCAAGGCGCCGATGCTTACCGCGGCGAGGAGAATGATCCCCTCGAACAGAGGCTGCAGCAGCGGCGCGATGTCGAAGACCCGGAAGAAATAGGAGATGACCCGGAGGATCAGAGCCCCGAAGACCGAGCCGATCGCCCCGCCGGCGCCGCCGAGGAGCGAGGTGCCGCCGATGACCACCGCGGCGATGGAGTTGAGCGTGTAGGTCCCGGCCTGCGGGATGTCGGCGTTGCCCGAAGAGGTCTGGATGGCGAGAAACAGGCCGCCGCAGGCGGCGAAAAAGCCGGCGAGCGCGAAAGCCGCGATCCTGGCCCGATTGATCGGCAACCCGGACATGTAGGCCGCCCCTTCCGCCGATCCGATCGCATAGACGGTCCGGCCGGTGACGGTGCGGCTGAAGGGAACCCAGACGAAGAGAATGATCAGCCCGAGCAGGACGAAAGGCATGGGAATGCCTGCGAAGGGCCTGAACCACGGCGCGGCGCCGTCGTCGAAGACGTGGACGGTGGAGGCGAAGTCGCCGAGCGAATTCGTCAACGCCCAGTTCAAATCATCGTGGATCTTTCCGCCGGGTTGCGGCCGCAAGAACAGCGCCGCGCCGATGAAGATTGCGCCCGTCGCCAACGTCGCGATGATCGGCTGAATGCGTCCGTACACGACGATCATGCCGTTCATGAGCCCTCCGAGGACGCCGATCGCCAGACAGACGGCGACGCCGAGCCCGATGCCCACGGCGCCTCCCGGCAGGGTCCCGAGCGAAAGCCGCCATCCTCCGATGTCGAGCGCGAGCGGAGTCCCCTCGGGCGCGCCGCTCAAGAGGTAACTCGCGAAGCAGCCGACCATGGTCATGAGGGCGCCGACCGAGAGATCGAGGCCCGCCGCGAGCACTGGCACGGTCTGCGCCATGGACACGAGGGCCAGCGTGAACACCTCGTCGCTGTTCTACACGAACACGGCGGACGAAAAGCCCTTGGGATGGGCGACATGATAGAGCAGATAGATGACGCAGAAGAGCGCGACCGCGGTGAGGAAGGCGAAATTCTGGCGGAGGCGGATCGCCAGATCGCTAGACATGACCGGCCTCTCGCGCTGCGTTTTCCGAGCGGAGCGCATCGATGTTCAGCGAACTCGCCACGATGTTCGTCTCGTTGAGTTCATCGCCGGCCAGTTCGCGCACGATGCGCCCGTCGTACATGATGACCACGCGATCGCAGCAGCCGATCAGTTCGTCGTAGTCGGTCGAATAGAACAGGATCGCTGCGCCCTGGGCGGCGAGCTCCCGCATGAGTCGATAAAGCTCCTGCTTAGTGCCGACGTCGATGCCGCGAGTCGGGTCGTTGAGCAAAATGATGCGCGGCCCGGTCATCAGCCATTTGGCGATGACGACCTTCTGCTGATTTCCGCCGGAAAGACTCGACACCGGGTCGGAGGACGATCCGCTCTTGATCCGCAGCCGTTTGATCGCGCCTTCGATCGCGTCGGACTCTCGTCCCGAATCGATGAACGGTCCGAACGAAAGAGCGTCGAGCGAAGCGATCGTCAGATTGTCGGCGACCGACATCGGCAGCATGAGCCCTTCCGTCTTGCGGTCCTCGGGAACCAGCGCGATCCCGATACCGCGCGACTTCGCCCGGGCCGGAGACGCGATTCGCAGGGTGCGGCCGTTGACCGCGATCGTTCCGGACACGCCGCGCAGGACGCCGAAAAGGGCGAGCAGCAGTGTCTTCTGGCCCTGGCCGTCGAGCCCGCCGAGGCCGACGACCTCGCCGGCGCCGATCTCGAGAGAGATGTCGGTCAGGCGGTTCTCCCAGCCGAGTCTCTCCACCTTGAGAGCCGGCCCGAAGCCCGCGCGCACGGGCTTCGGGGGATATTGGCGCCGCTCGAACCGGGCGCCAAAAAAGCAAGCCGCGTCGAGAGCGGGGCGAAGCGTATCGTCTCATCGCGATGCTGCCGCTCTTCGGCCGGGAGAGCGGGATTCCGTTGATAGCGTTTGCTTTCCCTTCAGACATAACAGTCGTGTGACGGGCGTCACAGCGCATCGACCCCTATCGTGATTGAAGCACGACACTCGGGACGAGAACGAGGTCCCATTCTCTAAAATCTCTTAATCGCCGTTTGCTACGGAGGCTGAAATGAGGTTCTCTGCTATTCTTTGTTGGACGGCTGTGATCGCTTTCGCCACGTCCGTTTCTGTGTCGTCAACCGCTAGCGCCACGACGAAGGCGCACAGCGCGCACGTCTACCGGGTCGCGCATCATGTCACGATCCCCGCGAAGGCGGAGGCGCTCGCCCCGTCGGTCGCGCCGGTCGTTCGCCGGCCGGAAACCGATGGCCTCAGCCGCAATCCCGAAGACTGCAACATGGGTTGCATCGACAACAACTAATCGTTCGCTTCGCGCGTCTTCGCGAAGGCGGTAGGCGAAGGATGAGGCGACGCGGGGCACGCGCCGCCTCCTTTTTTGGCTCGCGGCCGCCAGCTCAGCTAGCAGAGTTAGCGGCCAACCGCGCCCGCAGATCCTCGATCAGCCATCGCCCCGCCCGGCCGATTTCGCGGCCGCGAACATGCACGACATGGGCGAGAAATTGGAAGGCGTTCGACTCGGCGAGCTCTAGCGTCTTGAGCCGCCCCTCCGCGATCGGCCGGCGCACGAGATGGAGCGGCATCCGGCACCAGCCGAACCCGGCGAGCAGGAATTCGAGCCGGGTCGAGAGGTCGGCGAAGCGCCAGATGTGATGGCTGATGATGCCGCCGCTGAAGTTCTGGGTGAGCGGCGTCCGGTCGGTGAGCACGAGCTGGACGTGCGGCTCGAGCGCCTCGCGGCCGATGGGCTCCGGCTCTTTCGCGAGCGGGTGATCGACGCTGACCGCGGCGACGACGTCGATCGGCGCCAGAAAATCAGCGGCGAGATCCCCCGGGCCGTTCGGCGGCGTCGGAAAGATAGCGAATTGCGCCACCCCCTCCCTGAGGCGCTGCTCCGAGCCGCCGAGGCTCTCGGTGAAGATCGACACCGGCACGTCCGGGAATTCCTGGCGCAGTGCTTTCAGGCTCGCGATCAGCGGCTCGTGCGGAAAGATCGCGTCCACCGCGAACACTAGCTCCGGCTCGACCTGGGCGGCGATGCAGGCGGCGCGCCGCTTCAGCGCGGTCGCCCCCTCGATGAGTCGGCGGGCGTCCTGCATCAGCGCCGCGCCGGCGGGCGTCGGCTTCGGCGTCTTGGCCGAGCGATCGAATAAGGGCACGCGGAGCTGGCTTTCGAGCGAAGCGATCGATTGGCTCACCGCCGACTGCGCGCGGGCGAATTTCCGCGCCGCTCCGGAAAAGCTGCCCTCCTCCGCCACGGCGAGGAAGATGCGAAGCTGGTCGAGCGTGAGCGGATCGAGCATGGCGCGCTGGTCAGACCTATCAGTTGAACCGATATTAAAACACAGAATTTTGCCTATTGCCATGATGCAAGATCAACCTCAAATGAAAGCCGCAGCCGAGTTGTCGCATAAAGACTATGTGGATCGCTGCGTAGCCACTTTCGCGGAAAGGGAAAATTGAAATGACCGTCGACGTCCGCCCGAGTACGCTCGCCCAGCGCGCCCCGCCTGGGGCTACGGCCCTCGCGCAACTCTTCACGGAAGCGCGCACCCACAACGCCTTCCTCGACCGGCCGGTCCCCGACGCGCTCCTCATCGAAGCGCTCGAACTCGCCAAGATGGGCCCGACCGCGGCCAATTCGCAGCCGCTGCGCGTCCTCTTCCTGCGCTCGAAGCAGGCCAAGGCGCGGCTCAAGCCTGCGCTTTCGCCCGGCAACGTCGAGAAGACGATGGCGGCGCCGGTCGTTGCCGTCGCCGGCTACGACCTCGAGTTTTACGAGAAGCTGCCGTTCCTGTTCCCGCACGCCGACGCGAGGAGCTGGTTCGCCGGCAATGCGGCGTTCGCCGCCCACACCGCCGCACAGAGCGGAACCCTGCAGGTCGGTTATTTCATTCTGGCGCTGCGCGCGCTCGGCCTCGACGCGGGGCCGATGGGCGGCTTCGACGCGGCCAAGGTCGAGGCCGAGTTCTTCCCCGAGGGGAAGATCAAGGCGAACGTCCTTATCAACATCGGCTACGGCGACGATTCGAAGCTCTTCCCGCGCAACCCGAGACTCTCGTTTGACGAGATGGCGACTTTCGTCTGAAAACCCAGCTGCTGTTCTGTATCCGCAATTAAGGACTTTCGGAGGAACCAATGACGAAGGTGCTTGTCCTCTATTATTCGAGCTTTGGCCATATCGAGCAGATGGCCTACGCGGTCGCCGAGGGTGCGCGCCGGGCCGGCGCAACCGCCGACGTCAAGCGGGTGCCGGAGAACGTCCCGGCGGAGATCGCCAAGGCGTTTCATTTCAAGCTCGACCAGCCCGCGCCGATCGCGACCGTCGAGGACCTCGCAAGTTACGACGCCATCGCGGTCGGAGCGCCGACGCGCTTCGGCCGCATGCCTTCGGCGATGGGCAGCTTCTGGGAACAGGCGGGCCAATTGTGGCTCAGCGGCGCGCTCCATGGAAAGGTCGGCGGGGCGTTCACCTCGAGCGCGACCCAGCACGGCGGCAATGAGACGACGCTTTTTTCAATTATCGCCAACCTCATGCATTTCGGCATGGTCATCGTCGGCTTGCCCTATAGCCACACCGGCATGATGACGCTTGACGAGGTCGTCGGCGGAGCGCCCTATGGCGCAACGACCATCGCGGGCGGCCAAGGCCAGCGGCAGCCGAGCCAGATCGAGCTCGAAGGGGCGCGGCATCAGGGCGAGCTTGTCGCAAAGACCGCCGCCAAGCTCTCGGCTTAAAGGCGCCTTAAGCCGACCCCACCGCGACACGGAAAACGGAATGAATGAGATGAGTTCAATTCGCCAAACGAACGCTCCGGCGACTGTCACCATCCTCCCTCGGTCCTGGGCCCCTGCCCTGCAGTCGCTGCTGCGCATCATGACCGGATTGGCCATCCTGGAACACGGCACGGGCAAGCTGCTTCACTTCCCGGCTGGGTTGCCGTTCCTTGACCAGATGCCGGCGGGGATGCTCTATTTCACCGGAGCGATGGAGCTCGTCGGAGGCCTTCTGATCACGATCGGGCTTTTCACCCGCCCGGTCGCCTTCGTGCTCTCGGGCTTCGCGGCCTTCGCCTATTTCTTGGCGCATTTCCCGAGGAGCTTCTTCCCGGCCATCAACGGCGGCGAGGCGGCGTTGCTCTATTGCTTCGTCTTCCTGTTCCTAGCCGCGGCCGGCCCCGGCCCCTGGGCGGTGGACAAGGACTGAACTTTCCCGTTCGCGTTACCCTTCTCCACGCGCGGGAAGAATAGTTCCCTCTCCACGCTCGCCGGGGGCAGGGTCAGGGCGAGGGTGGAGGAGAGAGGGGGGAGGCTTCGGCCCTCCTTCGCCGCTCGCTGCGCCTCCTCCCGCAAAATGGGGAGAGGGAGTTCGTCCGCCAAACTTATTCGCCGAGGAACCCGCCGCTTCGGCAGTCCCGCGTCCGAAGAAACTCGCCGTGGCCAGCGTCGCGGCGAATACCCCCCAATGAGGCGACCATCGCGGCTTGCGCGCGTTCTCTCTCGTCCTGGCCCTTGTCTTCCAAGGCGGCCTCTATTGCGATATGGCGGATCGATACGCCCCGACCACGCCGCGCTGCAGTAGACCACCCTGAACACATCCGCCAGGGAAAAGAACGCGGCCCCGTGACGAAGAGGAGGAGGCTTCGTCACAAGGCCGCGGTGCACGCAAACTTGGCGCGACAAATAACTACATTGAGAACGGCCCCGATCTTGCTTCGCGATGCCAAAAAGTTGCTTCTGCAAGCCGTCACCTTCTCTACCAATTCAGATACGAAGGGACGGCGCGCGCATCGATAGCAGCAACCCGTTTTGGGCTAGCGCTTCGGCCGATCTCGGGAGATAAATCTTCACCTTCGTCCCCTCGCCCGGCTCGCTCCATATCTCGATGTGGCCGCGTGATTGTTTCACAAGACCGTGGACTATCGCGAGGCCGAGGCCCGTGCCGCGCCCGACCTCCTTGGTGGTGAAGAACGGCTCGAGCGCCCTCTCTTTCACCTCGTCCGTCATACCGACCCCCGAGTCGCTGACGGAAAGCGCGACATAATCGCCGGGCGCCAAACCGTCGCAGGAAGCGCAAAAGGCCTCGCCAAGGCTCTCGTTTTCCGTCCCGATGGTTATCCGCCCGCCGGCCGGCATGGCGTCGCGAGCGTTGAGGACTAAATTGAGAAGGGCGTTTTCCAACCCGCCCGTGTCGACGAAGCTGTCCCACAAATCCGGCTTGAGGACCGTCTCGATCTGAATGTCCTTTCCGACGCTGCTCGAGAGGATGTCGATGAGCTCGCCAACGATTGCGTTGATGTTGGTTGCTTGCGGCCGCAACGCCTGCTTTTTCGAGAACGCCAGAAGACGGTTGGTCAGGAGCGCGCCGCGCTCCGCTCCCCGCAACGCCCTGTCGGCCGCTCTCACAAATTGGATGTCCTGAATTTGCTCGGCCCCCTTTCGCTTCATGAGCTCAAGATTGGCGATGACGACGGTGAGAAGGTTGTTGAAGTCATGCGCGACGCCTGCCGCGAGCTGCCCAAGCGACTCCATCCTTTGCAGACGAGTTGCGTTCGCCTCCGCCTCCGAGCGCAATCGCAGTTCGCGGGTTAGGCTGCGGACATAGGCGCCGTTCATCGAGAGCGTGGCGACGATGCTCGCCGCCGCAAACGCAAGACAGGCCATGATCAGCGCGTGGGCGATCAGACGCGCGCGCTTGACTGCCGCCTCGCGGTCAACAAGCGCATTGTCTTCGACCCGAATGAAGCCCTCGATCAGGGAGCGAAGCGAAGCCAGGTTTTCAGGGCTCGGCGGAGCGCCGATAAACGGTCCGGCGACGGCTCCCTCATCTGCGGTTCTTGAAGTTTGCAGTTCCGCCAGCTCAGGCTCCAGCAGCGCCCGCATTTGCTCGACCCGCCTCACCTGCTCGGGACCGGCGACAAGCGACCGAAGGTCGCGAATTTCTTGGATAGCCTTGGCGGCGGCTTTGAAATCCCGGGCGTCTCGCCCGTCTGGGAAGTCTAGGACTTCCACGTCTTCCAGCAGGGCGGCGGCGGCGGCGTGAGCTCGGACCGTCCTCGCCACCGCGTCTGAGGCGCCGTTCGAATTTATCGTCATCTGCGCAGTAAGCGCCGCGGCTGTGAGCAACAGCGCCAGACTGGAAAACGCCACGAGCCGTGACCCGCTAACGCCTGCGTCACGAATAATACTAGATAAGCCGTTGGAAAATCTGTTGGCCGCGCCAAACATGCCGCTCCCCCCTTTTGAGCGGGTAATCAAGAATGGCTTCTTTCTATACGCCTCAAGTTGCGTTTCGGCGACGGTGATAGCACGGCGTCTGGGACGAACGCCAAGCGTATTTTGAGCCTGGACGCAATTTACGCTTGATTGATTGGTGGGGCCAGCCAAAAGCCGGGCGCGCGAGGTTGTTCGTTCCCCAGGGGGGAATTTTTTGTTGCTGGTTTCCAAAAGCTACGATACAATTTCGTTTTCCAGAAAATAGCAGGGCCGCCAATGCGAAAGCGAGGAGAAAGTTTCCACTCCAGAGTTGGGGAGCCGTTCGACCTCGTTCAACCAGATTTCAGCCGGACAAAGGCGATTATCCCTTTGACAAAGGTTCCTACATGTGCTAGTGTCCTCTGTAGAGAGAGGACAGTTACTATGTCAATCGA
>Ga0209040_10002331_pt1 | contig 14975 bp, 13 predicted proteins | sample BogFormECP12_OM3_FD_188240 | JGI IMG/M metagenome (GOLD analysis project Ga0209040, IMG submission 188240) | Bog forest soil microbial communities from Calvert Island, British Columbia, Canada - ECP12_OM3 (SPAdes) (version 2) | ecosystem: Environmental > Aquatic > Freshwater > Wetlands > Bog ...
GTCGTCGAGATCGATACCTAGGGACTGCACCATCCACGCGATCATCGCGTATGCACCGGCAGTGAAGATGACATCGAGAATCTGCCGAACATCCAAGTGCTCGACCAGGACCGCCCATGTCTCGTCCGCGATAAAGCCGTCGCGGTCGAGTTCGCCGACGGCGCGCAACACACTTGCGTCGAGTTCGTCCCAAACCGGCGCTTCTGGCCCCCAAGCGATCCAAGCGATTTCGAGGTCGGTCAAACCTGCGTCGCGCGCCAGGAACACATGCTGTGCCCACTCATAGCTGCACTGGCGTAGCACGGCCACGCGCATGACGACCAATTCGCGTTGACGTGGAGTCAGGGTTGTGGCCCGTAGCAGATGGCCGTTGAGCGTGAAGAACGCCTTCGCAAGGGCTGGATGGTGGGCGAGCGCACCGAGAATGTTGGCGCCCTGACGACGGTTGTCGCCGGTCAGGGAATGCCGGTGCCCAGGCGGGGTCATCGCCGCTAACGCATCGCGCATTTCGGGCGGCCAGTTCTTCACCGGCAACGGTTCCATCCGTGTCATCGCGTCAGCCCTTCCGCATCGTTGGCCAGCACGAGCGGCGCGACCGGGCGGAAATCGGTTGTTCCACAGAGTGCCTTTGGGCGCTGTGCCACTATCCTTGCGCCCTACGACCGTATAGGCTATACAATCGTACAAATATTGGGAAGATCCCCCCGCCTCGACCAGAAGGAACAGCTGTGGAACGCGTGGAAGCCCGATCGGCCGCGGACGCGGTGGACTTGGAGGCCGCCGACTTCTTCACCGACACCGAATTAGTCAGCGACCCCTACCCCTACTTCGATGCGCTGCGGTCGCGCTGCCCAGTGCACCCGGTGGCCCATCCCGGCGTTGTGGCGGTGACTGGTTACGACGAAGCGGTGCAGGTATACAAGGACGCATCGACGTTCTCGTCGTGCAACTCGGTGGGCGGCCCCTACCCGCCGCTGGAGGTGCCACCCAGGACGCAGGACATCACCGACGTCATCGAAGCGCGTCGTGATCAGTGGCCGATGAACGAGTTCATGGTCACGATGGACGGTGCGGCCCACGAAACCCAGCGCAGCCTGCTGCGGCGCCTGCTGACCCCGCGCCGCCTCAAAGAGAACGAAGCAGCGTTGGCGGGCATCGCCGACCGGTGCATCGACGAATTCATCGGCACAGGTCGCTGCGAAGTCATCAACGAGTACGGCAAACCGTTCACCACGCTGGCGATCGCCGACCTACTGGGGGTGCCCGAAGGGGATCGCGACGAAGTCCGCCAGGTCTTGGCGGGCAGCACCATCGCCGTCGTCGGTGACGAGCAGACCCTTGCGGTCAATCCGCTGGAGTTCCTGTTCGATAAGTTCCGCTCCTATCTCGAGGATCGGCGGCGCGATCCCCGTGACGATGTCCTCACCCAACTGGCCACTGCCACTTATGAAGACGGCTCACTGCCCGAACTCGATGCGATCGTGCGCACCGCCGCATTCCTGTTCGGCGCGGGCCAAGATACCTCGGCACGCATGCTGTGCTCCGCGCTTCGGATCATCGCTGACAACAAGGATATTCAAGGACGCCTGCGCAGCGAGCGTGGCCTGATTCCCGAATTCATCGAAGAAGTGCTGCGCTTGGAAAGCCCGACGATGAGTGACTTCCGGATGACCAGGGTCGCCACCACACTTGGCGGGGTCGACATTTCGGCAGGAACTACGGTGATGATCCACCCGGGTGCAGCCAATCGCGACGAGCGCCGTTTCCAACAGCCCAACGAGTGCCGCTTGGGACGTGAGAACGTGCGCGAACACATCGCTTTTGGTCGGGGCGCACATTCGTGCCCGGGCGGTCCGTTGGCCCGCGCCGAGGGCCGCGTCACGCTGGGCCGTTTCCTGGATCGCACGCGCGACATTTCGATCTCCGAACCCGAGCACGGACCTCCGGGGCAGCGGCATTTCGACTACGACCCCACCTTCATCGTGCGCGGGTTGAGCAACCTGCACATCACCTTCACCCCGGCCGAGTGAGACCGCCAGCCCCTCGAGAAAGAAGAGAACAACCATGAGCAGAGTTGCCGTGGTGACCGGCGGCGCCTCCGGCATCGGCCAAGCCATCAGCCAACGTTTGGCCAAGTGCGGGAACAAGGTGGCCATCTTCGATCGGCAAGGTGAAGCGTTGAAAGGTCAGGTCGCGGCTCTGCAGGACAACGGCTTTCAGGCGATCGCGTTCAAGGTCGACGTCACCGACCGGCCAGCGGTCGACGCCGCGATAGCCTCGGTCCGCGACGAGTTCGGTCCCATCCAAATACTGGTGACCAGCGCCGGCGTTACCGCCTTCGAGCCGTTCACCGACATCACCCTCGATCAGTGGAACCGCACGTTGGCGATCAATCTGACCGGAACCTTCAACTGCGCGCAGGCGGCGATCCCCGACATGATCAGCGCCGGCTGGGGTCGGATCGTGACCATCTCCTCGACTGCCGGGCAAACGGGTGCACCGAATCAAGCCGACTATGTCGCCTCCAAGGGGGGCGTCATCGCGTTGACCAAGGCGCTCGCGTTCGAATTCGCAGCACACGGCATCACCGTGAACACGATTGCGCCCGGACTGGTTGACACGCCGATGGCGCACACCGCCGAAGAACAAGGCAAGTTGCCCAGTATCAAGGACCTCGGGGCCATGATGCCCCTCAAACGCGTTGCCACCGGGGAGGACATCGCGGCCGCGTGCCACTTCCTGTGCTCGGATGAGGCGGGCTACATCACCGGAGCGCAGATCAACGTCAACGGCGGGGTGTACATGTGATTCCCACACCCGTCATAGCGGTCCATGTCGACACCAGCTGCGCTGCCAGCATCCCTACTATCGAAGGAGATCGGGCGTGGACGAAATCGGGCCATTGACGCGAAAAGTCATGCAGTATCAAGACACCGTGCGGCAGTTGGTGCCGACGGTGAAGACGCCGGAAGACTGGGCACCACTGGCCTCTTTGATCGCAATCGACCGCTTTGAACGGATCGGTACATTCCTCGAAGTCCAGAACTGGCAGCAATACGCCGAGATGTTGACCGGATGGGCTAACTCAGTCGATTCTTTCGAGACAACCGTGCGACGCGTGACCGAGCTGTCAGAACTCGTGTACTTCGAGATCGAAGAGCGGCACTTCTTCGGTGACAATGCGCATGTCGTGAACTCGATGAGTGTCTTCGAATTCGACGCCGACGCGAAGATCTGCCACGTAGCCGTCTATCTGCAACAAGCTGCCTGAGATTCGACGACCCCGCGCGCCACGACATCCGAATGCACTGCCACAGGCGCATTTTGCCCCGTAGGGCGTTACGGCCGTCAAGCCATCAGACGACAGCTCCCGGTAGTGGTGGGCGGCCCCAACATTGTCTGCAATGCCGGACATGGCGTAGCACCTCACGTTGCTGCAATACAAGCAATCTGGAATCTCGGCGGAGTTCGTCGACGCGCAAAAGATCTCCAACCTGGTACGACAAGCACGAACCGCAGGCCCTGCACACCCGAATACCGTCGCCTATGGGTAACTCTGGTCACGCCCCGCCGAAGTAACCCCGACGGTGAGGCAGCGAGCCGCTAACGCTTCATGCTCGCTTTGGTCACGAACTCTGGCCAGCAACGCTATTCCGGCGAAGACGGTGGTTGGATCGACTACGCGGCCTACGTAGACGACGGCCCGGAGGTGAGATATGGGGTCGCTCGCACCGACACAGCTGATTTCGCTCCTCCTCGCGGTCGCCGCCATCGCCGCGGCATCTGGATTCATCGCATCGGCCATTGCGCGGAGGAACAAGCGACGCACACGCAGGAGTTTTCTTCTGGGCTTCTTCTGTGGATTGATGGCGGGCTCAATCCTGCGCGGAAGGCGTCGTGGCCTGAAGGCGCTTGGAGCCCTCGCCCGGAGGGGTGACCTCCGTTCACGGAGGGCCGGGAGTCGTGGCGGCACTCGTCGTTTCGCTGTTCACACGCTTCCTCTTGCGGCATCACATGTTCGAGCGAGATTGTGGCCACCGCAACGGAACCGCCAGGTGAGCAAGCGGCTCCCGCCGGGATGCTGGCCATCACTAGGTGCCACGCGAAGCAGAATGGTCAACGCAATAATTCACGATGTGAGCGTGGGCACGGCAAATTGATTGGCGCTCCCGCGCAGGCCGCTCTAGGCCAGCGTGACCAACAATCCAAGGGCAATCGCCTTAACAACCACAATTCATCAGGTGTTGATATGAGATCAGCGGTCTATCAGCAAGGCCGCCTTTGCGATGCCGGCGAGGTCGTGTGTCATGGTGAATCAAGCCCGCGTCGGCGATTGAGCAGCCATATGTGCGTGGACAACAACGTAGCGAAGGCGCACCACACGGGATAAAGGGCCAGCCCCGCGCCACGCGCGCCGCAGACGGCGATCGCCCGACGGGTCAAGTCGGTGCTGCTTGCGGTCAGTGCCGCCGCGAGCGCGGCCGACGCGGCCAGATAGTGGCGATTGAAGAACAACCACGACCAGCTGCCGTTCAGGATCAAATTCAGGCCAAGCGCGGCTTGGTAGGCACGGCGGTTCTGCTCGTCGCGCCGGTCGGTCAACTGGTCAATAGTGGACGCCGAGACAACCGCGATGTCGGCATAGAGCGCCGGCCAGACCACCGGGAACACCTGTTGCGGCGGTTGATAGGACGGCTTGTTTCCACTTAGTGATTGCTCAGGCAGCTCGTGAATGTGGGGTCGTTCGCCAGCACGGATGCATCGGCGTCGGTGGCATCTGAACGCGAGTCACCTGTCAACGATGTCGAGGCCTCAGACACCTCCAACCGCGCTGACTACGGCTGTTTATCTGCGTTCGGTGGCCGGGACGAGGTGGGCCATCCCGCGCAGAATCCACGGTGCGCGCCTCGCGATCGCCTCCACGGCGCGGTCCGAGCGGCGCATCGCGGTCCGACGGCCAGGAGTGGGCATTGCCGCCAGTTCCGCCTCAGGCGATCCCGCCCGCGGGCCGTGGCGATCGACCGCCAGCAGTTGCCAGGCGGCGGGCACGCCACGCAGCTCGACGCTGCCGCGGTCCACGAAGCCCGTGCCCGAGCCAACGACCAGGTCGCGCACGGTGCGCGATACAAGGATGTCGCCGGCGTCGGCCTGGCCGCAGATCCGCGCCGCGATGTGTACCGCGATGCCCGCGATGTCGGCGTCGAGCAGCTCGCATTCGCCAGTGTGGATGCCAGCGCGGATCTCGATGCCCAGTGTCTCGGCGTCCGCGCGCAACGCCTCGGCGCAGCGGATGGCCTGCGTCGGCCCGTCGAACGTGGCGAGATACCCGTCGCCGGTGCTCTTGACCACCGTGCCGCCGAATCGCTGCGTGAGGTCGGCGGTGATCTCACCAAAGCGGTGCAGCACCGCACGCCACCGCTCGTCGCCGGTCGCTGCGGCGTGTTGCGTCGAGGCGACCATGTCGGTGAACAACACGGTGCGCAGGGCGCGATGAGACTGCGACGGTGCGGCATGGCTGCCGGTGAGGAACTCCTCGATCCCGGTCAGGATCTTGTCGGGCTCGTCGAACCAGGGGAAGTGGTCGGTGCCCTCGACCTCAAGCAACCGCGCGCCCGGGATGTGATCGGCGAGGTACCGGCCGTACTGCACCGCAACGGTGGGGTCCTCGCGGGCATGGATGACCAGGGTGGGCGCGGTGAGCGTCGGCAGGATCGGCCGCACGTCCATCAGAAACCCCGCTTCGAATGACGCCCGCGCCATCCCAGGGCTCGCGGACATCCGCTCAGCCATTCCCAGCTGGCGCATCGACCGGATCGACGGCGAGGCGATGCTGGCTGCCGCACCGCTGCCCCAGCCGGAGTGGACCCCGCGGGCCACTTCCTGCCAGCGGGCGAGGTGCTCCGTGGACGGGGTGTAATCCTCACCCAGCTCGGGTACGAGGCGCGCCCGCAGCTCGGCAGGGTCGCGGTCCATGTCGTCCCACCCCGCGAAGCCCCAATATGGGATGGTGTCGATGAGGATCAGTGCCCGCGTTCGCTCCGGTCGTGTTGCCGCGAACATCATGGACGCTGCTCCGCCGTCACTCAGACCGGAGACGACGGCCTGTCCGAAGCCGACGGTGTCCATGACGGCCTCGATCTCGGCCGCTCGATCATCGAGCGTGCGAACCTTCGGGACAGGGTCCGACAGCCCGACCCCGGCCTTGTCGAACAGGAGGACACGACAGAACGTGGCGAGCTGATCGAAGAACGCCTTGAATTCGGGGAGGGTCCAGACCAGCTCGACGTGGAAGACCATCGGCCCGACGAAGACAAGCTCGACCGGCCCGTCGCCGAACACCTGATACGCCAGGCTGAGATCGCCGCACTTGGCGTATGACGTTTCCGGCACGGCATCAGCGTACTGCTGGTCCCACCGCTCGCCGGGGCACCAGTGATAGTCCCCCCAGATATTTCCACTTAGTGATTGCTCAGGCAGCTCGGGTCCCCAGGACCGTCGCGCAGCGACGAACGGACCATTGCCTGCTGCTAAAGGTCCTTTGGCACGAGCCGTGCAGCAGCATTCGCGTCTTGGCTTGCCTTGTGGCAAGACAGCCACAACGCATTAGGGAGGTTCCCGCCATGACAATCGTCGCAACCACTATCGTCCATCCGAACCCCGGCGTGGCCTGGGACGACGTTCAGAAGCAGCTGAAGCGTGCGAGCAAGCTTGCCAGCAAGCATGGCGCGGAGAACGTCACGGTGCTGGTCACCATGGTCGGGGGTCCGGGGACCAACGCCATCGGCTTTCTGACGACCGCCCAGGACTGGGCCACCTACGGCAAGATCCAGCAGGGCCTCAGTACCGACAAGGATTACCAGGGGCTTCTGATTGACGCAGGCAAGATCGGCACCTGGGAGAACTACGTCAGCCAGACGATTGACGTGTAACGCGCCACGTTATAAGTAATCGACAACCCTCAGCGCCGGGCTGACGCTCATCGCGAAGCCTGGTCGAACGCGGCGCAGGCGATGATGTCGGCCGCGGCGACGAGCGCCTCGGCGATCTCTCGGGCCTGCGCGCACGTCACCCCGTCGGCGGGCGGCTCCCAGTACACGATCCGCGGCTGCGTGCGCATCACCCGGCCACCGATGATGCGGTCCTCGGCGGCGACCCACACGTCGTCGGAGACGGTGCGCGTCCAGCTGCACACCGTGCCCCCGCCGAATTCCTCTGTCAGGTGTTCCCACTGCGGCTCGGCGTCAGGCAGATACCAGGCCGGCGGCGGTGTTGCGGGACCGACGTCGATTAATTGGTTCGGTGTGGCCATGCCGCGGCACGCTACACGATGAAATCCCAACGCGCACAATGCTTTATGTCGATTAATCGTGACTATCACGAGTAGTCATAACTATGACGATCCGCCATGAAGAATCGTGTGGATGCGCAAGTCCAACCCCGGCCAACCCCGGCGGTAAAGCTCGACCGTCGCGTCAGCGACACCCAGACTTGTCGGATCGCGCACATGTGCGCGATTTGCCGCCGTCCTGGGGAAACCCCCAACCGACTCGACGTTTATTCACCGTTTATGACCGGCAATCAGTGCGAATTATCGGCAATCATCGATAACGTACAAGCGCCTAAACCTGTTGCCGCGCAGCGCGTAACGGCAACTAACGGCAACCCGTGGGAGTAGTCGGCTGCAAAAGCCGGTGTCGCAGGTTCGAATCCTGCCGGGGGCACCAGTGTTTGCTCAGCTCAGAGCATATTTTCTTCCAGGATGATATGGCGTGTGCCATCCATGTGCCATCCACGTTCGCCTGCTCGCACGGTTCGCCGCTCCACGGAACCAACCTGAGCGGGTTCGGCACCTAATACTTGACGCCGAATGAGAAGCTGGCCACCCGGCTCCTTCAGCAGATTGCGGTGGCGGATCCCTCCTCAGCGACCAGCTGTTCCCGGGGGATGGGGGTCCCGCGCAGTTTCCGTTCGACCGGAAGCGTCATATCGTCTTCTCCTGGGGAAATCGTCGAGGTCTTCCGCATGGACGAACGAGCGGCGACCGATCTTAACGAGCGACAGTTCGCCTTCGTTGACCAGCGCGTAGAACGTGGTGGGGCTGATGCCGCCGAGCTGGTGCCGGGCTTCGGTGACCGAGATGAGGTGCCGCATGTGCTTCTTGCAGCACCAAGGGCACAGGTCGAAATTCTCATCTGGCACCGGGGGACGTTCAATCGTCTGTGTGGGTGGCGGTGCTGGCAGGTGTCGTGCTACCGCTTCCCGGACGGCCTCGTTGATGAGGTCGTGTAGTGCCTGGGCGAGCCGGTCCGCGCTGTCGCTCATCGCTGGCGTCTCGGATCGTCGGTGCGTTGGAATGTGTTGCGTTCTAACCATTCCAAGACGTCAGACCACCTGTAGAGCGCCCGACTGCCGCGCTTAACAAACTTCGGGCCAGTTCCCAGGTAGCGATCCTGGGCGAGCAAAGCGCAAGTGGTTTGAAGATACGTGGCGACTTCGGCGGGCGTCGCCAGTGCCGGTAGCTGTTCAGACATGAACGGCGATCATAACCAGTCCGAGTCGAGACCCCCGCCCAGGATTGAAGTCTTCTGACGCCCCAGCGGGGGAGGGCGAAAACCTGTCCTAGCAGCAAGGTTTCATCACCAGAGATCACTGGAGGTGTCTGTACTGCGAAGAAATTGTGGGCATTTTGTGGGCACGGCCCTGGACGCGAGTGACCGTCCGGCCACCGGTTACGTTCTCATTCGACAGCGCGCGCGATCGTGACGAGATCTTCGAGCCCGAAGAAGCCCTGATCGTTCAGAAGGTGTGCCCACCGCGAGAGTCGCAGCGTCAATCCCCCGAGGCCGACCGCTGCGCCGACCATCGCACCCGCCATGGCGGCGACTGTGTCCACGTCACCGCCGACGGCGACTGCGACGCGCAGCACTTCCTCGGGATCGGCGGGTGCGCGTGTGTATGCGAATAGTGCGTAGAGAACCGACGGTGTCGCGAAGGGCGAGATGCCGTGCCATTCCTCGAACCGGTGGGCCGCCCCGCGCGGTGGCTGGCTCCATCAGGTGATCTCGTCGGCGACCGTTGCGGGGTCGCAGCCAAGCCACTCAGGCATCTTCCGGATGCCGCTCGCGAGCCCCGGATCCTGCGCGTCGACGGCGCATGCGAGGGCGCCAAACCAAGCGGGCGAGCCCGAGGTCGGGCCGTGGCCGATCCCGTCTGCCACGACGAGCGTGACGAGGACCGCTGCGGCGCGGGCACGCATATCGAGATGGGTGACGCGGGCCGAATCGTCGGCGATGCCGATCATCTGGTCCTGGCTCACTCTGAGGAATCCGACCGGTCCGGCGCGCATCGCCGCCCCATTGCCAGCGCTCGGCGACGGGGTACCCGCGCGATCCCATGGAATGCCCGCGATGAGCCGCCGCGCCGCCTCCTCGGTCGCCTGGCCACGTCCGACGATCGTCTCGTCAGCGAAGAGCGCCGCGACACGCGCTGAGAAGTCTTCGGGCACAAACCCTCCCGCCGTCGCGAGGCTCAGCGCCAGTTCCCTGGCGAGCTGTGTGTCGTCGGAGTATTGCCCGAAGTCAAACGGCCCTCTCCGGTATGCCGGCGGGTCATCGCTGGAGAACACTTCGCTGGCGTAGGCTTCGCACACTTCGGGAGCATGGCCTTCGACGAGGAAGCCCAGCGCGTCGCCCAGTGCTTGCGCGACAAGCGAACCAGCGCGGCCATCATGTCGGTCGTGTGCGTTTGTCATCGTGAAGTCACCTACCCGGTAGGTACTCGCGAGATCCGCTTATCCGATCTCGTTCAACTGCTTGTCGGTGATACCGATGATCCTCTCGAACCGAGGCAATCTCGGTCGTTGTACCCCCGACCTGGTCGAACGACTGTCTCCTACCATCGATGGCATCCTTCGACTACCCGGCTAAAGTTGGGCGCTCCTCACGCGCGCTGACCGGCAGTTTCTCAATGGAGCTGCCGGGAATCGAACCTGACGCTCTACCTGGGCTTTCGCCGTCTGAACTGCCGTTCATTACATTTCGTTCCGGTTCGGTCCCGCTTGTTACCTGCGGTTTCGTTCTCGGGTCTTGACGGCGTCAAGAGCTAGACGAGCTCGGGCCCGCACCCCCGGCTCCGTGCGTTCGGAGGGTCGCCTCTCTCGTGGGTCGGATGCGCGGCTCTCAAAGCCGTCGCCGCGACTCCCCGTCGGCGCAACCACCGGACTTGGCTCACTTTTGAGGAGCTGAAAATCCACCTGCAGTCTCGCCAGATCTACGCAGCTCCATGGCCTATACGGCAGAAGCAGTCGCGCTACCAGCCTCTCAACGCTCAGCATCTGGTCGCCTCAGCTGACGAACCAACTGGCGACATCACCCCACGTTGCGTCATGGTCTGGGCGGCGCCTAGCTCGTTCGCCGGTAGCGGTGTCCACATATAGGAGGACGTCCTCGTTTCGAGGGCCGTCGCGTCGACTCGCCACACTGTCGAAGGTTCCCAACGTTGAAGTGCCGGAGTCAGACTCCAAGGCACAGAACCAAGGGCTCAGATCGAAATATTGCCCGTCGGCCACGGCGTAGACGCTCTTTTTTCGCAGGGGTGTCTGCGCTGTCATGCTGGAACGCGCCGGGGGCAATGCGCCGGTGTAATCACGCAACGTGACGTCGTAAGTGTCACCATCGAAGTCCATCGATGCATGACTACCGATGCGGATGGGTCGCGCAGCGGATATCCGGTGTGCACACGCGGTCACCAGATTAATTACTTCTTGTGCCTGCGCTGACGACACAGTGGCGCTTCCGTGGCCCACGGTGTCATTGCGCAACTTAACCACCTGATCCCAACGCTGCCTGCCGTCAGGCATGATTTGGGCTGCAAGCGAACGGAACACAGGGCTGGAGTCAGGAGCGCTCATCAGGGCTGAGACTGTCGAGACCCACGTTCCGAAGCTTGGCCGCGCGAAGCTCCCGGAAGGCACCCCGCGCAGTGGACCGGACGCTTCGGCGTCACTGGTCGCCAATCCGATGAGCGCCGCGAATCGAACGACGTCCGTCAACGTCCGGAAGGCCTCGTCTAACTGACGTTCCGAACCGACGGTGTGTCTGTAACGTGCATATGGATAGGCCAGCGGGCTGGGCCCCGTGGCCACCAGCCTGCCAACTGCTGCATTCCGAGCGCTTCGCCATTGCTGGGCGCATTCCGCAGGCAGCTCAATATCGGCCTTGCCCTTGTCGATCCAGTCCGCCGCGCCGCGGCGCATCGCCTCGACGGTCTGGCGCTTCTGCCCCTCACCTGAGAGCACAATGGACGGCAAAGTGAAACCTCCTTGTTGAAGCTGCTCGAGCAGCCACAGACCGCCCCACTCCCCTGGCGGCATCTTCATGTCGACAACCAGCATGTCGTACCCCCCACCGGACACCTTCTCGAGCGCATCGGTCCCGTTGTCTGAGAAGGTCAGTGATGCGCCGGCCTCTCGCAGCGGTCGGGTGAGGGTGCGCGCCACCTCCTGCTGATCGTCGACGACGAGGATCCGGGTTTCTTGCAGGCTCACATGGACTCCGTGGGTTACGGTTGTTCGGCCAAGGGCAGCGTGATTCGCCATACTGCTCCCGACTCGTCGCCAGCGTAGGTCAGGGTGCCGCCGACTCGGCGGACCAGCTTCTGGACGCTCGCTAAGCCGAGCCCGTTGCCGTTAATCTTCGAACTCTGGACGCTGCGTCCGGCGCGCAGGGCTTCCACGACGGAGGCCGGCACGCCCGGCCCGTCGTCGGACACCTCGACTTCGGCAACACCTTCTCCGAGGACGCAGTCCAGCCGGATGACAGCGCCGTCCGGCACAGCCTCCTGCGTGTTCTTGACGAGATTGTTCAATATCGCCGTCAAGCCGGCCTGGTCGACGGCGACCACAGCTCCGGTGCGCAGGGTCGCCGGCACAACGGGGAAGCTCACCGGCAGACGCTTGAGAAGCTCACCGCTGTAACGGCGCAGAAATGCGCTGATCTCCGTGGTTGCATCGGATGAGGTTAGCGTCGATTTCGTAGATCCCAGTTGACGCGCAAGGACTTTGGCTTGGTCGAGGTGGTAACTGGCTGTGAGCTCCGCGCTCAGCCGGTCAGTTCGGCTGCAGTCGGGGGAGATGACGGCCTCCTGGCGCGCCGCCGACACGAGATTCTTCAAATCGTGCAATGTGTCGGCGATCGCCGAATCCAGGGGATCCGGTTGGGGTTTCAGCGCGTTGATGACGGCTTTGACGATGGGGGTGTCGCCTTCCAGCCCGAGAATCTGGGCACTGATCCAGCTATTCTCGGTTGACAAAACCAGGCGTGGGCTGACCCCTGAAAACAGCTCGACCATGTTGCACAGCGCCTCGAACTCTGCTGCGTCGGTCGTTGGCGTTATCTGGAGTCGATTGGCATCGATTGAGACTGAGACCTTTATCCCGCAATCGGCGATCACACTCACGATATAATCGAGCGTGTCCCGCTCCCCGGACGTGATGGCCATATCGGTTGGCACGCCGTCGATGTGCACCAGTTTGGGATAAAGGATGGTCCAACCGTCGATGGTGTCGGCGAGGGTGGAGTCGTCGTGTTGCATTCCAGCGGCCCGGTAGACGGCACATAGCTGCACCAGTTTGTTCTCTAGGTCACCGGTAAGTACGGACGGATCCTCAAGCGCAGCAATGGATTCCGTCACGGTAGCGAGTTCAGTCCCGCGGCGCTCTGCGGCTGGCCATTGTGCCGAAATGGCCGCGGTTCGGTAGAACTTTGCAAGTGCGGCGGGATCGACTGCCATCAGATCGCCCTGTCCGATCAGGTCATCCGCCGCCTTGGCCCATCGCAGCAGCCGGTGCGGATCACGTAGCTCGGCGCCGAGCAGTTTCCTCTTCTGCCAGGTGCGGCCGAGCGCCGGGTTCGACTGCGCCGCAGCAATCAGGTACGACAACAGGAACACCGATCCACGCACAGATGGGGGAGGGTGATCGATCAGCCGCTCGCCCAGCGCGGTGAGGACGTCGACAATGGTCTCTGCGGCGTTCTGTTTTGCCGCCGACTTCGACTGGGCGGGTGCACCGCGAACCGCGATCCGGCACCGTAGCACCGGACTGTTGAGTTCAGCTATCGCGCAAAACCGTGTGTCGTGATCTGGGCCTTTACGCTCGACCTTGTACGAGAGCAGGAGCCCGGACGCTGTGGCCACTTGCTCAAGCCGGGCCTTTGGAACTTCCTCGCGGGGTTGTATCGGCAGCAACAGCGGCGTGATCTCAGCCCACGTGGTGGGTAGGAAGTCGACGAGGCTCGGGGGCGTTCCCAGGCCGAGGTATAGCGCGGCCGAAAGCGCTTGGAACACATTCGCCGAAATGGAACGCTTCGTGCCGCGCTGTCCAATCTCGGTCCCGCCGAGCAATAGTGCATCGTCGAGCCGAAGCGCACGCGATATGGCGGCGTGGAGCTCGTCTGTTTGGGTCAGCAATACGAGGTCGTCAGTGGGATCGTTCAGCGCCGCCACGCTCACCGATCGGACATACTCGACATGTAGGACATGCGAACCCACGAAAACAAGAATTTGGTTGTCCTGCTGGCACGCGGCTTCGACGTCGCGACGATGCTCATGCACCCACGAACTGTGGATGAAGGACTGTGTGAGCAGCGGCCGCCATGTCGCGTCTAATTTGAAGTCTTTGGCAAATCGCGTGACCGCGCGGTCTGTGACAGGGGGCAGGGACATTGGCTTTGGCATGACAAACGGCCGCGCCCTCCCGCGGACGGACTTCTTGCCGCTGGGAACCCTGCCGTAGTGATCAAGAAACTTGCGGGCGACCGCTTGGCGAGCCGACCTCCGTGACCCTCCGGTCGCGGTGATTGGCCTTTTGCCGGGTGTGCTCAGTGTCGCCGTGAACACCGGCACATGGTCGGGGCCTTCCCTGGAAACCAGCCAGGACTGCTGGTGCTCGGGTACAAGCATGGCGAGCTCAGTCATTGGGTCGTGCTCCGGAACATGTATGCCGTCGAACCTGCTGTAGTAGGACGCCAGGCCGGCGCGAATGTCTTTGTCCAGCCGGAACACCGCGAGGCAACCGATCACCTGGCAAGTGATACGACGTCGTGCCTGCTTTGATGGCCCCATGGTGAACTCACCCTTGCCATAGCAGGCCGCGCTGACCGGCCAGTCCTGCGCCTGCACCCATTCGCTGAACATCTTGAGGGCGGCAGCATGCAGCTGCGCTAACTGACCCACGGTCTCGAACCGCTGGCTGTGATATAACCGCACTGCCACGTCCCTGTTGAGCCATGCGATGCCCAGCGCATCGAGGGCGCGCAGGGTGCCGCGGGTAATGCGGGGCGCCGGCTCCGGGTTTTCGTACAAGTAGCTGTCGTGGATAAGAGCGGCCCCGAGGACACGTCCTATCGCGTCATCCTGGTCGGCCCGGAGGCCGAAGAAACCGGCAACTGCTTCTACGCCGGCTGGCGTCTCGACGTCGTCGAAGACTCGCAGGTGCAGATGCGAACCGTCCAACGCTCTCCTTTTCCCGGTCGTCGGTAGACGACATCATAAGAGGATTGGTGGCTCAGCCGCCGGGTCCTCACATTAACGCCGTTGTTGCTCAGCCGAAGCCACGGGCTTCAACCGGCAACCGCGGCCGCCGCGCTCAGAATGAGGAGTTGGCCGATCGAGAGGGTGATGCGGACGGCTGGGGCTCACGGCCTCGCGGTTTTCGTCCCCTCTCGGGGCTAATGGTCCGTCGACACTACTACCCGAAGTGGAATCGACACTGCCAGCTTCGCGTTTTCGTCCCCTCTCGGGGCTAATGGTCCGTCGACTTGGATCACTTCGGGATCACGTATGCGTCGCCGCAGTTTTCGTCCCTCGCGCAGCACCTCAGTCGCCCGACGCGTGCGGTAGCGAGCAGCCGAAAGCATTCGTCGGGCGAGAGGTCTTCGAGCTCGCGTTGCGTCATGATGCGATTCTCGTCGGATCGC
>Ga0209040_10002332_pt1 | contig 14968 bp, 12 predicted proteins | sample BogFormECP12_OM3_FD_188240 | JGI IMG/M metagenome (GOLD analysis project Ga0209040, IMG submission 188240) | Bog forest soil microbial communities from Calvert Island, British Columbia, Canada - ECP12_OM3 (SPAdes) (version 2) | ecosystem: Environmental > Aquatic > Freshwater > Wetlands > Bog ...
GGCGTACGAAGCGATGTTAAAGGCCTCGCTCGGTTTCATGTTCAGCCATGGCTTTCGCGCGAGAAGCCAACCTGGACATCATATCGCGATCATCGAATTTGTCAGGGGCCGCATTGACAAGAGACACGGTGGCTTGTTGACTGTCTTCGATCGCCTCCGGCGAAAGCGGAACATAGCGCTCTATGACGACACCGGATTCGTTTCTCGCCACGACGCTGAACAAGCTGTCGAATCCGCTCGCGATTTCATAAGTGTGATCCGCGCTGACATTGCTGTGCGGAAAACGTGATATGCGTTCTGGAAATGTACGTATAACTGTATGGACATCTAAGATTCAAATCTTTGCACTGTTCTTTATAGTGGCCAGCGATGCGATTTGAGTGGAGATTCATAAGAACCGCCAAACACTTCGCAAGCATGATGTTCGCTTTGAAACTGCCGTTTTGGTTTTCGACGATCCCTATGCGATCACGCAGCGTGAGGTCATGATTGCGGATGAGGAACGTTGGATAACGGTTGGAGCTGTTTGGACCAGGTTTGATTGGCAGGGGACCTACGAGAGGCAGGTGAGGATGCTGAACATGTTAATGTTACCTACGGAATTTCTACTTTAAGCCATTCTTGCGTTGCCTGCGTCGTTTAGCCTTCACGTCCGCAACGCGAATGATTAAGCGCTTACCAAGTGCCCTAGCGGCCAGCGCGATTGAATCGAGCGTCACGGACACATTCCGGGGGTCGAGCAAGCGATCAAGTTGCGATCTACTGGTTCGAAGTTGTCTCGCCATCGTTTGTTTTGTTTTCTGTTGTGCCTGCATGGCCTGTTCAAGTTGCTACGCCAGCACCCGTTTGATGGCGACTGCCTCGACTTCTTCTCGGATTCCTTCTTCTTCGAGAAAGCTGTCGAATGTCGAACCACTGTGGTTTGTTCGATCACCCAATGGCTTGCACACTGGCATCCCAATGGGCCAGCCGAACTCTACTGTTTTCACGGACTCGCTGGCCAAGCCCGGAGCGCTGCCAAAATCCGATTCCGTGAGATCGCGCAACCCGTTGCTGAAAGGCGGCAAAGTACTGACCGCCGATGAGCCTCAGGCAATCACCAATGCGCACGAAGACGGCAAGAAGGTTGCTGCTTCGCTGCAGCAGTTCCGGCAGGGAGCCCTATACTATTGTGGCAAATTGAGGCGAGCCAGCAAGTTCGCCCAGCGCGGATCGGAATGGAGGATGTCGAACGCGGGGAAGCGGATGCAAGCCATAAGTTCAGAGTCAGCTTCGGCCACGGCCTTCTCCAGATATTGAAGTGCTTTATTGCGATCTCCCATGAGCGCGTAGCACACTGCGATGTTCGTGGGGGGGGCAACGTTTTCGGGACTAAACTTCTCGCCAGGATCCGTCATCTCCTTAAGAAAGCCTTGCGCGTCCGCACTCCATGTGCCTTTGGTCCTTTTTAGCTTCTGCATTTCGCTGATCGCGTCGGCGTAGCGCCCAGCGCTGGCATAAACTTGCGACAAATAGAAACTAGCAGGCACGAACGATGGATCTCGTTCCAATACTTTGCTGATTTGCGTGATCGCTTCGGGATCCCGGTGCGCCACCAACAGCGTCAGGCCGTAGTTCACGTTGGTCATCGGGGCAAGCGGGTCCAGCGAAAGCGCGATCCGGAATTCCTCCAGAGATTGATCGATGCGGTTCTGCGGCATCAGGAAAATGAAACCGTAGAAGTAATGCGCAGACGCGCTATTGGGATTCAACTCGATGGCCCGCCGAAATTCCGCCTCCGCTTCGGTCCATTTATACGCTGAACTCAGCACCATTGCGTGAGCGGTGTGAGCCTCAGAGAGCGAGTCATCCAGTTCCAGCGCTTTTCGCGCGGCCACCTCTGCTAGGGCCTGCGCTTGTTTGGGCTGGATGATGACGCCGTAACCAGTGGCGACGTTATAGGCGTCCGCGAGGCCCGCGTAGGCGAGCGCATAGTTCGGATCGGCCGCAATAGCTTGCTGAAACAACGTAATGCTCTTCTTAATGCCCTCTGGCGTGCGGCCATACCATTGCTGTCGCCCTTCCAGATAGAGGCGATATGCTTCCGGATTACTCGTGCCCGCGCTTCCTAACTTTTGTTGTTCGGCACCGCTCAAGTGGATTTGCAATTTATTGGAAACGCCCCGCGTGATGTCGCTCTGCACCTGGGTAACGTCGGCGAGTTTGCGCTCGTAGTGCGAGCCCCATAATTCCGTACCGTCCGCGGTATTCACCAAGTCCGCTTGCACGCCCAATACATCGCCGCGTTGCGTGACGCGTCCCATCAGCACCGCTCCAACATCGAGCGACTTGCCGATCTGCTGCGGATCTTGCTGGTTTCCTTTAAAGCGAAAAACCGTGCTACGCGCCATCACCTTAATATTGGGCAGCTGTGAAAGTGTCCCGATCAGGCTTTCCGTCAGCCCATCGCTCAAATACTCGTTGTTTGGATCGGTGGTCGCGTTTACGAAGGGCAACACTGCAATGGAGGTGACCTTTTGCCTTTCCGATTTTCCGCGCCACAAAAACAGTCCACCGGTAACCGCTAAAGCCAGCGCGGCCGCCAGAACGCCACCCAGCAGATACTTTCTCAAACTCTGAGGAGCTGCAGCGACGGCTGAGCTGGACGACCGACTCGCCGAACCAACGAGGACTGATGCGCTTGCAGAAATGTCGGGAGTCGATATCCGCCCGGAATCCAGCTCCCGCCGTAACCGCGCCAGGTCCGTGCGCACGTCGGCGGCGTTCTGATAGCGCAGATTCCGATCCTTTTCGAGCGCCTTGTTAATGATGCGCTCCAATTCTGCTGGAACTTCAGGATTCAGTCGTACGGCAGGCGTCGTCGTCCCATCTAGAATCGCTTTGAAGATCAACCCGGATGTATCACCCCGGAAGGGAAGCGTCCCTGTTGCCATCTCGTATAAGACAGCGCCGAATGAAAATAAATCCGTCCGCGCATCGAGTTCTTTCCCGCGCACCTGCTCCGGTGACATGTACGCCACCGTCCCCAGTGTGCTTCCCGGGCTGGTTAACTGTTCATGATCGATTCCGACCGTCACCAGGCTGTCCGCGCTCTGTGACGTGCCTTTGGGAGCCCGCACCTTTGCCAACCCAAAATCCAGAATCTTTGCGTGCCCCTTTTCCGTTACGAAAATATTCGCCGGCTTGACATCCCGGTGCACGATCCCCTTGGCGTGTGCGGCGTCCAGCCCCGCCGTCACGCCAATCGCTGCTTCCAATAACTCCTCCATCTCCATCGGCCGCCCCGCGATCGCGTGCTTCAGCGTTTTCCCTTCCAGGAATTCCATCGCGATGAAGGCTTTGCCGTTCTCGTCCCCGATGTCATAGATCGTGCAGATGTTCGGATGGTTCAGCGCGGAGGCCGCCTGCGCCTCTCGCTGGAAGCGCGCCAGCGCTTGCGGGTCTTTCGCTACGTTGTCGGGAAGAAATTTCAGCGCCACAAAGCGATGCAGGCGTGTGTCTTCTGCCTTGTAAACTACACCCATTCCGCCGCCACCGAGTTTTTCGATGATACTGTAGTGCGAAATGGTTTGGCCTATCAGTGTGTTGGTTTCCGGCATGTGTTGCACATATTAGGTGGCGAGGGAAAGCAAGTCAACGAACGGGACACGAACGGGACGCGCCGCACGCAATCCAACCAGAATACAGGTGATGAATTACAGGTTTGCATCGTAAAGTTGCCGGTGCGCAACCAACAAGCGGCTGCCGAGGTCCTCAAACTCTTCGGGTGTGATTTCCGCTCATGCGCTCAATCACGTGCTGGCCATATTCGGATGCCTTCCTTGAAAACGTCTGGCATCATACGCGAGTTTTGCTGATTGGTGCCGCGTGAAGAAACTAAAGCCACAAAAGATAGATTGGGCGCAGATTGAACGTTCCTGCAAAACGCTGAAAAGAAACTCGCCTCCGCTCACAAAATTCTGGCATTTGACGAAGAGGCTTGTCTAAAGCAGGCGTACGAAGCGATGTTAAAGGCCTGATCGTCGTTCAATTCTTGTATCTTGACGGGTTGCGATTTGTGATATACCATGGTATATACCGCGAAGGAGGTGTTATGGCCCGTACCGCCAAACTGTTCCGCAACGGCCGCAGTCAAGCGGTTCGCCTTCCCTCGGATTATCGGTTCGAGGGTTCCGAGGTGTACGTGCGCCGCGATCCGGCTACAGGAGATGTGATCCTCTCGCGGCGTCCCGACTCGTGGAAGGATTTCTTCGAGTTGATGAAGAGCATCGAGGTGCCCTCGGATTTTCTGGCCGAACGTGACGACACGCCTCCCCAGAAGCGGAAGCTCTTCTGATGACCCCTCGTTACTTGCTGGACACGAATACTGCCAGCTACATCATTAAGGGCAATGTTCCACGGGTTCGTGAACGGTTGCTGAAGGTGCCCATGTCTCAAGTTCTGATTTCGGCAGTTACGGAGGCAGAGTTGCTGTTTGGAGCGGCACGGAAGCGCGAGGCCGTTCGGCTGAAGACCGCCATCGACGAATTTCTACTGCGAGTGGATTCTCTGCCGTGGGATACCGATGCGGCAAGGCGTTACGCTGATTTGCGAGCCGCCCTCGAGCGCGGTGGGATTCCCATGGGAAATTTGGATATGATGATCGCGGCTCACGCGTTGGCTATCGAAGCCGTTCTGGTAACGAACGATCGCTCCTTTCGCCGACTGACGCACCTGAAGATCGAGGATTGGACAAAATAGAGACCTGTGAGCGATCCTGTGGGCGACCCTGACTGAGCGACCAGTGGGAGCGAAGGCCCCGATGCTCTTGCCAAACTTGGGCTACTGGCGAAACACGGGCGCTACAAGAATTCAATTATCGAGGATGCAAGACTGAAATTGGAGGCAAGGCCATGAGTAAGACGATGAGCGTTCGCATGGATCGCGACAACTATCAATTTCTCCATGAGATCACAAAGGAAGAGGGAAGTGATTTGTCTAAGGCTGTTCGGGACATGGTCACTCGCGGAAGAATTTTGCTTGCCGTAGAGCGATACAAGAAGGGGGAGGCGCCTTAGGCAGGGCTGTGGAACTTGCCGGTCTTCCTCTTGGCCAGCTGATGACTATACTGACTGAGTTTGGAGTGGAGGGCAGGCTGGAGAGGGAAGACTATCTCCAAGGACTTAAGAATCTCAAGGAGGTATGGTAACGGCTCGGGGGGCCGAGCTCTTCGACAACGCTCAGGAAGTCTGTTGGGTCCTCGCAGCTGATATCCCGTCCCCCCGACACTCAACGTAAACCTCTCGACATGATCTGCAGTCCGGAATTGGAACTATCCTGCTTCGAGACAACGCAAAGGGAAGACGTCGTTACAACATTTCTTAGCGTTTTTGCTCTGCAAACGGCAGCTGCGAATCAGGTTACCGGTCTAGTGCTGCGGTGTGGAGCGTTGGGGGTAATGTTGTCTTGGATCTAAGCGGAAATAACCGAGAGCGCTCCATGCTCCTTGCGCGTCGGCCGGACGGTGATTTCAACGTCTTGACGCAGGGCGGTAAGGAATTCCATAAGGCGTCCGACAGAGAAGTTACCTGCGCGATTCCGCATCAGCAAAGAGACTTGAGGTTGTTGCACGCCGAGAACTTTGGCGATCTGGACTTGTGTCAGGCCGCTGTCCTTGAGAATTGTATAGATCTGCAAGGTGAGCTGTGCCTTGAGTAACTCTTGCTCGGGATTGGGGAGGCCAAGGTCGGCGAAGACGTTCTCGCTGCCTTTGGTTACTCGGGCGACATTCTTGTGTGTTTTTTTTGTTTTCATTTTAGTTTTGCCTCTCTCTGTAATCTCGCTCGGCTTCCGTCAGCCGCTGCTTAATTAGCTTGATCTCCCTCGTCGGCGTCGCAATACCTTTGGTGGATTTCTTTTGAAAGACGTGCAAGACATAAATAGCATCCTGAAAACGCACGGTATAGATAGCCCGCCACGCATTACCATGATGCGAGGCCACGATCTCAATCACGCCCGCACCGCCGAAGCCTTTGAGGGGTTTAGCGGCAGGATCGATCTTGCCTTCCTGGGCGGAAAAGAGTGCATGCCCGATGTCGATCTTCACTGGACGAGGGAAAGAGCGTAAGGACTTGAGCGACGTTCCGACCCACCGAACAGGTTTCGGCGCATGTTCCATATATATAAATATACTTATATTTGTATTTTTGTCAAGATTTCTCGAGGCCGACGATTCAGCCTGTACCACCGATTCTCAACGTAAAGGTCTCGGCGTGATTTGCTGAGATCGACCGAACGCACAAAGCGGAAAATTGCAGAACGAACTCAGGTAAATTGCCTAGTTTTAACAAGTTGTTGTCCTAATAAGGTGCCATTTTACAGGCCTGGCGATACAGTTTTCCGGGCTTGGAAGCAGGCAGTGGTATACTCGCGGGACGACCTATGAGTTGCCCTGCCTGCGGAAGTGAAATATCTGGCGCAGCGCGATTTTGCCCATCCTGCGGCAGCGCCGTGGAGATCGACTCCGGGCCTACGGTCGAGGCTGAGGCGATCCCGCGCAAACGAATCGCATCTCCCAGTGGCAAGATTTCCTCCTCCCCCTCCTCCTCCGGTTACGAAGCACGCTACGTTCCCGGAACCACTCTCGCCGATCGATACCGAATTGTTTCGCCGCTTGGCAAAGGTGGAATGGGCGAAGTCTATCGCGCGGAAGACTTAAAACTCGGACAAACGGTGGCGCTGAAATTTCTGCCACGGTCGCTGGCGCAGACAGAAGAGGCGTTGGATCGGTTCACGCGTGAAGTTCGCCTGGCGCGTCAAGTTTCGCATCCGAACGTGTGCCGGGTGTTCGACATCGGCGAGGCCGACGGGCGCACTTTCCTCACCATGGAATATGTCGATGGCGAGGATCTCGCATCGTTGCTGCGGCGCATCGGCCGCCTGCCCGCCGATAAAGGGCTGGAGATTGCCCGGCAATTGTGCGCGGGTCTCGCGGCCGCGCACGAACACGGCGTGGTGCACCGCGACCTGAAGCCCGCAAACGCAATGCTCGACGGCCGAGGACGCGTGCGCATCACCGATTTCGGCTTGGCCGGTTTTTCTGGTGAAGACGGTGACCGCGCGGGCACACCGGCTTTTATGGCACCGGAGCAGCTTGCCGGAGGGGAAGTTACTCCAAAGAGCGACCTCTACTCACTCGGGCTGATGCTCTATGAAATTTTCACCGGCAAGCGAGCCTTCGAGGCCACGACTTACGCCGATATGATGCGCCGCCGTGAACAAAGCGCGCCGACCCATCCTTCGCACATCGTCAAAGACATTGATCCACTCGTTGAGCGTGTCATTCTGCGCTGCCTGGAAAAAGATCCCGCAAAGCGTCCTGCCTCTGCTCTGCAACTGGCCGCGGCGCTTCCCGGCGGGGATCCGCTGGCGGCGGCTTTGGCGGCCGGCGAAACGCCCTCGCCGGAGATGGTCGCGGCCGCGGGGGAAGGCGCTCTCTCCTCTCGCACAGCGTGGATCTTTCTGGCGGGAATGTTCGTCGCGCTAGCCCTCGTCGTGGCTATCGCCCCCAAGGCCTCAGACTTGGGCTTAAAGTCTATTTCGAAGACTCCAGATGCTCTGACCGAGCGGGCGCGCGAGCTCGTCAGGCAATTCGGCTATACTGACGAGCCGGCCGACACAGACTCGTCGTTCTTCCGGACCTACGATTTCCTCCGTTACCGAGCTTTGCACGAGACTTCTCCGCCGCGCGTCCGGGACCTTGCTACAGCCGAACTGGGACCCATGAATTTCTGGTATCGGCAGAGCCCCGGTCCGATGGTTCCCGTTGGGCCACCCGATGTCTCGCAGAATGATCCGCCGTTAGATGTTCCCGGTATGGCCTTGGTGGAACTCAGCTCGTCGGGTAGATTGATCAAGTTCCACGCTCTCCCACCGCAGGTAGAAGATTCGAAAGGCCCATCGCCCGATCCCGACTGGGGAGCGTTGTTTACCGCAGCGGGCCTCGATATGAATCGCTTCAAGATTTCGGGGCCGAAACTACTTCCGCTGGTGCCCTTCGACGCGCGCGCCGAATGGGACGGCAGCTCGGCGCAGGATCCAGCAACACCGCTGCACGTAACGGCGGCAGCCTACCGCGGCAAGCCCGTCTATTTCGATGTGCTAGGGCCCTGGAATCTCCCTGGGGCAGCTAAGCAAACCACGGTTCCCCTTGCCAACGTCATCGGCGGCGCGACCTTCGCCATCATCGGGACCTGGCGCACTAGACTACCCCTCGGCAAATCCGCCTCCCGGCCTTTCAGCGCTCGGATGATGGAACGCTTGTCACTCATGTCATTATAAGCTGCAAGAGGGCGTCCACACACGATTGGAGGAGAAAGGTCGTGCGAAAGTCCCATCGGCATTCTCGGCTGTTGATCAGCGTGTTCTTCGCCATCGCGCTTTTGATGGCCCGTGCGCAGTCGCAAGGTTTGCCGGCGAGCGTCAAATCGCCGCCGCGGCCGCAGCAGCCGTCATCGCTCGAACAAAGAAAGAACATCAATGAGCGGCACCTCGCCGCCGCGCAGAAATGGAAATCCATCATTGAATCCTATGTTGCCTCCGTGCCTGGGGCTGCGATCGATCTGAACAGCTTGGCCGATTCTCTGGGGAAGCCCGAGTCGGCCTTCGAATTTGTTCGGGATCAAGTCGCGCTCGAGCCGTATCCGGGAGCCATGAAGCGACCGGTCGCGACGCTGGTGACGCGCGGCGGCAACGATCTCGATCGGTCCCTATTGCTTGCCAATCTGCTCTCGTTGCAGGGTCTCGAGGTACAGCTCGCTCATGGTCAATTGAGCGTCGCACAAGCACAGAGTCTGCTGCAGCAAATCGCGGCACAGCCCGACGCCACCGAATTGCTCCGGCGCTCGATCCCCCCACCGCCAAACGCCTCGTCGCCGCTGATGCGCCAGATTGGCGCATTCCCGGCCGCAAAGAACAAGCGCCTCGCAGAGAGCGTCGAACAGAGCTACGCGCTGCTCGATTCGTCCTTGAAGGGCGCGAAGATCACGGTTGGATTGGATCCGACGGCCGCTCAACTCAAGTCGCTGCAGGACCATTTTTGGGTGCGGGCCGTGGTGGACGGCAAAACCGTCGATTTGGACCCCGTCTTTGCGAAAGCGGAGTACGGACGCAAGTACGCAGATCATGCCGAGACCCTCGACCTCGGCGGCTTGGACAGCGCACGAATGCAAACCGTGACTCTGCGGCTGGTCGCCGAGTACTTGCAAGGCGGCGCCCTCCTGTCGCAAACATTATTCGACAACGAGTTCAACACGGTCGATCTGTGGGGGAACAACATACGCCTGGCGGTGCTGCCCAACGACGCGAAAGCGCCTGCGAACGACTTTCGTGCGGCATTGTCGGTCGGTGATGACCTGGCCGCTCAGCAGGTGTTCCAACTGCGGGTCACGCCGGCCGACAAGCCAAACGGGCCGCAGGGAAACATCGGATTGTGGGGCGGCTTGGTCGGCGGTACCACCGGGGCCGAAGAGGCGCATGCCAAGCCGACCGGAGCGATGCTGGCACGGCTCTATCTCGAGATCGAAACACGCGCTCCGCAACTATCGCCGGTGCGCTCGCGGCGGATCATCCTCGACCGGCTCGCCTCCGGCGGGGGACCGCCGCGGCTCGATCCGGCCATGGCCGGGGACGGCGTCGCGGGCGCTTTGCTCAGCCAAGTCTGGGATGGAGCCATCGGAGTCGGAACGATTCACCCGGCGTTTCTCGCCAAGGCGACGCTGGCTTGGATCGGCGCGTATATCGACGTGCAGAATAGTTTGCTTGCCGCGGCGAATTCCGCATCACCGTTGAAGCCCTCGGATCTGCCGGGTCCGCTGCTCTCACCCGAGTTGTTGACGTTTTTTCTATCGAGCGGCAATGCCGAGCATCAGCTGCAAACGCAGTTTGCGCCGCTGCTGCGCGCCTACCATCAGCGTGCGCGCGTTGCGTTCTTTCGCCACGGCTTCGTCGTGTCCGACTGGGCAGATGCGTCGAAGCGCGTGAGCTATCGCGAGGGCATCGATGTCGTCAATTCTCCCTTCGGGTTCGCGGGCCCACCCGAACTGCAGGCACGGCTCGCCATGCGCTGGGGAGCGGCGGACACGGCGCTCGAATTGCGCTTCAGCCAGAACGGCGGCGACGCCTTCAATACGCTGCCCTTGATTGCCGCCGCGAACGCGGCGAAGGTGGCGACGGTGACGATCGGACCCGATCAAAAGGCGGCGGTGGCCGGCATTTCCGTACCGGCTCCCATCAAGGCCGTACTCGAACGGGATCTCGCGGACGAGCGGGCCATCGTCGCTCCCGAACACCTCATCGCCATGAACGGCACTCACACCTACGGATGGTGGAGCATTCAGCGCGACACGGGATACGCGATCGGCAAGATGGAACTCGGGGGTGCACAGGATCTGACGGAATACCTCAAGCTGCAACAGGACATCCCAAAGGCATCGCAGATCGCCGGTAATCTGGTCGGCAACGTTTTGCGCTGTTACATGGGCGGTGTCGCCTCGGTGCTCGGCGGCGCGGCGAGTCAATCGAACGCCGACTGCGTACAAAGCGCTTGTTGCAAGGCAATCAACGATCTGCTGGACATGGAGGTCGACGACAGCATGTCGATTGCACTGCTCACGGAGGATGAGGAAGAAATGGAGCGGATCCTGAAGCTCGAAGACGCGCTCGTCAAATTCGACAGCCTATTGCCCGTCACGGCCACGGAGAAGGCAGGAGGAGACGCTTGTGGGGACAAATAACATCTCTCGACCAGCTGCCCGAGGCCCCGGCGCACCCAATCGTGAAGGCACCGGCGGCGAATCGTGTAAGTCGGCCTATTTGGCGACGCCGTGAATCGTCTCGTCGCGTGGCTACTGACGGCCGCGATCGCGGCTCGGGAATACTCCTGTCACTATGCGAGCAAGGGCGGCGCGAGCGGCGACATCGATGCGCCGACAGCGGCCGGCGGCGCCGCGCATTCCCATTCCCATGGCGGCGGCCTGTTCCTCGTCGCTTTCGGACTCCTGATGTTCTACGGCGCGCGCCAGAACTACCGCAAGCTGCGTACGCTCGAAGCATCCCCGATCAAGCCGATCCGCGACCTCGTTGCGGGCCTCGTGCACGTCATCGGCAAAGCAGCCGGATCTCAGACTTTGACGAGTCCGCTGGCACGCCAAGCTTGCTTTTATTATCAGGTCCTCGTGGAGAGGCGCGGCGGGCGCGGCGATTGGGCGTTGTTGATGCGGCACATCGGCCACACGAGCTTTGATTTGCAGGACGAGACCGGCCAGGTCGCGGTCGATCTGCGTGGAGCGCAACTCGATTTGACCCAGGTTTTCCAGAGAGAGATTGACGCCAAAGGCGGACCCGCGTCGATTGGCGGGACCGGGCCTTCGGGCGATGACTTGCGCGACTACCTCATGCGCGTCAATGCCCAAATACATGCGGATCTGGCCGCACGCCGTGAGTCCGTCGTTCATGCCTTGGCACAGACCGAAGGCAGCGTCAGCATGCTGCCGGCGAATTTCTCGCCGCGCGACAGCGGACTGCGGCTGCGGTTCACCGAGACCTGCCTGCTCGCCGATCAGCAATACAACATCCTCGGTACCTGCATCGACAACCCCGATCCCGGCGGCGATGACGACCGCAGGCTGATTGCACGCGGGCCGAAACAGAACACTTTCTTGATCTCGTGCAACAGCGAACCGATGCTGGAAAAGCAAACGCTGCGCGGCGTCTATCTCACGCTCGCCGCCGGCGGCGTGTTATTTGCATTGGGCCTCGCTATTTTCATCCTTTGAGGAAAACCGCGCATCCTCATGCGAGCGGGCGAAACTTCGCGGTGAAATGGCGCATCGCGGCCGGCTGCCAGCTGATCCGGTAGCCGCGCAGCGAGTCGCGCTTAGCGACGAGGTCTTCGAACACCTCGATGAGGTAGTCCGCATGGCTTTGTGTGTAGACGCGGCGCGGAAACGCGAGGCGCACCAGATCCATGGCCGCCGCGGTTTCGGTTCCATCCGGCTTTTGGCCGAACATCACGGTGCCGATCTCGCAGGACCGGATTCCGCCTTCGACGTAGAGCGCCACCGCGAGCGCCTGACCGGGATATTGAAGCGGCGGAATGTGGTTAAGCATGCGCCGGGCATCGACGAACACCGCGTGGCCGCCCGTGGGCTTGACTATCGGAATTCCGAGCGCCGTCAAGCGCTCGCCGATGTACTCGCAAGTTCTCAATCGGTAGCGCAGATAATTCTCGTCGACGATCTCGCGCAAACCCTGGGCGATCGCATCCAAGTCGCGTCCCGCGAGGCCCCCATAAGTCGGGAAGCCCTCGGTCAGGATCAGACGGCTGCGCGCCGCGAGCGCGAGGGTCTCGTCGTTCAGAGCCAGCCAGCCTCCGATGTTTGCAAACGCGTCCTTCTTGGCCGACATCGTCATGCCGTCGGCATCTGCGAACATGTCGCGGACGATCTCCTTGACCGTGCGATCGGCCTGGCCGGCCTCGCGCATCTTGATGAAATAGGCATTCTCCGCGAAGCGGCAGCCGTCGATGATGAACGGGCGGCCGTGGCGGCGCGCGATCGCTGCGACCGCACGGATGTTCGCGAGGCTCACGGGCTGCCCGCCTCCGGCATTATTGGTCACCGTCAGCATCACGCAGGGCACCGCATCGCCGTGCTTTGTCAAAAAAGCCTCGAGCCGCGTCAGATTCATGTTGCCTTTGAACGGATGCAAACTTTCGGGGTCGGTCCCCTCGTCGATCACGAGGTCATGAGCCTCGGCACCGGTCGCCTCGATGTTGCCGCGCGTCGTATCGAAATGGCTGTTCGAGGGCACCTTGCGGCCGGGTCCGCCGAGCAGCGAGAACAGGATCGCCTCCGCGGCGCGTCCCTGGTGGGTCGGCAGGACGTGCTTGAAGGGCATGAGATCCTTGACGGCCGCCTCGAAGCGAAAGAACGACGGGCTACCCGCGTAGCTCTCGTCGCCGGAGAGCAGTGCCGCTTGTTGCGCCGAACTCATTGCGCTCGTGCCGCTGTCGGTCAGCAGGTCGATGAGCACATCATCCGATTTCAACGCAAAGAGATTGAAGTCTGCGGCAGCAATCAAAGCCGCACGTTCCTCGCGACTCGTCATCCGAATCGGCTCGACCGCCTTGATGCGGAATGGTTCGATGATCACTCGGGGTCGCTTCTTGCTGTCGATCATGGTATGGCTCCGTCAATGCCGTAACCCGGCTTGGTTCATCGAGCGGCCCATTGTAAAGACCCGCGGCGACGATGGGTCGGTATCGAGCGATTCTCGATATGCTTGGCTTATCAATTGCATCGGCACTGGCTGCGGAACGGGAGAGCAAATGGCCGCCGGATGGGACCCTGATCAATATCTGAAGTTCGCGAACGCTCGCCTGCGACCCGCAATCGACTTGCTCGCTCAGGTCGCAATACAGCATCCCCAGAGGATCTTCGATCTCGGCTGCGGCCCGGGCAACTCGACCCAATTGCTGCGAACGCGCTGGCCGACGGCGGAAATCACCGGCATTGACAGTTCCGCTGCGATGCTTGCGCAAGCCGCGCGCGAGGTCGAAGGCTGCCAGTGGATACAATCCGACCTCGCCGATTGGCAGGCGCCAGCGCCCGCCGATTTGATTTTTTCCAATGCCGCGCTGCACTGGGTGGGGCACCACGATCGACTGTTTCCGCGGCTGCTCGCGCAGCTGAGCTCTGGCGGCGTACTCGCCGTGCAGATGCCAAACAACTTTGCAGCCCCATCCCACACCTTGATCGCGGAAACCGTCCGGTGTGCGCCATGGAGGGCCATCCTCGAGCCGCTGTTGCGCCCGGCGCCCGTGCATGCGCCTTCCTACTATTACAAACTGCTCGAACCGCTTGCGCAGGCGCTCAACATCTGGGAAACCGAGTACCTTCAGATACTCGGCGGTGAACACGCCGTCAAGGAGTGGGTCAAGGGAACCTGGCTCAAGCCGCTGCTCGATGCGCTCGCGGGGTCCGATCGAAACGCCTTCGAGACCGAATATGCTCGGCGCGTAGATGCCGCCTACCCTCCGCTTCCGAGCAGGGTCACGCTGTTTCCGTTCAAGCGGCTGTTCCTGATCGCACGCAAGCGAGACTAGCGCGATTGCCGCGGGCAACTGCGAGCGCCTTGGTCGTCGTCGCGCTCGCGATTTACGGCCTCGACTCCGATCTGCCGATATACTTCGGTCTCGGCGGCATCCTCGCCGCCTACATCGTCGCGAGCCTCGGTTCGCGGCTCGGACCCGCATCAGTCGTGGGATGACAGATCATGAAAGACCAGCGCTACACGAAATACGATCTCGCGCATGGAACCGCCTACGATCCGACCAAAGAGCCTCGCTACGCTGAAATTGCGACATTCATGCGCGCGCCGCTCGCCGAATCGCTCGACGGAGTCGATATCGGCTTGATCGGAGTGCCGACCGACTTGGGAGTCACAAACCGGCCCGGCGCGCGGCACGGACCGCGCGAGATGCGAAATTCTTCGAGCCTGATGCGCACGATCCACCTAGGCTTGGGCATCAAGCCCTATGAGCTTTGCCGAATCGCGGATCTAGGGGACGTCCGCCTGTCTCATCGCTATGACTTGGAACAGCAGATCGTCGAAATCGAGGCGTTCTACCGCAAGGTCAAAGCGGCCGGCATCAAGCCCGTGAGCGCCGGCGGCGATCATTCGATCACCTATCCGATATTCAAAGCGCTCGCAGCAGATGCTCCGATCGGCATGGTCCACGTCGATGCCCACACCGATACCTGGGCCGAATTCGGCGGATCGAAATTCACGCACGGTGCGCCGTTTCGCCTCGCGGTCCAGGACGGATTGCTTGATCCGAAGCGCACGATCCAGATCGGCATCCGCGGCGGGCAGAACACGATGGACGGCATTGAGTTTTCTCAGCAGCACGGCATGCGAGTCGTTTTCA
>Ga0209040_10002333_pt1 | contig 14968 bp, 14 predicted proteins | sample BogFormECP12_OM3_FD_188240 | JGI IMG/M metagenome (GOLD analysis project Ga0209040, IMG submission 188240) | Bog forest soil microbial communities from Calvert Island, British Columbia, Canada - ECP12_OM3 (SPAdes) (version 2) | ecosystem: Environmental > Aquatic > Freshwater > Wetlands > Bog ...
AGGGTCTTGGTCCTCAACCTCTCTGGCAAAAAAGGCGGTGCTAGCGCACCGCCCAGGACAACTATGCCTTGACAAAGCCTTCGCTCTTATCGAGGGGCAACCCAAATGGGTGCAATCGATTCTGGACGCCGCATCACTGCTTCAACTGCTTCTCAATCGCCGAGACCACTTCCGGAGAATCCGGCGTGACCGCGGATTCAAAGCGTTGCACCACGTTTCCGTTGCGATCCACCAGAAACTTGGTGAAGTTCCACTTGATGTCACCCGCGATGCCCGGTCCGGTCTGTTTGGTCAGGTAGGCGTAGAGCGGCGACTGATCGGCGCCCTTGACGGAAATCTTCGCGTACATGGGAAAGCTCACGCTGTACTTGCGGCTGCAGAAGGTCTTGATCTCTTCGTTGGTGCCGGGTTCCTGCGCCCCGAAATTGTTGGCCGGGAAGCCGAGGATCACGAAGCCCTGGTCCTTATACTTCTCATAGGTAGCTTCCAGAGCGCTGTATTGTGGCGTAAAACCGCACCGGCTGGCCACATTCACCAGAAGAACCACCTTGCCCTTATAGTCGGCGAGGGGTGCGGGTTTGCCATCGATGGAATTGAGGGTGAAGCTGTACAGTCCCGGGGCCGCAAGTAACGATCCAGCCATGATCAGCAACGCTCCGCACAAAAGATAGCCCCGAACTCTGCAGAGAAACTTAAGCCACTGGGAGATCATCGTCGCTCCTGCGCAGGATAGCCTCAAATGGCGCTATTGAAGGCCGCGTGTTTGCCGTTCTGCTTCACGATTCGACCGACCAGTTTCAGAGCCCGGGCGGATTCCGAGGGGCGCTGCACCTCATGGTCGCTTACCGCCATCAGGCCTTCCTCGATCGAATCCAGCGCAGAACATGATCGCTCCAGCACGATGAGGAGATACTTCTGGGCGATCGGCCGGTCGGCCGGATGGATCAGTTCCCACCAGCGACGGATCGATTCCTGGATTTCCTGTTCTGATTTCTCGCCCACTACCAGGGCATCGATCAGCCGGTACACCTTGCTTTTGACAGCCTGATACGAGACGGAGACTTCCTGTGGCATGGGGTTGGGCCTTCTAGTTGTAATGGATTAGCAATCCGCCCGCCAAACCGTAGGTCCTTGCCCTGTAAGTCCTTTAGGGGTAGTCGACTAACCGTGCAATTCTATGAATGGAATAAATCAGAATTTCGAATATGAATTCTGGAAGAGATTGAATCTGTTGATGCTGGCTCGTCCAGCTTCGGGCACACCCGTATAATCCTTCGCGAACCGCGATCTTGATGAGCTTCTCAACATCCATACCCGCGCAGGTTACAATGTTCCGCCCCATTCGCCAGTTGCCGAAGAAAACGATACACACACGGCGTGCGAGCAGGGAAGTTCGGACACTTCGTGCGGTCCATCGCTCCCGCAGGGCACAAAATCGTTGGAGGCTGAATGAAAACCTGGGCCTGGATTTTCGCTCTACCGGTATTGATCTCTCTGCTCGCCACGGCGCAGACTGCGCCCTCTGCCAGTTCTTCGCAAAATCAAAGTGACACCCAGCAGCGGATGTTCTTTCCCCGCGACATGCTCTGGGGGTGGGCGCAGTTCGATCTCGCCCCTCCGCACAATGAAATCGACCCCAACATCTGCGCTGGCAACGCCGGCCAGTATGGCGGCGTCAATGCACCCTGCAGCATGTTCGCCCGCTACATGCTCTCTGGCATGCTCGAGGTGCGGCCTTTTGGTCAGGGGCAGTTGCGCCGCTTCATGGTTTTCGGCGCCCCCTCGTTCCTTTTCGGCAAGACCATTCCCAAGACCCTTTACACCTGGTCGCCCGACGCCATCGGCATCGAGCACTCCTGGGGCGTCGGCATCTTCATCGCGAAGGGCTTTGAGTTCCGCGTAACCCAGCATTTTCTCTTCGACCGCCTCGGCGCCCGCGACACCAATCTCGGCCCCGCCGACCAGGGCAACAACGGCCCCTGGGGCCGCTACGCTACCGTGGGCGTTCGCAAGTACTTCGGCACCAGACGCTGGTAACTGCCAGGCGCACCTCGATCGTACTCGCCGACCGATCCTGTTCTTGCCCGCCGGGTAGCGTATTGAAGGGTGGTGTTTTGAGAGGATCGTGTTTTGAAGGGGCGCGGCTTCAGCCGCGCCGTCAACGAATTAGAGTTTCGGGCTTTAGCCCCCAAGGCCCTCGCACTCGGCCTCTCCCGAAGCCAGAAGGGAAGTGGTGCATTTCACTTTCTCCACCTCGTTTGAAGGCGTCATCCCGATGTCAAAAGTCAAACTGCATCACTACCGAAGAATAAGTTTCTGTGTACCCCTCGCGAATTCTTTATAATTAAAAGTTTTCTACATCAACTGGAATCCAACTGGGAGGCTTGGCAATGGCAGGCTCTTATAACGGTGTGCCAGTACCGTCCGATGGAAAAAAGATCGGCTATGCGAACGGTAAATACGACGTGCCCGACAACCCCATCGTCCCCTTCATCGAAGGCGACGGCACCGGACGCGACATCTGGAGGGCCTCTCTGCGCGTCTTCGACGCAGCCGTAGAAAAAGCCTACAAGGGCAAGCGTCGTGTCGCCTGGTATGAGGTCTTTGCCGGCGAAAAGGCCAAAGCAAAGTTTGACAATTGGTTGCCCGATGGCACGGTTGACGCCATCCGAGAATTCCGCTGCGCCATCAAAGGTCCGCTCACTACACCCGTCGGCGGCGGCATCCGCTCGCTCAACGTCGCGCTGCGCCAGATTCTAGATCTCTACTGCTGCGTGCGCCCGGTGAAGTATTACAAAGGCGTGCCCTCGCCGGTGAAGCATCCCGAGCGCATGGACGTAGTCATCTTCCGCGAAAATACCGAAGACGTCTACATCGGCATCGAGTGGGAGCAGGGAACTGCCGAGTGCGCCAAGCTGATCGAGTTTCTCAACAAAGACATGCTCAAAGGCGGCAAAAAGCAAATTCGCCTCGACTCCGGCGTCGGCATCAAACCGATCTCCGTGACCGGCACCAAGCGCCTGGTTCGCATGGCCATTCACCACGCCCTCGAGACCGGACGTAAGACCGTGACCCTCGTTCACAAAGGCAACATCCAGAAATTTACCGAAGGCGCGTTTCGCAAATGGGGATACGAACTCGCCACCGAAGAATTTCGCGATCAGGTCGTCACCGAGCGCGAGAGCTGGGTCATCGACAACAAAGACAAGAACCCCAACCTCACCGTGGCCCAGAACGCCGAACTGGTCGAGCCCGGCATGGAGTTCGCTCCGCCCGCTTTTCGAGCCGCTGTCGAGCAGGAAGTCAAAGAGATCATCGACCGCATCTATGCCACCCACGGCAAAGGCCAGTGGAAAAAGAAAATCATGATCAACGACCGCATCGCCGACTCCATCTTCCAGCAGGTAGTCACGCGAGCCGACGAGTATTCCGTGCTGGCCACTCCCAACCTCAACGGCGACTACATTTCCGATGCCTGCGCCGCACAGGTCGGCGGTCTCGGCATCGCTCCCGGCGCCAACATCGGCGACGGCTTCGCCATCTTCGAGGCCACCCACGGCACCGCTCCAAAGTATGCTGACAAAGACGTGATCAATCCCGGCTCCGTGATGCTCTCTGGCGTAATGATGTTCCGCTTCCTGGGATGGAACGAAGCCGCCGATCTGATCGAGCACGGTTTGGAGCGCACCATCCTGCAAAAGAAAGTAACTTACGATTTCGAACGCCTCATGGAAGGCGCCACCAAAGTAAAGACCAGCCAGTTCGCCGACGCCATAATCGAGAACATGGGCGCGGCGGTGCTGGTTTGAAAAGCAATTGGCAATTAGCAGCCGGCAATTAGCAACTCTACTCATGTGGGGACAGCCGCCCCCGGCTGTCCGCCGGGCGCAGCCCGGCAGCTTCAGCCGACTGCTAACTGCCTATTGCTAACCGCCGCTCTTCGAAAGGACTCATACCATGCGCAAGAAAGTAACCATCGTAGGTTCCGGCAACGTAGGCGCAACCGCCGCCCACTGGATCGCCTCCAAAGAACTCGCCGACGTAGTCCTCATCGACATCATCGAAGGCGTCCCGCAAGGCAAAGGCCTCGATTTGCTGGAAGCCATGCCCATCGAGAAGCGCGACTCCTACATCACCGGCACCAACGACTACAAAGACACCGCCAATTCCGATATCGTAGTCATCACCGCCGGCATCCCCCGCAAACCCGGCATGAGTCGCGACGACCTGCTCAACACAAACTACGGCATCATGAAAGCGGTAGTCGGCCAGGCGGTCAAGTATTCGCCAAACTGCATCCTGATTATTGTTTCGAATCCCCTCGACGCCATGGCGCAAGCCGCCTACAAGCTCAGCGGATTCCCCCGCGAACGCGTCGTCGGCATGGCTGGAGTCCTCGACTCCGCCCGCTTCCGCGCCTTCATCGCCGACGAACTAAAAGTTAGCGTTGAAAACGTAACCGCCTTTGTCCTCGGCGGCCACGGCGATACCATGGTCCCCCTGCCACGCTATTCCACAGTCGCCGGCATTCCGATCACGGAGTTGATTGAGAAGACGAAGCTCGAAGCTTTAGTCCAGCGCACCCGAGACGGCGGCGCCGAAATCGTAAAGCACCTGAAGACCGGCTCGGCCTATTACGCCCCGTCAGCCGCGGCAACAGAAATGGTGGAGGCGATCCTGAAAGACAAAAAGAAAATTCTCCCCTGCGCCGCCTACCTGCAAGGCGAATACGGCATCAACGGCCTCTACGTCGGAGTGCCGGTGAAGCTCGGCGCAAAAGGCATCGAACAAATCATCGAAATCAAACTAACGCCGGAAGAAAAAGCAGGACTCGACAAGAGCGCCGCCGCCGTAAAGGAATTGGTTGGCGTGATCGGGGTCTAGCGGAGACGAAGCAAAACAGCGAAGGGCACGACTTCCAGTCGTGCCGCATCTGGCCGCCCACACACGCGGCTTTGCAGCCGCTGAGGTTTGCTAACTCCGCCTTCAAGTGTCATCGCCTACACCGTCTCGATCACTACCTTCTTCACCACCACATCCTTATTGGGCTTGTCCTGGCGGCTGCGCGGCACTTCCGAAATTTTCTTAACCACGTCCTGCCCCTCGACCACCTCGCCAAAAATCGTATGCTTGCCGGTCAGCCAGGTCGTCGGTGCAACGGTAATGAAAAACTGCGAGCCGTTGGTATTCGGCCCGGCATTCGCCATCGCCAGCTTCCCGGCCTTATCCAGCTTGTGCGGTGATCCCTTCGTCTCATCCTCAAACTGATAACCCGGGCCGCCCATGCCCGTGCCTTGCGGATCTCCGCCCTGAATCATGAAATCCGGAATCACCCGATGAAAAATCGTCCCGTCATACAAACGATCTGTCGATTTCGTCCGCGTCGATGGATGCGTCCACTCCCGCTTGCCCTCCGCCAGCTCCACAAAATTAGCCACGGTTTTGGGCGCGTCCTTATCAAACAGACGGCACACGATATTCCCCTCACTGGTTTCAAACGTCGCATAAAGTCCGGGTTGCCGAGTCATAGGATCCTTTCAGAATCGTTGGGTAGTTGCCAAGAAGCTATCTCGCAAGGAAATTGTTTTGGGAAGGGCACGGCTTCAGCCGTGCCACCCAGAGCCATGTAAACACGCGGGCTTCAGCCCCTGAGCGCCGTGAAAGTTTGCTCTTCATTCTTCTCACTCGCGCCCCATCAGTTAGGACTGGCCGGAGCCTTCGGCGCTGCAGCCGCAGGTTTCTTGGCTGTAGTTGCAGCCGGCTTGGCCGCCGCAGCCGCTCCCCGCACAATCGAAAGATGAATGATTTTTACCGGACGAAAGGGCTTGTCATTGCTCGGGTCCGTAGCCATGTGCGCGATCTGTTTCACCAGAGCCACGCTGGCCTCGTCGCATTGCCCGAAGATCGTGTGCCGCCCATTCAAGTGCGGCGTCGGAACCTCGGTGATGAAAAACTGCGAGCCGTTCGTGCCCGGCCCGGAGTTCGCCATGGCAAGCCGTCCCGGACGATCAAACGTCAGAGTCGATACGATCTCATCCTTGAACGTATAACCCGGATCGCCCGTGCCATCGCCTCTGGGGTCGCCGCCTTGAATCATGAAGCCCGGAATCACGCGATGAAAAATCGTCCCATCGTAGAGCGGCGTGTTGTGCTTCTTGGCATGGCTCACAGGATTGGTCCAATCCTTCGCTCCGGTAGCCAGGTCAATGAAATTCTTGACCGTGATTGGTGTCTCCTTCTCAAACAAAGTGCAGCGAAGCTTGCCCACGGTGGTGTCGAACACAGCGGTAGGCTCGACCGATGCTGCCGCAGATCCCGCAGGGTGGGCGGCGACATGGGTAGCCGGTTTGGCCGCCGGCTTCGCCGGAGCAGCCTGCGAACTGGACGCGTCCTGCGCCCACGCCGCAGTCCCGGCGAACAAAAGCAGAACCACCATCGTGAATGCTCGACGCACAAACGTCCGACCCATAAACGTCTGACGCTCAAATCTTCGGCGCATAAGTGCTCCTCAGTTCTAACCAAGAGTAGTTTGAAAGTGGACTCGACATTGTACGACACGCAAAGACCGCTGTGGCGTCGATTCCCGCCTGCAGTCTAAATCTTGTCAATACCCCAAAGATGAACTTTTTGGACTAACTCACTGATTCGCCGCCAGATATAATTCCTCAACCTATGTCACTTTTACCCCCTGCAAAGTGATATAATGAATGTATAGCTCGAAAACAACGGCGCAGCCCAGCTGCGCCGTTCGTGTTTCCACCACGTTCTTATCTGTATATCCCTTTAAATCCCTTTCTTAATTTTGTCATCCCGAGCGAAGCGGGGGTCTTGGTCCCCTCGCTGCTCGGCAAGGCGCAGCCCACCGGCTGCGCCTTTTTGCGGAGCGGAGTAAATTATGCGCAACGACCCCAACAATTCGCAGCAGCAGCCCCATCCCACACCCGAACCAAAAACCCATCACTCTCTACGCCGTAGCCGCCCCCACCAGCAAGCGTCGCGGAGAAGCCGCCGAGGCCGCCTTCCTCGCCCGCGCCACCCATCTCGGCTTCAGCGTCTGCATCCCCTGGGGAGACAGTGAGCGCTACGACTCGGTCGTCAACCTCGGCCGCGGCTTTCTCCGCGTCCAGGTCAAATCCGCCGCCCGCTACGCCGAGACCCGCTACCGCGTCAAAACCTGCGGAGCCAACGGCCTTGTCTATACCACCGCCGAAATCGATTTCTTCGTCGCCTACATCGTCCCCAAAAACATCTGGTACATCATCCCCATCGAAGCCGTAGGCCAGCGCAAAGGCATCCGCTTCTACCCCCACACCCGCCGCCCGCTCAAAGTCATGTACGAAAAATACCGCGAAGCCTGGTGCCTCCTCGACTGCCCCAAAAAAGCCCGAGGCCGCAACGACATCCCACCCGTCTGCCGCAGCAGGGAAGTAGGCACACAATGCGCCGTCTGCCCGCTGCGTAAATGACACCAAAGCATCTTGTCATAAAGCATCTTGTCATCCCGAACGAAGCGAGGGATCTTGGTTTCGCTGACACCGAAATCACTGGCGGGTAGTGTCCTAGTCACGACGGTACCGAGCTCGGGGCGTTCAAGATCGATTTTGATGTCGACGCAAACCGCACCACCATTCTAAAACTTTCAACCGACGGTGAGATTCTCGAAGAGCTTCAACTCAATAATTTCTCCGATACTTTGAGGTTTTCCATCGATTCATTTTCGGACCTCCGCGCGAAGTGGCCAATAAAACTGCTCCCCGCAACAACCGGCACCGACCCGATCCGAAACAGTTGAAGTCTCGCCGCGTTATACTGACTTCATCTATGTCTGGGGATTCCCACAAGACCTTCTACCTCGAAACCTTCGGCTGTCAGATGAATGTGCATGACTCCGAAAAAGTCATTGGCACGCTGCTACACGAGGGCTACGAGCAGGTGCAAACGGTCGAGCAGGCCCACCTCATTCTCTACAACACCTGCTCCATCCGTGACAAGGCGGAGCAGAAGGTTTTCCATCGCTTGGCGGACTACAAGAAGTTGCTAAAACAGGGCAAGAAGTTTGGCGTGCTCGGTTGCGTAGCTCAGCAGGAAGGCGAAAAGATTTTCGAGCGCGCGCCGCATGTGTCGTTGGTCTGCGGATCGGCGTCGTATCGGAACCTGCCGCAGATGCTGGCGCGGTTGGAAGCCGCCCCTGACACGGAATTCCAAATCTTAGATGATGCGTCATTCCGAAGCCCGGCGTTCTCACCAGCGGGGCGAGGAATCTCCCGCGGCACAGCCGTCTCCCCGCTCGTTCGAATCACCGGACTCGACGACCGCGAAACCGACGCCTGCTTCGAGACCGAATTCACTGCCCGCTCGAATCCGCATCGCGGATACATCACCATCATCGAAGGCTGCGACAAGTTCTGCTCCTACTGCGTAGTGCCGTTCACCCGCGGCAAAGAACGCAGCCGCACTTCGGACTCAGTCCTCGCAGAAGCCCGCCAGATGGCCGATCTCGGCTATACGGAGATCCAGTTGCTGGGTCAGAACGTGAATTCGTATAAGGATCCGGCAGGCAGCTCTTACACAGCCAAGGCGGGTGGCGGATTTTCTGGAAAAAAGAAAACGTTCGCCGAGTTGCTGGCAGCGGTAGGTGAAGTCCCCGGCATCCGCCGCGTGCGCTTCACCACGTCACATCCCCGCGACTTCGGACGCGACATCATCGATGCCATCGACGCCGTCCCCACGCTCTGCGACCACGTTCATCTACCGGTTCAGAGCGGGTCGGACCGCGTCCTGAACGCCATGCAGCGCCTTTACACCCGCGAACAATATCTCGAACGCATCGCCTGGATGAAGTCCGCAAAGCGCGACATCAGCATTACCAGCGACATCATCGTCGGTTTCCCGGGAGAGACGGAAGAAGACTTCGCCGAAACCATCAGCTTGCTCGACGAAGTAGGCTACGACGCCGTCTTCACCTTCAAATATTCGCCACGACCAAACACACCATCGCTGGCCCTCGAAGACGCCGTCTCCGATCAGGAAAAAGCTCGCCGCCTTGAGGTCGTGATGGCGAAACAGAGGGAGATCCAGATAGCCCGCTACAATAAATACATAGGGACGATCTCAGAAGTGATGGTTGAGGGTAAGAACGAAGCCCGCAAGCAGTGGATCGGCCGCACCAGTCAAAACAAAACCCTCAACTTCACCGCGCCAGAAGCAGCCGCTCCCGCTCCGGGAACCTACGTCCAGGTGCGCGCCACAGCCAGCTTCCCCAACAGTCTTTTGGGCGAATTAGTGATATAAAAAGCGGAGAAGCTCGGCACAGTCCGGTCGTTCGTTGCCCATTCGTTGATGGAGTTGCAGGATTGAAGGAGTTGCAGGTTGAAGGAGTTCCAATGGAAGTAGAAATGACAATCCGCGGACTTTTAATGGATCCAGTTAGTAATATGCCGATTGTTATTCTTAAGGATGTGGCTGGCGAAAGCGTGCTGCCGATCTGGGTGGGGGTTTACGAGGCGAACGCGATTGCGCTGGAGATGGAGAAGGTGTCGACGCCGCGGCCGATGACGCATGATTTGATCAAGAATGTGCTGACCGGGCTGGAGGCGCAGGTGCATAAGGTTGTGGTGACGGAGCTGCGCGAAGATACGTTTTATGCGGTGATCTGGCTGGAGCGCAGCGGAGAAGTGATCAGCGTGGATTCGCGCCCCTCAGATGCGCTGGCGCTGGCGCTACGGGTGGATTGTCCAATATTCGTGGATGAAGCGGTGCTGAAAAACTCCAAGCAGGCGGCAAATATGTCAGATCGCGTCACGGCCGAAGAGCTGCGCAAGTGGCTGGAAGGGCTGAACGACGAGGATCTGGGCAGATATAAGATGTAGCTTGCCGCAGTCCCTTAGCTGAAGCCCCGACCCTTGGCAACGCCCGGTCGCGGCGCTGGTTTACATAATACCTGTTATCGGACATTGCGGCAGCTAAATCTTCCTGATCCGCATAAACATAAAAAAAGTGCGTAGCCCGATGGAGATTGGGAACGGTCAATGAGCGTGATCGCCATTTTTCCAACTATCCACCACAGAACCACTCTCTCGCTGGTAATGCAAATTGCTTCAGATTGACACGAACCGGGGATAGCGGGGACAATGGCAGCCGTTCTGGGGGCAACGGCTTAGAGGAATTTACTTCTATTGAGATTTGCCTGCCGGTGAAAAGTCAGGTAAGCATACCCACGTGCCGCGCATTCCGGTCGAGTTTAGGACGAATCCGGCCCAATACTCCCCAAAATAACTTCGGTCAGCGGATGTACAGGAGACGAAAATGAAAACCCCTATTCTTAGAACGTCGCGTGGCACCCTGGTCGCCGCGACCTTACTTGACGGGCTGTTCAGCCTCTCAAGAACGGCCTGCATTGTCTTTGCGCTCTGTGCCGCCACGGCGATTATCGCGCCGGCGCAGAGCGAGTTCCACACCTTGTTCAGTTTCCAGGGTTCAAACGGCGCGAATCCTGGCTTCGGCAATCTTGTTCAGGGCCCGGATGGAAAGCTCTACGGAACAACCCAAGTGAGCACTGGCACCCAGGGCACGGTTTTCAAACTTGCTTACACTGCGAAAAAGCCGACCACGCTCCACGTCTTTTGCACTCAAGGTTCGCCGTGCTCGGACGGCGCCAAGCCTCTTGGCGGACTGACGCTCGCCAGCAATGGAATGTTTTACGGTACGACCGAATATGGCGGGGGAGCCAGCAACGATGGCTCGGTTTTTCAAATCACTTCGACGGGCAAACTGACCCCGGTGTTCGACTTCGACGGCTCCGAGACCGGCTCCGAGCCACAGGCTGCCCCGTTTCAGGCAAAAGACGGCAACTTGTATGGAACCACCTCCATTGGCGGGTCCAGCAACCTGGGCACGCTCTATGAAATGACTACCAGCGCGGGCGGAGACGAAGTGTCGATCAGCTTCACTGGCGGGAACGGTGAACTTCCTTACGCCAGACTGATGCAGGGCACAAACCAAAACATCTATGGGACCACTGCCGAGGTAACGTCGGGCAACGGCACGATCTTTGCAATTTTGCCAAAAACGGGCTTCGCCCGGCTGCACACTTTCCAGGGCGTTACGAACGGCGGTCACCCGATCGGCGGGCTGGTTCAGGCCTCCAACTTGTATTACGGGACCACGAGCACTGGCGGAGGCCACAGCCAGGGTGGCACGGTTTTTTCCATGACGCCGGCGGGCAAGGTCAAAACCATCTACAGCTTCTGCGCAAAACCGAATTGCACCGATGGCCGCAGCCCCTTGGCCACACTGGTCCTAGGCACGGACGGCAACCTATACGGGACAACTTATAACGGTGGCGCGAACGAAACCAGCTGCAACAGTGGTTGCGGGACGATCTTCCAAATCACCCCCGCGGGCACGCTCATGACCCTCTACAACTTCTGCGGGCTGGCGAATTGCGCTGACGGATATGAGCCTCAAGGTGGACTGGTGCAAGCCACCAACGGGACCTTCTACGGTACGACCGAATATGGCGGGCCTTCGGACGCCGGCACCGTCTTCAGCCTGTCCCTGGAAGGACTGAAGCCGTTCGTGAAGATAATACCGGCTTGGGGCACAGCGGGAGCGACGGCAATGATCTTGGGAGACAAGCTGACGGACGCAACGAAAGTCACCGTTGGCGGTGTATCCGCAGCCTTCAGGGTGGTCTCCAGCACCGAGATTGAGGTCACCGTGCCCACCGGCGCGTCCCCCGGAACTGTAACCGTCGATACCCCCGGCGGCACGCTGAAAAGCAACGTGATCTTCCAGGTGGATTGATGAGAATCCGCGCTACCCCCAGACAGTTTTGCCGATAGTTTTCGGGACCTCGCGAGGCTCTATTTTTTCAGTGCGCCGTTTCGCGGAATCATGTTGGCGGCGGTTCTCTACCTTCTTGGAATCGTCCTCAACCGGGCATAGTCGGAATCGCGATGCGGGCTTGGCCCGAGAAGGTTCGTGTTTAAACTAGAACCAAGAACCGGGAAACGCTCTTCCACCTTTGTCCATGTTCCCCCCTGCTAGCCTATACTTGCCGTGGCTCGGTAGAGTTGCTGACGGTCCGATCCGTTCGAACGGGCAACTGCCCGACTGGCGACTGATTCATGGACTTCGACCAACTGCAATCATTTATCGAAGTGGCGCGCCATGCTTCGTTCTCGCGGGCGGCGGAGAAGCGCTTCCGGACCCAACCAGCCATCTCGTCGCAGATCCGGGCATTGGAAGACGAGGTGGGGGCGAAGCTGTTTGACCGCTCGGGCGGACGGGTCTGCCTGACCGCGGCGGGAAAGGTTTTTGAGAAGTATGTGCAGGAGGCGCTGGATGCGCGCAAGGCCATGCTCAGCTCCCTGGCTGAGATGGAACACGTCCCGCGAGGCGCAATCACGGTGGGGGCGAACGAAGGCACGTGTTTGCACATTCTTCCGGAGGTGTTCGCCGAATTCAAGAAGCGCTATCCCGACGTGTCGGTGAACATCAAACGCGCCGACTACGCCAACGTTCTGGAGTCGGTGACCGACAACTCGGTGGACTTCGGTGTGGTTTCCATGCCGGTGAAAGACAACCGGCTGACGGTGGTGCTCATCCATCAGGATGAACTGGTCGTGATTGCGCCGCCGAACCATCCTCTGGGAAAGATGAAGTCGGTGACGGTGGGAGATCTGGCGAAGTATCCGCTGGTAGTTCCCAAGGCCGGGCATACGCGGGATGCGCTCGATGACCTCTTCCGCGAGCGTCGGCTCAAACCGAACTATAGTATGGAACTAGATTCCAGTGAACTGTTGAAACGCTTCGTGGCGGCTGGAGTGGGCGTGGGATTCATCTCCCGCTCGAATGTGCTGGAGGATGTTCGCGCCGGTGTGCTGAGGGCGCTGCCGATGGCCGACGCGCAGTTGCCGCGGGACCTGGCGCTGGTCTTCCGCAAGGACAAAGCTTTGAGCCGCGCCGCACTCGCGTTCATCGACATTGCGGTTAAGAACAAATCCAGCGCCACGACGATCTCCCGCGCGAAGTAGATAGTGGATGAAGAGACGATTGCTAAATTTCTGGGTGCGCTTCCTGATCACTTCCTTGCTTTTTTTCTTTGGGAGTCTTGCCGTGTCGTCTGGCGCAGGGCAAAGCCAAACGGCAAATGACCCAGGAACCCGCCCGACGCCGGCCTCCGGCCGCCAGCTACTCGAGATCAAGGTCACGGGCAGCAAGCGCTTTAGGCAGGAGGAAGTGGCAGCGGCTTGCGGGCTGCCGCTGGGGGCGATGGTGGGTGAGGAAGATTTCAAGAAGGCTGCCCGGCAGCTGGGCGAAAGCGGGGCTTTCCGCGAGATCGCTTTTACCTACTCATACTCGGCAGCGGGCATCAAGCTGGCGTTTCAGGTCAGCGATGCCGACAAGTTTATCCCGGCGCACTTTGCCGACTTTGTCTGGTTCGGCGACGAGGAATTGCTGCAGAAGGTACACGAACGGGTACCGCTGTTCAAGGGAGAGTTGCCGATTACGGGACGCCTGCCGGACCAGGTGTCGGATGTGTTGCAGGCGCTGCTGGTGGAAAACCGCATTCCTGGGCACATCGATTATCTGCGGAGCAGGAAGAGCGAGCACATCGAGTCGATTGACTACAGCGTCTCCGGTGTGACGATCCGGGTGCGCAACGTCGCGTTCACGGGAGCGGACGCGGAGGAGTTGCCCATCCTGCAATCCGCAGCGGAAAAGTTTTCTGGGCGCGAATACTCTCGCGCCGCGCTGACTCCTTTCATCGAGCACGCGGTGCTGCCGGTCTACCGGGAGCGGGGATATCTGAAGGCTGCATGTGCTGCGCCGCAGCCGAAGGTGGTGACGCCGGCGGCCTCGGAATCAGGGGAGGCAGGTGACGACAGACGCGCGGTAACCCTGGTGGATATCACGCTGGCGGTTACTCAGGGCAGCCAGTACCGGCTAAGTGAGATGAGTTGGTCGGGCAACAAAGAGATTCCGAGCGAGACGCTGCAGGGGCTGCTCCATGCCAAGGCCGGGCAGCCGGCGAACACTTTGCAACTGGATCATGACCTGCGGTCGGTGCAAGAACTTTACGGCTCGCGTGGTTACGTCACGGCGACGATCAAGGCGAATGCGGAATTTGATGAAGCCGCCGGGACAGTAGCTTTCAAGTTGGAGGTCAACGAAGGTCCGGTCTACCGCATGGGCGAGCTGGCGTTTCGTGGCATTGATAATAATCTGGAAGCCAAACTGCGGGCGGCGTGGAAGATCCGCGCTGGCGATGTTTATGACGCCGACTACTTGAAGCAATATTTGCCCCAGGCCAGAAAGCTGCTGCCTGCCAGCGTCGATTGGGAAGTTTCGACCCACGTGACCGCGCTGGTACGCGACCGAACCATTGATGTCGATTTGCAATATACGGCCAAGGCGCCGCAGTGAACGTGTGGACTTTGGTTCAGAATCGCCGAACGGAGAATAAAGTAAGATCTACTGATGGCGGCTCTGGTTTGAAGAGCTGATCGGGAATCGGTTTCACGACAAGGAGAAATTTGCATGACCGGTGGTTCGCGATGGCGGGCGGTGATGGTGACGGCGCTATTCTCGGCGACGGCGTTTCTTGAGCTTCATGCGGCGGCCGGACGAAAGCAGACCTTCACGGGTGAGGTGGGGGACTCCATGTGTGGCAAGAAGCATATGGAGGGCGAGACGGCGGCAGAGTGCACCCGTGCCTGCGTGGCACACGGCTCGAATTATGCGCTGATCGTGGGCGAAAAAGTCTACACGTTGCAAACCAGCGACAAAGCTGTGCAAGCTGCGCTGGAGAAGCAGGCCGGGAAAAACGAGTCCGTGACCGGAGTTCTGAATGGCGACAGCATCGAGGTGAGTTCGGTCGCAGCCAAGTGACCGCTTGCGGTAAGGGGATCTGCGGTTGTTTTTGAGAGCATTGCTGGACCTTGTTCGGAAAACGGAAAAACCT
>Ga0209040_10002334_pt1 | contig 14965 bp, 10 predicted proteins | sample BogFormECP12_OM3_FD_188240 | JGI IMG/M metagenome (GOLD analysis project Ga0209040, IMG submission 188240) | Bog forest soil microbial communities from Calvert Island, British Columbia, Canada - ECP12_OM3 (SPAdes) (version 2) | ecosystem: Environmental > Aquatic > Freshwater > Wetlands > Bog ...
GATCCATTTCACCAGCGGATTCAGATACGCGTGAATCACCGGCAGCTGTGTCTCCGGACTCTCCCCCGCGTAAACCACGTACAAATCTTCCTTCAGCGTCGAATAGATAGCCACCATGGTGCCGGAGGGTTGATCGATGTTAAAGCGCCGGCGCTCCGGATACAGCATCATCAATTCTTTGTTGTCGCGCAGCACTTCAATATTCATGCGCTCGGAGGTGTAATTCTTCTGCGGCTTAGTGTCCGTGCCCTGCAGCAGCAGCGTGTAGCGCCCGATCTGCATGGTCTGTCCTGGCTGCATGTCTTTCTGCACGTCTTTATTAAACGCCACGCCCGCGAATCCGACGAAGATCAGCACCATGCCCATGTGCACGATGTAGCCGCCATAGCGTCGCGTATTGCGCATGGTCAGGTCCACCGCGGAAGCCACAAACGAAGCCCCGGACCGCGCGCGAATCACCTTGGCGCCGCGGTAAAACTCCATGCTGATGGTGGCGGTCACGAACACGCACAGCGCCAGGCAAACCAGCGAGTAAAATTGCCGGTAGCCCAGCGCGAAGGCCACCACGCCGCCCACCACGCCAATCGCCAGCGGCCAGGCAAAGTTGCGCTGCAAACTCTCCGCGGAAGTTTTTCTCCACGCCAGCAGCGGTCCTACGCCGGTCAAGAACAGCAACAGCAGCCCGATGGGAATATTCACCTTATTGAAGAAAGGCGCGCCCACGCTGATGCGTGATCCCGACAGCCACTCGGAAAAGACCGGGAACAGCGTGCCGGAAAGCACCGCGATGCAGGACACCAGCAGAATTAAGTTGTTAAACAGGAAGCTGGACTCGCGCGACACCATGGCGTCCAGTTGATTCTCGCTCTTCAGGTAATCGCGGTTCTTGAAGTACGCCGCCAGGCACACCAGCAAAATCACCACGATGAAGCCCATGAACCAGTTGCCGATGCTGGACTGCGCAAACGCGTGCACGGAGGCCACGATGCCGCTGCGCGTTAGGAAAGTCCCGGTGATGCACAACAAAAAGGTGATGAACACCAGCCACACGTTCCACACCTTCATCATCCCGCGCTTTTCCTGCATCATCACCGAGTGCAGAAACGCCGTGCCCGTCAGCCACGGCAGCAGCGACGCATTCTCCACCGGGTCCCAGGCCCAATAGCCGCCCCAGCCCAGCACCGCGTAGGCCCAATGCGCGCCCAGCAAGATTCCGCAAGACTGAAAGCCCCAGGCGATCATGGTCCATTTGCGCGTCAGGTGAATCCACTTCTCGCCGGGGTAACGCGCCAGCAAGGCCCCCAGTGCAAACGCGAACGGAATCGTGAACCCGGTATAGCCCGCATAAAGATTCGGCGGATGAATCACCATCTCGGGATACTGCAGCAGTCCGTTCAGCCCGTTACCATCCGCGCGGGTTACCAGATTCATGGCGCCGCCCACGCCCGGCGCGGCCAGCGCCTTAAACGGGCTGGCCACAAAGTTGTTCAGGGTCAGGAAGAAGAGCTGCACGCCCGCGAGCACCACGCCCACGTAGGGCATCAACTCGCCGTTCTTGTTGCGATACGCCATCAGAGCGGAGAAAACATAAATGGCCAGCAGAAAGCTCCAGAACAGCAAGGAACCCTCTTGCCCGGCCCATAGCGCGCCAATTTTATAGAAAGGAGCGAGATCGCGGTTGCTGTGCGCCACCACATACGCAACAGAAAAATCATCGCTGAAGAACAGATATTCCAGGCTAAGTGTTCCGAGGAAAATCAATACGCAGGTAGCGATGCCTGCTTGCCGCGTGCTCTTTACCAGCAGCGGATGGCGCGTAAGTACGGCAAAGATTCCGCCGATAAATGCATACACCGCGCAGATAAATGCCAGGATTAACGCGAATGACCCAAATAGATCCACTCAGCGACCAGCCTCTCCCCAGCCACAACCCTGCTTGCGAAATTACATGCCGCTGCGTTGCGTTGAATTCGTTGCCGCGCTCGACGGAGCCACGGTCCCACCCGGAGCGGCCTCATACTTAGAGGCACACTTGGCTTGCACACGCTCCGCGACAAAGCGGCCATCCGGCGCCAGCGAGCCTTCCACAAGCGCTTGTGACTTATCCACAAAGGTATCCGGCAACGGGTCGCTTCCGGTGTAGCTCACCGGCAAGGATTTCCCTTCGCCCTCCAGCACAAAATCCACGCGCCCGGAGAGCCGGCGAATGGTCCCCGTCTCCACGGTGCCGCCCACGCGCATGCGATGCGCCGCAGCGGCCCCATGCAAGGTCGGCAGCTCCGCGATCGTGTGGTAGTAGGTCTTGCTCTCGCCGTATCCCAGCCAAGCCAGGCAGCCCAATGACGCGACGATGACCCCGATGCCAATACCGAACTTTGCTCGCTTTTGCACGGCAGAACTCCTGCTGTATTTCTGAATCTCTACGCGCAGTCTACCACACCTAACTATCCTAAACTGTGCGCCAAATCACACATTCTATTGCCCGAAAGGCCCACTGTTCCTTGCCCGACTGGCCAGCAGGCGTTCATCGGTTTGCGACCGCTGCCAGGCCCAAAGCCGCGCGCATGCGTTCGACGCTTTCAACCGTTCCATCCAATTTGAACGCGGCACCACGGTCCAAATTGACCTCACAGCCGAGCGCCTCTGCGCGGAACGCCCCAAGCATGGAATCGAAACCGTCGCCGAACAGCGCAATGCGTTTGGGCTTAATCGAGCGCCGGATGCGCGTCAACGTAGTCGCCACGCGCTTTGCCACCAGTGTCGCCAACTCCGGTCGGTCGGCGTTGCCATCAAAGGGACAATCCAGAACATGGGCCACAAAGAAGCCCGCGCGCTGCAGTTCGTGGTGCACCGCGTCGGCTGGCTTCCCTACCCCGGAAACACCAGCCACACCCAACACCCAAGCCGCTTCCCCGCTAAACCCTCCAGCGTCCGAGTAAATAAACTCCGCGTCCTCCCCCGGCGCCACCGCTCCCAGCAGCAGGGTCTGGATATGCAACGGCCGCCAGCGCGTGGCCCACTCCAGCCTCCGAAGCCTGGCCGCCAAGTGCTCCGCCGAAGCGGCCTGTCCGCAACCGTCACAGATTAGCTTCTCGTCGATAGTCATCTCTTCTGAATGTAGTGGAGCCGGGGGCAGACTGCAAATCGCAGGCAGGGATCGCCGGGGAGCGCCCATGGACGGCGTACGAGCGCCCGTAAACCTGCGTCAGAGCAAAAGGGGGCCGAGGGGCTAAGACGATACCGGCAAATCCGAAGGCAACTTGGCGCGCAGACACCAGCGCAACTCCTGGCTCAACTCGGAAATTTCCATCCCCGGCATCACAATAAACTTGCAGCTGAGCATCTCGCGCGGCTCGTCGTCGTCCGGCAACTGGCAGGTCACGCGGCAGTATTGACACTCTTGATTCCAGCAAAATCGCCCGTACGGAATGGTTTCCGGACTGATGAATTGGAAGCAACGCAGCAGCGAATTGCGCTCCGGCACCTGGAACTTCTTCCCGTAGATGGTGATCTCCACGAGTTTTTCATAAGGACGAAATGGTTCCGACATGTTGAGCGCTTTCCTCCGCGCCTCGCCGGCGCGAAATGCTGCCGCAGATGCGCTGGTAGCTGTCTTGTGATTGCTCTTTCAGAATAGACGCCGAATTGCGCGGCAACAATGCCGCCTATGCAATCGCGTGGCGAATGTGCCACGGGGGTCGTTTTGGAGTGCGGCGGCTTGACGCCGCTTTTACGGGGAGGACGCGCGGCACCCGTGAACGGCCGCACGGCTTGCGCTCTCCGTGGGTGGGACTCTACCGAAAATTGCGCCGGTGTCGGGGCTGCAAAGCGGCGTCAAGCCGCCGCACTCCAAAAACGTCGCGCCCTACCTGCCTACGAAGTCGAAATACAGCCCCATCTTGCGAAACTTTTCATACCGCGCCTCCAGCAGGTCTTTGAGCGGTTGGTGCGAAAGCGCGATCAGTTGGCGGCTCAAAATTTCATCCAAATAACCCGCCGCGGCGTCATAATCGGTGTGCGCCCCGCCTTCCGGCTCGGGCACGATCTCATCTACAATGCCCATCTCCTTCAAATCCTTGGCGGTAATTTTCATGGCGATAGCCGCAGTCTCCGCCTTGGTGGAATCGCGCCAAATGATCGACGCGCAACCCTCCGGCGAAATCACCGAGTAAAAGCTGTTTTCCAGGATGTTCACACGGTCCCCGACAGCGATGGCCAGCGCCCCGCCCGAGCCGCCTTCGCCCGTCACGGTAACCAGGATCGGCACCGGCAAGCGCGCCATCTCCCGCAAATTGCGCGCGATGGCCTCGCCCTGCCCGCGCTCTTCCGCATCGATTCCGGGATACGCGCCCGGAGTATCGATAAACGTCATGATCGGCCGCCCAAACTTGGCCGCTAGCTGCATCACCCGCAAAGCTTTGCGATAGCCTTCAGGTTTGGGCTGACCAAAATTGCGTTGCAGCCGCTGCTTGGTGTCGCGCCCTTTTTGGTGCCCAATCACCGCAACGGGGCGGCCATGAAATTTCGCCAGCCCCGCGATCAGCGCGCGGTCGTCGCCAAATGCGCGGTCGCCATGCAGCTCCATAAAATCCGTAAACAGCAGACTGATGTAGTCCAGCATGTACGGCCGCTGCTGATGCCGCGCAATCTGCGCACGCTGCCAGGGGCCAAGGTGGGTGTAAAACTCGCGGCGCAGTTCCGCCACCTGCTGGCGGATTCTTTGCACTTCCGCGTCGGCCACGGAGTTCCCCGCCAGCCCACGCAGTTCCTCCACATCTTTTTCCAGGCGGTCGATCTCCTGCTGCCGTTCGCCGCCGGGTTGCCCCGATTTTCCTGTGTTTTTTGCAGTCATTGCATTCCGAAAGTGTATTTTGCAGGCCTAAGCCGCTGCTTGCTCGCCGCGCAGCCGCGCCACGCCGTTCACGAGCTCCGGAGTAACCCGCACCATCTGGCGCGAGGCCAACATTGCTACCGAACCATCGTCCGACACAAGCTCAAAAATCACCGGCAGGGCTCCCGGCGACTCTGCGAACAGTCGCTCCAGGTCTTCCAGCAACGCTTCGCTCAGGCTGGCGACATCCAGGCGCACGCGAAACTCTTGGGCGGCCGCCTTGTCGCTCATCTGGTCCAGCCGCCGCGCTTCCTGCAGCGATAGCCGCGTGCCAGCCTCTTCGACCTGAATTTTAACCTTAAGGAGCAAAGGGCTGCCCGGCTTCAGCACCGCCTCTAGGCGCGCAAAACTCTCGGGGAACGCCAGCAACTCCTGCACCCCGGTCATATCCTGAATGGTGTAGATAGCCCAGCGTGCGCCTTTTTTCGAGCGCATCGGCCGCGAACCGACAATGAGCGCCGCAACCGCGACCTCTCTGCCGTTGCGCTGTCCTTCAACTTCACTGAGCGGCACAACCTTCAGCTCTTGTAAGCGCGATGCGTATTTCTCCAGCGGATGCCCCGAAACGTAGAAACCCAGCATGGCGTACTCGCTGGTCAGGCGCTCTTCTTCGCTCCACTGCGGAGCATCGCGCAATTCAAAAATAGTCGGCTCCGGCGCCGAGCCGCCGCCAAACAATCCATGCTGGCCGGACTCCCTGCTCCGCGAGGCGCGCTGCAGCGCGTTCACCGCATCATCGACGCTGGCCATCATGCTCTCTCGCCCGCCCAGCGAATCCAGCGCGCCGGATTTGATCAAGCTCTCAAACACGCGTTTATTCAGGAAGCGTGACTCAATCCGTTCGCAGAAATCATACAGCGTGCGAAATTCGCCCGCCCCGAGCCGTGATTCGCGTATGGCCTTGGCGGTGTTCTCGCCAACATTCTTAATCGCCGCCATGCCGAAGCGAATCGCTTCGCCCACCGGCGTGAAGTACAGATCGCTCTCATTCACATCCGGCGGAAGAATGGGAATGCTCATGCCCCGCGCTTCGTTGATGTACTTCACCGTTTTGTCGGTATTGCCCGCTTCGGACGTCAGCAGCGCGGCCATAAACTCCACCGGGTAGTGGGTTTTCATGTACGCCGTCTGATACGCCAGCAGCGCATACGCGCAAGAGTGCGACTTGTTAAAGCCGTAGCCCGCAAACTCTTCCATCAAATTGAAAATGCGTTCGGCCTTCTTGTCGGAGATTTTGTTGGCCTGGCACCCGGTCATGAACTTCGCCCGCTGTGCCGCCATCTCCTCTTTCTTCTTTTTGCCCATGGCGCGGCGCAAAATATCCGCTTCCCCCAGCGAAAAACTCGCCAGGCGATTGGCGATCTGCATCACCTGCTCCTGATACAGAATCACGCCATAAGTTTCCTGCAGAATCTCTTCCATCTGCGCAAGCTCGTAGGTGACTTTGGTTTTGCCATGCTTGCGATTAATGAAATCGTCGATCATCCCGCCCTGGATGGGGCCGGGACGATACAGCGCGTTGAGCGCCGTGAGGTCTTCAATCTTGGTCGGCTGATAGCGCCGCAAAATATCGCGCATGCCATGCGATTCAAACTGGAAAATCGCAGTAGTATCGCCCTTGGAAAACAGCTTGTACGTATCCGCATCTTCCAGCGGCAGCTGGTCAATCTCAATCTTCACCCCACGGCTCTGTTCCACCATACGGACAGCGTCGTGCAGCACCGTCAGCGTGGTCAGCCCCAGAAAATCCATCTTCAGCAGGCCGATGCGCTCCAGGCCATTCATGTCGTACTGTGTGGTAATTTCATCTCGGCTGGTCTTGTAAATGGGTACCAGGTCGGTGAGCGGCTGCGGCGAAATCACCACCCCTGCCGCGTGCGTCGACGCGTGCCGCGAGAGCCCTTCCAGGCGCAGAGCAACAGCCATCAAATCCTTAAGTCGATCGTCGTTGTCGACCGCCGATTTCAGCTGCGGCGCATCCTTCAAGGCCTCGTCCAGCGTAATTCCCAAGGTCGTGGGAATGAGCTTGGCCAGTCGGTCCACTTCGTTGTACGGAATGTCCATGGCGCGGCCAACATCTTTGACCGCGGCCTTCGCCGCCATGGTCCCAAACGTAATAATCTGCGCCACGTTGTCACGCCCATACTTCTGCGTCACATACTCAATGAGCTCGCCGCGGCGCCGCATGCAGAAATCGATATCGATATCCGGCATGGAAACGCGCTCGGGATTCAAAAAGCGCTCAAACAGCAGGTTGTACTGCAGGGGATCCACATCGGTGATGCGCAGCGCGTAGCTCACCAAGCTGCCCGCCGCCGAACCGCGCCCCGGTCCTACCGGCACGCCCTGCGCCTTGGCATAATGAATAAAATCCCACACGATCAGGAAGTAGCCCTCATAGCGCATCTTCTTGATCATCTGAATTTCAGAAGTCAGCCGTTGCTCGTATACAGCAAGCGGATTGGCCAACGCACCTTGTTTCGCCAGCGCCTCCAAAAACGGCACGCGGCTCGCAAAGCCTTCGCGCGTGACTTTTTCAAAATAACTGCCGGGCGTATGTCCCTCGGGCACCGCAAACGTCGGGAAGGGATTCGGAATCGGCGCTATTTTCACGTTGCAGCGGCTGGCGATATCCACGGTGCGGCTCAGCGCGTCCGGGATTTCCCCAAACACTTTGGCCATTTCCTGCGCGGTCTTGAAATAAAACTGGTCGGTCTGAAACTTCATGCGCCGTTCATCGCTCATGGTCTTGCCGGTCTGAATGCATAGCAAGACTTCCTGCGCGTGGGCGTCTTCGTGATGCAAATAATGGCAATCGTTGGTGGCCACCAGCGGAATCCCGGATTCTTTCGACAGCCGCACCAACTCGGGGTTCACGCCCTTCTCTATTTCCAGACCCTGGTCCTGAATCTCCAGAAAGAAATTGTTCTTGCCAAAAATATCGCGCAGCCGGTAGGCATTCTCGCGCGCCAAATCGTATTTCTGTTCGGCCACCGCTTCCGTAACCGGCCCTTTTAGACACGCGGAAAGCGCAATCAATCCCTTGCTGTGTTTGGCCAGCAGGTCGTAATCGATGCGCGGCTTGTAATAAAAGCCTTCGAGAAACCCCGCGGATACCAGCTTGATAAGGTTGTGATAGCCCTCAAGGTTTTCGCTCAGCAGCACCAAATGATTGTTGCCGCGCCCGCCGGTCTCCATCTCGTCGCCGTTTTGCTTGCCGTTCGGCGGCGCGTTCTTCTCGCCGCGATCGTGGCGGCTGCCTTTGGCCACATACACTTCGCAGCCGATGATGGCCTTCACGTCGCGCTTGCTGGCTTCATTGAAAAAATTCGCCGCGGCAAAGAGGTTGCCATGATCGGTGATGGCCACCGCCGGCATCTTCTGGCGCGAAGCCTCGTCCAGCAGCTCGCTGGTCTCGCAAGCCCCGTCCAGCAAACTGAAATCAGTGTGAACGTGCAGGTGAACGAACTGCGGTGGCCCCATGGACTTCAATTCTAAAACTCTTGCGCGAGAATTGCGACTCGCATTCTCACGTTTTCCTCAGGAATGTTTTTGCCGAAGATATCTATTTTTTCCCGGCTGCTTTTTTGGCCGGCGCCGTCTTCTTCCCCGCCTTGGCAGCAGGCTTTGCTGCCGCACCCTTGCCCGCATTCTGCGAACGCCGCGCCGCCATCCCGGCCGAATGCTTTTGTTTGGCCTCCGCGCTGGCCGCGGCCACAGTTTTTTCCTCGGCTTTCGACGGCTTCTTCTCTTTCTCTTTCTTCTTGGGAACTTCACGAATCCCCGACAGCTTGCGCAAAATCTTCTCGCGTTCCTCCGGAGTCTTGGCCCGGCCGGTCAGTTGTATCGCAAACACCTGCTCCACGATCTCATCAAACTTCGCCCCGCGTTCCATTCCCAATGCCTGCAGCTCCGCCCCCACCACGGGCAGCGCCGCGCGCATGGGCCGCCACTTATTCAAGTACGCTTTAATCTTCGATACCGCGCCGGAATGATTCGATTCCGCCAGCAGATACGCGGTCTGCTCCGTGGGCATCTTTTCAATGAACCTGTATGCGTCGATGGGCGCTTCCAGCTTGCGCCCCAGCAACTCCTTTTGCACCGCCAGCGTTTTCTCCTCAAAGTTCAATACCGTCGCGGCCTCCGCACTCTTGAACCCTGCCTTGGACAGTACTCCCGCCAACTCGCGATCCTTCATTTTGCCCAGGATCGCCAGCAGCATCGGCGACGCCAGGCGCGGCCGCAATCCCGCCATCATCAAGTCTTCGCGCACTTTCACCAGCCTGCCGATCGCCTCATAATCCGGACGCTTTTTGGCCAGCGCCGGGCTGACCGCTTCCATCAAGTCATGTTCTTCCCAGGCTTTCAGCACCACCGTGGGCCGCTCTTCACGCGCCGCCTCGCGCAACTCCGCCCCGGCGTCCTCCGGCTCGATGGTCTTGTGCAGTTCGCGCTCGATAGCCAGGTCAAACCACTCCTGCGTGCGCGTCTCCACCTTAAAACCCATGCGTGCCGCAAAGCGCAACACCCGCAGCAGTCGCACCGGCTGATTCGTAAAACTGTGAATGGTCAGCGCCCGCACTTCCCCGCGCTCAATATCGGAGAGTCCATTGGTGGGATCTAGCAGCAACCCGCGCGAAGCCGGATTCAAAGAAATGGCAATGCCATTGAGAGAAAAATCCCGCCGCCGCAGGTCTTCCATGATCGTCGACCAGCGCAGCTCCGGCCGCGTCCCCGGCCGCACGTAGTGATCGTCGCGCGCCGCAGCAATGCTGCCTTCCACCTCGCCCGCGAACAGCACCTCCACGTGCCGCAGCTTTTCATCCTCCAGCAAGATCTCCGCGCCGCCCTTTTCCAGTTCGCGCGCCAGCTTGCTGGGGTTGCCTTCGATAGTGAAATCCAGGTCCCGCAGCGTCGCGCCGGTAACCAGATCGCGTACCGTGCCGCCCGTCAGGTACAGATTGAATCCCAGCGCCGCTGACAACTCCTGCACGCGCATCATGGCCGCCCGTTGCTCCGGCGACATGCGGCTTTCCAACAAAAACATATAGTCTGGCATTACGTTTCCTCGACTTTAATTTATTCACCCCGCACACCGCGGCGGGCTCAGCCTTTGTTTCACGCCCCAAGGCGCTTGGCACGCGCCCTCACGCCCGCGCCCTCATGCTCGCGGATGATGCGCCTTGTAAATCTGCTTCAACCGCTCCTCCACCACATGGGTATAAATCTGCGTGGTGGAAATATCCGAATGGCCCAGCATCAACTGCACCGACCGCAAGTCCGCCCCGCGTTCCAGCAGATGCGTCGCGAAGCTGTGCCGCAACATGTGCGGCGTCAGCGCCACGCGCAACCCGGCCTTGCGCCCGTACTGCGACAGGATCTTCCAAACTCCCACTCGGCTCAGTCCCCGCCCGCGGCGATTCAAGAACAGCGTCGCCAGCGGCGGCGCCTTTCCCAAAAGCTGCGGCCGCGCCTCGTTGAGGAACTTTTCCACCATGGCCAGCGCTTTCTTGCCCACCGGCACCAGCCGCTCCTTGTCACCCTTGCCGATGCACCGCACGCAGCCCACCTTGGTGTCCAAGTCGCCCACGCGCAGGTTCACCAACTCCGAAACGCGCAGCCCCGTGGAGTACAACACCTCCAACATGGCGCGATCCCGCAGTCCCAGCGCCGTCTTCTGGTCCGGCTGCTGTAACAAACGTTCCACGTCTTCCAGCCGCAAATATCCCGGCAGCGAGCGGCGAATCTTCGGCGATTCCAAGTTGATCGACGGGTCTTCGCTGACCAGTTCATTGATCTGCGAGAAGCGGAAGAAATTGCGCAGCGTCACCAGAATGCGCGCCACACTCTTGCTCTCCAGATTTTGCCGATACAATCCGGCCAGAAAATCCACCAGATCGTCGCGGCTGACGCTCGCCAATGCCAGTTTCCGCTTCTGCGCGAAAACATTGAACTTCGCCAAATCCTGACGATAGGCGCTAACGGTGTTGGGCGAAAGCCCCTTTTCCACCCTCACGTGGGTCAAAAACGACGATATCGCTGCGGATATTTCCATTTACGAGCCCGAAAATCCTTCCCCGGCCGCCGGCCGCTGCCTTAGCGCAATGCCGTAGACTTCCTCAAGTTCGTGGCAACGGAACATCCACGCCACCGCCAAATACAAAATCGTGGCGCCGGAAATCATCGCTCCGAATACCAGCAGTTGCACGCTAAAGTGCGAATGAATGGTGAATTCCGTATATTTCGCCCCGAACCAGCAGGCCACGCCCATAATTCCCGAGCACAAGGCAATCTTCCCGAACGACCGGAAAATCTGGATGGTGCCCAGCGCGCCGTAGCGCAGCCGAAACACCAGAAATAACGCAAAGAAATCGAAGTAGCAGGAAAGCGCGGTGGCCAATGCGGGGCCGCCGTTTTGCACCCGCTTGAAGAAAAACTCCAGGAACACGATGTTCAGGATAATGTTCATCACCAGCGATATCGACGCCACGATCACCGGCGTCTTGGTGTCGTTGGCGGAATAAAACGCCGGAACAATCAGCTTTACCGACGCCAGCGCCGGCAGTCCCAGTGCGTAATACAGCAGCGCTCGCGCCGTCAGCCGCGTCGATTCCGCCACGAACTGCCCGTGTTGAAACAGCACGCGAATAATCGGCTCGCGCAAAATCACCAGTCCGACCGCCGCGGGCACGGTGATGAACGCCACGATGCGCACGGCAAACGTCAGCGTTTTTTTCAACGATTCAAAATCCTTGGCCGCCGCCTGATGCGACATCATGGGGAGAATCGCAGTCGCCACCGCTATGGCATAGCCCCCGAGCAGCAACTCCATAACCCGGTCTGCCACGTACAGCGCCGCCAGGCTGCCCTGCGGCATGCGCGCCGCCGTCGCGAAATACGTGTCCACAAAAAAATTAATCTGCCCGATGCCAATGCCGAAAAATCGCGGCAGCATCAGCCGCGCCACGTCGCGAATTCCCGGATGACCGAAGGACAGCCCAAACTTGAAATTCATCCCCTTGCGCACCAGCGTGGGTACCTGAATCAGAAACTGCAGCGCTCCGCCCACCAATACCCCGACCGCCAGCGACACCGCGGGATCGTCGAAGTATTTCCAAACCGCGCCGATCGAAAACAGAATGATGGAAATATTCAAAAAGACCGACGTCGACGCCGGCAGCGCGAAAATGCTGAAACAGTTCAAAATCCCCATGGCCAGCGCCGCCAGCGACACAAAAAACAGGTAGGGAAAGATAATGCGGTTCAGGGTGATGGCCTGCTGATACGAAACGCTGTTCCCCGCCGACGCAGTAAAGGTATGAATCACCGCCGGCGAGAACACCATCCCCATTACCGTGATAATCGCTACGATAAACGCCAGCGTCCAAAACAGGCGGTTGGCGAACTCCCAAACCTCGGCCGGCGATTTCTCCCGCATGTACTTGGTGAAAACCGGGATGAAGGACGAGGTCATCGACCCTTCGCCCACCAACCGCCTGAAAAGATTGGGGATACGATACGCCAACACGAACGAGTTGGCCGCCAGCGAAGTGCCCAAAAGAAACGTGATACGCTGATCCCGCACGTAGCCAAGCGTGCGGCTGACCATCGTGACCAGGGTGATAATCGAAGCCGACTTCAGGATCTGCTTCTTTTCCGTCAACGGGCGGCACTCCAGGGGGCCTAACCCTAATGGAAACAATGACTTGACAGCCGCAAAGCGCTTAACATAACATAACTATAAGCAAATCGCAAATTTTTGCCTTAACCGCCCTTGGACTTGCCATAACTTGAAAACGCGCGCCCCAGCTTCCACGCATAAAAAGGTCGTCATCGTCCTGTCCAGCAAGAAGCCCGTGCGCGGCTACCTCAGCCCCGCACGCCTCGGCCAAATCGACCCGCTGGACTTGCTCACCCCCGACGGCGAGCGCCAGGAAATCCCCCTCGCCAACATCCGCTCTGTCTATTTCGTCCGCGAGTTCTCCGACGATTTCGAGCCGGAACGCAAAGCCTTCCTAAGTCGTCCCAAGCTCGACGGCCTGTGGCTACGCCTGCGCTACCTCGATGGCGACACCCTTGAAGGCGTGGTCCCCAACGATTTGCTCTCACTAATCGACAACGGCCTGCAAATCACCCCACCCGACCTGAACTCCACGACCGATCGCATCTTCATCCCCCGCTCTGCCCTCAGCGAAGTCACAGTCCTTGGCGTAGTTGGCATCGCCCGCCGCAAACCCGCCCCTGCAGCGGCCGCGCAACCCCGCCTCTTCAGCGAATAGCCCGTGCATTGCCGCCTTCGCCGCGGGGCTTTCTCTTCTCTGCGCACTGTGTGTACTCTGATAACTCTGCGTTAAGGTTTTTCCGCACCGCACCGAGGAGCCGCAAATGAAATTGTCGCAAGTCGCTGAAACGTTGGGGTGCCGCCTCGAAGGCGCGCCCGACCTCGAAATCACCGGCATCGCAGGAATCGATCATGCGGTAGCAGGCCAGCTAACGTTCCTGGCCAATCGCCGCTACGCCTCGCTCCTAAAGACCACCCGCGCCTCGGCAGTCTTCATCGAAGAGCGCGTGAACCTCACGCGTGACGCAGACGCCCCGCCGCTGGCCGCCTTGCGCACCCCCAACCCGTACCTCGCTTTTGCCAAAGCCCTGGAGCTTTTCCACCAAGCTCCAAGCTATAAGCCCGGCATCCACCCCACCGCCGTAATCGCCACCACTGCCCGCATCGCCGATAGCGCCCACATCGGCCCCTACTGCTTCGTCGACGAACAGGTAGAAATCGGCGCGAACGCCGTGCTCCACAGCTTCGTCTCTATCTATCACGGGGCAAAGATCGGCGATCAATTCTTCGCCCACGCCCACACTGTAGTCCGCGAACACTGCCGCATCGGTGATCGCGTAATCCTGCAAAACGGCGCGGTCATCGGCTCCGATGGCTTCGGCTTCGCCAAACAAAAAGACGGCAGTTGGTACAAAATCGTGCAATCCGGCCCCGCCGTCCTCGAAGACGACGTCGAAATCCAAGCCAACTCCTGCGTCAATCGCGCCACCATCGGCGAAACCCGCATCGGTCGAGGCGCAAAATTGGATGATCTCGTGCTAGTAGGTCACGCCTCGAAAGTCGGTGCCCACACCCTGCTCTGCGGCCAGGTCGGCCTAGCCGGCTCCACCATCGTCGGCGACAACTGCATCTTCGCCGGCCAATCCGCCAGCTCCGGCCACCTAAAAGTAGGCAACGGCGTCATCGTCACCGCGCAAAGCGGCCTCCCCGGCGACGTCGAACCCGGCGCCATCCGCAGCGGCTCCCCCGCCATCGACAACCGCCTCTGGCTAAAGGTCACCGCCGCCCTAAACCGCCTCCCCGAGCTGCAAAAGCGCGTCAATCAACTGGAACGCGAAATCGAAGAACTCGGGCGGACAAAGGGGTAACCAGGAAGGTAACAAAATCCGCATCTAAATCCCGCAGAATCAGCACTTGCGAAAGGTTGTGAAAACAAAGGTACTTTAACTCCCTTTAGAATCACAACCTTTCAAGAAATCCGGGGGGTAGAATCGAAGACTAACGAGCTAGGCGTTGTGGCACGGCCAGTCATGACTGCGCGCCGTCGTGATCGCCCAGCCGCTCCTCGCCTACCGCCCCATCGGCGATTCCTACAGGGCACTGGTCTTCTGGCAACCCCGCCGCCATGGCGTCATGCACTAGTTCATTCAACGTCTCCCGCTGTGCCAAGGAATATTTGGACGCATCAATCGGCTCCAGAAACTCCACCGAAATCTCTCCCGGATGAATCACCAGAGACTTCTTCAGCATCACGCGATGCGCTCCCGAACAGGCCACCGGTACAATCTGCACCCCGGAGTTAATGGCCATCATCACCGCGCCCTTCTTAAACTTCTGCAGCCGCCCGTCCGGACTGCGCGTCCCCTCGGGATAAATCAGAAACGACTGCCCACTGCGTAACGCCACAGTCGCCTTATCCATGCTCGAAATCGCCGACTCGTGCGACTGGCGGTTTACCGGGATAAACCGCGCCGCAAGAAACGCTCGGCCCACCACCGGCCAGCGAAACAGCG
>Ga0209040_10002335_pt1 | contig 14952 bp, 12 predicted proteins | sample BogFormECP12_OM3_FD_188240 | JGI IMG/M metagenome (GOLD analysis project Ga0209040, IMG submission 188240) | Bog forest soil microbial communities from Calvert Island, British Columbia, Canada - ECP12_OM3 (SPAdes) (version 2) | ecosystem: Environmental > Aquatic > Freshwater > Wetlands > Bog ...
GGACGCCTCATGCGCATGGCCCAGGCCCGCGCCCGCGGCCAGCATTTCCATCTCGACCTGCCGCCGCTGGAAAACATGCACGCCGTGCAATCCGCGCTCACTCAGGTCGTCGAAGCCCTGGCCGCCGACATGATCGATCCCAAGCGCGCCCAACTCATCCTCTCCGCGCTGCGCATGGCCGCCAACAATTTCAAGAATCCAGCCGCATGGAAGCCCAGCGTCTATCTGAATAACCATTCGGCAACCCACCTCAGCAAGTACGACGAATTCGAAGCCGACTTCGGGCTGCCCGACGACATCGATATCGAGGTTGCTCCGGAAGTCGCCTTCCCGCCTCCCGCTCCCGTCGCCGCCGCAGCCCCGTTCCAACTTCCGGATCCAGACGGCTCGGTCGCCAACGGTCCAATCACGCCGGAACACGTCGAGCTGGTGGAATTGGGACAGACAGTAGGCAACGAGGCCATGCTGAAGCGCGCCGCCCAGCATGTGCACAACGCTAACCGCCGCGAGCAGCGCCAAAAAGCCCGCGCCGATTACGAGCGTTATTCGGCCATCGCCCGCACCCGCAACCTCCAGATCGCCGCCCAAAAGCTAGTCGCTGAAAAACTGGCCGCCGAAAAGGCCGTCGCGCAAACAGCACCGGCCGATGCGTCAGCAGCGAAAAAGCCGCCCACTTCCGCAGTCGACGGCACCCCAGCGACCCAAAAGGAGGCCAAAAAGACCGCCTAAGTCCTAGGGGCTGATATGGATAGCTGCAACTACAATAAAATCAATAAGATGCGAGAAGTTTCAGCCTAAGTCGATGAAAACAAAGAGAGGGGGCAAAAGCAAATCTGGCGCAAACAAGGGCGACGCCAAGCTGCAAAAGCAATTCATGTGCCAGTACGGACCGGACGGCAAGGTGCAGAAAGATTCCGCTTGACCAAGGTGAGCAACAATAGCCTTCTGGCGGCAAATTGAAACAGCGCGTGATGGAGAAGAAGAAAGAGGAGATGGCAGATTATGTGGGTGACGTGAAATCGGTGTTGGCGTTATACGTTCCGCTGAATCCTCAGAAGATGCGGCACGCCATGCAGACCGTCAAGGTCTCGTTAAGCACGGATGCCGAGGCGGGGCTGGTCAACCTCGCCTTCAAGGACTATGCTCAGCCGGGCGACCAGATGGTGATGGCGTTCGATCCGGCGGTGAAGAAGATCGCCAATCTGAAGGTAAACACCTACATGGGGCAAGCCAAAGACGCTGTCACGCTGATCGTGGACTTTGCGACGTTGCCGGACGGCACGAACTACGCCGAGAAAACCGTGCTCAACGCAGCGGCCAAACAGATCGTGGTGACCACCACCAGCACAAACTCCCACCGGTTGGGAGGAATGTAGGTTGATTGATGAGTGACGGCGTTCGCACGAAGGCAAGCACGCGGACGTCGCCTTGGCAACCCCGTCGCATATCTGCCGCAACTCCTGATCCTCACGGGGTTAAAGCCCGTAACGCACCATAGCGGCGTCGCAGAGTCGCGCTTGCGTTCTCATCTACAATGGTGGCGGTGCGTTTTCCTATTGGTGACACTGCCATGTCTCGCATTCTCGACACCATCAACTCCCCAGCGGACGTAAAACGACTGTCTCTCCCGGAACTTGAACAACTGGCGTCGGAAATCCGCGAGGAACTCATTACCGTTTTGGCCCGTACCGGCGGGCATCTTGGGCCCAACCTTGGCGTGGTGGAGCTGACGATCGCCATGCACTACGTCTTCGACACCCCGGAAGACCACTTCCTCTTCGACGTGAGTCATCAGGCCTATGTGCATAAATTGCTCACGGGCAGGCGGCAACGATTCGAAACCATCCGTACGGCTGGCGGCTTAAACGGCTTCATGCTGCGCACCGAGAGCCCGCACGATTGTTACGGTGCAGGACATGCGGGTACAGCACTTTCGGCGGCCTTGGGGATGGCGGTCGCGCGTGACAAACTGGGCGGGAAAGAGCACGTGGTGGCGCTGGCGGGCGACGCCGCGTTTACCTGCGGGATCACCTACGAAGCCCTGAACAACATCGCGCAACAGACCAAACGAATGCTGGTAATCCTGAACGACAATGAATGGTCGATCGACAAGAATGTCGGCGCCATCGCCAGTTACCTCAACAGAATCGTCACCAATCCGAAATACGACTTTCTCCACGAACGTGCCGGCAAGTTCGTCGAGCGCCTGGGAGGAAAGACTGCTTTGCGTCTGGCCCGCAAGGCGGAGGAAGCGGCCAAGAGCATGCTGTGGCCGAGCGTCATCTTCGAGGAGTTAGGGCTGAAATATTACGGTCCGATCGACGGCCACGACATTGCCACGCTGATCAAGACCTTTGAGTTTCTGAAGACGCAGGAACGCCCGATCCTGTTGCACGTGTTGACGCAAAAAGGCAAGGGCTTCGAGCCAGCCCTGCAAAAGCAGAAGAAGTTTCATGGCCTGGGACCGTACGATCCGGAAACTGGCGAAACGAAGGCCATCGGCCAGCGCACCTATTCTGAGGTGTTCGCCGATACGCTGGTTAAGCTGGCGAACCGCAATGACAAAGTTGTGGCGATTACGGCGGCGATGCCCAATGGCACCGCGTTGGACCGCTTCCGCACCTATCACCCCGATAAATACTTTGATGTGGGAATCGCGGAAGAACATGCCGTTGTATTCGCTGCAGGACTGGCGACCAAGGGATTCAAGCCATTCTGCGCGATCTACTCGGCGTTTTTGCAGCGCGCGTTCGATCCTGTGGTGCATGACGTGTGCCTGCAGAAACTCCCTGTCGTCTTTTGCATGGACCGCGGCGGGTTATCAGGCGACGACGGTCCGACGCATCACGGATTGTTCGACATTTCCTATTTGCGCGGCATCCCCAACATCGTCCACATGGTTCCCAAGGACGAAGACGAACTGGCGGACATGCTCTACACCGCGATGCAATATGACGGCCCAATTGCTGTGCGCTATCCCCGAGGCATCGGCCCGGGAACGCCCGTGAAGGATGTGCCCAAGGCAATTCCGATAGGCAAGGCTGAACTCTTGCAGCACGGTGAGACAGACCGGGTCGCAATTTTCGCATTGGGAGCGCTGGTTCCGATGGCCAAAGAAATTGCGAGCAAGTTGGAGGGGGAAGGCGTTTCCGCCGCGGTGATCAACGCGCGATTCGCCAAACCCGTTGATGCAGAGATGGTCGAGTTCTACGCTCAGCATGTGGGCGTCATCCTCACGCTTGAAGATCACGTTCTGGCGGGTGGTTTTGGCAGCGCCGTGCTCGAGGTTATGAGCAACGCGCGCATCGACACTCCAGTGGTTCGCATTGGCTGGCCCGATCAATTTATTGAACACGGCAAACCGGATGATCTCCGCGTCAAGTACGGAATTAGCGTGCAGGCCGCCTTGGACAAACTGAGGCCGTACCTCGAGCCTCGTGTCGCAGCAAAGGTTGCAGTCAGGGGTTCCTAGCGCGTCTTCGGTGGAATGGCAGTACCCTGCGTCTATGAGTAGAATCGCACGGGAGCCGCCATGCAGACCAAGACAATCATCGAGCCCTTCCGAATTAAGAGTGTTGAACCCATCCGCTGGACGACGCGCGAGCAGCGCGAAGAACTGCTGCGTGCCGCGCACTACAATCTCTTCCTCCTCCCCGCCGACGATGTGCTGATCGATCTGTTGACAGACTCCGGCACTGGAGCGATGTCGACCCACCAGTGGGCCGCGATCATGGAAGGTGATGAAAGCTACGCCGGCAGCAGGAGTTTCGACCGCTTCCGGAACTCGATCCAAGACATATTCGGGTATCAAAACGTCATTCCAACCCATCAGGGACGTGCGGCGGAGCGAATCTTGTTCAGCGTCGCGTGCAAAAAGGGCGACGTCGTGCCGAACAACACCCACTTCGATACGACCCGCGCCAACGTCGAGTTTGTCGGCGCTGAAGCCGTCGATTTGCCTATTCCCGAAGCCCGCCAGCCATCGACGCGACTGCCTTTCAAAGGAAATATGGATGTTGAAGCACTGGAGAACCTGATCGCCCGAGTGGGGCGACAGCACATCCCCCTGGTGATGTTGACGGTCACCAACAACTCAGGCGGCGGACAGCCAGTGTCGATGGAGAACGCACGGGCCGTTAGCGCCGTCTGCCGCAAGCACGCCATTCCGCTGTACTTCGACGCATGCCGCTTCGCAGAAAATGCATACTTTATCAAGCTCCGAGAAAAAGGATACGAATCAAAGACGCCCAAGCAAATCGCGCAGCAGATGTTTGCATTGGGCGACGGTTGCACCATGTCAGCCAAGAAAGATGGTATGGCGAATATTGGCGGGTTTCTCTGCACCAACGATGACGTGCTTGCACGGCAAGAGAAAGACCTGTTGATTTTGACCGAGGGATATCCCACCTACGGCGGACTCGCAGGGCGCGACCTTGAAGCCATTGCTGTAGGCGTGCAGGAAGCTCTGGAGGAAGACTACTTACGCTACCGCATCGCTTCGACGGCGTACCTTGGAAACCATCTATCGGAACAGGGCGTCCCTATCGTGGAACCGCCAGGCGGACACGCCATCTATCTGGACGCGCGGGCGTTCCTCTCCCACATTCCTCTGAATCAATTTCCTGGAGTCGCGCTCGCAGCTGAGCTGTATCTGGAAGGCGGAATTCGTTCGGTCGAGATTGGCACTCTCATGTTCGCGGAAGCCGCCACAATGGACCTGGTGCGACTGGCCATTCCGCGTCGCGTGTACACCCAGAGCCATATTGATTATGCTGTGGAGATTATCCTGCGGGTATGGAACCGACGCGACCAGATCAAAGGAATGCGCCTGACCTATGAGGCACCCTTCCTGCGCCACTTCACGGCGCACCTGGAGCCCATCACCTAATATCAGCGGCCGGCGTCTTACGACAGCCCCCCAGGCGACAGTGTGAAACATTTGTTTCTCTGTTTTCCACCGCGTGAAACCTCGAGGTGAAACTCCTGCAGGCAGAAAGCTACGGCAGGTTTCTACATGAGAAGTGGGCTACCTCTTGGCAGGTCATTTCTATTGGGTCGCAGACTATAAGATAAATCAATAGCTTAAAAATACTAGCTCCCTTCCATGTTCTCATGTCACAGCCGCGATGTACAGACGTCACCGCTCCCCGTTCGATTAGAAGACTAGGGTACAGGCACGAAGTGAAACGGTTGCTGTCAACGTGAACTCACGCTGGAACGGACAATTCTCTTGTTATGACCTGGTCGCAAAGACGGACCAGCGGCCCAGGACCATCGTGCATGTGGGCGACATCGCCATTGGTGGCGATGAATTTGTCGTCATGGCGGGCCCCTGCGCGGTTGAATCTGAACGCCAACTACTCGACACCGCCGAATCGGTCGCCAAGGCCGGCGCACGTATCTTGCGGGGAGGGGCCTACAAACCGCGCTCATCCCCTTACTCGTTTCAAGGCTTGGGACTCGAGGGGCTGAAGATCCTGAGTAAGGCGCGATACCTAACCGGGCTCGCAATCATCACAGAAGTGATGTCTGAGACCGACGTGGATGTCGTGGCCGAATACGCCGACATTATGCAGGTGGGCGCACGCAGCATGGAGAATTTTTCACTGCTGGAACGCCTCGGCACCTGCGCACGGCCTGTGCTGTTGAAACGTGGCATGACCGCAACCCTGGAAGACCTGCTGCGGTCGGCCCAATTAATCGTTGCCAGTGGAAACCCGGAGGTGATTCTGTGTGAGCGTGGAATTCGTACCTTCGAAACCGCCACGCGAAACACCTTTGATGTGGCTGCGGTTCCGGTGCTCAAAACCGTCAGCCACCTGCCAGTGATCGTTGATCCCAGTCACGCTGCAGGGGTTCGCTCACTGGTTCCAGTCCTGGCGCGAGCCGGCGTGGTGGTTGGGGCCGATGGCCTGCTGGTTGAAGTTCATCCCCAACCGGACAAAGCTGCCAGCGACGGTGAGCAGTCGCTGACCTTCGCGCAATTTGATTCCATGATGCTGGATCTCGAGCCCTACCTAAGCCTCCGCCCCAATGCCGACAGACTGTACGCCTCCGCAGGAGGACTCGACTAGTGCGGGCCGGAGCCATTGCTTTCCTAACACTGGCGCTAGCCGCCTGCGCAGTTTGGATGAGCGTGTCGGCACAATCCGCCGCTCAGCAACTTGCAGTTCCCGTGCTGTACACCTCAACTCCGAGCTACGCCACAAAGGCGTGGCTGCGCGGAGGAGAACGCTTCCCTGCTGGCGCTACGGTCATGCTTCGGAAGAATGGAACGCCGCGCTCTCTAGTGACGGGATTTGCAGCGACCGCCGATCCATCGGTATCTTTCGACGCGACCCGCGTTCTCTTCTCGGGAAAACGCGACGCCAAATCGCATTGGCAAGTTTGGGAAGTTGCAGTCGCCGGAGGCGAGCCGAGGCAGGTCACAGCCTGTAGCGCCGACTGTATTCGCCCCTTCTACCTGCCTGGTGATCGCGTGGTTTACGCGCGCAAGATCAGTAACCACTTTGTGCTGGAAACCGCGTCGTTGCAAGGCGGAATCCCTTTGCAACTTGCCTACGCTCCGGGAAACGCACTGGCAACGGATGTTCTGCGCGATGGCAGAATTCTCTTCGACGCAGCATACCCACTCGGCGACGGATCATCATCGGAGATTTACACCGTTTATTCCGATGGCAGCGGCGTCGAGTCCTACCGTTGCGATCATGCCAGCAGCCGGCAAGCGGGCAAGCAGGTGGCGTCTGGCGACATCGTATTCGCGAAGGAGCAGGGTCTCGGCCGATTTACTTCCGCATTGGCTCAACAGGTGGACCTGAAGGCACCGTCTGGAGAATTCGCCGGCGACGTGGTGCAAACTCCCGCTGGTGAATACCTGGTTTCGTGGCGTCCAAATGCAAAGGCCCAGTTTTCGCTGCAGCTTCTGAATTCACGGACTGGCACATTCGAGTCGTTCGTCGCAGACGAAGGCGCCAGCCTTGTGCAGCCTGTTCTGATCGCCGCCCGGCCAACGCCCAATCTGCATCCCTCTGGATTGCACGACTGGAACTACGCGAACCTGCTCTGCCTGAACGCTTACACCTCCAAGTATCAGTTTGCCGACGGCTCCATCAAGTCGATGCGTCTCTACACCAAGGCCGAGTCAGGCAAACCCCGGCTACTGGGCAGTTCGAACGTGGAACCGGATGGATCTTTTTTTCTGAAAGTCCCGGGCGACCAGCCATTGCAAATCGAGTTGCTGGATGGCTCCGGCAAGACGCTCAAGCGGCAGCAAGGATGGTTCTGGATGAGAAAAGGCGAGCAGCGCATTTGTGTTGGCTGCCATACGGGACCAGAGCGCGCTCCGGAAAACACAGTTCCTGCGGTGTTGGTGAAATCCACAACGCCTGTCGATCTCACGGGGTCAAGCGCGCAATCACACAAAGGAGGCCGCTAGTGCTCGCCCGCATACTTAGCGTTTTCGCTCTCACGTGCGCGCTGTTGGCGCAGACTCCGCCTTCGAGCACGATTCGATTTGAAGATGCAACAGCCGCTTCGGGGATTCACTTCACCCACAGCATGGGTTCGCAGGCTCTGGGATCGCTACTGGAGGCAACGGGCGGAGGATGCGTCTGGCTCGACTACAACAACGACGGCCTGCTCGACCTGTATGTGGCGAGCGGAAGGCCGCTCGAAGACAACATGCATCCGCATCCGATGAAGGTAAAACCCGACCCGCCGCCACATAACCATCTGTATCGCAACAACGGCGATGGCACTTTTAGCGACGTGACGCAGGCAGCCGGAGTTGCGCCGGACATGTATTCCTTCGCGGTGGCCGCAGCGGACTTTGACAACGACGGGTTTGTGGACCTGCTCGTGACGGGCTACGGCAAGGTGGTGCTCTACCACAACAACGGCAACGGCACCTTTACCGACGTGACGGCGAAGGCCGGCATTAAGGTGGACCGCTGGTCGATCAGCTCGACGTGGCTGGATTACGACAAGGACGGGTGCGTGGACTTGTTTGTGGGCCGGTATGTGCAGTTTGACCCGACCTATCACAACTACTATGCCGGCGATAACTACCCGGGACCTCTGGATTACGAGGGCGACACCAATGTGCTCTACCACAATAACTGCGATGGAACCTTTACGGACGTAAGCAACAAGAGCGGCATCGGTTCCTTCATCGGGCGGACGATGGGTGTGGCCTCGGCTGACTTCGACGGCGACGGCTGGCCGGACATCTACGTGTCCAACGATAAGACGCAAAACTTTCTCTTTCATAACAATCACAACGGCACTTTCACGGAGATGGCGGTCGATGAGGAGGTTGCGTACGGGCAAAACGGCGAGGCGACCTCGTCGATGGGTCCGGTGTTTGCGGATGTGGACGGAGACGGAAGACTGGACCTGTGGGTGACCGACTCGAAGTTTAACCGAATGATGCACAACACCGGCAAGGGGCGATTCGACGATGTATCGACAGCATCAGGGCTAGCGCAGGCTGAAGCGCAGTACACGAGCTGGGGCACGGGCGTCTACGACTTCGATAACGACGGATGGCCGGACATCTTGGCGATGCACGGCGGGCTGATCCACATGATTCCGCAGGAGCAGTCGTTGTTCCGCAATCTTGGTAAGGGCGTGTTCGACGACGTTTCGCGGCAGGGCGGGCTAGTGCTGGACGTGAAGACAGTGGCGCGCGGAGCGTGCTTTGCGGACTACGACAACGACGGCAAGATAGATGCCTACATGGTTAACCTGAATGCTCCAGGCACGCTGCTGCACAACGTGACGCAGACGGCGAACCACTGGATCACGATCAAGTTGAAGGGCGCGAAGAGCAATCGCGACGGTCTGGGCGTGCATCTGGAATTGACCGCAGGTGGGCGCACCCAGGTGGCCGAGCGCTTTGCGGCCTCAGGATATCTGTCGCAGGATGACAACCGGATTCACTTTGGTCTGGGCGCGGCTAAGAAGGTGGACAGGCTCGTCGTTCGTTGGCCCAGCGGACGCGAACAAGTACTCGAGAATGTGACGATCGATCGCATCGTGACCGTGGAGGAGCCGCAATGAAGAGCGGCTTCACAAATGGCGGGATCAGGACGGCGGCACTATCGGTTGGCGCGGCGGTGGCTATCGCGTTCGTGGTCCTGACCTTCGCAGTGGTAGCGAAGGCCAAACCGGAGAGCGACGAGCCGCAATACCTATCCCCATATTTGATGGTGGCATCCCCCGACGGACGCTGGCTCTACGTGGCGTGCGAACGTAGCAATGAACTACGCGTCGTGGACGTGAGCGCAGGCAAGGTTGTGAAGAGCTTGGCTGTGGGGCGCGTGCCACGCGGGGTCGCTCTGTCGGCCGACGGTCGGCAAGTCTATGTAACGAACACGTGGGATGACACGGTTTCCGTCATCGATACGACCTCGCTCAAGGTCACGCGGACGCTGGCGACTGGGTTCGAACCGACGGGAGTAGCAGTCGACAAGCCCGGCAAGACGCTTTACGTGGCCAACCGGCTGAGCAATGACATCTCGGTCATCGACCTGGCGAGCGGGCAGGAGACAAAGCGGCTGCTCGCGGGTCGCGGGGCCAGCTATCTCGCACTTTCAACGGACGGCAAGCGGCTTTACTGCACGCACATCTATCCGAAGATCGGAAAGGTGCATCGCACGCCACCCGAGTCGGAGATCACGGTGATCGATACGGTTCGGCAGAGCGTGATCGATCGCCAGCCGCTGCATAACGTGGCGGGTGTTTTTCAACTCGCAATATCGTCCGATGGGAAGCTGGGAGTGGCCCCCCAGATTCGTCCCAAGAACCTAGTGCCGCTGGCCCACGTGGAACATGGCTGGGCGTTTGGCGACTCGCTGGCGCTGTTCGGCGAAGACGTGGGCGGAGGCGTCGTACAGGTGCCGATCGACGAACTCGATCGCTATTTCGCTATGCCATTCGCGGCGGCAATTACTCCTGACAAGTCGAAGCTGTATGTCAGCACGGCCGGATCGGAGTCGGTCACAGTGATCGACTTACCCAAGCTGGTGGCGTTCGCGCGCGCGGCAACGAGTTCGTCGGTCAATGATCTGTCGGCGTCGGCCAACTATGTGACGGCGCGCATCGCGGTGGGCATGAATCCGCGCGGACTTGTGTTATCGGGCGATGGCAAGCGATTGTTCGTGGCGAATCGCATGGACGACAGCATAAGCGTCATCGACACCGTCGGCGATCAAGTGGTTGCGTCAATCGACCTCGGTGGGCGCAAGGACCTGAATTCGCTGCGACGCGGCGAGCGCCTCTTCTATACGGCGCGATACGCGTTCCAGGGACAATTCAGTTGCGCCAATTGCCACCTCGACGCAACCTTTGACAGCCTGCAATGGGACCTTGAGCCCGATGGCTTTGGCGTGGACATTGTCGATAACCGTTCGATCGAAGACTTGTCGGGGACTGAGCCGTTCAAGTGGAATGGGGGCAATCCCAATATGGCGACAGAGTGCGGTCCACGCACCGAAAAGTATTTCTATCGCTCGCAGAGCTATACGAGCGCGGAGCTCGCCGACCTAGTGTCTTACATCATGGCGCTTCCCCTGCGACCGAATCGGTATCGTTTGCCCGCCGGGGAACTCACCACGGCACAGGAACGCGGGAAGGCGATCTTTGAGCGCAAGGTAAATAAATTCGGCAAAGCGATCCCCGAGAGCAATCAGTGCGCATACTGCCACAGCGGGCCGAAGTACACCAATCAAAAGCTCGCGGATGTGGGCACCGGCAAGAAGAGCGATCGCTCGCCGCTGGTCGACGTGCCACAGCTCACCAACGTCGCATATTCGGGACCTTATCTCCACGACGGGTCGGCACGATCGATGGAAGAGATCTGGACGATTTTCAACCCCAATGACACACACGGCTTTACCAACGACTTGACCAAAGACGAACTCAACGACCTGATCGAGTACTTGAGGACATTATGAAACGGGCCTCTGCACTCACGCTTTTTGTGTTGATGGCGATAGCGGCATTCGCCGGCACGCCAGACATGCCGCGCTTCCGGTTTGAGAATTTCACCACAGCCAACGGACTTCCCGACAATCACGTATTCACCGTGCTGGTGGATGGCGACCGCGTGTGGGCTGGCACGGAGAACGGCCTGGCCCTGTATGAAGCCGGCAAGTGGAAGGTGTTCACACCGGCTGACGGGTTGGCACATCGCGCGGTGCTGTCGCTGGCGCTGGACAAAAGCACGGGAGATTTGTGGGTAGGAACCATGGGCGGATTGAGTCATATCTCCGCTGGGCGAATCGACACGTACACGCAGCTCAACTCGGGACTGTCCAATGACGTGGTGTATGGCGTGGGGGTACAGGGCGAATACGTCTGGACGGCGACGGCGGCGGGGGCAAGCCGGCTGAATACGCGCACCGGTGAGTGGTCGCTCTTCAACGAGCGCAATGCTCCGATGGACGAAATCTGGGCATACGCGGTCAGCACAGGTGCGGACAAGGTGTATTACGCGGTTTGGGGCGGTGGCGTGCTGGAATACACGCTCGCGACCGGGCGCTGGAAGAACTATACCGATCCTGACGGCGAAAACGAACTTGTTCTGTTTAAGGACCAGGGGTTGATTCACAAAATCACAACCTCGGTGAGTTACGTGGACAACGTCCTGTGGGTGGCGACTTACTTTGGAGACAGCCACTACGACGGACGAAACTGGCATAACTTTATGGCTAAAGACAGCGGGCTGCCGTCCAACTTCACCAACCAGGTGAAGGGCCTCGATGCCACGCGCGCCTGGTTCTCCACCGACAAGGGGCTTGCCTACTACGACGGCGTGAACTGGGCCGTGTATCGGCCGGCGCTCGACACTGGTAAGCCCGAGATGTACGTGCGCGATGCAGCGGGGACAATCACGCCCGTGGCAGTGGAGACAGCTCCGGCCCACAACTACATCCTCGCAGTTGATTTCCAGGGTGATGACATTTGGGTGGCGACGGCCAAAGGCTTAAGCCACGGGATTCGACAGAAGTAGAGAAGTCAGTTTTCAAGGAGAGCATGTCATGAATGTTCAAGAACTTTTATCAGAAGTGACCGGGGCGGCGGTGGAGAAGCGAGCCATAACCAACCTCGAAGTGCTCAACGAAGCATACGACTACGCCAAGCCCAGCTCCTTCGTGCGCGGCATGCGTCTCGATCTGAACGGGTTGGTGATCCTGCTGATCTCTGGCACGGCCAGCATCGACGAGCACGGCGAGACGGTGCATGTTGGCGATTTTCGCGCGCAGTGCCGCCGGACATTCAAGAACATCACAGGGCTGCTGGAAGCTGAGGGTGCGACATGGCACGACATTGTCAGGACGACCTGCTATCTGCGGGACATCGACCGTGATTATGCCGCTTTCAATGAAGAGCGGACCGCGTTTTATAAGGGGCAGAAGCTGAACCCGGTGCCGGCATCGACGGGCATCCAGGCGAAGCTGTGCCGTCCGGAATTGCTGGTTGAGATTGAAGCCATCGCCATGTTCAAGAACGCTGGGAACTAGCGCTGCGCGAATAAGTGCAACGGCCGCGGCGCCGTGAGGATGAGGATATGAAGAAGCAGTCACGGGCTGACCGCTTTGTGGTGCAGGCGGGGCTGGTAGCCGCAATGCTTGTGCCTCTGCTGGCCACATCGGTTCTGGCGCAGACCAGCGCGTCCGCACAGGCTAGCAATCCGTGCACCTGCGGGAGCCATCCGCCGAAGCCGAGGCCTCAGCGCACGATCGAGCCGTATGCCAACGAGCCAAAGGACCTGCAGCCGTATTCGAAGTTCGCCGAGCCTTACGACCATCACTATACGCAGACCAACATTTATTCCGGAGCGGCGCGGGATATTCCCGATCCCGACCTGAAGGATCTCACTGAAATTCGCATTGGCTTTCTGGGACCGATCGACAAGAACCCAGAGCAAGTGTTCGGACAGCGAATGTTGAACGGGGCGCAACTCGCGGTAGACCGGGCGAATGCGCGGGGAGGCTATTGCGGCAAGCCTTTCAAGCTGCTTCCGCGCAACGACTATGACAATTGGCAGGAGATGGCAGTGTACGGAAACAACCGGCCCACTACCCAGGATATCTGGGGATCGGCGTCCAACCAAACCGTAAAGATGGTGTACGACGACAAGGATTGGGCGATTTTTGGCTCGATAAGTTCTGAGTCAACCCACATTTTGCTGCGAGTGGCACTGCGAGCGGAGATACCGATCGTCAATTCGGCCTCGACTGATCCGACGATTCCGGAGACGTATATCCCGTGGTACTTCACCAATCTTCAGGATGACCGCGTGCAGGCGAATACTCTGGCGCGGTACATCTATGACGACCTGAAACTCAAGCGAGTGGCGCTGCTGCGAATCAACAATCGCTACGGGCGCTTTGGCTCACCGAAGTTCAAGGATGCGTCGCAGCGGTTGGGGCATCCAGTGGTTCTGGAGCAGCGGTACCCCGCCGGGACTACGGACTTTCGACGCGAACTGAGGGCGATCCAGGCCTCGCGTGCGGACGGAATCGTGCTGTGGAACGACCAGGAACAGACGGCGATGATCCTGAAACAGATGCGCGAGTTGGGTATGAAGCAGCGGGTTTTTGGGAGCTATCGCACGATTGGTGACGATCTGATAGCGCAAGCCGGAGACATGGCGGAAGGATTCGAGGCAGTTTTTCCCTATGATGCGGCACGCACGGACCCACGCTGGCAGAAATTCAATAGCGACTATGCGGCGGCGTACCACGAGAAGCCGGAGCAATTTGCCTCGCTGGCCTTCGACGCCATGAACGTGCTGCTGGGCTCAGTCTGCGAGGCGGGCCTGAACAAGGGGCGCATCATGGACTCGTTGGCGCAGGTGTATGAGTACGACGGCGTGACTGGGCACATGGTCTTCGACACCAACAGCAAGAACGTTGCACCGATGTATCTGGCGCGGGTACATAACGGGATGATCGAGTATCGTCCGGCTTCGATGGAGCCTCTGACCCCACACTCCGAAGCGCCGACGGTTGCTCCGGTTTCGGAGAAAGCACCGGCGAAGGGCGGCCCATCACCGTATGCGCGAGTTGGCGAGGACGGCGTTCCCTTTGTAGGTCCGGCTGGGGTTGATTCTGCTACTGGCGACGTGCGCATCGCGGTCTTCGGGCCGCATGCCGACCAACTGGTGCGCTCTCCGGATATCGTGAAGGCTCTTGCTAAGCTGAACGCCGGAGGCAAGAAGTGGACGCTGATCGGCATCCCCTCGGACGTGCAGTGGGGGAAGGCATCGAGCAAGTTAGTGGGCGCGGTCTTCGACCAGAATGTCCTCGGGATGATCGCGCTTGATCGCGACTGCAGCCACCTGGCCGAGCAGATCGGGGTGAAGGCGTTTGTCCCTGTAATTGCTCTCTCGTCAGATCATGCGCTGACCTCCACAAATATCCCGTGGATCTTCCGCATGCCCGAAGGCACCTCGCTCGATCAGGCGCTGCAAACGCTGGTCGCAGCCGAACAGCAGTCGGGACCGAACCGCACGAAGCTCCGCGACGTACTCGCCTCGGGAAGGCAGGTCGCGGGCGTGCGCTTTCAGCCGACGGGAGAACCTCAGTAGCCCTCAGCGGGGCGGTAGCCATCACCGCGCTTAGTGCGTCCCAGTTCAAGAAATCTCGCAGCCTTTTTCGCTGTCCTTCATCTACTACCTGAAAATCTGAAACGGTGAGGAGCGCCGATGGGAACCGACGCAACTTCAATTTCATCACCACGACGCCGGGCGGCGCCGTTGCCAGCGGCATCTTCAACAGCAATCACCATTGGTACGACACCTTCACCGGCCGCGTGCTGTCGCTGCCCAAGCGCAAGGACGTCAACCTGCCGATCAACGAGCAGCTGATTGTGGAACTGTACTCGAAGTAGCAAGACAGATTACAGATGACAGGTTACAGATGACAGCGAGCGACCGGCTAAAAG
>Ga0209040_10002340_pt1 | contig 14924 bp, 16 predicted proteins | sample BogFormECP12_OM3_FD_188240 | JGI IMG/M metagenome (GOLD analysis project Ga0209040, IMG submission 188240) | Bog forest soil microbial communities from Calvert Island, British Columbia, Canada - ECP12_OM3 (SPAdes) (version 2) | ecosystem: Environmental > Aquatic > Freshwater > Wetlands > Bog ...
CGACGCCATCCAGTACTTGCCCCACAGGTGTACGACCATCACAAAGAAGAACAGCTCCACCGACCACATGTGAATGCTGTTGAAGAAGTGCCCCACGCTCGTGTCGTGCCACCAGGCAGGTCCCTTCAGCGCGATGATGCAGCCGGAGGCGATGATCACGATCAGCGAGGCGATGCTCGCCACGCCGAAGACGTAGATCCAGGACGCGACGTAGGTGGGCTGGCCGTCGGGGAGGAGCCGCTCGGGCGGAAGCGCCTCGACGCCTTTTTCGCGAACTTTGACCGTCCACGATTTCGACGGGGTCGGTGAAGTGGTCGCGGGTGGGGTCGTCGGGGTCGCGCTCATGACGCGCCTCCGCCGCGACGGGCCGTCGCTCGTCCCGCTGCGCCCGGGAACGGCAACAGGATCGCCAGCACGAAGACCACGAGCATCAGGCCGATGACAACGACGTTGGCCACGGACAGGTGGATGAAGTGCCAGTCCACCGTGTGGGCGGGGTGATTCAGGTTGAAGACCGCGCCCAGCGCTATGCCCACGTGGATCAAGACCAGCCTCCTTGAATCGCCCGTCGTATCGAAGTGTCGCGGAGCCTAGATGCTCCCCGCCCGCTTGGGTATCCGTACTAATCCGCATGCGCCGGCCGTCTTCCCGCAGACTGCGGGTGCGAGGTCAGCGCGCCGCTGGTCGCATCAGCCGTGGGCGCCATCGAGGCTCGTCAACAGTTCCGTCACGCACCCCGTGAGCGCCTGACCCACCGCTTCTTCACCGGCCGCGGTGAGCGAGGTGGACTGGAGCTCGGCCGCCCAGCCGACCGCCCGGCCGCCCTGGGAGTAGCCCCAGGCGTAGCGACGTGAAACTCGCCGGCGCCACCGGGGCCGAACGCCGGCGCACCCCGCGCCGGGCCCAGAGCGGCCAGTCGTCGGGCTCAGAGCGGCCAGTAGTGACCCACGTATGCCGCGGCGCGTGAGGTCAGCAGCGACTCCGGCGCGGCGGCGCGCGCGGGCTCCGCTCCGCTGAGCGCGGCAAGCGTCTCCTGCACCGACTCGGCCAGCGCATCCGGTTCATAACCGCCCTCGAGCACCGCCCCGAGTGGAGCGTCGAACGCGGCGGCGAGGTCGCGCGCGTGGCGGGCCAGCTCGGCGAACGATCCGCTCTCCAGACGGCAGCCTGCGAGCGGGTCCCTGCGATGGGCGTCGAAGCCGGCCGAGATCAGCACGAGGTCGGGCTCGAACGCGGTGGCGGCGGGAACCACGATGTGCTCGATCAGCGACAGCCACAGCTCCTCTTCGGAGCCGGCCGGCACGGGAAGGTTGATCGTGTAGCCCTCCCCCGGGCCTGAGCCCGCGTCGCTCAGCGGCCCCGTGCCCGGGAAGACCCCGGCCTGGTGGATGCTCGCGAACAGGACGTCGCTGCGCCGGCGGAACGCCTCGGCGGTGCCGTTTCCGTGGTGAACATCCCAGTCGAGGATGAACACCCGCCGGGCGGCCAGCTCACGGAGCGCGAACTCAGCGGCGATGGCGACGTTGTTGAACAGGCAGAAGCCCATTGCACGCTCCGGTTCGGCGTGATGGCCGGAGGGGCGCGCGCCGCTGAACGCCAGCTTCGCCTCGCCCGACATCAACGCCCGCGTCATCTCGCAGGCGCCGCCGGCGGCGTGCAGCGCCGCTCGGTAGGAGGGCTCGCCGACGAACGTGTCCGCATCGATCGCGCCCCCGCCCGCCAGCGACATCTCCTTGATCCTGTCAACCAGCGCGCGGCTGTGGATGAGCTCCAGCTGGGCTTCGCCTGCGGGCGGGGCCTGGCGTCGCTCCCAGCAGAGCCAGTCGTGCGCGTCTAGGCGCCGCTCGATCGCCAGCAGTCGCTCCGGCGTGTCGGGGTGCTCGCGCATCTGCGCCCGCGGATCGTGCTCCAGGCAGGCCGGATGATGGAAGTACAGGGGTGGGCCCTCGACACGAGCGCGCTCGTCTTGCATCGGCTGACTCTATGACCTACTACCCTTGGCCACGTGCAGGCCATCCCCACAGCGCCCGTCGCGGCCGGCTCGCTGATCGCCGGCTATGCGGTCGCCGCGGGCAGCGGCTCGCGCGCGCTCGGCGGCGGCGTCCTGCTGGTGGGCGGCCTCTGGTGCGTGCGGGCCTGGAGCACGCGCCGAGGCGCCAGCACCGCAGTGCGGCTGGCCGGGTTCGGCCTCGGCGCATTCGTCGCCTCGCACCTGCTCGCGCCGGCGATCGGGGCGTGGCCGTCGGTGCTGTGCGTGTCCGGCGCGATGGCAGCCGCGGCCTGGACCGTGGCCGACGCGCAGCCCGCCTGAGCGACGCGATCAGCAGGGCAAGAGGCGCCTCGAGAGCGCTTCCATTCCGTCTGCTCAGAAGCTAATCTTCGGCGCGATGGCGTCGGCAACCGTCTCCACGCCCGGGGTCGCAGCGGCGGCAGGTGCGCCACCCGCGATTCGGCCGCTCGACTTCCAGATCGTCCCCCGCAGAGGCCTGCCGATCGTCGCCTTCGTGCTCGTGGTGGTGGTCGTGGCGATCGCCGTCAACGATGTCTGGCCGCTGATGTTCCTGCACGTTGTCGCGGGCGCCACGTGGACCGTGATCGATCTGTTCCTGGGCTTCGTCCTCGGCCCGATCATCGGCAGCATGTCGGTGCCCGCGCGGGCCGAGTTCACGAGCAGGCTGATGCCCAAGATGGTGCTGATCATGCCGACCGCCGTGACGGTGACTCTGGCCGCCGGCTGGCAGCTCTCGACCAACCTCGGCACGAACCAGGTCGGCTACGCCCTGCACGGCTGGGTGGTCGCGAGCTTCATCGTCGTCGGAGTCATGTCCGTGATCGCGCTCGGGCTGCTCGAGCCGGCGAACATCGCCGTGCTGACGGAGATGAAGAAGCCGCGGCCCAACCCCGAGGTGATCGAGCGGCTGATGAAACGATTCATCTACACGGCCGGCGCGACGGGGCTGATGCAGGTCGCGACGTTCGTGATCATGACCAAGCTGGCGACGGGATGAGCGAGCGCCGACTCCCCCCGGTCACGCAGGTCGGGATGCTCTCGCTCTCGCTGATCGTCGCCGCGGTCATCTACCTGTCCGCCCACCTGCCCCATCACGTCTCACTCGGGCCGGCGGTCGCGCTGCTGGTGGCGTCGGCGCTGCTGCTGTTCGGCATCGTGGTCGCGCTGGCAAGGGCGCCGGGCTTCGCCTGGGGCCGGTTCCTCGAGGTGGGCAAGTGGGCGCTGCTGGCCTACACCGTGATCGCCGCGATGATCGAGTACGTGTTCCTTCGCAACAACACCAGCGGCGGCCCGCTCGTCGTGCTGACGCTCTCGCTGATCGTGTTCGCGCTGACGGTGCCGGTGCTGATCGCCTTCACCGTCGCGCGCTACGACGAGCCGGCCTGATTACCGTCGGGGCGTGCGGGTAGCGTCCGCGGCGATGGGAGAGGCGGGCACGGCGGGCGAAGAGGCTGCGTTTGCAGCGCGAGAGCTGACGGTGCATTTTGGCGGCATCACCGCGCTCGACGCCGTCTCCGTCGAGATCGGCGCCGGCGAGGTGCTCGGCGTGATCGGTCCCAACGGCGCGGGCAAGACGACGCTGTTCAACGTGATCTGCGGGTTCGTGCAGCAGCAGGCCGGCACGCTGCAGTGGAAGGGCCGGACGCTGACGAAGATGCGTCCCGATCGCCTGGCCGGGCTCGGGATCGCGCGCACCCTGCAGGGGGTGGGGCTATTTGCGGGGCTGAGCGTGCTGGAGAACGTGATGGTCGGCGCGCAGCGGTTCCGCAGGGCGGGCCTGACGAGCGCGCTTCTCGCCCTGCCGCGCGCCGATCGCGACGAGCGCGAACTGCGCGAGCGCGCGCTCGGAATGCTGCGCGAGCTCAACTGCGAGGACGTGGCCACGCGCATGCCGAGCACGCTGCCATACCCGGTTCAGAAGCGGGTGGCGCTCGCGCGGGCGCTGGTCGGCGAGCCGGAGCTGCTGCTGCTGGACGAGCCGGCCGGCGGTCTCGGAGCCGACGAGCTGAGCGAGCTCGGCGGGCGCATCCGCACGCTGCGCGGCTCGATGGCGGTGATGCTCGTCGAGCACCGCATGGATCTGGTGATGTCGGTGTGCGACCGCGTCGTCGTGCTCGACTTCGGCCAGGTGATCGCAGAGGGAGATCCGGCCAGCGTGCGCCGCGATCCGCGCGTGCTGGAGGCCTACCTGGGCCTGCAGTCCGATGAGGGCCTCGCCGACCCGCCCGGCGGAGCGGATGCATGACCGGCGCGACGTTGCTCGAGATCGATGAGCTGACCACCGATTACGGCCCTGTGCGCGCCGTCGACGCGGTCACGCTCGCCGTCCAGCAGGGCAGCGTCACGGCCGTGCTCGGGGCCAACGGCGCGGGCAAGACCACGCTGCTGCGCACGATCTCGGGGCTCGTGCGGGCGAGCGCCGGGCGCGTGCGCCTCGACGGCGAGGACATCGTGGGCGTGCCCGTCGAGGACATCGTCAGGCGCGGACTTGCCCATGTGCCCGAGGGGCGCGGTGTGATCGCCGAGCTCTCGACCGAGGAGAACCTGCGCCTGGGCGGCCTGTGGCGGGGCGCGGAGGTGATGCAGCTCGACGAGGTCTACGAGCTGTTCCCGCCGCTGCGCGCGCGGCGCCGGCAGCTCGCCGCGTCGCTGTCGGGCGGAGAGCGCCAGATGCTCTCGATCGGACGGGCCCTGCGGGCGCGGCCACGGGTGCTGCTGCTCGACGAGCCCTCGCTCGGGCTGGCGCCGATCGTCAGCACCCAGATCATGCAGCTGATCCGCAGCCTCGCCGCCGAGCGCGACCTGGCCGTGCTGCTGGTCGAGCAGAACGCGAGCAGCGCCCTGTCGATCGCCGACCGCGGCGTCGTGCTGAACCTCGGGCGCGTCGTAGCCGAGGACTCCGCCCAGGCGCTCGCCGGCGACGAAAGCCTGCGCCACGCCTACCTGGGGTTCTGAGCATGACGCGGTTCATCGACCTGACGCTTAACGGCATCTCGACGGGGGCGGTGTACGCGGCCGTCGCGCTCGCGCTCGTGATCATCTGGCGCGCGACGCGGATCGTGAACTTCGCGCAGGGCGGGATGCTGATGATCACTACGTTCATCGCCTCGAGCGTGATCGCCTCGAGCGGGCACTACTGGCTCGGCTTTGCGGTCGCGCTGGTATGTGGACTGGCCCTGGGCGCACTCGTCGAGCGCCTGCTGATGCGGCGCGTCGAGGGGGCACCGCCGCTGAACGCCGTGATCGTCGCGCTCGGCCTGCTGATCCTGCTGCAGGCCGTCGCGGGGATGATCTGGGGCAACACGCCGCGCTCGTTCCCGCCCGCCTTCTCGATCCTGGGATATGAAATCGGCGGCACGCGTGTGCTGTTCAGCCCCAACGACACGTTCACCGTGCTCGTGGTCGCCGGCGTGGCCGGCGCCCTGGCGCTCCTCTTCCAGCGCACGGCGATCGGGCTGAAGATGCGAGCGTCCGCGTTCCAGCCCGAGGTGGCGCGCATGCTCGGGGTGCGCGTCGGGCGCATGTTCACGCTCGGCTGGGCGCTGGCGGCGCTCGTCGGCTCGCTCGCCGGCCTGCTGGTCGCGCCGTCGGTGTTCGTCGGCCCCAACCAGTTCGATCCGATCCTCATCTTCGGCTTCACCGCGGCCGTGCTCGGCGGCCTGGACAGCCCCGTCGGGGCGGTCGTGGGCGGGATCATCCTCGGCCTCGCCCTGTCCTACGTCTCCGGCTATGAGGGCTCCTCGCTGGTCACCCTCGCGGCGCTCGTGATCCTGCTGGCGGTCCTGATGATCCGCCCGGGTGGGCTTTTCACGAGCACGAGGGAGCGGCGCGTATGAACAGCCTGGCGGCCAGGATTCCCGCGCCTCGCAGCACGCTCGCGCGATCGCTCGCGCTCGTCGGCCTCGCCGGCCTGGTGCTGTTCCTCGCGAGCGAGGCGCTCAGCGCCTACCGCGACCTGCAGCTCGCCAACGGCGCGTACTACTTCGCGGTGCTCGCGGGCCTGACCGTGCTCACCGGGCTGAGCGGCCAGATCTCCCTGGGCCATGGCGCGCTGATGGCCGTGGGCGCCTACACGGTCGCGCTGTTGATCGGCAACGAGCAATGGGCGCTCGTACCGGCGCTGCTCGCGGCGACCGTCGTGACCACCCTTGTCGGCGCCATCCTCGGCGCCGGCGCCTCGCGCCTGCGCGGCCCATATCTTGCCGGCGCGACGCTGGCGTTCGCGGTCGGCCTGCCCGCCCTCGCCGACAAGTACACGAGCACGCTCGGCGGCGAGAACGGGCTGGTCATCAATCCGCCCACGCCGCCTTCTGGCCTGGGCGCGAGCTTCCCGCTCGAGCGCTGGGAGGCGTGGATCGCATGCGCCGGAGCGCTGGTGGTGCTGTTTGCGATGAACAACCTCGTGCACAGCGGCCTCGGACGCTCCTTCCGCGCCGTGCGCGACGATGAGATCGCGGCCTCGCTGTGCGGGCTGCGGGTGGGACGGGTGCAGACCCTGGCGTTCGTCGTCAGCGCCGCTTGCGCCGGGCTGGGCGGCGGGCTCTTGACGGTGGTTCTGCAGCTGGCGGCGCCCGGCGCCTTCCAGCTGGCGCTCTCGCTCTCGCTGCTCACCGCGATCGTCCTCGGCGGGCTCGGCTCGCTGGTGGGCGCGGTCTGGGGCGCGGCCGTGCTGGTCCTGCTCCCGGGTTGGACCAACGAACTCGCCCATTCGTTCTCGTTCTCCACCCGCGTGTCCGCCAACCTGCCGCTCGCGATCTACGGGCTGGTGTTGATACTCGCGATGCTGGCCTGGCCGAGCGGGATCCAGGGCGCCGTTCGCGCGATCGGCGCGCGCCTGAGAGTGCGGGCGCGGGCGGGTAGTTGAACATGTCCTCGGCCGCCCACAAGGGGGAAGTCCGAGCATCTTGACGAATGCCATCCAAGTCGCTACAAAACATGAGGAGGAAGTCGATGAGCAACAGGAGCCACCGAGGGTTGGCCGCAGTGGGCGTGTGTGCGGTCGCGCTGGCGCTGGCCGCCTGCGGATCGAGCAGCAGCAGCAGCGTTCCCGGGGTCAGCTCGACGAGCGTCACCTTCGGCACCCACCAGCCGCTGACCGGACCAGCAGCCCCCGGTTACAGTGAGATCGCGGTCGCCTCGCAGGCGTTCTTCAATTATCTGAACGCGCAGGGCGGGATCCAGGGGCGCAAGATCACGCTGGTCAGCAAGGACGACGAATACAACCCGGCCAAGACCGTCAACGTCACCCACGAACTCGTCCTGCAGGACAACGTGTTCGGCATCTTCGAGGGGCTCGGCACACCGACCCACACGAAGGTCGTCGGCTTCCTCAACAGCAGCAAGATCCCCGACATGTTCGTGGCCTCGGGGTGCCCGTGCTGGGATAACGGCACCGCCCAGCCCTACACGTTCGGCTGGCAGCCGAACTACACGATCGAGGGCAAGATCCTCGGCCAGTACATCAAGCAGCATTTCGCCGGCAAGAAGGTCGGCGTCTTCTACCAGGACGACGACTTCGGCAACGGCGGCTTGACGGGCATCAGGGACGAGGTGCCGGCCGGCCAGATCGTCTCGGCGCAGCCGTATCAGCCGGGCGGCACCAACGTGGCGCCGCAGATCTCAGCGATCAAGGCGGCGGGCGCCGAAGTGCTGGTCGACTTCACCGTGCCGATCTACACCGCCCTCGGCCAGCTGACCTCGTTCACGCTCGGCTATAAACCTCAGCTCGTCGTCTCGAACGTGGGCATCGATCCGACCACCGTGGGCGGCCTGCTGAAGACGTTCTCCAAAGGCAAGGCCGGGACGGAACTGATCGAAGGAGCGATCACCGACGGCTACCTGCCCTCCCCGACCGACGCCTCCAACCCGTGGATTGCACTGTTCAGGAAGGTCCACTCGCAGTACGACCCGAGCGTGCCGTTCGACGGCAACGTGGAGTACGGGATGGCCAACGCCTACACGCTGGCCCAGGCGCTGCAGCTCGCGGGCAAGAGCCTCACGCGCGAATCGATCGTCAAGGCGGTCAACGAAAAGGGATCCCAGCTGAGCGGCCCGGGCCTCGTGCCGTTCCGCTACTCCACGACCGACCACGGCGGCTACAGCGGCGCGGAGATGGGCCAGATCCGAAACGGGCAGATCGTCCTGTTCGGCGGCCCGCTCGTGACCGAACCGACCGCCGGAAGCGCGATCACGCCGTACACGGGCACCCAGCCGACGCCGCCGACAAGCGGCGTCACGGTGCCCTAGCCGCTCGACACCCAGACATCCACAGTCCAGCACGCCAACAACCAACCCGCACACGGCCGGCCCGGCACCGGGCCGGCCGTGGCGGCGGCATGCGGCCGGTGGAATACTTCGGGCCGTGACGTACAACGCCGAGCTCGGCCCCTCGCACTACGTCCCGGCCGCCGACCGCTATGAGGCGATGTCGTATCGACGCTGTGGGCGCAGCGGCCTGCAGCTGCCGGCGATCTCGCTGGGCCTGTGGCAGAACTTCGGCGATGACCGCCCGCTGGCCGATAGTCGCGCGATCCTGCGGCGGGCGTTTGACCTGGGCATCACCCACTTCGACCTGGCCAACAACTACGGACCGCCGTACGGCAGCGCCGAGATCAACTTCGGGCGCGTCTTCGCCGAGGACTTCCGCTCCCTTCGCGACGAGCTGATCATCTCGACCAAGGCCGGCTATGACATGTGGCCGGGGCCCTACGGCGAGTGGGGATCGCGCAAGTACCTGCTCGGCAGCCTCGAGCAGAGCCTCAGGCGCATGGGCCTCGAGTACGTCGACATCTTCTACTCACACCGCTTCGATCCCGACACGCCGCTGGAGGAGACGATGGGGGCGCTCGACGCGGCCGTTCGCAGTGGCCGCGCACGCTACGTCGGCATCTCCTCCTACGGCCCGCAACGGACCGAGGAGGCCGCACGGATCCTGCGCGAGATGGGTACGCCGTTGCTGATCCACCAGCCCTCCTACTCGCTGCTGAACCGCTGGATCGAGCAGCAGCTGCTCGACGTGCTCGAGCGCGAGGGGATCGGTGCGATCGTCTTCTCGCCGCTGGCGCAGGGCCTGCTGACCGACCGCTACCTCCAGGGCATCGGGGAGGACTCCCGCGTGCGCCGCGGCAACTACTTCTCGGCCGACCTCATCAGCGAGGAGAACCTCGCCCGCGTCCGGGCGCTGGACGAGATCGCCGGCCGCCGCGGGCAGACGCTGGCCCAGATGGCGATCGCCTGGGTGCTGCGCGATCAGCGCGTCACCTCGGCGCTGCTCGGCGCCAGCAGCGTTCGGCAGCTCGAGCAGAACGTGCTCGCGCTTCAGCGGCTCGATTTCGACGCCGACGAGCTTGCCGAGATCGACCGCTACGCGCAGGAGGGCAACATCAACCTGTGGGCGGCCTCGAGCAGCGGCTGAGCTCGACCCTCTCCGCCGCTCCCGGCCTCGACCGTGTCGGCCCGCCTCAGCCGCTCCTGAAGCGGGCGGCCTCGTCGGATCCGCCGGTCGCATTGCCCGCGCTGTAGGAGTGCGCCCCGGTGCCCGCGAGCCTGCCGCCCTCGACGATCAGGTACTCCTCACGGATCGGCCGCCCGTCCAGGAAGCACTCGAGGATCTCGCGCGTGCCGGCGGCGTAGCGCGCCTGGGCGGAGAGGCTCGTGCCGGAGGTGTGGGGGGTCATGCCGTGGTGGGGCATCGAGCGCCAGGGATGGTCCCTGGGCGGCGGTTGCGGGAACCACACATCGCCCGCGTAGCCGGCCAGCTGCCCGCTCTCGCAGGCGCGCACGACGGCGTCGCGGTCGCAGATCTTGCCGCGCGCGGTGTTGATCAGATACGAGCCCCGCTTCATCTTGGCCAGCAGCGCGTCGTTGAACATGCCTTCGGTTTCGGGGTAGAGCGGCGTGTTGATGCTCACCACGTCGCATACGCCGACCATCGACTCGGCGCTCTCGTGGAATGTGACGCCGAGCTCCCGCTCGACCTCGGCGGGAAGGCGGTGGCGGTCGGTGTAGTGCAGGCCGACCTCGAACGGCTTCAAGCGCCGCAGCACCGCCGAGCCGATGCGTCCGGCGGCGACCGAGCCGACCTGCATGCCCTCCAGGTCATACGAGCGCGAGACGCAGTCGGCGATGTTCCAGCCGCCGTCGATGACCCATTTGTGGGAGGGGATGTAGTTGCGCACGAGCGCCAGGATCATCATCACGACATGCTCGGCCACGCTGATGCTGTTCGAGTAGGTGACCTCGGCGACGGTCACGTCGTGCTCGATCGCCGCCTGCAGGTCGACATGGTCGGAGCCGATCCCGGCCGTCAGGGCGAGCTTCAGCCCGGGCGCCTTGGCGATCCGCTCGGCGGTCAGGTAGGCCGGCCAGAACGGCTGGGATATCACGACCTCGGCGTCCACCAGCTCACGCTCGAAGACCGAGTCGGGGCCGTCCTTGTCGGAGGTCACCACCAGCTCGTGGCCGCGGTCCTCCAGGAACTCGCGCAGTCCCAGCTCGCCCGAGACGCAGCCCACCAGCTCTCCGGGTTTGAAGCCGATGCCCTCGGGTGTCGGCGTGCTCTGTCCGTCCGGGTAGCGCTCGATCCTCGGGATGTCATCGCGCGCGTAGGCCGGCGGGTAGCCGTCGACCGGATCGTCGTAGAGCACGCAGAGGACCTTTGCCATGGCCTGACCCCTTCCTGGATGTTTGCCCGACCGGCTGCTCCAGCGCGTCCGGGAGGTCAGGCGATTATGAGCGAGCACGGGTCACTCTGTATCGTCGCTGTCCGTGCGCTCGAACGCTCGCTCATGCGTCGATGTCTGAACGGGTTCGACACCCGCTGTTCGCGCGCGTCTACCAGCGGCTCGCGCTCCTCAGCGAAGCTCGAGGCGGGCGCGAGCACCGTCGTCGCCTGCTCGCCGGCGCCAGCGGCCGCGTGATCGAGATGGGCGCCGGCAGCGGCGCGAACTTCGCCCACTACCCGATCACGGTTGACGAGGTCGTCGCCGTCGAGCCCGAGGGCTACCTTCGCGCCCACGCGGAGCGTGCCGCTGCGCGTGCCCCCGTTCCCATTGCCGTGGCCGACGCGCGCGGCGAAAACCTGCTCTGCGAGACCGGCTCCTTCGACGTCGGCGTGGCCTCGCTGGTCCTCTGCACGGTCCCCGACCAGCAGCGCGCGCTGATGGAGCTGTTCCGCGCCATCCGCCCGGGTGGGGAGCTGCGCTTCTACGAGCACGTTCGCGCCGAGAGTGCTGGCGAGGCCCGTCTGCAGCGGTTGGCCGACGCCACCTTCTGGCCGCATATCGCCGGTGGCTGCCATCTGGCCCGCGACACGCGAGCGGGCATCGAACGGGCGGGCTTCGCGATCGAGCGCTGCGAGCGCTTCGCCTTCAGCCCGGCTCGCGGTCTGCCCCCGGCCGCGCACATCCTGGGCGTCGCCCGCCGGCCCTGACCTCGGGCGCATGCCGGCCCTGTCCTCGGTCGCCGGCCGGCCCTGCCCCGAGGCGCCGGGCCCGGCGCCGCCCCCCCGGGCGGGCCACTCGGACATAATCCCCGCGATGAGAGCGATCCAGATCGTCGAGGAGTCCGGTCCGGACAGCGCGCTGGCGCCGGTCGATGTGCCCGAGCCCGAGCCCTCGCACATGCTCACGCCGGGCGAGGGCGTGGTCGTTGACGTGCACGCGGCCGGGGTGTCCTTCCCCGAGCTGCTGCAGACGCGGGGGCAGTATCAGCTGAAACCGGCGCTGCCGTTCATCCCCGGCAGCGAGGTGGCCGGCGTGGTGCGCAGCGCTCCCGAGGGAGCCGCGGTCTCACCCGGCGAGCGCGTGGCGGCGTTCTGCGCGCTCGGCGGCTTTGCCGAGACCGCCGTGTCGCCCGAGTTCTTCACCTTCGCGCTATCGCCCGAGCTCGACTTCGCCCAGGGAGCCGGCCTGATCCTCAACTACCACACCGCGTACTTCGCGCTTGCCATGCGCGGCGGACTCGTGGCGGGCGAGACGGTGCTTGTCCATGGCGCGGCCGGCGGCGTGGGCACGGCCGCGCTGCAGGTCGCCAAGGCGATGGGCGCGCGCACGATCGGCGTGGTCTCCACCGAGGTCAAGGAGCGGGTAGCCCGCGACGCCGGCGCGGACGAGGTCGTGCTCGCCGGCGAGGCCTGGAAGGACGCTGTCAAGGAGCTCTCCTCCGGGGGCGTGGATGTGGTGTTCGACCCCGTTGGCGGCGAGCGCTTCACCGACAGCCTGCGCTCGCTGCGCGAGGATGGCCGCGTGATCGTGGTCGGCTTCACCGGCGGCTCGATCCCGGAGGTCAAGGTCAACCGCCTGCTGCTGGGCAACACGGCGGTCATCGGGGCCGGCTGGGGCGCCTACGTGATGGGCAAGCCGGATCTCAACCGCAAGATCGGCACCGAGGTCAACCGCATGGTCGACGAGGGTTTCATCCGTCCGGTCGTCGGCGAGCGCTTCCCGCTCGAGCGGGCGGGCGAGGCGCTGAAGACGCTGGACGAGCGCCGGGCGACCGGCAAGATCGTTCTGGACGTGCGCTCCGAGTGAGCGCACGGCGACGCTAGCCGGTCTTCAGCAGCTCGCGCCAACCCTCTGCGTCCACGTCGGACGGCTCGGTCGAGCCGATGAAGTCGACGAGCACGTCGACGAAGCGCTCCGGCTCGTCCAGCTGGGGAAAGTGCCCCGAGGAGGAGAACAGCTCGAAGCGGCTGTGGGGTATCTGCTTGTGGGCCGTGCGGCCGTGGGCTGGGGGGATGATGCTGTCGCGCTCGCCCCAGACCAGCAGCAGCGGGATGTGCTTGGCCAGGTACAGGCGATTGGTGGCGTTGACCCGCTGGCCGCCGGGATCGACGACCGCGCGGAGCGTCTGGATGAACGCCCCGCGTGCCTCGGCGTCGGCCAGCGTGTCGTGCGCGCCGGCCATCTCGACGATGTCCGTCGCGACCTCCAGCCCGACGCGCCTGAGCAGGTGCGCGGCGAACCGCCCGGCGTCGAGCAGGTGGGTCGCGGCCAGCAGCGGCATCACGAATTCCGACCCCGGCAGCGAGGCGGCCCGCAGCAGCGGGCTGACGTCGCGGCCGAGGCCGCCGCTGTCGACGAGCACGAGCCGCTCGCACAGTTCGGGGAACTGGTAGGAGAGCTGCATGGCGATGCCGCCGCCGAGCGAGTGCCCGACGAAGGTCGCGCGGTCATGGCCGAGCGTGATCAGCAGATCGCGCAGGCCGCTCGCGTGGGCTCCAAGCGAGTAGTCGCCCCTGGGCTTGGCCGACTCTCCATGTCCGATCAGGTCGGGCGCGACGACGGTGAAGTGCTGCGCGAGTGCGGGCATCACCTGCCCCCAGGTCGCCGAGTCGGCGGTGATGCCGTGGATCAGCACGAGCACGGGCCCGCTGCCCGCCTGGCGGTAGGCCACCCGATGCCCGTGCAGGGCCCGCTCGCGGACCTCGAATTCGTCGACTGGGCTCATGCCTACCCCTTTTGATCGTGGCGGACACTAAACGCTACCGCAACGCGCGGATCGGGCGGCGCCGAGCGCTTTCAGGGCCCGTCCGTAAGGCCCGAACGCCTGCCGGGCGCCCTCTGCGCCCCCTGGCCGCCGATCGGCGGGGGGTTATCCCCCCTGCCATGAACGGGGGCTGGCCATCCGCGGCTCGGTGGCCGCCCGCATCGACAAGCCCACCGTCGCCGTTCAAGATCAGGCGATGAGCCCCGCCGGCGGAGCGGTCGTCGAGACCCAGGACGCAGAGCAGGCGCCCGGGGCAGCCCCCCCAGCGCCTGCGGGGACCTCCCCTGCAGCGCCTCCGGGGACCTCCGCGGCACCGCCTTCCGGGGCCTCCCCCGCAGCGCCGCGGCCGGCCGGCCCGACTCCCGAGGAGATCCAGGAGCCGGTCCTGGAGAACCTCGACCGCGTGATCACCGGGCTGATCACGACCGTCCCGCCGCTACTGCTCGCGCTGGTGTGCTGGCAGGTGTGGAACCAAGAGCTTCGCCTGCGCGACATTGCGATCTTCGTGATCATGTACGTGCCGATCACGCTCGGCGTGACCGTCGGCTTTCACCGCCTGCTCACGCACCGCAGCTTCAAGACCTCGGCGGGGATGCGCGGCCTGCTGGCGATCCTGGGGACGATGGGCGTGGAGGGTCCGGTGATCTCATGGGTGGCCGACCATCGCAAGCACCACGCCTATTCGGACCGCTTGGGCGACCCGCACAGCCCCCACGTCGACCACGGCGGTGGCTGGCGCGGGGCGCTGCGCGGCCTCGCCCACGCCCACGTGGGCTGGCTCTTCGATCACAGCCAGCGTGCTGCCCGCGAGCGCTTCGCCCCGGATCTGATCGCGGATCCCGTGATCGCGTTCGTGAACAGGACGTTCGTGCTGTGGTCGCTCGTCGGGCTGGCGATCCCCTTCGGCCTCGGGGTGCTGATCGGCGGCACGCTGATGGCGGGACTGGAGGGAATGCTGTGGGGCGGGGCGGTGCGCATATTCATGCTGCACCACGTCACCTACAGCATCAACTCGCTGTGCCACTTCTTTGGCCGGCGGCGCTTCGCGACGGATGACCACTCGCGCAACCTTCTGTGGCTGGCGCCGCTCTCGTTCGGGGAGGCGTGGCACAACAACCATCACGCCTTCCCGACGTCGGCCTTCCATGGCATGGGCCGGCGCGAGGTCGACGTCTCGGGCATTCTGATCGCGGCGCTCGAGCGCGTCGGTCTGGTGTGGGAGGTGCAGCGCGTCAACCCGGAGCGGCGGCTGGCCAAGGCGCTCGAGCCCTGAGCAGTCGCGCCGTGCCCCGCCGTGGGACGATAGGTGCGATGGGCGAGCGCGCGCAGCTTTCGGCGGATCTGCCCCGGCGCGACGGGGCGACGTCGCCGCGCTGGATGCCGACCCTGGCAGCCGGGCTATCGATCGGCGAATACGCGCGCTCGC
>Ga0209040_10002341_pt1 | contig 14923 bp, 11 predicted proteins | sample BogFormECP12_OM3_FD_188240 | JGI IMG/M metagenome (GOLD analysis project Ga0209040, IMG submission 188240) | Bog forest soil microbial communities from Calvert Island, British Columbia, Canada - ECP12_OM3 (SPAdes) (version 2) | ecosystem: Environmental > Aquatic > Freshwater > Wetlands > Bog ...
TTCGACGAGTTGGCGATTATCGGCGTAGGGCTGATCGGCTCTTCGGTGGCGCGCGCCGCCAGAAAGCGGAACGCAGTTCGTCGCATCGTCCTGGCGGATCGATCTGAGGAAACACTGGCGCGAGCGGAAGATCTGGCGCTTGGCGACGAGACGACAAACGACCTGAAAGTCGCCGTTCGAAACGCCGATTGCGTGCTGCTTTGCGCCCCCGTCGGCGCCAATGAGGAAATCGGCCGCGCCATCGCGCCGGCGTTGAAGGCTGGGGCAATCGTTTCAGACGTCGGATCAGTCAAGGGGGCGGTGCTCTCCGCCCTGCAGGCGGCGCTGCCCTCCGATGCGCGCCTCGTTCCGGCCCATCCCGTGGCCGGAACCGAGCAATCAGGACCGGACGCCGGCTTCGCCAGCCTCTTTATCAACCGGTGGTGCATCCTGACGCCCCCCGGGGGGGCCGACCCGAAAGCTGTGAAGTGCGTGCGCGCGTTCTGGGAAGCGCTGGGGTCGCATGTGGAGACGATGAGCGCGGAACACCATGATCTTGTGCTGGCGATCACCAGTCATGTCCCGCATCTCATCGCCTATAATATCGTTGGAACCGCCGCAGACCTCGAGGAGGTCACGCGCTCGGAAGTCATCAAGTTCTCGGCTGGCGGCTTTCGCGACTTCACCAGGATCGCGGCTTCAGATCCGACGATGTGGCGCGACGTTTTCTTGTACAACAAGGACGCGGTGCTCGAGATGCTCGGGCGGTTCAATGAGGATCTGACGGCGCTTCAGCGGATGATTCGGCGGGGGGATGGCGACGGATTGTTCGATTTGTTCACCCGAACCCGCGCAATTCGCATGGGCATTGTCGCCGAGGGCCAGGAAACCTCCGCGCCGGATTTCGGCCGGCGAGGGCCTCAAACAGACGAGCCGGCGTCGTGATTGGCGGAGCGGACGAAGACTTGTGGGTCTTCGGTTATGGGTCGCTGATGTGGCGGCCCGGATTTGCCTACGCGGAGCGGCGCAAGGCGACGTTGAAAGGGTGGCGCAGGCGCCTCTGCGTCTATTCGCACCACTACCGGGGAACCCCGGAGCACCCGGGTCTCGTGCTGGGACTCGATCAGGGCGGCATGTGCGCCGGCGTCGCCTTCCGGGTTCATGCGTCTCTGAAGGGGTCGACAATCCGCTATCTTCGGGAGCGTGAGCAGGTCACGGCGGTCTATATCGAACGGATCGAACCGGTTACGCTAGAGACAGGGAAACGCGTCGCGGCCTTAACGTACGTGGCGGATAGGTTGCATCCGCAATATGCAGGGCGTCTGGACCGAACCGCGATGCTGGAGCTGGTTCGCGCAGGCAAAGGCGCCTCCGGCAGAAACGCCGACTATGTGACTGAAACGAATGATCATCTGATTGCGATCGGTGTGCGCGATCGGGAGCTCGATTGGTTGAGCCGCCAACTTGAGAGCAGGAAAGCGGGCAAGGAAGCCCGGATGACTCCGGGCGGTCTTCAGGCGGAATGAACCCCCAGGTCGGCAAGAACGGACTCACGTTCAGCCGCAGACGACGCGAGGAGGTGCAAGTGGAATTCGAGCCTCGCGCCATAGGCGCTCAAATCTCGCTTGGCTCGGAGCAATGCCGGTTCGGGAAAGTCGCCGGTATCGAAGACCGATAGAGCTTGGCGTCGGCCGGCATCGCCTCGAACCGCCGTGAGCAGCACGGCATGACAAAACGGAGGGCACTCCGACCAGCGATAGACCGAAAAAATATAGCGCCGGCCAGAAAGGCCCGGCCAGGAACAGAACCGCGAGGCCAAAGGCGTATCGGCAAGCGCAGCAAGCGTCAGGGCTTCGCGCCCGGCGCCAGACCGATACGCCGGGGACTCCGGTCGCGCCGGAGCGGGGGGCTCGGAGAAGGCGCGCAAGCCGTCGGCAATCTGGGACCCAACTTCATAAGCCAGCATGCCTGACGCTCCCTCGGCGGATGCGAACAAAAGTAGAACAAAAATCGGCTTACGTCAAGCGGAATGATCGATTGTGGGGTCGAACCGGGCGCCTTCCGCAACAAGCGCCTCAAGCGACGGATCGCGCCCGATGGCTTCCGAATTAAGAGCGGCGCAGCGCGCCTCGATTGCGTCTTGCAGCCGTTCGACGAAGGCGTCGCGATCGAGCCCGGGCGCGATCGGCGGGAGGTATTCGATCACCGCAACGCCCGGACGACGGAGGAATGTCCGTCGTCTCCAGAAGAGTCCGGTATTGACGGCGACAGGCAGGCAGGGAGCGCCTGTCTCGGCATAGAGCACCGCGACGCCTTGCTTGTATTTCGGGGGCGCTCCTGGAGGGCGCCGGGTACCCTCCGGATAGATGAACACCTGGCGGCCCGCCGCCAGCACAGGCTTCGTCGCCGCCACGATCTGCTGCAACGCCTGCCGACCGCGGCTGCGGTCGATGGCGATCTGCTTCGAGACGATGAGGTAAAGGCCGAAGAAGGGAATGAACGTCAGTTGACGCTTCAGGACAATCGCGAAATCGGGGGCGTACTTAAGGAGGGCGAAAGTCTCGAGAAACGACTGATGCTTCACCGCAATCAAAACGCCGCCCGGGGGGATGTTCTCGACGCCTCGGTATTCAAGACGAAGGCCGCAGATTCGCTTCAGGAGCCAGACCGAGATCGAGCCCCAGAGTCGAGCCAACGCGAACACGGCCCGACGGCCCCCGAGCATCGTCGGCAGTCCGATGACCATGAGGACGACGAGATTGAGGTAAAAGAGAAAATTGAACACAATCGAGCGAAACGCGAGCATGACGGACGGTGACTGCGAGGGACAGAGACAAGCGTCGCACAGTCATAGAAGGCCGTGCAAGTAGCGGGAGACAATAGTCCGTGACAGATAGCCCGTCAGCATGGTGACCGCTGCGCCAACCAGCACGAGGCCGAGGTAACCTGTCGGCGCCAGCGCAAAGGCTCCGAACAGCGCGGCGATTTCCTCACCCCCCGTCGAGTGCGACCACCACGCCGACAGTGTCGACGCCCCGAAAAAAAAGGCAATCGCCGACAGGCCGCCGATGAGCGCGCCGCGAAAGCCGAGGCGACGGAAATGCGTTTCGAACTCGCGCGCGATGAAGGCGTCAGAGGCGCCGACGAAATGCAGCACCTCGATGATCTCCCGGTTCGCGGCCACTGCGCCGCGGGTCGCAAATCCGATTGCCGTCGCCATCGCAACGATCATCAGCACGAAAAGAGCCGCGGCCAGCGCGACCACCGCATTCGCCATGGTCCCAATGCGGGTCGCCCAGACACGGTGATCTTCGAGACTGGCCTGCGGGACTGCGCGGGAAAGAAGGGCTCGCAGACCTGGAAGCTCGCCGCCAGTCTGGTCCCGCATGTGAACCACGATCAGTCTGGGGATCGGCAGCAGGCTCAGGTCGAGCCCTGTTCCGAGCCAGGGCTCCAGGAGTTTCTCCGATTCGACGGCGGAATAGGCGTGAACGCGGTCGACCCCGGGAGCCTGAGAGGCAGCCGAAACAGCCTTCGCCACCAGGGAATCGAGATCGTCCCCAGGTCGAGGCATGAGTTGGATCGTGATGTCGCGCAGAACCTCGGATCGCCAGTTTTCTGACGCGCGAGCGACGAGGAGAGCTCCGCCGGCAGTCAGGCACGCCAGGAAGGTCATGATTGCGATCACAACCACCAACGCGTTGCCGGCGATCGAGCCGCTTGGGATGAGTGGCATGTCGCGCTTCAGGACCGCTTGCGCCGCAGGGGCAAGGGTTTCGTCGGAGACCGGCTCGTTCATGACGAAACGCCGTCAAAGATCGTGACCTCTCCGTCGCCGACGACGAGACGCCGCGCGAATCCGAACTGATCCATAAGCTGCAGATCGTGCGTCGCGATGACGACCGCGGTGCCAAGACGGTGCAATTCGACGAACAGACGAAGCAGCCGGCGGGCGAGTCCCGGATCGACGTTTCCCGTGGGCTCATCGGCAAGCAGAAGTTCCGGCCGGACGATCAGCGCGCGGGCGATGGCGGCGCGTTGTTTTTCGCCGCCCGACAGAACCGGCGGGGAGGCGTTCATGCGGTCGCCGAGGCCGACCCATCGCAAGAGCTCAATGACCTCGGCGCGGTAGCCTGACTCTGCCCGGCCCATCGCTCGCAGCGGCAGCGCTACGTTTTCGTATGTCGTCAGATGGTCAAGGAGACGAAAATCCTGAAAGACGACGCCGATCCGCCGGCGCAGTGCGGTGAGATCATCCTTCTTCAGAGCCCGTGCGTCGTGGCCAAGAATGTGAATCGTTCCGCGCGTCGGCCGAAGCGACAGCAGCATCAAACGAAGCAGCGTGGTTTTTCCGGCGCCGGAAGGACCTGTCAGAAACTGAAAGCTTTGTGGAGCGATGGAGAAATTGAGGTCGCGAACGACCTCAGGTCCCATACCGTAGCGCAGACCGACGTTTTCAAACCGTACCAACGCGTTCTCCGAGCGATGGCGGAGCGAGGCCGCTTCGGGCGGCTTTAGCCGTGTTTTCGGTCGAGCGCCAGCAAACCGGTCGGCAAGAGGCCGGTGGTCGGGTCGGCTCGGACACGGTAAGGCCCGAGGGCGCCGGTAGCCCGGAATTGGGGGCCGCGGGCGCGGGATGAAGGCCTCGGTCTCGCATCCGCGGCGCGGGTGCTGAGGACCGACAATCGGCGAGCGGCGTCGCAAGTTCCATCGGACAGCGGCTTCGACGCTTGGCTGAAGAAAGTGGTCACGACGCGCTGGTAAATTTCCCCGCGTCGGAGGATAACGCGTCTTCCGAAGAGGCGAGTCCATGAGCGGCGACAGAAAGGTCAAGGTTCTCTATGACGAACTGGCGATTGCCGATCGCACGGAAGCGCTAGCCAAGGAGATCGCGGCCTCCAAGCCCAAGGAGCTGCTGGTGGTGGCGATCCTCAAAGGATCCTTCATGTTCGCCGCGGACCTCCTGCGCGCCCTTTACCGGGCGGGCATGGAGCCGCAGGTCGAATTTTTTCACCTCTCAAGCTATCTCCAAGGGACGGTATCGAGCGGAACCGTCAAAATCCTTAGGGACATCGAATCGTCGGTGCGCGATCGGGACGTGCTTCTGGTGGACGACATTCTCGAGTCGGGCCGCACTCTCGCTTTCGCCAAGGATCTGCTCGCCGCCCGCGGCGCGCGGCGTGTGCTGATTTGCACGATGCTAGAGAAGCCCGGGAAGCGCGCGGTCCCGATAAACGCCGACTTCGTCGGCTTCGTGTGTCCCGACGTCTTCGTCGTTGGCTACGGCATGGACGTCGCACATTGCTATCGCGAATTGCCGTTTATCGGTCGCGTGGTGACCGCGCAAGACGCCGCCTGATTTGCTGCCGCCACAGGACAGCCCGTGTTTGAAAGTCGCTTTCAATCTTTTGCAGACGTTGGCGGTCCATCGAATGGCGCCGCGCGCGTCGCTGAATTGCGAAGGGCGCTCGAAACCGCAGGCGTATCGGGATTTATCGTTCCGCGGGCGGACGAGCATCAGAACGAGTACGTGCCTCCGAGCGAAGAGCGCCTCCTGTGGTTGACGGGGTTCTCCGGTTCGGCTGGAATCGCGATCGTTCTGAAGACCAAGGCGGCGTTGTTCGTCGACGGGCGGTACACCGAGCAGGCCAAATCGCAGACGGCCCCTTCTGTCTTCGAATTGCGGCATGTGGTCGACGAGCCGCCGGTCGATTGGATCAGCCAAAACATGGGGCCGGGCGAAAAGCTCGGCTACGACCCGCGACTTCATACTCCCGACGCCGTCTCACGGTTTTCCGCGGCGTGCAAGAAGGCGGGAGCCGAGCTTGTCGCTCTTCTCGCGAACCCGATCGACTCCATCTGGTGCGACCGTCCGCAACCGCCTTTGGGAATGGTGATACAGCAGAAGGCTCGCTACGCCGGCGAAAGCGCGGCGACCAAGATCGAACGCGTGCGGGAGGCGCTGAAGGGCGCCGATGGGCTTCTGATCAGCGACCCGCACAATCTGGCGTGGCTGTTTAACATTCGCGGCGCAGACGTCGCGCACACGCCCATGCCGCTTGGATTCGCCTACGCGCCCCGAGACGGGCGTCCCGTGGTCTTCCTGGACTCCCGTAAGCTGACGCCAGCCGTCAGCGATGAGTTGGGGCAGCTTGCTGACCTTCGCGAGCCGGACGCGCTCATCGCATTCATCGAGCGGCTCGGCGCGCTGGGGTCGCAGGTCGCATTCGACGCAGCGACAGCGCCGGCTCTGTTGACGCTGACGCTCGAGCGGGCGGGAGGCAAAGCCGAGGCCGGCGCCGATCCAGTCACGCTGATGAAGGCCGCGAAGAACAAGGCAGAGCTGGCCGGCGCCCGCGCGGCGCACGAGCGCGACGGCGCGGCTCTTGCGCGCTTCTTGGCCTGGTTCGACGCCGAGGCGCCCCAAGGCCGGCTCACGGAGATCGACGCGGTCCAAGCGCTAGAGACCTATCGCCGCGCGACCGGCGCTCTGCGAGACATTTCGTTCCCTACGATCGCTGGAGCGGGACCACACTCGGCTCTCCCGCATTACCGGGTCAGCGCGTCCTCGAACCGGAGGATCGAGCGGGGGATCTTTCTCATCGACAGCGGCGCGCAATATGAAGACGGAACGACGGACGTCACCCGCACGATCGCGGTTGGCCGACCCACAAGCCTGATGCGCGATCGCTTCACGCGGGTTCTCAAGGGCCATATCGCGATCGCGCGCGCAGTATTCCCCAAGGGAACGACCGGTGCGCAGATCGACGCCCTGGCGAGAATGCCGCTCTGGCGCGCGGGGTTGGACTTCGACCACGGCGTCGGGCACGGCGTGGGGTCCTATCTTTCGGTCCACGAGGGGCCGCACCGCATTGCAAAGACGGGGACCACGGCGCTCGTTTCGGGGATGATTCTGTCGAACGAGCCGGGGTACTACGCGACTAGCGCGTTCGGAATCCGAATCGAAAACCTGGTCGTCGTCGAGCCGCGGACGATCGCCGCCGCTGAGCGCGAAATGCTCGGCTTCGAAACCTTGACTCTTGCGCCCATCGACCTGCGCCTTGTCGAGCGGAAATTGATGGATGACGACGAGATCAAGTGGCTCGACTCGTATCATGCCCGGGTGCGCAAGATCCTGTCGCCGCTGATCGACGCGCCGACACGGCGTTGGCTTGCCGACGCCACGCGACGGCTTGAATCGGCTCGGAGCGCCCGTTGACGTGGCCGCAGGCGGAGAGGCGGCCGCCCCTTCTGCAATTGCGCGATATCGCTCTCACGCTCGGCGGTGCGCCGCTGCTCGATGGCGCAGAGCTGTCGATTTCGCCGGGCGACCGAATCGCCCTTGTCGGCCGCAATGGCTCGGGCAAATCGACCCTCATGCGAATCGCTGCCGGCGAATTGGCGCCCGACCGGGGAACGCGATTCGCGCAGCCGTCGGCCCGGCTCGCCTATCTGCCTCAGGAGCCCGATCTCGCCGGGTTCGCGACCGCGTTCGACTATGCGCTCGCGGGTCTCGGGGAGCACGACGATGAATATTCCGCACGCGCGATGATGGCCGAGCTTGGACTTGCGCTTGCCTCGAAGCCTGCGGATCTCTCGGGAGGCGAGGCGAGGCGCGCCGCACTCGTTCGGGTCCTGGCGCCGGCGCCGGACATCCTTCTGCTCGACGAGCCGACCAATCACCTCGACCTCCTGGCGATCGAATGGCTCGAGGCGCATCTCGCCGCATCCCGCTCCGCGCTTGCGCTGATCAGCCACGACCGGCGTCTTCTCGCGGATCTGACGCGCGCGACCGTCTGGCTCGATCGCGGCGCAACACGCCGCCTCGACCGGGGCTTCGGCGCTTTCGAAGCGTGGCGGGACAAGAAACTCGAAGAGGAGGAGGCCGAGCGGCAGAAGCTCGATCGGCGCATCGCCGACGAAGAGCACTGGATGCGATACGGCGTTACCGCACGCCGCAAGCGCAACATGCGGCGTGTCGCGGAACTTGCGAACCTGAGGCGGGAACGGCGCGACGCCCGCCGTTCGGCCGGGTTGGCCAATATGCCCGTGCAGGAGTCGAGGACGTCGGGCGCGCTGGTGATCGAGGCAGACAGGATCAGCAAGGCCTATGCGGGGAAGCCGATCGTCCGGGATTTCTCGCTGCGCGTTATGCGGGGGGACAGGATCGGGGTCGTCGGCGCCAACGGCGCCGGAAAGACGACGATGATCAGTCTCCTGACCGGCGCGCTTGCGCCTGACGCGGGAACGGTGCGCATCGGGTCGAACGTCCTGATGGCGAGCCTCGATCAGAAGCGCATGTCGCTCGAACCCGCGACGACGCTCACCGACGCGTTGACCGGCGGGGGCAGCGACCAAGTGACGATCAACGGGGAGCGCCGCCACGTGATCGGCTACATGAAGGACTTTCTGTTCGGGCCCGAGCAGGCGCGGACGCCGATCGGCAAACTGTCGGGCGGCGAGCGCGGGCGCCTCATGCTCGCGAGAGCCCTGTCCTCGCCGTCGAACCTGATGGCGCTCGACGAGCCCACCAACGATCTCGACATCGAGACGCTCGACCTCTTGCAGGAACTGCTTGGCGAATATGAGGGCACGATCCTGATCGTGAGCCACGATCGCGATTTTCTCGACCGCGTCGCGACATCGGTGATCGTCAGCGAGGGCGACGGCCTTTGGGTCGAATATGCAGGCGGATATTCCGACATGATCGCGCAGCGGGGATATGGCCTCGCCGGCCCGCCTGTCGCGGCCGCGATCGCGAAGCCCGAAAGGCCGGCCGCCCGCGAACCGGATCGGGCCTCAGCCAAGCGCAAGCTCAGCTTCAACGAGAAGCGCTCGCTCGAACTGCTGCCGGAGCGCATGGACGCATTGCGTAAGGAACTCGATGGCCTCGAGGCAAAGCTGGCCGACGCGGACTTCGCCATGCGCGACCCCGCAGCGTTTCAGGCCGCCATGGACCGATACGGGGACGTTGGCGAGGCGCTCGACAAGGCAGAGGACGAATGGCTCGCGCTCGAAATGCTGCGCGAGGACCTGGAGAGCTAGCGCCGGACTGCGCTCGCCGATCCTTTCAGACGGTCCGCAAAGCTGCGCAATCGTGCTATGGTCTTCAGGCTTTCCAGCGGCTTAGGCGGCACTTTGTGATACTTTGCCGACCGTAGCCGCGCCCCTACAAATGCTCCCAAGCAATCCATGGAGAGGGCACAATTTCCATCGCCGAATTCCATGATTTCAAAGGCTTGCGGCGACTTTTCCATCGTAATTGCTCAGGCTGTGGGGGGGCAGTGTGGTGGTATCAATAGCTATATCTTGTGTCTGCCTCTTTCGGTCGGCGCGCTGGTGCCCCAGGCGCTCGCCGCCGCGCCCAAGGGCGGACGCGTGGTCTGCGGCGGCATCCATATGAGCGACATTCCCTCGTTCCCCTATCGGCTCCTGTGGGAGGAGCCCAGCGTCGCATTGGTCGCGCCAATCTGACGCGCGTCGACGGCGAGGAGTTTTTGAAGCTCGCGCCCCACGCCCGCGTGCGGACGACGACGGTCCCCTACCCGCTCGACAAGGCCAACGAGCCGCTCGACGACTTGAGCGGTGTTCCTCGGCGCATCCCCTCTCCCACGTCCGCTCCTTAGTCTCAATGTCCAGAGCGGGTCGAGCGATCCCGCGCTCGGTTTTATGGGCCCTCTCAAGCTGCCGCTGCGGCCAATCGATCGCGAAACCCAAGCGGCCGTACCGAGTCGCGCGGAAAGCCGCCCCAATTTCCTCTCGCAATGGTATCCAAAGTTTCAACCAAACTAAATAACGAGTACGGTCGATTCTTAAAGTCAGCGTCGATATTTATATCGAAGTCAAGTGAGGAAATCAATTCCAGCGCAGACCAATTTCCGCTTGCTATCGAGTTATCCTGATCAAGCCTCATCAAGGGAAAAAGTGGAAGTCCAGCAAGTCGACGCAAATTATGTATAACAGACCATAATCTCTCATAACCACTATATATATATCGTCTTCCAGCGAGCCATTATACCAAGTATAACTCTATCCCTGGCCCATGGAACAGTCCAGCGGTTTAGCATAGTTGAGAAATAAGATATCCCAGTAGAAGCACCGTATGTATACCAGCCACTTTTGAGGTCATCGACAATACTACCAGTACTGATGATGTCTAACAAAACCGACGGCGAGCTCAAGGGAACCGGAACCGGGGGCGTTGGCTCGTAAGCGCCATACCTTGGATACAAATGCACGACACCGTACACCCCATTCCAAGCATATCCTGGGGAGGGCCAGTCGGGTCCTAAGTACGGAAATGATCCACCCCACCACTCCGTATCGTCTCCAATCACAACACCCTGAAACCACGTGGTGATGTAACTTGCAAACGCCTTTATATCCGGCGGGAAAGGAATACCACTCTTCATGATTCCGTTGACCCCTAGCTTGTACTGAGTCTGAAGAAAATCAGCATAATTCTTCAGATCGCCGCGATACTGGTCAACGAATTGATCCAGCCTCGGTTGGGTAGGGTCAATCAAGTTTACTATCGCTTGAATTGTTAGGTATGATCGAATGGCCAAGCCTAAGAATGGCAGGATGGTGGTCGGATCCAAGACCATCTCCTGCCCGGAACCTCCGAGGGGCATACCGGGCTCGGGTTTTAAAAATACTCCATACCAGCCAATCGTCGATAGCGGATATTGATTTGCTGGATACGGAACTTGCTGCGCCGTGAAGGCCTGGCTTTGAACGAGCGGTCGTTGCCAATATCTTTGCGCCCCCGGGTTATCCGAAGGGATTAGATTGTTGAGGAAATCCATCGCGTGGCTGTGGAAGTCCCCGACGTCTGCTATTACGTAATTTCCCCTTGTTCCTTGGCTCGCGAGATTATCGAGGTCACCTTGCAGAGGAATCCAAAAATTCGTGATACTTCCCAATTTGTCTTGCCAGTAGCTAGCCAAAACGGCATTCTCGATATCTTGAATGTCGGTGCTTAATTGAGCAATTTCCTGCGTCTGAGTGGATCCATCTTGGTCGGAGGCTAAGCTGGCCAGATAGAACGAGATGATCAACACAATTGCAGCTCCTGCTCCAGCGGCCGCTGCTCCCGCCAACGCCGTCGCCTCTGCTCCAGCACCAGCACCGTCGGGTTGGGCGGCCGCTACCTGAGTCACGGTGGAAGCAGCATTTGCTTGGGCGATCGGACCTAACAAGCTAAGTATCCCCGCGTAGTTGGCCGCCGCTTCCAATAGATCTTCGCGGTATGAGCCTCGGCGATCAACAACTCAGCATGGTCCCGCGCGTTGGCCACGCTTTGGAGCGCGTCATGCGTCTCGCCCTCCGATAATTCGCAGGCCTCCACTTTCATCGTCAAAATAGCCCGCGCGACCTCCAGCCTTTGTCTTGGGGTGGCGCCCAACTGCGCGCGTCGAAGTTCAAGCGCATGGGCGCTGGCGTCCACGGTTGGCGCATCGGTCAGAACGGCGAACGCTTCCCCAGCGCGGTGCATGACGAAGATCGTGATCCCCTCGTCAATGGCGAAGCGTATGGCCTCAATGGTCACGTTCGCGCCAGGCGAGGCGAGGATGATGGAGCGGACGCGATGTCGCCCACGCGGAAAGGTTCTCTCGACGCCGTCGCGGTATCGGACCCAAAGCGCGCCCTTGCGGATTTGCAGGGCCGTATCCGGTTCGGAGATGAACAGCAGGCCCCCTTCGAGGGGTGCGCCGCCCGTGCCCGCGTCCTCCGACGTGAGCCGAGGATAAATTTGAGGTTCGCCCGCCGAGCTTCGTTCCGGTTCTTCGGACCCGTCCGACGCGCTCGCGCAGACCGCGGCCCACTCGTCGCATGCGTTCGCCGGAGAAACGCGAATTTCCGATTGCAGGCGATGCGGCGCGGCGACCTTACCGCGCAAGCCCACAACACTCCTCGGACCGACCCCGCCGCCGTTGTCCCCAGGAAGGCCAAGGATGCTCGAGGAGCCGTTATCATCACCGGGGACGCCCGATGTAGCGGCGGAAGTCGCGCCGCCCCTCGGCAAGCCGCCGATTGCGCCAGACACGCCCCCGGCGCGCCGCCCGACGCCACCGTCAATTACGGGATAATCGCGGAAGGAACCGCGGCGAGTAACGCGGTCCTGGTTCCCGCCGTTTCTGGTTGGACCCGGCGATGATCCGGCGATTGACCCGAATGTGGCCTGGGGGTCGGGCTGGGCCTCCAGCCAATCGTCAAACCTCCGCCAGAAAGACGTGAATGAGTAGGGTGCCGGGCAGCGGGTCGAATATTTCAGGTGCTCGGCGCGCAGCGTCGAGCCCGCGCGTAACGCCGCCTCTACGCTCACATAGTCCGCGTCGCGCTCGCGCATGACAAAAGGCTTGCGTTCGCCGGGGACGCCTGGCGCGGCGCCGTTCAAAATGGTTTGGACCCTTCGATGACTGAGATTGAGTGCGGCCGCGATTGCGCGGCGGGACGAGCCCGCGCTTCGCAAGAGCAAAACATCGCGCGTCAACCTCACTGCGAGGCTGTTGGGCTTGTGGCGAGTTTGAACGGGAAAATTGATCGCGGATTGCTCGGCGCAATCCGGGCGTATATGCGGCATCGCAGCCGTTCCTTCTGGTAGCACAGATGGCGCGGTTAGGGCCGTCGTGGCGTTGGTAGCGCCGCGGCGGTCCGCTCACTCTAGCACATACGACGCCCGCTCCAAGCACGCTTTTCAGGTGCATGTCGCCTCATATCGCGATCCTTTACGAACCGAACAGAAGCGTCGCCGCTATGACGACGCTGTGACGACCGCAATGCGCAAATACGGGTCTTCACCGACGGCCGGGCGAACGGGTCAAGTCGACCCGACGCGGAAGTACACGAAGATCGATGTCTTCTACGGCTAGTCTGAGTCTAGCGCGCATCCGGCCTGACAGTCGTGGCGCCGGCTTCGTTGATAAGCGTCCGAGCAACTCGGAAACCAAGAGTGTAGTATCGAGTGCCGACGACGTACTGACCGCGGCTTGCGGATCGAAGGTATCTTGGAGCGTTGTTCCAGGAACCGCCGCGGACGACACGGGTGCTGCAGTCACCAGCTGTCCACGGGGAGCCATCGCTTGGCGCGCCTTCGTAGCTGTCGTGGTAGCAATCGTCCGTCCACTCCCAAACATTGCCCAGCATGTCGTAGAGGCCAAATTGATTGGCCTCGAAAGACCCGACAGGCGCTGTTTGATGACCATCCCATCGACTCCCGCATCCGTTGCAGTTCGCCACCACTTTGCCGTTCAACCTGATGTCGTTGCCCCACGGATAAGCCGTTTGAGTTCCAGCACGCGTCGCATATTCATACTCTGCCTCGGTCAGCAGCCGATACTTCTTGCCGGTGACGCTAGAGAGCCATCTCACATAGGTCTGTGCGTCTTCCCAGCTTACGTTAATAATCGGCCGCGTGCCACGACCCCAACTCGCGCCACTAGTCTGGGCACAGTCACCATAAGCGACGCAATTGTCCCACTCGTCGAAGGTTAGTTCAAATTTGGACACGGCAAAGGCGTGGGCGATTGTAACCGAATGCGGCGGACCTTCATCCGGAAAGCGATACACTTCTGATTCTGACGACCCCATCATGAAAGAGCCCGCCGGCAACTCAGCCACGTTGCCAGGTTCCTCTCGGCGCAGCCGGGCGCGTTCCTCGTAGAGTTCAGGGATGAAGGCGTAGGGGCGCGGCTGGGCCTCGTCGGCCTCAAAGAACGCCGCCTCCGTGATCAGGAGATTGAGGCCGTGATCCTTCGCCCGGCGCGGCAGGCGTTTGAACCCAAGGCAAGGGGCGATCTTTTTCGCGACATCCGGCGCGATGTCGCATGGCAGGCCGTCGGCCGCGACGCCGGGCAGGCCAAGCTCGACGAATTTTTCCAGCCATCGCAAGGCCGCAATCGCCTCGTCGCGCATGAACCAACCGGACCCTTCGGAGGAAAAGAGAATGCCGCCGCCTTTGAGCCGATATGGCAGAGAAAAGAAGGGGACGCCGCGGACTTCCCCGGTCGTCTTGTCCACATAGAACGTTGGCAAGCGCCAGCGAATGAAAAATGCCGAAATCTTACTTGACGCCTCGACCTCGCGCCAGTCGAGACCGGTTGGATTGTCTTTGATGTTCCAATGCCGGACGCGTCCGCCGATCATCGACGGCAAATCTTGCATTTCAGCGGGATAGGCGCTCTTGATGTCATAGACGAACACGCCGGCTTCGGAATAGCCTTGCTTGAGCAACTCGATATGACCGCCGTAATAGGCAGCGTGCGCGATCAATTGCTCAGGCGAAGGGTCGCGCTTATTGACCCAACCGGCGTAATGCTCCGACACGCCGCGAGCGTGAATGAGCGCCGCCGCCGCTGCCCCCGCGCCGCTCCATGAGCCGAGGCGAATGCCCATGTAGTCGAACCCGTCGCGCAGCTTGATTGCCGCCAGAGACAGCTTGCGCAGCTCCAATTCGGTGTAGGCCTTGATCTCGCCGAGCGGGACTTGATCGAAATTCTGCCGTCGGGCCTTATCGCGCTCAATCGTCGCGACTTCCTCTCCCGTCGCAAGCCCCAGCTTCGCAAGGCTCTTCATGACCTTGACGAAGCTCGATTGATAGAAGCCGAACAGGTCGTAGACCGTAATGCGACGGATGAAGCCGGCCTTCGGATCGTCGGGGTCGCGAAACTTTTTGACGACCAACCGTTTGCCCTTGATCCAATCGATTGCATAGTCGCCGACAAAGACGTGGCCTTTGACCTTGATTGCCCCGTCCGAGCCAAGCCTTTCCTTTTTGCAGATCTCATAGACCTTTCGGTAGGCCAGCGACGGCATATAGTCTGCGACAGCCTGGAGGATCATAGTCACGTCGTAATTGAACCCATATGAGATAAAGGTCGCGACCCCGAATTTTTCCGGTAGCGCGGTCAGCCAGTTGAGAATTTCGACAAGGGTGAGCGCC
>Ga0209040_10002343_pt1 | contig 14922 bp, 12 predicted proteins | sample BogFormECP12_OM3_FD_188240 | JGI IMG/M metagenome (GOLD analysis project Ga0209040, IMG submission 188240) | Bog forest soil microbial communities from Calvert Island, British Columbia, Canada - ECP12_OM3 (SPAdes) (version 2) | ecosystem: Environmental > Aquatic > Freshwater > Wetlands > Bog ...
ATCCGGGAGACGGTGAGCACGCCAGTCTCTTGATTGATGGTGAGCTGGTCGCCGTCCAGTGCGTGGACCTCTTCTCCGTCAAGGAGCCGGATGATGAACACGATGCTGTCCTCTCGTCAGAGTGCGGCCTCGCACGATCGTACGGTCGAACCGCTGCTGGACCAGTTCCATCGTGGGACTGAGACGTGAACGGCTCGAAAACCTGCAATGACAACTAATCACACGCTGCGGCCGTCGGCGCACGGAGGCTGCGAGGTCGGGCCGCCGTCGGTTATCGAGTTCAGTGCTCGGCCCGTGCTCAAGCCGCATGGACCGCGGGAACCCGGGGTTAAAGTCAGGCTTACCAAAAGTGCTGGTGACCAGGCATACGGAGGCAAAAGTAGGTCATTCGCGAACGGACAGCCCCGCAGGTTCATAGGTTAGGCTACATTTACTAAGCGTGACCGAAGTCGGTGTCGAAACAAGTTCTGTCGGCGCCCCGTCACTGTCATTCCCATTGCCGACCGAGATCGCCCCGGCGGACCTGGCGGCCGAGTTGGCCGCGGCGTTGCCCGAGCGCGACGGCGATGAATACCTGCTCTACGAGCACGACGGCCAGTGGGTGCTGGCCCTCGGCGTGCTGGCCATGGTCGAGTTGGACCGCGACGAGTTGCGCATCACCCGCGACGGTGTCACTCAGCGACAAACCTGGTCCGGCCAGCCGGGACCGGTGCTCGGTGAGGCCGTCGACCGGCTGCTGCTGGAATGCGACCAGGCCTTCGGTTGGATCGCCTTCGAATTCGGCGCGTATCGCTTCGGTCTACAAGATCGCTTGGCGCCGCAGACCCCGTTGGCTCGGGTGTTTTGGCCCCGCACCCGCATCGTGGTCGCCGACGACGCGGTTCGACTGTTCGACGCCGAGGAACGCCACCGCGACACGGTGGACCGGTTGCTCAGCGAGGGTCTGCCGGCTGCGCCGCCCCCATCCGCGATCGATGTCGGCGCCGACAGCACCGATTACCGGGCGCGGGTAGCCGCAGCGATCGCCGAGATCGCTGCTGGCCGCTACCACAAAGTGATCCTGTCCCGGTCTGTCGACGTGCCCTTCGTGCTGGACTTCCCGGCCACGTATCGGCTGGGTCGGCGACACAACACCCCCGCGCGCTCGTTCCTGTTGCGGCTCGGTGGTTTTCGAGCCCTTGGTTATAGCCCGGAAGTAGTGGCGGCGGTGCACGACGACGGCGCGGTGGTGACCGAACCGCTGGCCGGCACCCGGGCGCTGGGTCGCGGCGCGGCGCGTGACCGCCAAGCCCGCGACGAATTGGAATCCGACAGCAAAGAGATTGTCGAGCATGCCATGTCGGTGCGCAGCTCGCTGCGCGAGATCACCGAGGTCGCCAAGCCCGGTAGTGCTGCGGTCATCGATTTCATGACCGTGCGCGAGCGCGGCAGCGTCCAGCACCTCGGCTCGACGGTCACCGGCCGACTGGACCCATCCAAGGACCGGATGGACGCGCTGGAGGCGCTGTTTCCCGCGGTCACCGCCTCAGGTATCCCCAAGGCGGCCAGTGTGGACGCCATCCTGCGGCTCGATGAAAGCCCGCGTGAGTTGTATTCCGGCGCGGTAGTGACGTTTTCGGCTGATGGTGGGCTCGACGCGGCGTTGACGCTGCGGACCGCCTACGAACGTGACGGGCGAACCTGGCTGCGGGCCGGGGCCGGAATCATCGCCGCGTCGGACCCCGACCGGGAATTCGAGGAGACCTGCGAGAAACTCGCCACGCTGGCGCCGCGTCTGGTGGCCCGTCGGCGAGCGCGTTAGCCGACTTCAGCGTCCGGCGACCGTTCCAGATATTCGGCCAGAATGCGGCTGACCAGAGACTCGATCGTCGATTCGATCGACGACGCCAGAGTGTCGGTGACGGATGCGACCGCCTGAGTACGAAACCGGACCAGCATGGTTATCAGCTCGGCGATTTCGGTGTCGGCGGGCAGTGCTTCACGCGGCTTGATCCGGTCGGCGACGTGTTCGGCCCCCGCCCGCACCAGCATCTCGCTGATCTGGTCGACCAGCGGGACGATGCGCTCGTGCAAGTCGATGAGTTTTTCCATGCTGAAGCCGTAGCCGCGGATCTCGTTGAACGCGTCGATGAGTTTCGGGCGTGTGATGGTGGCCTGGGCGCCATCGATGCGGATCACCTGCAAACCGACCAGTCGATCGAATGCCTTGGCGTCATTGATGAGTCGTTGCGCCTCGGCCAGCGGCATGGTCGCAGCCTTCTCGGTAGTCCAGGTGCCCACGATCGCGGATTCCAGGCCGAGACGTCGCCGAGATTCTTGCCCTCTTCCCAGGCGCTGAGCATCTCCCGGACATGCGCGATGTTGTATCCGCGGTCGAGCATCGAGGTGATCAGCCGCAGCCGGGTCAGATGAGTGTCGTTGAACAGCGCAATCCGGCCGACCCGCAACGGTGGCGGTAACAGCCCGCGGTCGCGGTAGACACGGATGTTGCGGGAAAAGGCATTACAGAGTACCCGTTGACGCTGGCTCACTGCTCAAATCGTCGCGGAAAACAGCGGGTGACCGTGCTGTCAGCGCCTTACGCTGCTAGCCGAAGTCCGATGGTTAGCCAGTGTTGACCCGTGCGGGTCCGAGGTTGACGGGCAGGTGTTTTATCCCGTGCAGCAGGGTGCTGTTGTTGGGGGTCGGTTCGCCGGCGAGGGCTAGATGGGGGAAGCGTTCGAAGAGTGCTTGCAAGCCGATGTGCAGTTCCATGCGGGCAAGCGGCGCGCCGAGGCAGACGTGGATACCGGTACCGAAGCCAATGTGATCACGGGCATTGGCACGGGTGGCGTCGAATTCGTCGGGACGTTCGAAGATGGCCGGATCGTGGTTGGCTCCGGCGACGAGAAGGAAGACAGCCGAGCCTTCCCGCACGGTGTGCCCTTCGATTTGAAGTGTTTCGGTGGCCACCCTGAGGCCGATTTGAGCGACGGAGTCCTAGCGCAGCGTCTCCTCGACCGCGTCGGGCCAGCCTTTGGGATGTGCCAGGAGGTGGGCCAGTTGATCGGGGTGACCGACAAGTGCCACGACTGCGTTACCGAATGCATGGGCGGTGGTGATGAACCCGGCACCCAGGAGCGGCCCCGCAAACATTCTGACCTCGACGTCGGTGAGATCGCTGTCGTTGAGGACGGCCGACAAGATGCTGTCGTCGGCGCGGCCACGACGGAGCCGCTCAATATGCGCGGCGAGATAGTCTTCGAACTCGCGCAACGCCGCCATGGCGGTCTGGAAGTCCCGCCAGGACGGGGCCGTGGTGGTGAGCAGTTTGGCGCCGGGTTCGGCGTATGCGTAGAGGCGGGGTATCTCGTCATGAGGAATGCCCAGCATCTCGGCGATGACTTCGATGGGGATTCGAGAAGCGTAGTTGGACACCAAATCACAGGAAGTCTTGTCCCTGAGATCGTCAAGCAGGGCGCTGGCAATCTCCTGGATGCCGTCGTGACGGAGGAGATTGGTGGTCGCGACGACGGGCCGACCGCGGCTGTCGACTCGAGATAACGCTTCGCACTTCGGGACGACGCATCGGCGAGGTGCTCCACCGCAGAGGCGTACTCTGCAGCAGCCGGCACGAACTCAAGATACCCTGGGGGACATCGTGTTTAACTCCATCGTTGGCGCGAGTCGCGGCGTTCACCCCCAACGTTAAGATTCAGTTTCGATGTCGGACGTCATCGGTCGGCGGTGAGTTAAGGGAGGCGCGCCGAACCCTTGCGGTGCGTCGTTGTCGGTGACAACCTCTACTTCATCGCCGCTGTACTGACCTGGTTGCTCGGCCCCGGTGGACGTATCGCCACCTCCGCCACCCGCGTCGCTGATGAGATCCACCGCCAACGCCGGACGAACAGGCCACCGGGCCCTTTGCCCAACGCGTCGATCGCGCTGGCCAGTAACTAGACCACAAAGGAGACGACCCGATGACTTCCTTGGAGCTCACCAGTAGCGGACCAGCCGATTTTGACGAAGGCGAGGTCTATTTCATCGGTAACGCCACCACGTTGATCCGGTTTGGCGGGCTGACGATCCTGACCGATCCCGCCTTCCTGCACAAGGGCGAGCACGTCTACCTGGGCCACGGCATTTGGGCCCGCCGCGAAGTCGAGCCGACCTGCCAGATCGCTGACCTTCCCCCCATCGATCTGATCGTCTTATCGCACTACCACGGTGACCATTTTGACGACGTCGCCGCGCGAGAACTCGACAAGAACCTGCCCATCGTGTCCACGGCTGACGCGGTGGGCAAGCTCAGCGCCCTGGGCTTCAACAAGGGCTTCGCCCTCGACACCTGGGAGTCCCTCGAGGTGCACAAAGGGGACGCGACCCTGACCGTGACCGCGATGCCGGGCAAGCACGCCATCGAGGAGGCCGTGAACGAACTGCTGATGCCGGTCAACGGGCACCTGCTCGACTTCAGCCGCGACGGCGACCATCTCTATCGGCTCTACATCACCGGCGACACCATGCTCATCGACAGCCTCGAGGACATTCCGCGGCGCTATCCCAACATCGACCTCGGACTGATCCACACCGGCGGCACCACGTTCCTGGTCACGGTCGTCACGATGACCGCCGAACAAGGAGTCAAGGCCGTCGAGATCACCAAGCCGCACACCGCAATTCCGATCCACTACAACGACTTCTCGGTGTTCCTGTCGGGCCTCGACGACTTCAAGAAAGCCGCCGGGGCCTCGAACACGACGACGAAGTTCGTCTACCTCGCCCACGGCGAGACCTACACATTTCAAACCCAACGCATGACCACTCGGGCCTAGCTGCCATCCCTCACCGTGGTAGGTGGCCTGATGCGTCTTCTTTCGGCGAAGGAAGTTCGGTATTTTCTTCACAGGACCTCCCACGACATCGCCGCGTCCTCAGTCTGAAGGGAGCTTCGATGACTACGCCTGCTGAGCGTGCCTCTCGCCTGGATCTGGTTGCGCGGCTAAAGTCCGCATACCCCGAGCTTCCCGACGCGCCAACGCCTGAGCTGATCGACCACCAGCGATACGCCGCATATATGAAGACCGTTCACGACGTCGGGGGCGAGCCGGATGCGCCCATCAAGTACGAGAACAAGCAATACGAAGGGTGGGAAGAAAACACCTACGTGACGTGCGAGGTGCTCGCGTGGCGCGGAATTTGGCTTTCCGAGGAGCGTCGCCGTATCGGCAACGTCGACGTCGGACGCGCGATCTATTTAGGCCTTCCGTACTACGCGCGCTGGCTCTGGGCCGCCGCCCGCATCCTCGTCGAAAAGCATCACATCACGTCGGGCGAGTTGAGCGAACGGATGGCTGAGGTCCAGGGACGCTACGACGGCGGCCTTAACGGAAAACCCTTGGAGGCCAAACCAAAGTGCCACGGTGACGGTTTGCAGATCCAACGAAACCGCCATCACGTCGACGCGGTTGGAAAGGGCGATCCACATATCTATGCTGGCCGGGCTGGCCAGCCAAAGTTTACGGTCGGCGACCAAGTGGTGGTACGAGAACTACCCGCGCTGTTCTACACTCGCACCCCAGAGTACGTACGCGGCGCTACCGGCGAGATCGCCAAGGTTAGTTACGAGAGCCCAGCGGCCGAGGACGAGAGCTGGGATCGCCCCGACGCACAACCGGAATGGTTCTACATCGTTCGGTTCAACCTTTCCCAGCTGTGGCTCGGCTACACCGGGACCAGCAGTGACACCCTGCAAACCGAGATCCCCGAACGCTGGCTCCAAGCAGCTCACTAGGGGAGGGATGAGATGACTGAACACGACCACGAGCTCACGGTCGCGCCGATGGTGGACGAGATCACCGACTTCGAGGTTCTCGAGATCGCCGTGCGGGAACTGTGCATCGAAAAGGGAATTTTCACCGCAGAGGATCATCGCCGCTTCACCGAGTTCGCCGAACAGATCGGCCCCACTCCGGCCGCCCGCCTGGTGGCTAAGGCGTGGCTTGATCCCGAATTCAAAACGCTCGCTCTTACTGATCCGATGACCGCCAGCAAAGAAGTCGGTGTCGACTGGCTAGATCCCACCGGCTTCGGCACGCCCAGCGACTTCTGCGCGTTTCACATCCTCGAAGACACCCCGACCCTGCACCACGTCATCGTGTGCGCGCTGTGCTCGTGTTATCCCCGACCGATCCTCGGCAACTCCCCGGAGTGGTACCGCACACCCAACTATCGTCGTCGCATGGTGCGCTGGCCCCGGCAGGTACTGGCCGAATTCGGGCTGTATCTGCCCGACGACGTCGCCATCCGTGTGGAGGACTCGAACCAGAAACACCGCTTCATGGCGATGCCCTTGCGCCCCAAGGGAACCGACGGCTGGGAGGAAGACCAGCTGGCCGAAATCGTTACGCGCGATTGTTTGATCGGTGTCGCACTGCCGAAGGTTGGCGTCACGACCAACGTGATCACCGACACCCGCCCGGCCGTCCACCCATTACCCAGCTGACCGAGCGGAGGCCAACAGGTGAGTGCGGCAGCGGGGTCGCAGTCGATTGAGCCCGTCAAGATAGCGGCCTTGGAAAAGATCGTTGAACGCAACCAGGTCTGGAGCCGCATGACCGCCAAGTACGGGGTGGAAAATCCCGTGCCGCCGTGGAAGACGAGTCTGGACGGGATTTGCGATGCTCTCGACCACACCATGTGCAGTGCTAACATCCCAGACTTCAAGCAACGACGCGACGAAGAAGATGCCCTGTCGGCAACCGTCTATTCCCGCCTGCCGTATCCCGAGAGCCAGCTGGTTTCGTTGGCGCACTCCTTGGTGGTCCGTGGCGTCATCAACGAGACAGAATTGCTGCAGCGGCTAACCAGCATCCGGGCCAGGCTGGAATCCCTAACGAGATGAAGTTCAGTCGATTAGCGACTGTGTGCCGAGAACGATTGCGAGGGCGAGGCGGTCGGCATCTTCGGTGTCGGGTTCGGCGGTGTAGATCATGATGCGGAGATCGTCAGCGGCGACGATGAGCGTGTCGCAGTCCACGGTGATATGCCCGACGTCGGGATGGTCGATGACCTTGTGGCGCCCGACGTCCTGGTGTGGTTCGAGAGCGCCCGATTCCCAGAGCTTGACGAAGCGCGGGCTCGGCGCGGCGAGGTCGCGGATCAGCTGCTTCAACCGCTGATCGGCGGGATAGCGCGAGGCGGGCGGCTTGGGAAAGGTCTTGTCCTGGTACTGGCAGTCCTACGAAAACGCGACGACTGCCTGACGGCCGGAGTCCGGCGAACAATCATCGCTGTACCACGACGAACGGAGAACCATGAACTCGATCGCGTCCGGCACCGTGCTGATCACCGGGCCGACCGGCGGCCTGGGAAAGGCTGCGACGCTGGCGATCGCCAACCGCCCTGCGCCGCAGCGCCCCGACCTACTGCTGGTCGGGAGAGCCGGCAAGGCGCTGAGCGAGGTGACCGCCACTGCCCGCGCGGCAGGAGCGACCGTACAGGAGATCGGCTGCGATCTGGCCAGACTCGCGGACGTGCGGAACGCGGGTCAACAGGTCAAGCATCTGCTCGACGCCGGCGCGATGCGTCCGCTGCGGGGATTGGTGCCCAACGCCGGCGTATCGGTCGTCGACACTCACAACGTCTCCGCGGACGGATACGAACTCACCTTCGCAGTCAACTACCTTGCGCACGCGCAGCTCATCGGCGATCTGCTGGACTCACTTGTCGCGCGCGCGTGTCGTGTTGCTGGGTTCAAACACCTATTACGAGAACATCTTCCGCCGCATGCTACGAGTCGCGCCGGCGGATTGGCGCGACCCGATCGAACTTGCTCAGCCCACCCCACCCGACCTGCCGGCGACAGCCGAGCTCTCCGGGATCGCCTATTCCAACTCCAAACTCGCGATCCTCTATTACGCGCACGAATTGCAACGTCGCGCACCGAAGGGGATCAACGTCACGGTGTTCGAGCCGGGATTCATGTCGGGCACCGGACTGAGCAGGGGCCAGGGCCCGGGCATACAACGAATCGGGCGCCTCATCGAGCGGATTCCCGGCGTCTCGTCGCCGACGCACTTCGGCCCAATGCTCGCGTCGATCGTCCTCGACGACCGGTGGGCGCACCTGCGCGACGGCGCCTTCGTTGTCAAAGACGAAGAGCGCGAAGTGAAGCCGTTCGCAAAGGATCGGGCTCGTGAGTCAAGGCTGTGGGACGCCACGGCCGAACTGCTCAAGTCCGCCAGCTAAGACTGCAGCTGCCGGACGATCGCCTTCTTGTCGACCTTGCCGACAGCGGTTGTCGGCAACGAGGTCATCCCGGTCAGCACATCCGGCCGAGCATGCTTGGCCACTCCACGTTGATCGAGATAGTCGTTCAACTCCGTCAGAGTCACCGGGCTGCCCGCGAAAACAACGGCTGCGCAGACCTTTTCGCCTAGATAAGGATCCGGCAGCGCTACCGCCGCTGCTGACGAGATCGCCGGGTGCGCACGCAGGTGTTCTTCGAGGTCGCCCGCGGCGATGGTCTCGCCGCCGCGGTGGATGACGTCTTTCACCCGGCCGGTGACCTCCAGGTAGCCGTCGGCGTGTTGGCGGACCAGGTCGCCGCTGCGGTAGAAGCCGTCCGGGTCAAAGCAGCGCGCGTTGTCGCTCTCGGCGCGGAAGTACCCGTTGAACGTGTACGGACCCCGCACCAGCAGTTCCCCCTCGGCGCCGGGCGTCACCGGCCGGCCGGCGTCGTCAACGATGCGCAGTTCGTCGTGGGCAGACAGCGGCCGGCCCTGAGTCCGGTCGACCACTTCCGGCGGATCGCCGGGTCGGGTGTAGCACAACAGCCCTTCGGCCATGCCGAACACCTGCTGCAGGCCCGGCGTCAGTGTCTCGCGGATCCGCCGGGCGTCAGCGGTCTCGAGCTTTGCGCCGCCAACTTGTAACAGCCGCAACGATGTTGGCGTCACCGGCTCCCAGTCGGTGGCCTGCGCCCACAGGTTAGCCAGCGCCGGAACCAGCGCGGTGACGGTGACACCGTGGCGCGCGATGGCATCGAACGCCGACTCCGGGCTGGGGTCGGTGGTGAACACCGTGCTAGCGCCGACCGTCATGGCGCCGAGCAGACCGGGGCAGGCCAACGGGAAGTTATGTGCGGCCGGCAACGCCACCAGGTAGACGTCGTCACCGGTCAGGCCGCAGACCTCGGCGCTGGCGGTGGCGTTGTAGACATAGTCGTCATGGGTGCGGGGGATGAGCTTGGGTGTACCGGTGGTACCGCCGGAGACCAGCAGCAGCGCCGGTGACGCGGGATCGGCGTTGCTCGGTGAGGGCCGCTGGCCACGGTGCGCGTACACCTGCGACCACGACACGAACGGTCCGGGTTCGCCGTCGACAATGACATGGCGCAGCGCTGGATGGTCCTGCAGTAAGCGCTGCGCCATCGGGCGGTAGTCGAATCCGCTTGCGGTATCAGGGATTACAAGAGCCTTTGCCTGGCTGACGGCGGCGAAGTGCGCCAACTCGGCGGCGCGGTGGCCGGGCACGCACATCACCGGGATCGCGCCGGCGCGCAGCAACGCGAACAACGCCACCGCGAACTCACAGCCGTTCGGCAGCTGCAACAGCACCCGATCCCCGCGGGCGATCCCCAGCGCCGCCAGCCCGGCCGCCGCATGATCGGCGCGTTCGTCGAGCTCCGCGTAGCTCAGGCGCTGTGGTTGGTGGGGCGTTCCGCCGGCGTCGAGCACCGCGGCACGATCCGGCCACCGCCGCGCGGCCTCGGACAGAATCGAGTCCACGGTCCGGCCGGTCCAGTAACCGGCCGCTCGGTAGTGCGCCGCGCGGTCTGGCGGAAACGGCACAAACCCGTTTAATCCGCTTTTCGCCCTCAGTGACACAAGCCCTCCTCGCTCGGGTGGCCCCAGGGTAAGGTAACCACAAATTAGGGCAGCCTTCGCTAATTAGTGGGAGGGGTAGTGGTTTCTCCGGCCGTGAGCACGGACGCCATCCGTGGCGAGGTCGCCGAATTGCTCGGCGTCGGTATCAAGGCCATCGATCCGGAAGGCGACCTCATCGGTCAGGGCCTTGATTCGATACGGATGATGGCCCTGGCAGGCCGCTGGCGGCGGCTGGGTTTCGCGGTTGACTTCGCTAAGCTGGCCGCCGCCCCTACGATCGGCGCCTGGTTGGAGCTGATGTCGGACGTTGCGGACGTCGTTCAGCCGGAAACCCCGGAACCCCTCTCTGCCGACGCACCGCACGAGCCGTTTCCGCTGGCCCCGATGCAACACGCGCTGTGGGTCGGTCGCCACGACAACCAGTGGCTCGGCGGGGTGGCCGGGCATCTGTATGTCGAGTTCGACGGCGGTGCGATTGACCCCGAGCGGTTGCAAGCCGCGGCCACCAGGCTGACGCTGCGCCACCCGATGCTGCGGGTGCAGTTTTTGCCCGACGGCACCCAGCGGATCCGTCCGTTAGCGGAACGTCCGAATTTCCCGGTCACCGTCCACGACCTTCGCGACCTAGAGCCTGACGTCGTCGACCAGCGGCTCGCTGACATCCGAGCCGCCAAGTCGTGCCAGCAGCTCGACGATGCGGTGTTCGAGCTGGCAGTGTCGTTGCTGGCAGGGCAGCGGTCACGGCTACACGTCGACCTGGACATGCAAGCCGCCGACGCGATGAGCTATCGCACCCTGATGGCTGACCTCGCCAGCTTTTACCGGGGTCGGCAACTTCCCGAGTTGGACTACAGCTATCCCGAGTACCGTCGGGCCATCGCGGGGGGAGAATCTCGGCAAGAGCCTTTGGGCGAGGCCAGCCGCGATTGGTGGGCGCAACGAATCCCGCAGCTGCCGGATCCGCCGGCATTACCCGAAGCGCCCGGACAACACAGTGCGCCGAAAAGCAGCCGGCGGTGGCATTGGTTGCACCCGACGACTCGCGACGCGCTGTTTGCCGCGGCCCGCGCCCGTGGCATCACCCCGGCGATGGCGTTGGCCGGCTCGTTCGCCAACACCCTGGCGGTTTGGTCGTCCAGCCCGCGTTTCCTGCTCAACGTCCCGCTATTCGGTCGCCAGCCGCTGCATCCCGACGTCGATCTACTGGTCGGCGACTTCACCTCGTCGCTGCTGCTCGACATCGACCTGACACACACCACAAGCCCCGTTGCGCGGGCGCACGCGGTGCAGGAAGCCATGCGCGCCGCGGCCGCCCACGCCGATTATTCGGGATTATCGGTGCTGCGGGACCTGGCCCGGCACCGATGCGCCCAGGTGCTGGCACCGGTGGTGTTCACTAGCGCGCTGGGCCTGGGTGAACTGTTCCGGTCCGATGTCATCAAAGCGTTCGGCACACCCGGCTGGATCATCTCCCAGGGCCCGCAGGTTTCGCTCGACGCACAGGTCACCGAATTCGACGGCGGCGTCCTGGTGAACTGGGACGTGCGGGAGGACGTCTTCCCGGCCGGTGTCATCGACGCCATGTTCGCTCACCACATCGACGAACTGCGGCGGCTGGCCTCTGCTGACGACTGGGACGCGCCGGGTCCGCCGGCACTGCCGGCGGCCCAGCGCGCGGTGCGAGATAAGGTCAACGGCCGCAGCGCCGCGCCTAGCGGAGAGGCGTTGCACGACGGGTTCTTCCGCCGCGCTCAACAGCAGCCAGACGCGCCGGCGGTGTTCGCGAGTTCCGGTGATCTCACCTACGCGCAGCTGCGCGACCAGGCGTTGACGTTGGCTGCGGCGTTGCGCGCGAGAGGGATTGGCCCGGGCGACACCGTCGCGGTAGTGGGCCCCAAAACTGCCGAACAGGTCCCGGCCCTACTGGGGATCCTGGCCGCGGGTGGTGCTTATCTACCGATCGGTGTCGACCAGCCCCGCGACCGCGCGAAACGCATCCTGCAGACCGGTCAGGTGAGTCTGGCCCTGGTCTGTGGCGGGCAGCAGCTCTCGCTACCGATGCCCGCGCCGACGATTGCTGACGTGGTCCACGACGCGTCTGTCGACGTTGAAATCCAGCCCGCGACAACCGATCCCGACGAGCTCGCCTATGTGTTATTCACTTCGGGCTCAACCGGGGAGCCGAAAGGCGTCGAGGTCGCACATGACGCCGCGATGAACACCGTCGAATTCATCACCCGGCATTTCGAAATCGGCCCGACCGACCGCTGCCTGGCGTTGTCGACCCTGGAATGCGACATGTCGGTGCTGGATATCTTCGCCACGTTGCGGGCGGGTGGCGCAATCGTGGTGGTGGACGAGGCTCAGCGTCGCGATCCCGACGCGTGGGCACGGCTGATCAATACCCACAGCGTGACGGTGCTGAATTTTCTGCCAGGCTGGTTGGAGATGCTGGTCGAGGTCACGAAAAACTCAGCGGGGTACCTGTCGTCGCTGCGAGTGGTGCCCACCGGCGGCGACTGGGTAAGGCCGGAGCTGGCCCGCCTGCTGAGATCCCAGGCGCCGCAACTACGGTTCGCCGGGCTTGGCGGTGCCACCGAGACCGCCGTGCACGCGACGATCTGCGAGTCGGCCGAGCTGCCGGCGGACTGGACCGCGTTGCCCTATGGCACACCGCTTCCCAATAACGCCTGCCGGGTGGTGAACGACATGGGCGGCGACTGCCCCGACTGGGTCGTCGGCGAGCTGTGGGTGTCGGGACGCGGCATCGCGAGGGGTTACCGCGGCCGGCCCGACCTCTCCGCCCAGAAGTTCGTCGAGCGCGACGGCCGGACGTGGTACCGCACCGGTGATCTGGTGCGTTACTGGCCGGATGGCACGCTGGAGTTCGTCGGCCGCGCCGATCACCGGATCAAGATCAGCGGGTACCGTGTCGAACTCGGCGAGATCGAGGCCGCGCTGCGGCAGGTGCCGGGTGTGCGGGCGGCGGTGGCCGCCTTGCTTCCGGCGTCTGGTGGCTCCGAGGTGCTGGCCGCAGCGGTCTGCGCGGAGACCTCCATCGATGCTGGGCTGACCGCCAAGCGGATTCGCGAGGTTCTTGTCGATCTCGTTCCCGCGCACATGATTCCGCGCCACATATCGCTGGTAGAGCGCATCCCGTTCACAGACAACGGCAAGATCGACCGTAAGGCGGTCACCACTCTACTTGTCGAGGCGTCGGCCGAGCAGTCCGGCGACACGTCAGTGAGCTACGAGGCGCCGCGAACGCAGCTGGAACGGGCGCTGTGCCACATTGTCGCGGACCTGCTGGGCAGTGACGTCGACGCCGTGGGCGTGCACGACGACTTCTTCTCCCTCGGTGGCGATTCCGTGCATGCAACGCAGGCCGTCGCAGCTATCAGGCAGTGGCTCGATTCGCCGAGTCTCATGGTCCCCGACGTCTTTGCCGCCAGGACCGTCGCCGGGCTGGCCCGATTGCTCATCAGCCGGGAAGCAAACGGCGACCGACTCGAGCAGGTGGCCGACGTGTACCTGGAAATCGCGGAAATGCCGAGTGTCGATGTGATGTCGGCGCTCGATCCAACGGCCGGCGAAGAAACAACGACCGAACCGGCGCAGCGGGAGTTCACGCCCTGGGTGAAGCGGTTTACCGGTATTACTGCGCGCGGCTCGGTGGTCGTGTTCCCACACGCCGGCGGTGCCGCCGCAGCGTACCGGTCGCTGGCTAAAGCGTTGTCGACCAACGACGTTGACACCTTCGTGGTGCAGTACCCGCAGCGGGCCGACCGGCGGCATCACCCTGCAGCAGACAGCATCGGTGCGCTGGCGCTCGAGTTGTTCGAGGCAGGCGACTGGGGTTCAGCGGCCCCACTGAGTCTGTTCGGCCATTGCATGGGGGCGGTGGTGGCCTTCGAGTTCGCTCGCATCGCCGAACACAATGGGGTGCCGGTGCGTGTACTGTGGGCTTCTGCCGGGCAAGCTCCGTCGACCGTCGCCGCGTCCGGACCGCTGCCGACCAGCGATAGTGGCGTGCTGGCAGACATGGTAGATCTCGGTGGCACTGATCCCGTGCTGCTGGAGGACGAGGAATTCGTCGAACTCCTGGTGAAGGCGGTGCAGGCCGACTACCGCGCCCTGAACGCCTATTCATGTCGGCCGGACGTACGCATCAGCGCCGACATCCATGCGGTCGGTGGCAACCGCGACCACCGGATCGGCCGGGAGATGTTGGCCAGCTGGGAAACTCACACATCGGGCCGATTCACGCTGTCGGATTTCGAGGGCGGTCACTTCTACCTCAATGATCACCTCGACGCGGTGGCCCGGATGGTGAGCGCCGATGTCCGATAACGACCCGGTCGTCATTGTCGGGTTGGCGGTCGAAGCACCTGGTGGGGTCGAAACCGCCGATGATTTCTGGACGTTGCTGTCCGAACAGCGGGAGGGACTTGGCCCGTTCCCCACCGATCGAGGCTGGGCACTTCGCGAGCTGTTTGACGGGTCGCGGCGGGACGGATTCAAGCCCATCCACGACCTTGGTGGATTCCTTTCCAGCGCGACAACATTCGATCCAGAGTTCTTTCGCATCTCACCGCGCGAAGCGACGGCCATGGACCCGCAGCAGCGAGTCGCGTTGCGACTGGCATGGCGCAGCTTGGAGAACAGCGGGATCAACCCTGATGATCTGGCCGGCCACGATGTGGGCTGTTATGTCGGGGCATCTGCGCTCGAATATGGTCCCGGTCTTTCCGGGTTCTCGCACCACAGTGGGCATCTGATCAGCGGGACGTCGCTGGGTGTCATCTCGGGGCGGATTGCCTACACGCTGGACCTGGCGGGGCCGGCGCTGACGGTCGACACCTCGTGCTCGTCGGCGCTGGCGGCGTTTCACACCGCGGTCCAGGCGATTGGGGCCGGCGACTGCGACCTCGCGCTTGCCGGCGGCGTTTGCGTGATGGGTACCCCAGGCTATTTCGTCGAGTTCTCCAAGCAGCATGCGCTGTCCGATGACGGCCACTGCCGACCGTACAGCGCGCATGCCAGCGGAACCGTC
>Ga0209040_10002346_pt1 | contig 14917 bp, 14 predicted proteins | sample BogFormECP12_OM3_FD_188240 | JGI IMG/M metagenome (GOLD analysis project Ga0209040, IMG submission 188240) | Bog forest soil microbial communities from Calvert Island, British Columbia, Canada - ECP12_OM3 (SPAdes) (version 2) | ecosystem: Environmental > Aquatic > Freshwater > Wetlands > Bog ...
ATACTCGCCCCGTGGCGACTGTTTCGGAACCCGCATTCCGGGTCGCGTCGACCACTATCCTGACCCGTGAGAGGCGCGGCAACGCCGTCATCAGGCGCAGTCCAAAATGTGCTCGAATTCTGGCTCGGGGCAGGAGCATGTAGGGACCGAAAACGAGATGCGTGTTGGTGACCGAGAAGTCGTTCTCGTGGAAGAACGGCGTCCGTCCCGGCATGCATGACTCGAAGCGGTCCGGCTCGATCGAGATCCATCGGCCCTCGCTCTCACGGCGCTCGAATTGCGGCGGCAGCACGATGTCCAGAAACGGGTAACGGGCTCGCAGGCCGATCCCGCACCGCGTCGCCGCATCGACATGTTCGAGCAGGAGACGGGTGTCCTCATCAACCCGCAGGTCGATCGCGATGTCGAAACCGCCGCTGCAGATTTCTCGGAAGCGCTCTAAATCTTCGAAGGGCTGCCCGCTCCACAAGGCTCCGTTTTCGGGGAAAAAATCGTAGGCGCGGACCTCGTCGGCGATGCCGAGCCGCCGCGCGAGCTCGACGTTCCACGACCCGCAAACCAGGGTGATGTGATCCCCAGGAAAACCTTCGCGCAACCTTTTCAAGGCGGGCAACCCGATCAAGAAGTCGCCGTAATGATCGAGCTTCAAGACGAGCAGCCGCCGGCTGCGCCGCCCCTCGAACGCGAAATGATAGACCGCGACGGGTCCTCGAGGTCCGGCGACGACCTCGGCCGAATAATTGCCGGCCCGCAGCGGGGGCACCGGGAAGTCGGGCGGGTTTGTGACTTGTGACATCATTGCGACCGGGAATACGGAGTTATGGCCCATCTCTGCGGAGCGGGCAAATGCCCGCCCGCAACGCAATTCCTGCATGCGCGTGAGGCGCGGCTGTGGCTAAATACCGGACCATCGTCGGCCCGGGGTGCCTTCATGCCGAAAGTTGAGCCACATCGTCTTCCCGCCACCAGCTTGGTTCGCCTGGTCGAAGGCGGCGAGCTGACGGCCGAGGCAGTCGTCCGGAGCTGCCTCGAGCGGATTGCCGAACGCGAGCCGGTGGTGCGCGCGTGGAGCCACCTCGCCGCAGAGTCCGCCTTGACCAGCGCCCGCGAGATCGACAGGGCGAGGCAGAAGACCCTGCTCGGAGGCGTGCCGTTCGGCATCAAGGATATTTTCGACACCGCCGACATGCCGACGACTTACGGCTCGCCGATTTACGTCGGCTGCCGGCCCTCCAGTGACGCCAGCGCCGCGGCATTGCCGCAAGCGGCCGGCGGCATCCTGCTCGGCAAAACGGTAACGACCGAATTCGCCAACCGTCAGCCCGGCCCGACGACGAACCCGCACGATCCCGATTTTACCCCCGGCGGTTCGTCGAGCGGCTCGGCCGCTGCCGTCGCCGACTTCATGGTGCCGCTCGCCATCGGCACGCAAACCGGCGGCTCGGTGATCCGGCCGGCGGCCTATTGCGGGGTCGTCGGGTTCAAACCGAGCTTTGGGCTGTTTCCGCCGGCCGGCATGCGGATCAACACCGAGACCCTCGACACGGTCGGTATCATGGCGCGCTCGGTCGGCGACATCGCCCTCTTCCGCGCCGCGATGATGGCGATCCCCTATGCGGCGCCGGTGATCCCGCAGACCGCACCACGGCTCGGCCTGTGCCGCGGCCCGCACTGGAATGACGCGCAGCCGGAAGGCAGGGCCGTGCTCGAGTCGGCGGCCGAACGCCTCGCTGCCGCAGGTGCCTCAGTCGGCGAGACTGAGCTGCCGCCGGAATGCGCCGATGCGGATGAATGGCAGCGCGTCCTCGGCTCGTTCGAGGGCTTGCGCAACCACATGCCCGAACTTTATCGCCACGAACCCTTGCTGAGCCCGCGGCTGCGCGACGAGAAGATCGCACTGGGCCGAGAGCTGACTCTCGAAGCCTTCCGCTCCGCCTGCCGCGGCGCCGAAAAGGCGCGGAGAGCCGCGCAAGACTGGGCCTCCGGCTTCGATGCGATCCTCACCCTGCCGGCGCCTGGCCAAGCCCCGCGCGGGCTCGCCGATACCGGCTCGGCGGTTTTCAACGCGCTGTGGACGCAGCTCTATATGCCCTGCGTGACCTTGCCGGCTGGCCGCGGCCCGGACGGCCTTCCGGTCGGCATCCAGCTGGTCGCCCGCCGGCATGCAGACGAGCCTCTGCTCCAGGCCGCGCTCTGGGTCGAACAGCGGCTCGGCGAGGGAGAACGGCAATGAACGGTCCCGAGCGCCTGACTGCCTCTGAGGCGGTCGCCCGGCTGACGGCCGGCACCTTAACGGCCGAAGCGCTGACCCGCGCCTGCCTCGAACAAGCTCACGCCAGCGCGGAGATCAAGGCTTGGACGTGGCTCGATCCGGAACAGGCGATTGCGCAGGCGCGGGCGGTCGACCGCGCCGGGCGCAAAGGCCGGCTGGCCGGCGTTCCGGTCGGGATCAAGGACATCATCGACACGGTCGACATGCCGACCGGGCACGGCTCGCCGATCTACCCCCGCAACCGGCCTTTTGCCGACGCGGCCTGTGTCGCGCTGATGCGTGCGGCCGGCGGTGTCATCCTCGGCAAGACCGTCACGACCGAATTCGCCAACCGCCACCCGGGGCCGACCGTCCACCCGCACAATGCCGACCACACGCCCGGCGGCTCGTCGAGCGGCTCGGCCGCCGCCGTCGTCGATTTCCACGTCCCGCTGGCGCTCGGCACTCAGACCGGCGGGTCGGTGATCCGCCCTGCCGCGTTCTGCGGCGTCATCGGCTACAAGCCGAGCTTCGGCGAGTTCAGCCGGGTCGGCGTCAAGATGCAGTGCCACAATCTCGATACTCTCGGGATCATCTGCCGCAGCCTCGAAGACGTCGCATTGTTGCGGAGCGCACTGCTGGTCCAGGACCCGCACCGGGTCGATCGCGCATCCGCGGCGCCGCGGATCGGCTTTTGCCGAACCCCTGCCTGGGAGCACGCCGACCGTGATACCCATGCCTTGCTCGAGCACACCGCCGCGGTACTGGGAAAAGCGGGAGCGACATTGCGAGAGGTGACGTTGACCCCGGCGGACATCCTCGACCATCACCGCCGTATCTTCGAGTTCGAGGCGGCGCGCAATTACGCTTACGAGTATGAAGTGCACGGCGAGAAGTTGAGCCCCGCCTTGCGCGACGGGCTGCTCGCGCCCGGCCGCGCGCTGCCGGTTGCCGCCTATATCGAGGCGATCGAGACGGCGGAGGCGTTTCGCCGCAACGTCGACGATACTTTCGCCGATTTCGACGTGCTGCTCGCCCCGAGCGCCGTCGGCGAAGCTCCGAAGGGGCTCGGCTCGACCGGCGACCCGCGCTTCAACGCGATCTGGACCCTGGCCTGGACACCGTGCCTGACTCTGCCCGCCGGCAACGGCCGCAGCGGTTTGCCGCTCGGCATCCAGCTGGTCGGTCAGCGCTTCCGCGACGAGGCGCTGCTCGATGCGGCCGCTTGGGTCGAAGCGCGGCTGCACTGAAATTTCCCGAAACTACCTGAAAGGAGGAGCGACATGATCTACGAACTGAGGATCTATCACTGCGTGCCCGGCCGCCTGCCGGATCTCTTAAAGCGGTTCGACACAATCACGCTGCCGCTATGGCAGAAACACCGCATCCAGCAAGCCGGGTTCTGGACCGTCGGAATCGGGTCGTCGAACCAGGATCTCTATTACATGCTCAAATGGGAGACGCTCGAAGAGCGCACCCAGAAATTCGGGGCGTTTGGTGCCGATCCGGAATGGATCAGCGCGCGGGCCGAGACCGAGAAAAACGGCCCGATCGTCGCCTCGATCACCAACATGATCCTGCAACCCACCACGTTCTCATCGGTGAAGTGACGGAGACGCGACATGCTCTATGAATTGCGCATCTACCACTGCGTGCCCGGCCGCCTGCCGGACCTCTTGAAGCGCTTCGACACGATCACATTGGGGATCTGGGAGCGCCACGGCATTCAGCAGGCCGGTTTCTGGACCGTCGCGATCGGCGATTCGAACCAGGCTCTCTATTACTTCCTCAAATGGGAGTCGCTGGCCGACCGCGAAAAGAAATGGGCCGCCTTCCAAGCTGATCCCGAGTGGAGCACCAAGCGCGCCGAGACCGAGAAGAACGGTGCGATCGTCGCCCGCGTGGAGAACCATATCCTGCAGCCGACCAGCTTCTCGTCAGTGAAGTAAACTTTAGCACCCGGGTTGCCCAGCGCCCGATGGGCGTACACCACCACGAAGCAAAATGGACCGGCACCCCGTCTTCCCGGCGCAAGCCGGGATCCATCCCAACCATGGGCACCGGCCTGCGCCGGTGTGACGAAGAGGCGACTTCATAGGAGGGCACTGAGGTCACGGAGAAGAGCAAGTTATTCTCCACGTCCTCCGTGTCTCTCCGGCGATTATCCCCTGAACAGCCTCTCGAACCCCGCCCAGCACGAGTCGTAGTCGCGCTGCAGAGCGTCGGTTTCGAGGGCGAAGCGGGTCGGGCGGATTACGAGGCGCGTCTCGAACATGAAGGCGAGCGTGTCCTTGATTTTCTGTGGCGCGAGTTCGGCCGCGACCGCCTTGTCGAAGGTGGCGCGGTCGGGGCCATGGGCGGACATGCAGTTGTGCAGCGAGGCGCCGCCGGGAGCGAAGCCTTCGGCCTTGGCGTCATAGACGCCATGCACCAGGCCCATGAACTCGCTCATGACGTTGCGGTGGAACCAGGGCGGGCGGAAGGTGTGCTCCGCCACCAGCCAGCGCGGCGGAAAGATCACGAAGTCGCAATTGGCGGTCCCGGCCACCTCGCTCGGCGAGGTCAGGACGGTGAAGATCGACGGGTCCGGATGATCGAAGCTGACGGTGCCGATCGTATTGAAGCGCGCCAGATCGTAGACATAGGGCGCGTAATTGCCGTGCCATGCGACGACGTCGAATGGCGAATGGTCGAGGTCGGTCGCCCAGAAATTACCCTCGAACTTGGCGACCGCTTCGCAAGGTTCGTCGCGGTCTTCGAAGGCGGCGACCGGCACGCGGAAATCGCGCGGGTTGGCGAGGCCGTTGGCGCCGATCGGCCCCAATTCGGGCAGCCGGAAGAGGGCGCCGTAATTCTCGCAGACATAGCCTCGCGCGCGTCCGTCCGGCAGATCGACGCGGAATTTTATGCCGCGCGGGACCACTGCGACTTCGCCGGGGCCTGCATCGACGACGCCGAACTCGGTGGCGAGCAGCAGCCGGCCCATCTGCGGCACAATCAACAGCTCGCCGTCGGCGTCGTAGAAGACGCGGCGCTCCATCGGCTTGGTCGCGCGGTAGATGTGGACTGCAACCCCACACCGCGCGCTCGCATCGCCATTGCCGCCCATCGTGACGAGGCCGTCGATGAAATCGGCCGGCTCGTTCGGGAAAGGCAGCGGGTTCCAACGAAGCCGGTTCGGCGGCGGCGGCGCATCGTCGATCGGCGCGCTGCGAACGAGCCCGTTGTCGATCCTGCGAAACGGCGGATGCATCGCCGAGGGCCGGATACGATAAAGCCACGACCGCCGGTTCTCGGCGCGCGGCGCGGTGAACGGCGTGCCCGAAATTTGCTCGGTATAGAGACCGCGCGGCGGCCGCTGCGGCGCGTTCTGACCCGCAGGGAGGGTGCCCGGCAAGGCCTCGGTGGCGTGCTCGTTGCCAAAGCCGGTCAGGTAGCGCGGCCTCTCTTCCATTTCGTTCACTCCCGCGGGATGATCACCTTCTCCTCGGTGATAAAGCTCTTGATCCGGCCGATGAACAGGGCGCCGTCGACGTGCAATGCCTTGGCTTCGGGAGATGCATTGGCGCGCTCCATGGCGGCGTGGTCGTCGTACCAGGTTTCAGCAACTCCATCGACCTCGACATCCGTCGTTGGAATGTCGGGCCGGGTCCGCTCACCGACAATATGCAACTGCACGTAGCGGCGCAGCCCCGGCACCGCGTGCGCGAGCGGCGCGTGCACCTCCAGCCAGTGCTTGACGAATTCCTCATGCGACAGCCCCGCCTTGCGGGTCAGCAGCGAGACGCTCTTGATCATCGGCTCCGCCCTTCCGTTGCTCGGCACACCGGCGCATGCTGCGCCGGACGAGCCTGAGGAGGAAGCATGAAGATCGACATTGCCGGCAAGCGCGCCATTGTCGCCGGAGGCAGCCGCGGCATCGGGCGGGCGATCGCACTGGCGTTCGCCGCGGCGGGAGCCGGCGTGTCGATCTGCGCCCGAGGCGCCGAGGCGCTCGCCGCCGCCCGCGACGAGCTCGCCCGGCATGGCGGAGTCGCCCATGCCGCAGTGTGTGACCTTTCGGACGCCGCCGCGATTCCGCGCTACATCGCGGAAGCGGCCGACGCCCTCGGCGGGATCGACATCCTCGTCAACAATGCCTCCGGCTTCGGGACCAGCGACGACGAGGCCGGCTGGGCCGCCAGCATCTCGGTCGACCTGCTGGCGACGGTGCGAGCGACACGGGCAGCACTGCCCTATCTCGAAAAATCGGACGCAGGCGCGATCCTCAACATCTCGTCGATCTCGGGGTTCCGCGCTTCGGTCCGCACACCGCCTTACGGAGCCGTCAAGGCCGCGATCCTGGAATACACCCTGACCCAAGCCGCAGCACTCGCGCGCAAGAACATCCGGGTCAATTGCATCGCGCCTGGCTCGATCGAATTCCCCGGCGGCACCTGGGCCCGGGCAAAGAGAAACAATCCGGACCTCTACGGGCGGATCCTCCGCAGCATCCCGTTTGGCCGGCTGGGGCACCCGGAGGAAGTAGCGCAGGTTGCGCTGTTCTTATGCTCCCCGCTCGCCAGCTGGGTCACCGGCCAGAATATCGCCGTCGATGGCGGCCAGATGCTCTGAGGCCGATGCGATCGTCGTCCTCGGCTGCCGCAGTGCGGCGGGGCTGAGGCGGCGGCTGGAGACCGGCATCCGGCTCTTCGAGGAAGGCGCCGCCACGCTGCTGGTCCTTTCGGGGGGCGGCAGCGGACCACTGCCGGAGGCCGAGGCCATGCGTCGCGATGCGCTCGCCCGCGGCGTTCCTGAGGCGGCATTGCTGCTCGACGGAGCCTCCCGCAACACCCTTGAGAACGCGCGCGAGACGGCTCGGCTATTGAGCTCGCGAGGGTTGAGCTCGGTCTTGCTGGTCAGCGACAGGGCCCATTTACCGCGAGCGTCATTGCTGTTCCACTTGACTGGTTTACGGGTCGCGGGGCGGGCCGCGGCACCGGCTCCTTCGGTCGGGCGAGGCGCCGGCGCCGCAATCCGCGAAATCGCCGCGCTGCCTTGGAGCTTACTGCGCGCGCTGATTACATAGCGACCCGCGGCAGCATGCGCCAAGACACCACGGCGACAGCCACGGTCGCGCTTCCGGTCAGTAAGAACAGCTGGGGGATGTTGACGCCGGTGGCGATCAGCGCCATCGTCGCGCCCGACGAGATCACCATCGCGGCGGCATTGATGATGTTGTTCGCCGCGATCGCCCGGGCGCGGTGCTCGCGCTCGGTCATCGCCTGCAGCAGCGCATAGAGCGGCACGACGAAAATCCCGCCCGAGGCGGCGATGCCGAAGAGGTCGGCGAGAATCCGCCAATGCAGCGGTTCGCCCAGAAATGCCGCAATGCTTGAGAGCTCGCCGGCTCCCGACGGCGGCGGGGTGGCGAGCCACAGATCGATCGAGAAGAGCCCGATCCCGAGCGCGCCCCACGGGACGCAGCGCGCGCTGACCCGGCCGGCCAGCAGGCGATTGCACAACAGCGACCCGACCGCGATGCCGACCGAAAACAACGTCAGGAACAAGGTCACGACGGCCTCTTCCGCTCCCAGGATGAAGCGGACATAAGCCGGGAACTGCGACAGGTAAGTCGCGCCGGCAAGCCAGAACCACGAGATCCCGAGCATCGAGCGGAATGGCACAGGTTCGCCCGCGGCTTGCCGGATGACCCGCGCTGTCGCGGCGAGCAGGTTCCAGCGCGGCCCGCTGCGGCGAGCCGCAGGTGTCGTGCGCGGTATCTTCCAGCTGGCCGCCCACGCGGCAAGCGCCACCGCGACGATCAGCAGCGCGACGGCCGACGAGCCATGCCGAGTTGCGATCAGCATGCCGGCGATCGTCCCGAGGAGGATCGCGATAAAGGTCCCCGCTTCAACCAGCGCATTGCCGAGCAGCAGTTCTTCTCGGGTAAGCAGATCCGGCAGGATCGCGTATTTGAGCGGGCCGAAGAACGCGGCCACGATCCCCATCATGAAGAGCAGCGCAAGGAGCACGGTCGCGCTGCCGGCGAGAACCCCGCCGGCAGCCGCCAGCATCACCGGGATCTCGACCAACTTGATCAGGCGGATCAACCACGCCTTGTCCGACTCGTCGGCGATCTGGCCGGCGGTCGCCGAGCACAGAAAAAACGGCAGCATAAAAAGCCCGGCGGCAAGCGGGATCATGATTTGCGCCGAGAACTGCCCCGTCGCATCGGCGCGGTAGGCGATCATCAGCACCAGCGCGTTGCGCAAGGCATTGTCATTGAAGGCCGACAGGAACTGCGTCGCGAACAGTGGGCCAAAGCGCCGCGAGACGAGCAGCCCGAACGCGCCCTGCGGTTTGCGTCTTACCTCCGGAACCGCCGACATCGCGCCTGTCTGTCATTTTTCCCGCCCGGAGGCGAGCCCGGCGTTTGCCAGGACGCGACGCAAGATCGCCGACCGCCTGTCACCAATGTTTAATTTGCCCGCCGCGAACCGATGCGATGAGGTACGGCGACAGGCCATAGAAGCACACAGCTGCGGCAGCGCTTGGCCAACAGACAATGGAGGCAGCCCATCGTGGGAGACGCGGCAGTGCCCGGACAGCCGGCGGCGGTACGTGTGAAGTCGGTTCAGGACTACATCGACGAGAGGCCGGTGTGGGCGGACGGTACCCCGGCGTCGTCGACGCTGATGACCGCCATGCAATGGCGCATCTGGTGGCTCGCAGCCGCGGGCAAGTTCTTTGAGGGTCTGGTCGTCTTTATGACGGGTGTCGCGATGCCTCTGATCGCGGCGGAATTCAACATCACCCCTGCCCAGCATGGCGTCGTGGGGGCCGCCAGCCTGTTTGGCATTCTGGTCGGCGCGATCGGACTGGGCAGCCTGTCGGACCGTTTTGGCCGCAGATATATGTTCATCGCCGAGATGATCATCTTCATTCTTTTCCTAATGCTGGTCACGGTCAGCCCGAGTTACTTCTGGCTGGTCGTCTTTCTGTTCGGGGTTGGGGTTGCGCTTGGCTGCGACTATCCGACCGCGCATCTGATGATCTCCGAAAGCATCCCAAGCACGATGCGCGGCCGGCTCGTATTGGGCGCGTTCGGCTTCCAGGCCTTGGGCGCCCTCACCGGCACGGCCGTTGGCTATGCGATCCTCAAGAACACCCCCGAGATCGGCGCCTGGCGCTGGATGTATGCGACGGCCATCATTCCGGCCCTTGTCGTCCTAGCCGGGCGTTTCTTCGTCACCGAGAGCCCGCATTGGCTGCTCTCTCGCGGCAGGTCGGACGATGCGGAACAACAGGTGGAACGCCTGCTGAAACGCGCGCCAGCCTATCCCAAAAACGTGCGGCTGGGCTGGGGCGGCGGACAGCGTGCCGCGCGGCGCTCGAACTATGCCGTCCTATTCGACAAGGCTAACCGGCGAGCGACGATCCTGGCCTCGGTGCCGTGGTTTTTGCAAGACCTCGGGACCTACGGCATCGGGATCTTCACGCCGACAATTCTCGCTGCCTCGATCGGCCACAAGACGACGCATGTGCGAAACCTCGCCGACCTCATCAATAACGATGTGCTGGCCGCTAAGGGCGCCGGGCTGATCGACCTGTTGCTGATCGTCGGGATCATCTTTGCGGTTTTGCTCGCGGACAAGGTCGGCCGGATCCGGCTGCAGGTATTCGGCTTCGTGGGCTGCGCCGCCGGCTTGCTGCTGGCGTCGTTTTCGGCGAATGCCACCGGTGAGGCTCAAACGGTCTTGATCTTTCTCGGCTTTATGCTGTTCAACTTCATGACGAACCTCGGCCCGAATGCGCAGACCTATCTTCTGGCGGGCGAGGTCTTCCCCACGCCGATCCGCGGCATGGGCGCCGGATTTGCCGCCGCTTTCGCGAAAATCGGCGCGGTGACGACAGCCTTCCTCTTTCCGATCTTGCTGGCAGATATCGGCACCCAGGCGCTGCTCTACATCCTGGTCGCGACCTCGCTGATCGGAGCCGCAGTCTCCTGGTGGTTCCGTATCGAGACGACGGGCGTGAACCTGGAGATAATCGGACGGTAACGATCGCTTGGCGTGCAATAGAATGCCGTACATGCTTATTCAAGGCGGATCGTGTCCCCGAATTCAGCCTCGGCAAGCATAGCGAAACCGTATCGAGGATAAACCTCGCGCGCGACCCCGAGAAAGAATTCCGAAAACGCTCTGGCCGCTTGCGCGCGCAACGGATCTGCCGTCGAGACCATCGCGATGGTAGAAGAAAAATTTTTCGATCCCGCCACAATTACGATCGCACAGAGCTGTGAATACGCCGCTGCGTAATAGCGTGCGAGATGATGGAAGATGATGCCGACATCGGCATAGCGGTGTGCTATCGCCTGGAGCACATCGCGGTGCTGGATTCCGAGGCGGCTCGGGAAAGTCACCGTCTCGCGCACGAGGATCGATCTTGTGGCCTCTTCGCCGACAAAGGCATTCAGTGCGTCGATGTATTGACGGCGTCGCCCGGCTCGTTTTCGCCGGCCATGACCACGCGAATGCCGGAGCGGGCAAGATTCCTCGACGCCTTGAAGGCCGATCGGATTGCCGGCCGCGACCAGCAATGAGAGCCCGCGGTTCCGCGCAAAGATACGCGCTCCTGCCTCCACGATAGAAGCCTTGCGCAGCCTCGCCAGCGGCGCGGCACCCCCCATTACGATGTCCGGATAAAACCCGCTCGCCCGGCTCACATCGAGTGTCAGGTTGCCGAACGATATGCCACCTTCGAGAAGCATGCCGACGATCATCGGCTGCGGCAGTGTGACCACGACGATGTTGTCGAGCCTGATCGCGCATATTGCGGCTGCGACTTCGCCCAGATGCGGAACGGCTCGATGATCTCTCCGCCGAGCAGAGCCGGGAAGTGATTGCCCTCCGCAAAGATGGCGAGGCTGATCGGCGAGCCGAGCCGGCCAACGATGTCCGGAACCGTGTCGGTGTGACCGTTCTACGCCGGAGCCCCGGGTAGCGCGGGGACCACCGTCTTCCAGATGACCGCTTCGCCCCATCCGGTGACGGGTTCGACGCGCGCCGAAGGGCTTGCGGCTGCCCGTGCCGCTGGTCCAGCGACCGCAACGGCCGCCGCGGTCTTGATTACCGTACGGCGCCTCAGATTCAGCAGACCGGCGGCCGTCACCGATGCCGGCCCGAGCTCTTACCCGGGAGACGAGCCTTTTCGCTCCCAGTACCCGGTGGCAGGGAATACAGTCTGGCAGCGCGTCGCCTGAGGCGCGCCGTCCAATGTGTCTGCGGCCGCGCGCCAGACGGCGTAGTGGGGCGCCGCCCGATGCGCCTCCAGCGCCGCCTCGTCACGGTAGACTTCGTAGAAGTATTAGACGTTCTGGTCCTGCGCGTCCTGCAGGACGTTAAAGCGCATGCAGCCCGGCTCGTCCCGCTCGGAGCCGAGCGCATCGACCTCGATCGCCTTAAGGAAGCGCTCGCGCTCGTCAGGCTTCACCCGGACCTTCACCCACATCGCCAGCATACCGCCCTCCCTTCTGCCAAAAGACTGAAACCCGGCGCGTTCGCGCTGCAGCATCAGCGCCGCCCGAACGCCGATGTTAGCCAATGACACGGCCTGCGTCACTCGGCGCTCACACCAATGTTGCGGATAGGTGAATCGCGAGTTAACTTCCGCGCGCTTGCCGGTCTGATTCGTTAACCAAATTGGGGGAAATCCAAGCAATGGCATTTCATCTGAAAGGCAGCGGCCTGCTGCCGCCGCTCATGGCGTCCGTCCTGCTTTCGGCGTGCGTATCGCAAAGCACATACGACCAACTGCAGGCGCAATATCAGCAGCTTCAGCAACAGAACGCGGCGTTGTCGGCGCAGGTTGCTGCCGAAAAGGCTCAGGTCTGTCGGCTTCAGGGAGCGATCAAGTACACCGTCAACAGCGACTTGCTGTTCTCGTCGGGCGGCTGGCAGATGAACGATCGCGGGAAGCAGATTATCGCCAACATGGCGTCGAAGTTGGCGCCGACACAGCAGAACCCGATCCTGGTGAGCGGCTATACCGACAATGCGCCGATCGGTCCGGCGCTGCAACGCGAGGGCATCACCTCAAATCAGATCCTCTCGCAAAAACGCGCTGAAAACGTGATGGAATTCCTCATCTCGCAAGGCGCCAAGCCCGACCTCGTCTCGGCCAAGGGATTTGGCGACGCCGATGCGGTCGCTTCGAACGCCACGCCGCAGGGCCGCGCGCAGAACCGTCGCGTCGAGCTATCGGTCCCTGCCTCCGGCTGCTGAGCTCGTCTTGCGATCGCGGCTCCCGGTTCAGTACGACCTGGGCATGCCGAGGACGTGCTGGCCGATATAGGCGAGGATCAGGTTGGTCGAGATCGGGGCGGTCTGGTAGAGGCGCGCCTCGCGCCATTTGCGCTCGATGTCGTATTCGCGGGCGAAGGCGAAGCCGCCATAGGTTGCGAAGGTCGCTTCGGCGGCGTGCCACGTCGCTTCCGACGCCAATAGCTTCGCCATGTTGGCGTCCGCGCCGCATTCCTTGCCGTCATCGAACAAGGCCGCGGCGCGGCGGCAGATCATGTCGGCCGCTTCGAGCTCGGCATAGGCGTGCGCCAACGGGAACTGAACGCCCTGGTTCTGGCCGATCGGCCGGTCGAAGACGATCCGCTCCTTGGCGTAGTCGATGCCCTTGTTGAGCAGCCAGCGGCCGTCGCCGATGCATTCCTGGGCGACGAGGATGCGCTCGGCGTTCATGCCGTCGAGGATGTAGCGAAAGCCCTTGCCCTCCTCGCCGATCAAATTCTCTGGCGGCACTTCGAGGTTGTCGAAGAACACCTCGGTCGTGTTGTGGTTGATCATCGCCTCGATCGGGCGGATCTCGACCCCGTGTCCGAGGTTCTCGCGCAGATCAACGAGAAAGACTGAGAGCCCGTCGGTGCGCCGCTTGACCTCGTCGACCGGAGTGGTGCGCGCCAGCAATAGCATCAGATCGGAATGCCGAGCCCGCGAGGTCCAGACCTTCTGCCCGTTAATCACATAATGATTGCCCTGCCGCACCGCCCGGGTCTTGAGCTTTGTCGTGTCGGAGCCGGTCGTCGGTTCGGTCACCCCGAAGGCCTGCAGCCGCAACTCCCCGGATGCGATCTTCGGCAGGTAGCGCTGCTTCTGCTCCTCGCTGCCGTGCCGCAGCACGGTGCCCATGATGTACATCTGCGCATGCCCTTGGCTGGCAGTGCAGCCCGAGGCGTTGATCTCCTCGAGGATCACCGCAGCGGCGCGCAGCGGCAATCCGGAGCCGCCATATTCCTCGGGGATCAGCGAAGCGAGAAAGCCGCCCTGGGTCAGCTCCGTGATGAACTCGGTCGGATAGGCCTGTTCCGCTTCCAGCTTGCGCCAATATTCGCCGGGGTAGCGTTCGCATATCTTGCGCACTGACTCGCGCAGCTCGGGATAATCCTCACCCAGCGCCACCATCGTCGCCGTGTCGGTCATTGCGCGCTCCTCTCCACCGGTTTCTCGGCGAAAATAGCGCAGAACGGCGGCGAATTCACCCAGCGCGGACCATCGACGTGACGCCATCCCGCGGGGTTCGGGTGTTCAAATGCCGCGATCGAGGTCCGACAGGATCCGCTCGGAGGCGTCGATTACACTTTCGTTCGGGTGATCCCTGCAGTAGCGGCCGAGCCTGCCGCCGTAGGGGTCCGCCGGCGGCTTATCGATCACATCGATGACACCGCGCTTACCAGCGTGATACCCGCGCAGCCACATGATGGCCGCCGCCATATTGGCTTGGCCGGAGGCTAGGAACGCGCCGCAGGTGACTTCCGACATGTCGGTGCGGGCGTGCGCGTGCGGCACGCCGACGACGACAAAGAAGGCGGCGAAGAGAACGCGACGGTAAAGCCTCATGGCCCGCCTCCCTGCCAAGTTTTCTTGTGCGAACTGTGCGCTCCTCTCGGCCAGTTCCGGGCGAAAAATAGCGCAGAGCGGCGGCGAATTCACGCGGTGCGGACCGCGCGGTACTCGCGGCGGACGATCTCCAACAGCTCCTCGGCCGAGGTCGCGGCGGCCGCGCTTTCGAACGTGATTTCGCCGTGCTGCATCAGCACCACGCGGTCGCAAATCTCCAAGGTCTGCGCATAATTGTGCGCGATCATCACGATCGCGATGTCGCCGCGCGCGGAGCCGCTCGATCAGCTCGATGATCAGCCGCGCCTCGCGCGCGCCCATCGCCGCGAGGGGCTCGTCGAGCAGGAGAATGCGGGCCTTCGAATAGACCGCGCGCGCCACCGCGATCGCCTGCCGCTGGCCACCCGAGAGCGCACCGACCGCGAGCTCGACCGAGGGCACGTCGACGCCGATTTCGGCGAGCGCCTCGGCCGCGCGCCGCCGCATCTCGCGATGGTCCAAGAGCCTCAGCGGCCCCCGACGCAGCAGCTCGCGGTTCAAAAACATGTTGTGGTAGATGCTGAGTCCGTTGACCAGCGCCAGATCCTGATAGACGCATTCGATGCCGAGTGCCCTCGCGTCATCGACCGAGGCGAGCTGCACCGGCCTGCCTTCGACGAAGACCTGCCCCGCATCGGGCTGGTGATAGCCGGTCAGGATCTTGATCAAGGTCGATTTGCCGGCGCCGTTGTCGCCGAGGATGCCGAGCGTCTCGCCCCACGCCACCTCGAGCGAGACG
>Ga0209040_10002347_pt1 | contig 14916 bp, 13 predicted proteins | sample BogFormECP12_OM3_FD_188240 | JGI IMG/M metagenome (GOLD analysis project Ga0209040, IMG submission 188240) | Bog forest soil microbial communities from Calvert Island, British Columbia, Canada - ECP12_OM3 (SPAdes) (version 2) | ecosystem: Environmental > Aquatic > Freshwater > Wetlands > Bog ...
GACGATCCCGGCGGGGAAGGGGTCGAGTTTGTCGTAGCGGCGCCACTTGCTGGCCGGAAAGGCGTGGAATGCCGGGTCGTCGATGGGTTCGGCCTGTGCCAGCGCGTCGGTGAAATGGGCTGGCAGCAGCTCGTCGGCCAGCGCCAGCATCTCGGGAAAAGTCGTCGGCGGCTTGGCGTTTGCCACCCCGAAGGTGGTCAGCACCCAGGTGCCGTCCTCGTAGCACAGCATGCCCAGCCCCAGCGACTGATCGTGGGAGGCGCCGGCGACCACGACCTTCTCCTGGATCAGGCCCTCCGGGATGCGGAACAGGTGGCTGGCGTAGCTGATGCCGATGTCCACGGTCTCTTCGGCTGGGCGCTGATATCCCCAGTGCGTCAACCACACCGGCAGTCGGGTGCCACGGCCGGCCGCGTCGACCACGAGGTCGGTGCTCACAAGATCTGGGCACTCGCTGGAATCCAACAGCACACCGGTCACGCGCTGCCGCGCACGGTCGAACCGCGGTTGCCAGACGGAACGACGCACGATCTCCACGTTGTCGATGTCTTGCACGCGTTTGCGCAGCTGCCACTCCAGGTGGGGTCGGCTGGGCACGTACGCGGTGAATTCCCTGCGCAGCCTATGCCCGGTCCCGAGGACGTGGCCCGCGGCGCCGAGGTAGATGCCGTCGGGCCGGTTGTCCAGCATGGGCACGCCCGCGGCCACCATGTCCGTCAGCAAGCCCGGAAACAGGCTCTCGAACTCGATCGCCCCGCGGGCAATCAGCAGGTGCAAATGCCGGTCCTGGGGCACTGTCGCCCGGTTTGCCGGGGTGCCGGGTAGGTCGTCGCGTTCGAAAACCGTCACCCGGGCAAAAAAGTCCGAGAGCACCCGTGCGGCGGATAACCCGGCGATGCTCGCTCCGATGACTACCGCATGGTCTCTCGGGTTTTCTGCGCTGCCCGGCATTCCCGCAGACTACCCAGTACTGTGCGGTCCAGCGGGCACCGAAAGGGCGGGTTGATGGCCGGGCGATGGCGTACGAAGTCGGTCGAGCAATCGATCGCCGACACCGAAGAGCCGGGCACCCGGTTACGCAAGGACCTCACGTGGTTGGACTTGGCGGTATTCGGGGTAGCGGTAGTGATCGGGGCGGGCATCTTCACCGTTACCGCGTCGACAACCGGCGACATCACCGGCCCGGCCATCTGGATATCGTTCGTGATCGCCGCCGCGACCTGCGCGCTGGCCGCATTGTGCTACGCGGAGTTCGCCTCGACACTGCCGGTGGCGGGCAGCGCATACACCTTCTCCTATGCCACCTTTGGTGAGTTCCTGGCGTGGATCATCGGCTGGAACCTGCTGCTGGAGTTGGCGGTCGGCGCCGCGGTGGTGTCCAAAGGCTGGTCGAGCTACTTGGGCACGGTGTTCGGATTCGCGGGCGGCACAGTCAAACTCAGAGCAATCCAGCTCGACTGGGGCGCCCTGCTGATCGTCGCGGCGGTTTCGACCCTGATCGCCCTTGGCACCAAGTTGTCGTCGAGGTTCTCTCAGGTGATCACCGCCATCAAGGTGTCGGTGGTGGTGTTGGTCGTGGTGGTTGGCGCCTTCTACATCAAATCCGCCAACTACTCGCCGTTCATTCCGAAGCCGGAAGCCGGGGCCGACGCGACGGGCATCAACCAGTCGGTGTTGTCGCTGCTGACCGGGGCGCACAGCAGCCATTACGGCTGGTACGGCGTCTTGGCTGGGGCATCGATCGTGTTCTTCGCGTTTATCGGCTTCGACATCGTGGCCAGCATGGCCGAGGAGACCAAGCGGCCTCAGCGCGACGTCCCCCGGGGGATCCTGGCGTCGCTGGCGATCGTGACCGTTCTCTACGTGGCGGTCTCGGTGGTGCTGTCCGGCATGGTCTCCTACACCGAGCTCAAGACGGTCCCGGGTCGCGGCACGGCAAACCTGGCCACCGCGTTCACCGCGAATGGGGTGAACTGGGCGAGCAAAATCGTTGCCATCGGGGCCTTGGCGGGGCTGACCACCGTGGTGATGGTGCTGATGCTCGGCCAGTGCCGGGTCTTGTTCGCGATGGCGCGCGACGGGCTGTTGCCGCGCCCGTTGGCCAAGACAGGTTCACACGGGACCCCCGTCCGGATCACCGTTCTGGTCGCGGTGGTGGTGGCGGCGACGGCATCGGTGTTCCCGATAAGCAAGCTCGAGGAGATGGTCAACGTGGGGACACTCTTCGCGTTCGTCCTGGTATCAGCCGGCGTCATCGTGCTGCGCCGGACCAGGCCGGACTTGCAGCGCGGGTTCCGGGCGCCGGGGGTGCCGTGGCTTCCGATCGCGTCGATATGCGCGTGCGCCTGGCTGATGCTGAACCTCACCGCGCTGACCTGGGTCCGGTTCGGTGTCTGGCTGGTGGTGGGAACCGCGATTTATGTCGGATATGGGCGCCGGCACTCTGTGCAAGGCTGCCGCCAGGCCGAGCAAGCCCAGACATCCAGCGCCGTGACGTAGATATAGTTTACAAATTAGCACCTTGCTTCTAGACACAAGACGCAGACTGCCGTATTGTCCAACTCCGACGTGGTTTAGACGTGGTGTGACTCACAAGGAGGTTTGGCATATGACCACTCAGCTCGGCCACGAAGTGGCCCCTGAAGCAGCGGAGTGGCGCGACAAGAAGCGCTACCTGTGGCTGATGGGACTGATCGCCCCGACGGCGCTATTCGTGATGCTGCCGATCATCTCCGGCCTCAACCACCTCGGCTGGCACGCCACCGCGCAGGTGCCGTTGTGGATCGGTCCGATCCTGCTCTACGTCCTGCTGCCCATTCTCGACCTGCGCTTCGGGCCCGACGGACAGAACCCGCCCGACGAGGTGATGGAGCGGCTCGAGAACGACAGGTACTACCGTTACTGCACCTACATCTACATCTACATCCCGTTCCAGTACCTCAGCGTGGTGTTGGGTGCTTATCTGTTCACCGCCTCGAACCTCGGTTGGCTCGGCTTTGACGGCGCGTTGAGCTGGGTAGGGAAGCTTGGCGTGGCGCTGTCGGTCGGCGTGCTCGGCGGCGTCGGCATCAACACCGCGCACGAAATGGGCCACAAGAAGGATGCGCTGGAGCGCTGGTTGTCCAAAATCACCCTGGCGCAGACCTGCTACGGGCATTTCTACATCGAGCACAACCGCGGTCACCACGTTCGGGTGTCCACGCCGGAGGACCCGGCGTCGGCGCGGTTCGGGGAAACCTTCTGGGAGTTCTTGCCGCGCAGCGTTTTTGGCAGCCTCAGTTCGGCGGTTCGGCTGGAAGCCCAGCGGCTGCGCCGGCAGGGCTCCGGCGTCTGGAAAAGCCCCTGGAATCCCAAAACGTATCTGTCCAACGACGTGCTCAACGCCTGGGCGATGTCAGTGGTGTTGTGGGGCGTGCTGATCGCGGTCTTTGGCCCGGCGCTGATTCCGTTCGTGATCGTCCAGGCGGTCTTCGGCTTCTCCCTGCTGGAGGCTGTCAACTACCTCGAGCACTACGGGCTGCTGCGGCAGAAGAACGCCAACGGCCGCTACGAGCGCTGCGCGCCGGTGCACAGCTGGAACTCCGACCACATCGTCACCAACCTGTTCCTGTACCACCTGCAGCGTCACAGCGACCACCACGCCAACCCCACCCGCCGCTACCAGACCCTGCGCAGTATGGAGGGCTCGCCCAACCTGCCGAGCGGGTACGCGTCGATGATCTCGTTGACCTACTTCCCGCCGCTGTGGCGCAAGGTGATGGATCACCGGGTGCTGGAGCACTACGACGGCGACATCACCAAGGTGAACCTGCAACCGCGGCTACGTGAAAAGCTGCTGGCCCGCTATGGAGCTTCGGCATGACGGCCGCCTACCAGTGCCCGGTCTGCGACTATATGTATGACGAGGCCAAAGGCGATGCCAGGGAAGGCTTTCCAGCGGGCACACCGTGGGAGCAGGTTCCCGACGACTGGCGCTGCCCAGACTGCGCGGTGCGCGAGAAACCAGATTTCAACGAGCTTCGAAAGGATTAGGGCAAACCCATGAGTGACTACAAGTTGTATCAGTGCATCCAATGCGGCTTCGAGTACGACGAGGCGCTGGGTTGGCCGGAAGACGGCATCGCGCCCGGCACTCGCTGGGACGACATCGCCGACGATTGGAGCTGCCCGGACTGCGGCGCGGCCAAGTCGGACTTCGTGATGGTGGAGATCGCTCGATCGTGAGCGTCGCGAGCGCTATGGTCGCGCCTGTGAAGCGGATTCCTTACGCCGAGGCCTCGCGAGCGTTGTTGCGGGACTCCGTGTTGGATGCGATGCGCGACCTGCTGCTGACTCGGGACTGGTCGGCCATCACGCTGTCCGATGTGGCCCGTGCCGCGGGCATCAGCCGGCAGACCATCTACAACGAATTCGGCTCGCGGCAGGGCCTGGCGCAGGGTTACGCCCTGCGCCTGGCCGATCGCCTGGTCGACACCTTGGCCTCCGCCCTGGAGGCCAACGTCGGCAACTTCTCCGCGGCGATGCTGCAGGGGTTTCGCAGGTTCTTCGCGGAGTCGGCAGCCGATCCGCTGGTGATTTCGCTGCTGACCGGCGTCGCCAAACCCGATCTGCTGCAGCTCATCACCACCGACAGCGCTCCCATCATCACCCGCGCGTCGGAGCGGCTGGTGGCGGCGTTCGACCGGACCTGGGTGGCCATCAGCGACGAGGACACCGGCGTGTTGTCGCGTGCCATCGTGCGGCTGTGTTTGAGCTACGTGTCGATGCCGCCGGAAGCCGACCACGACGTCGCGGCGGACCTGGCGCGGTTGATGACGCCGTTCGCCGAGCGTCACGGCGTCATCAACGCCTGATCTACGCGGGCATCGGCCCGGCCTGAATGTCACGGACTAGAGTGGCGGAAGAACATACCCAAGCTAACTAAAAGGATGAGCTACCCCAATGACGACGACCGAAAATTCGCTGACCCCCGACGTTCGTAACGGCCTCGAGTTCAAGGTTGCCGACCTGTCGCTAGCGGATTTCGGCCGCAAGGAACTTGACCTGGCCGAGTACGAGATGCCCGGGCTGATGTCTTTGCGTCGCGAGTACGCCGAGGTCCAACCCCTGAAGGGGGCCCGCATTTCGGGCTCGCTGCACATGACCGTGCAGACGGCGGTGTTGATCGAGACCCTGACCGCGCTGGGCGCCGAGGTCCGCTGGGCGTCGTGCAACATCTTCTCGACTCAGGACCATGCGGCGGCGGCGGTCGTCGTCGGCCGGCACGGCACCCCCGAGGAGCCCAAGGGCGTACCGGTGTTCGCGTGGAAGGGCGAGACGCTCGAGGAGTACTGGTGGGCCGCCGAGCAGATGATCACCTGGCCCGACCCGGACAAGCCGGCCAACATGATCCTCGACGACGGCGGCGACGCCACCATGCTGGTGCTGCGCGGCATGCAATATGAGAAGGCCGGTGTGGTGCCGTCCGCCGAGGAGGATGACCCCGCCGAGTGGAAGGTCTTCTTGAGCCTGCTGCGCAAGCGCTTCGAGACCGACACGGGCAAGTGGACGAAGATCGCCGAGTCGGTCAAGGGCGTCACCGAGGAGACCACCACCGGCGTGCTACGGCTGTACCAGTTCGCCGCGGCCGGCGATCTGGCGTTCCCGGCGATCAACGTCAACGACTCGGTGACCAAGTCGAAGTTCGACAACAAGTACGGCACCCGGCACTCGCTGATCGACGGCATCAACCGCGGCACCGACGCGCTGATCGGCGGCAAGAACGTGCTGATCTGCGGCTACGGCGACGTCGGCAAGGGCTGTGCGGAGGCCGCGAAGGGCCAGGGCGCGCGGGTCTCCGTCACCGAGATCGACCCGATCAACGCGCTGCAGGCCCTGATGGAGGGCTTCCCGGTCAAGACCGTCGAGGACGCGATCGGCGACGCGGACATCGTCGTCACCGCGACCGGCAACAAGGACATCATCTCGCTGGACCACATGAAGGCGATGAAGGATCACGCCATCCTGGGCAACATCGGCCACTTCGACAACGAGATCGACATGGCGGCTCTGGAGCGCTCCGGGGCGACGAAGCTGAACATCAAGCCGCAGGTCGACCTGTGGACCTTCGGCGATAGCGGCAAGTCGATCATCGTGCTCTCCGAAGGCCGGCTGCTGAACCTGGGCAACGCGACCGGGCACCCGTCGTTCGTGATGAGCAACAGCTTCGCCAACCAGACGATCGCCCAGATCGAGCTGTGGACCAAGAACGACGAGTACGACAACGAGGTGTATCGGCTGCCCAAGCACCTCGACGAGAAGGTGGCCCGTATCCACGTCGATGCGCTGGGTGGTCACCTGACCAAGCTCACCAAGGAGCAGGCCGAATACCTCGGCGTCGACGTCGAAGGGCCCTACAAGCCGGACCACTACCGCTACTGAGCCTGGTTTCTGCCCGAGCGTGAAGCTGGTCTCACATTCGATCCCGAGCGTGAAACCAGCTTCACTGTCGCGGGCCCGATAGGCTCGCGCCGTGCTGATCGCGATCGAGGGGGTCGACGGCGCCGGCAAGCGGACGCTGTCGGAGGGGCTGCGCAGGGCCTACGAAACCGCCGGCAAGTCGGTGGCCACGCTGGCATTCCCGCGCTACGGGCAGTCGGTGGTCGCCGACATCGCGGCGGAGGCGCTGCACGGCCAGCACGGTGACCTCGCGTCGTCGGTGTATGCGATGGCGATGCTGTTCGCACTGGACCGCGCCGGGGCGGTCGACGAAATCGAGCGGTTGCGCCGTGACCACGATGTGGTGATCCTTGATCGCTACGTCGCCTCCAACGCGGCCTACAGTGCGGCGCGCCTGCGCCAGGACTCCGGCGGGGAGGCGGTGAACTGGGTGCACCGGATCGAATACCACAGGTTGCGGCTGCCCCAGCCCGACTGGCAAGTGCTGCTCGCAGTGTCCGCCGAGCTCGCCGGGCAGCGGGCGCGCAGCCGGGCCGAAAGCCAACCAGGCCGGCCGCGCGACAGCTACGAACGCGACGACGAACTTCAGCAGCGCACCGGTGCGGTGTATGCCGGCCTGGCCGCCGCGGACTGGGGCGGGCGGTGGCTGGTCGTCGGCGCGGACATCGATCCGGGGCGGCTGGCCGCCGCTCTGGCCGCCCCAAAAGCCGAATTTTGACGCTGTTTGCTCTATATTTGCGCCTCTGGCGCAAGAAACGCCCGTGTGGCGCCTGAGTTTTGTCCGGATCTGGTGACAACATGGACATCATGAGGCAAAGGATTTTGGTCGTTGATGACGACGCTTCGCTGGCTGAGATGCTCACCATCGTGCTACGTGGGGAGGGCTTTGACACCGCAGTCATCGGCGACGGTACCCAGGCCCTGACGGCGGTGCGCGAGTTGCGGCCCGATTTGGTGCTGCTGGACCTGATGCTGCCCGGCATGAATGGCATCGACGTGTGCCGGGTGTTGCGTGCTGACTCCGGTGTGCCGATAGTGATGCTGACCGCCAAGACCGACACCGTGGACGTGGTGCTGGGCTTGGAGTCGGGCGCCGACGACTACATCATGAAGCCGTTCAAGCCCAAGGAGCTGGTCGCCCGGGTGCGGGCGCGGCTGCGGCGCAACGACGACGAGCCGGCCGAGATGCTGTCCATCGCCGACGTCGAGATCGATGTGCCGGCACACAAGGTCACCCGCAACGGCGAGCAGATCTCACTGACACCGCTGGAGTTCGACCTGCTGGTCGCGCTGGCACGCAAACCACGCCAGGTGTTTACTCGTGATGTGCTGCTCGAACAGGTGTGGGGGTATCGGCACCCGGCGGACACCCGCCTGGTTAACGTGCATGTCCAGCGTCTACGGGCCAAGGTCGAGAAAGACCCTGAGAACCCGACCGTGGTTCTGACCGTTCGAGGAGTGGGATACAAGGCCGGACCTCCGTGATCTGGGGCTCGCGACGACGCACTCGGAGTCGTTGGGGGCGCACTGGCCCGATGACGCGCGGCATGGGTGCGTTGAGCCGAGCCGTAGGCATTGCCTGGCGCCGATCGCTGCAGCTGCGAGTCGTGGCGTTGACGCTTGGTCTCTCGCTGGCCGTGATCCTGGCGCTGGGCTTCGTGCTGACCAGCCAGCTCACCAACCGCGTGCTCGACGTCAAGGTGAAGGCCGCCATCGAACAGATCGAGCGGGCGCGCACCACCGTCAGCGGGATCGTCAACGGTGAAGAGACCCGCTCGCTGGATAGCAGCTTGCAGCTGGCCCGTAACACATTGACATCCAAAACCGACCCGGCCTCGGGTGCCGGCCTCGCCGGTGCTTTCGACGCGGTGCTGATGGTGCCGGGTGACGGCCCGCGCGCCGCCACCGCCGCCGGACCCGTCGATCAGGTGCCCAATTCGTTGCGTGGTTTCGTCAAGGCCGGCCAGGCGGCCTACCAGTACGCCACGGTGCACACCGAAGGCTTCTCTGGGCCGGCGCTGATCGTCGGTACGCCGACGTCGTCGCAGGTGGCCAACCTGGAGCTGTACCTGATCTTTCCCCTGAAGAACGAGCAGGCCACCGTCACGCTGGTGCGGGGCACGATGGCCACCGGCGGCCTGGTGCTGCTGGTCCTGCTCTCCGGCATTGCGGTGCTGGTCTCCCGCCAGGTGGTGGTGCCGGTGCGGTCAGCGTCCCGGATCGCCGAAAGATTCGCCGAGGGGCATCTGTCCGAACGGATGCCGGTGCGTGGCGAGGACGACATGGCGCGGCTCGCGGTGTCGTTCAACGACATGGCTGAGAGCCTGTCCCGGCAGATCACCCAGCTCGAGGAGTTCGGCAACCTGCAGCGCCGGTTCACTTCCGACGTCAGCCACGAACTTCGCACGCCGCTGACCACCGTGCGGATGGCCGCCGACTTGATCTACGACCACAGCTCCGACCTCGACCCCGCCCTGCGCCGGTCGACCGAGCTGATGGTCAGCGAGCTGGATCGGTTCGAGACGCTGCTCAACGACCTGCTGGAGATCTCCCGGCACGATGCCGGCGTGGCCGAGTTGTCCGTCGAGGCCGTCGATCTGCGCACGACGGTGAACAACGCGCTGGGCAACGTGGGTCACCTGGCCGAGGACGCCGGCATCCAGCTGCGGGTGGACATGCCCGACGAGGAAGTGATCGCCGAGGTCGACGCTCGCCGGGTCGAGCGGATCCTGCGCAATCTGATCGCCAACGCCATCGACCATGCCGAGCACCAGCCGGTGGACATCCGGATGGGGTACGACGAAGACACCGTCGCCGTCACGGTCCGCGACTACGGGGTCGGGCTGCGGCCCGGCGAGGAGAAGCTGGTGTTCAGCCGGTTCTGGCGCTCGGACCCGTCGCGGGTGCGGCGGTCCGGCGGCACGGGGCTGGGCCTGGCGATCAGCGTCGAGGATGCGCGATTGCACCAGGGCCGGTTGGAGGCCTGGGGCGAGCCGGGCGAGGGCGCATGCTTTCGGCTGACGCTTCCCCTGGTTCGCGGCCACAAGGTCACCACCAGTCCGCTGCCCATGAAACCCATACCGCAGCCGGCCCAACCCGCGCCCGCCGGCGCAGACGGCCAGCAACACGGCAAAGAACGTCAGCGCCAACCTGAGCACGCCGAGAGGAGCGGGTAGATGCGGCAGGCGCTGGCGCTATTGGGGCCGTGGCTTCTGGCCTTTTTGCTCGCCGGCTGTGCGGGGATACCCAGCTCGTCGGCGCCGCAAGCCATCGGCACTGTCGAACGACCGGCACCATCGAATCTGCCCAAGCCGACCCCGGGCATGGATCCCGACGTGCTGCTGCGCGAATTCCTCAAGGCCACAGCCGATCCGGCCAACCGGCATTTGGCGGCGCGGCAGTTTCTCACCCAGTCGGCGTCCAACGCGTGGGACGACGCCGGTAGCGCACTACTGATCGACCATGTGGTGTTCGTCGAAACCCGTGCTGCCGAACGGGTTTCGACGAACATGCGGGCAGACATCCTGGGCTCGCTGTCGGATGTGGGGGTGTTCGAGACGGCCGAGGGCGTGCTGCCGGACCCAGGTCCGATCGAGCTGGTCAAGACGTCGGGTGGCTGGCGAATCGACCGGCTGCCCAACGGTGTCTTTCTGGACTGGCAGCAGTTTCAGGCGACGTACAAACGCAACACGCTGTATTTCGCCGACCCGACCGGCAAGACCGTGGTTCCCGATCCGCGCTACGTAGCGGTTGCCGATCACGATCAGCTGGCCACTGAGCTCGTCTCCAAGTTGCTGGCGGGCCCCCGACCAGAGATGGCGCACACGGTCCGCAATCTGCTCGCTCCACCGCTGCGGCTACGTGGGCCGGTGACCCGCGCCGATGGCGGCAAGAGCGGGATCGGCCGGGGTTACGGCGGCGCGCGGATCGATCTGGAGAAGCTATCCGTCACCGATCCGCACAGCAGGCAATTACTTGCCGCGCAGATCATTTGGACGCTGGCCAGGGCCGACATCAGAGGGCCGTACGTGATCAACGCCGACGGCGCACCGCTGGACGACAGGTTCGCCGACGGCTGGACCACTTCCGATGTCGCCGCCACCGACCCGGGCGTGGCCGACGGCGCGGGTGCGGGGCTACATGCGTTGATAAACGGGTCACTGGTCGGGCTGGACGGACAGCGGGCCACCACCGTGCCCGGAGCATTCGGACGCATGGGGGACCAGACCGGTGCAGCGCTGTCACGCAGTGGGCGTCAGGTGGCGTCCGTGGTGACCCTGCGGCGCGACGCCCCGGACATGGCGGCGTCGCTGTGGATCGGTGATCTTGGCGGCGAGGCGGTCCAATCCGCCGACGGGCATAACCTGTCACGGCCGAGTTGGTCGCTGGACGATGCGGTCTGGGTGGTGGTCGACACCAACAATGTGCTGCGGGCGATCCAGGAACCGGCGTCGGGCCAGCCCGCACGCATTCCGGTGGATTCGGCCGCAGTTGCCAGCGCCTTCCCGGGGCCGATCACGGACCTGCAGCTGTCCCGGGATGGGACACGTGCCGCGATGGTGATTGGCGGACAGCTGATCCTGGCCAGTGTCGAGCAGACCCAGGCCGGACAGTTCGCCCTGACCTACCCGCGGCGGCTGGGTTTCGGGCTGGGGACCTCGGTGGTGTCGCTGTCTTGGCGAACCGGTGATGACATCGTCGTTACCCGCACCGATGTCGCGCACCCGGTGTCGTACGTGAACCTCGATGGGGTGAACTCCGACGCGCCGGCCCGCGGTTTGCAAATTCCACTGTTTTCGATTGCGGCCAACCCGTCGACGGTATACGTCGCAACTCCGCAAGGGGTGCTTCAATATTCGGCGTCCGTTGCCGAAAAGCAGCAGGCCTGGTCGGAGGTAGCAGGTTTGATGGTGGCCGGTGCGGCGCCAGTATTGCCCGGGTGAGTGGCTGACGGCAGGTCTGGGCGGCGCTAACCTGAGGAATTGCCCTCGCAGTGAGGAGTCGCTTCGGATGCCGCCTAAAGTTCCCCGCTTGCGGTGGGACGATCCCCTCCGCGCGCTGGACGTGCTGGGCTCGTTATGGTCGTCGACCGGACTGCCGTCGGTCACCTCTGTATCCGCCCAGGCAGTGGCGGTGCCGTACCGGACCCTGTTCACGACGCTGCAGCAGTTGCTCGTCGGCAAGCGAGTCACCATCGGTATGGGCGACCACGATGTGACGCTGACCGTCATCGAGCTGGACTCAGAGCTCGAGCCGCGCGGGTTGGCCGTCGGTCAGCTTGACGAGGTCCGGGTGGCCGCACGCGATATCGAGTGGGGCCAACAGCGCCTCCAGCGCGCCGTTGCCGTCCTGCGCAACGTGCACATCCGTCCGGGCGTGCCACCCCTGGTGGTCGCCGCGCCGGTCGAGTTGTTAACGGCGCTGCCGGCAGAGATATTCGACGAGATGGTGCGTCAGGCGGCGCCGCAGCTGCACGCGCAGCTAAGGGCGGACAGCACAGCCCAGCTGCATTGGGTGCGCCGGCCCGGCTGGGGAAGTCTCGAGGTCGACGTCAACGTGGTCGGGACGACGTTGTGGGTGCGGCCGCGGGCGCTGCTGACCGGGCTAACCAGGCAAAGGCGATGGAAACTGCCGAAGCGGACTCCCGCTCATCCGGTGCCGCTGCCTGAATTGCCGCACGGGCTGCTGGTCACCGGCGTCGGCCTGGGGGTGGATTCCCTCGAGATTTCGGGCCTGCTGCCGGAATGGCGAATGGAGTTGCCGCTGAGGCATCTCGAAGACGTGATCAGCCAGTTGAGTCAGGGTGCGCTCAGTTTCGCCTGGCCGTCGCTGCTCAGAAGTTCCGACTGAGCCCGCCGACCGCCTGGCCGATTTGCGCAGCGCTTGGGACGGATCGCGCAGAGTCGCTGACAAGGCATAGCGCAGCAAAGTCAGCCGCGGCGTGCGGACGTCGGATTCTCCGCAGAGCGTCATCGAGGCCGTGGCGGCCTAGCCGGGGGGTGTCACCCCCAACGGCCACACTGGTGCCCGTGCTCGACCTCATCCTGCCATTGGAGTGCGGCGGCTGCGGGGCGCTGTCCACCCGCTGGTGCGACGCCTGCGCCATCGAGCTGTCGGTGGGTATCGACGAGCCTCGTGTGGTGAACCCGCGGGTCGATCCGCAGGTGCCGGTGTTCGCGCTCGGCCGATACGCCGGTGCCCGTCGTCAAGCGATCCTTGCGATGAAGGAGCACGGCCGCGGCGACCTCGTTGCGCCGCTGGCGCGTGCACTGGCCGTCGGTGTGCATCGGCTGCTGGCCTGGGGCATGGTCGAGACCCCGCTGACGATCGTGCCCGCGCCGACGCGGCGTTCGGCGGCGCGGCGGCGCGGGGGTGACCCCATCACCAAGGTGGCCGCGGCTGCGGTGGCGGGGCACCCGGACATCGGCGTCGTCCAGGCATTGCGACTGAAGGCGTTGGCCCGCGACTCGGTGGGCCTAAATACGTCCGCCCGTGAGCGCAATGTCGTGGGCCGGGTGTTGCTGCGCGGTAAGCGGCCGCGCACAGAAGTCGTCATTGTCGACGACGTCGTCACCACCGGGGCGACGGCGCGGGAGTCCGTCCGAATCCTGCAGGCCGCCGGGCTGCGGGTGGGCGCCGTCTTGACGATCGCGTTTGCGTGAGGCGCCTCGGGCGAAACCCATGAATCCGGCTTGAATCGGCTTAGGAGATGTGAAGAACTCGCAACAGGTCTGACAAATTGGTGGCACGCCGGGGCGAACACGAGCTAACGTCGAGAACAACCTTCGACGACGAATGGTCGCGATTTCCGAGGTTTACACGCCACCGCGGGAGGAGGTGAGTATTCGACACCTTGCACCGGCGGGCAGCCTGCGCGGTGATTGTTCTAAAGCCGCTCCAACCCCGTCGGCGCGTTTTCATCAAGCCGACACGCAGGGCGCGTGTGACGTGGAAAGAGAAACGAGTTGTCGCGTATGTCAAGGCTAACCGTGGAATCCGGTCAGATTCTGGACCAAGCACCGGTTGGAACCGACGAGTCCGCCGAACCGACACTGACCGCCGAGGTGGTGTTCAAGGGCCGCAACGTCGAGATCCCCGACCACTTCCGCATCTATGTCTCGGAGAAACTCGCCCGATTGGAACGGTTCGACCGAACTATCTATCTGTTCGACGTCGAGCTCAATCACGAACGCAACCGTCGCCAACGTAAGTCCTGTCAGCGCGTGGAGATCACCGCGCGGGGTCGGGGCCCGGTCGTCCGCGGCGAGGCGTGCGCCGACAGCTTCTATGCCGCGCTCGAGTCGGCAGTCGTCAAACTGGAGAGCCGACTGCGTCGTGGCAAGGATCGCCGCAAGGTGCACTACGGCGACAAGACTCCCGTTTCACTCGCCGCGGCCACCGCGGCTGCCCGGCCGCCCGAGAAGGCCTTCAACACCCGACCGGCGGAGCCGCACGAGCACGATGGCGCTGACACGGGCCTTCAGGACCTCAAGGACCATGAGCCCGGGCGGGTGGTGCGCACCAAGGAGCACCAGGCCAAGCCGATGTCGGTCGACGACGCGCTCTACGAGATGGAGCTTGTTGGACACGATTTCTTCTTGTTCTACGACAAGCAGACCGAACGGCCGTCCGTCGTCTACCGTCGGCACGCCTACGATTACGGCCTGATCAGACTGTCCTGACGATCGGCGGTCATCGGCGGGTCGTCACCTACGATGGGAGTCGCCTCATAGAAGAAGACTCCTACCAACAGGGGACATAGCTGTGCTGTCGAAGTTGCTGCGCCTTGGTGAAGGTCGCATGGTCAAGCGCCTCAAAAGGGTGGCCGACTATGTCAACACGTTGTCCGACGACGTCGAGAAACTCAGCGACGCCGAGCTGAGGGCCAAGACCGACGAGTTCAAGCGGCGGCTTGCCGACGAGACAAACCCAGAAACCCTCGACGACCTGCTGCCGGAAGCGTTCGCCGTGGCGCGCGAGGCCGCCTGGCGGGTGCTCGACCAGCGCCCGTTCGACGTGCAGGTGATGGGTGCGGCCGCTCTGCATCTGGGCAACGTCGCCGAGATGAAGACCGGTGAAGGCAAGACCCTGACCTGCGTGTTGCCCGCCTACCTCAACGCGCTGGCCGGCAACGGCGTGCACATCGTCACCGTCAACGACTACCTGGCCAAACGCGACAGCGAGTGGATGGGACGTGTGCACCGCTTCCTCGGGCTGCAGGTCGGGGTGATCCTGGCGCCCATGACGCCCGACGAACGGCGCGTGGCCTACAACGCCGACATCACCTACGGCACCAACAACGAGTTCGGCTTCGACTACCTGCGCGACAACATGGCGCACTCGCTGGACGATCTGGTGCAGCGCGGACACAGCTACGCCATCGTCGACGAGGTCGACTCCATCCTGATCGACGAGGCCCGCACCCCGCTGATCATCTCCGGTCCGGCCGACGGCGCCTCCAACTGGTACACCGAGTTC
>Ga0209040_10002348_pt1 | contig 14905 bp, 7 predicted proteins | sample BogFormECP12_OM3_FD_188240 | JGI IMG/M metagenome (GOLD analysis project Ga0209040, IMG submission 188240) | Bog forest soil microbial communities from Calvert Island, British Columbia, Canada - ECP12_OM3 (SPAdes) (version 2) | ecosystem: Environmental > Aquatic > Freshwater > Wetlands > Bog ...
GTCGTGGATCAAGAGCGCGTTTGTGAAGTCGCTGCAAAAGCTCGTGCCCGAACTGCAAGAGTCCGACCTTGCGCCGGGCGGCTCGGGAGTTCGCGCCCAGGCGGTGGACAGGAACGGAAACCTGCTTGACGACTTCCATTTTGTTCATAGCGCCCGCATGATCCATGTCTGCAATGTACCGTCTCCGGCGGCGACGGCATCGCTGGAGATCGGCAGAGAAATTGTGGACATGCTGGTGCAGCAATTCGGTCTCGCGCCGAAATGCGCCGAACCGCTGAGGCGATAGACACAGTCAATGGCCGAAGGATCTTTGGTTGTGATATAGGGGTCCTTCGACTCCGGTTCGTCCGCGGTGCGGACGAACCTTCGCTCAGGATGACAAAATCAGAGGCACTCGCAAGCTCATCGCCGAAACGTTCCCATATATTCGGCTTTTCCCACGATGTGCCCTTGCATCGCAGCGTCAAGCTCCTGGCGCGTCGCTCCGGGCGCGAGATCGAGCTTTGCATCCAGCGCGTAAAGACGCAAGAAATAACGGTGCACCTTGCCCGGCGGCGGGCATGGCCCGTTGTAGCCAATCTTCCCGAAATCGTTGCGGCCTTGCCGCGCGCCATCGTCCAACTGTTCGCGTTTCGCAACGCCTTCGGGAAGCGAGTGCGTGCTCGTGGGCAAATTCCACAGCACCCAATGCACCCAGGTTCCGGCGGGAGCATCGGGGTCATCCATGATGACGGCAAAGCTGGCTGTCTTCGGTGGAGCTCCACTCCACTCCAGCGGCAGCGAGGCATCTGGTCCTTGGCAGGTAAACTTCTTTGGGATTTCAGCGCCAGGTTCGAAGGCGGAACTTTTTACCACGAATGCCGTAGAACTACATCCTTCTCCCAATTCACTTAGCTCTCGCGGTACGGCCAAGCCAATAGCGGAGATCAGGAAGATCGCCAGAGCCGCATGCAGTGCTCGTACTATAGTTGGCGTCGGCGACATCGCCAATATTGTAAGGGAACGCGCAAACTGCTGGCGTGAGGCAGCCAGTTGACGCTAATATCGGCGGTGCAGTCCCGTGGAATCGACGGAGAGTTCTCATGCCTGCTGTGATTTCCCTGCGCGATGTCATCGAAGCGCTTGATCTGCAGAGTGACGAGTTGAGTTCCTACCTCGATCCCGATTCAGGCGAGATCATAACCTTCAACCAAGAGGAAGCAAGTATTGCTGAAGGCGATAATTGGGACGATGCACCCAATTGGATGCGCGAGTCGCTGCCGAAAATCAAACGAGCGCTGCAAGACGACCGCATGCTGCCTCTGCCGGACCGGGTACACATCGACGAGTGGCGGATGATGCAAGACTTCGCCGACGCACAGTGCGACTGTAACGTTCGCGCCAAATTGGTCGACGCCGCGCATGGCGCCGGCGCTCTTCGCCTCTTCCGACGCACGATTGACCAACTAGGGATCGAAGAAATGTGGCATCAATATCGGAACAAGGCGATGGAAAGTGTAGCCCGCGAATGGCTGGAGGACAACAACCTCAGATACCGGTGATTCGGGGTCGGGGCCAGACTCCACGAGGAGTGCTGCATGCTTTGATCGTAATTGAGGCCGCGCAGTTTGATCGTGACCAAAGTCATGCCCGTGGTTTGCTGATGGCCGCCTCCCGAATCATTTTGTTCGACGTGCCGGGCTCATAAACGCAAAATGGCTCTTCGGCTAGGAAATCTCCGCTGGCGGCGAAGGCACGAGCGCGGCATCCCATGCAGACGTGGCGGAACTCGCAGCATCCGCACTTACCCTTAAGATTGTCGTCATCGCGCAGTGCTTCGAACACGGCGGAGTTGTTCCAGATTTCGGCAAAGCTTTGTTTGCGCAGGTCGCCGGCTAGCGCCGGCAAATATCCGCAGGGGAAAACTTCTCCCTCGTGCGAGAGGAAACAGACGCCAGTTCCCGCGAGGCATCCTTTGGTCATGGCGCTCATGTCGCCGGGGTGGCCACCAGCGGGATGTCCAGTGTGCCCGACTGGCGGCCCTCCGCCCGGCTTCAGGGAGATACCTGTCGAGCCCGGGATGGTCATCTCTGTCGGGCCAATTTCGTTCGCCTGGGCGGGCTTTCGCGCAGGCTGCTCGCGCCCTGCCATGCGGTCGGCGGCGCGGCGCTGGCGCATAACGCGGAAGTAGTGCGGGGCACACGTGGCCTTGAGTTCGATGCCGCCTTCGAGCGACTGATCGTAGAACCAGTTCAGCATCTGTTCGTATTCTTCTGGCGGGACCATCTGTTCGGCGGCAATATCCACGCCGCATCCCACCGGCACCAGAAGGAACGTGTGCAGCGCGTCCGCACCATGGTCGCGCGCGAGTTCAAGCACCGCGGGCAATTGATGCGCATTGTGACGGGCGATCGTCGTATTGATTTGTACCGAAACCCCAACCTCCTGCAGGTTGCGCATGCCGTAAATGGCCGCATCAAATGCGCCCGGGATACCGCGGAACGTATCGTGGGTCGTAGCATCGGAGCCATCAAGCGAGATCGAGACGCGCTTGATGCCGGCTTTCTTGATTTTCTCCGCGACATCTTTCGTCACCAGCGTGCCGTTGGTAGCCAGCGCGACGCGCAGGCCGCGACTGGTCGCATATTCAGCGAGCTCGAAGATGTCGGCGCGGTAAAGCGGTTCGCCCCCGCTGAGCACAAGGATGGGGTTTCCGAAGTCGGCAATCTGGGAGATGATATCGAGCGCTTTCTTGGTCGGCAGGTCGTTGGGCGACATCAGCTCCGTCGCGGTGGCGCGGCAATGAATGCATCGCAGGTTGCAGCCCTTTGTGACCTCCCAGAAAATCAGCCGCGGCGTGTATTCCTTCTTGGCCGGATGCGCAGTGCCATTGCCTTGAGTCATTTTGACTTCCTCTCCCCGTTCTTTCGGACTACGCGTAGCCTGCCCCTGAGCGTAGCCGAAGGGTTCCTATGCCTAACGATAGATTTTCACGACCCAAGGAGCCGTGAGTGGCATCACCACAGCCTGTGATGTTTGTCACTGGGGGGGAATTGGGGGCACGCCGACGTGAAACGGCCCTGCGATTCCACCCGCAGGCGCGGCGGAATCAGCGACTGAGGATCGACTCTATACGCGCCACTGATGCCAGCGTTCCTGTTTCATCGAATTTTCTTCGCACGTTCATCTTCCCGCCATCTTGCTTGTGTGTGATTGGCGCGAGTGGTAAGCCCATCTCTCATTGTTTCCAGCGCCAATTTCATCCTCAGTCTGTAATGTGGCGGCCACTCAGCAAAACCCGCGCTCACGTTTAGGTACAGCTGGCGAACGCCAGGTAGCGCTATACCCGATCGTTTACCGGCTGTATGCGTTCAACCCACTTGCGATTTGCCGAAATCCTATCGGCTGGAGGCATTCCAATGAATCTATTCCCGAAAATCGTATCGAAACAGCTAGCAATTCTGACGTTCGTCCTTGCGATGGCAGCTCAGCCAGCGCTCTCTCAGAAAGTGGAATTTCAAGACACCTGGGGCACGCTGGTTGCGCCGGTTTTCAACACATCCGAGACCGGAGCTTATGCCGGCGCTGAGCTGTTCGCTGGTCCCAATAAGTTCGGCAGCTATTTCGCCGGAGTCGTTCCCAACGGCAGCAAGGTCACACCGGCCGGCAGCGTCGCTCAAGTCGGAATGAACCCTCTTGGGGCAGTGCTGACGCCGGATGGCAAGTATCTCATCACCAGTAATGACGATGAGCGCGAAGACAAATTTACGTCGTTTCAGAGCAATATCAATCTGGGCGGGTACACATTGTCGGTCATCGACACCTCCTCGCTGACTGTGGTTTCCCAGATCAACGAGGTGGGCAAGTTTTTCGTTGGAATGCAGGCCACCGGAACTGGACCGTACACGATCTGGGTCTCAGGGGGTGCCGACCAGGACGTCAAACTGTTCACGGTGACGGGGGGTGTGATCAGTGCCAGCGGTCACATCGTAGTCGCTCCGATCACACCATCAACCAGCGGTTATGTTTCGAATTATGTTCCGGACCCGTACTTCAATACGGTCCAGGGAAACGGCTTTAAACCGCCGGTTCCTTCGGGGTTCAATCGTACTGCTGGCGCGCAGATTACATTTCCGGCTGGCTCAGCGCTTAGTCCCGACAACAAGTACCTCTATGTGGCTTGTGACGGCGACAACAGTGTGGCCGTGATTGATACCGCAGCGCAGAAGGTGGTCCAGCAGGTCGCTATAGGATACTTCCCATATGGTGTTTCCGTCAGCCAGGACGGAACCACCGTCCTAGTGTCGAACTGGGGCGTAACCGAATACAAGTTCGCCAACCCCGGTTACGGACAGAACGGCGAGCTGAATTCTTTGCCGGCGATCCCCAATAACGAGGTTGACGGCTACTATGTGCCTGTCACAAATACGTCGGGCACCAATCCGAAGACCTCCTCCGTGTCGATCTTGAACGCTCCGGGCGGTGACGGTTCCAAACTGAGTCTTACCGGCTCGGTCTATCAGGGCCATGCGCTCGACGCCCATAACGTGGTGGGCGACACTCACCCGTCAAGCATGGCAATCGTTCGCGGCGGCGGAAAGGAACTGGTGTACATCACCAAGTCCAATAGCGATGCCATCGCCATCATGGACCTTCAGGGCAACAAGATTAAGAGCGTCGAGTTGCCACTAATTCCGCCGACGGCTGCCCTGGTAAAGGCCGTCCATGGAACGTATCCGAACGCGATCACGGTCTCGCCCGATAACACCCGCGCCTATATAGCTGAGGCCGGTATCAACTCGGTCGCGGTCCTCGATACCACGAATCCAGCCAGCCCGGTTCTGATTGGTCGCATTCCAACTGATTGGTACCCAACCGGCGTGGTCTTAAGCGGCGATGGAAACACGCTCTACGTGCTGAACGCGAAAGGCGTCGGGGAGGACATCAACCCCAACACTGATCCCAGCAAGAGCCCGCCACCACCACCGACCGGGGTCATTTCAACTCCGATTACCGACAGCAACTACATCTTTGGTTCACTTCAGAAAATTAACCTGCCGGGCTATAAGCTAGACTTGACGACTGTCGCCAAGAATAACTACGCGGTAAACCCAGGCGTGCCGGATACCTCGGTCGTTCCCATCGGCGGAGGGCCGTCGCAGAAGATCAAGCACGTGGTCTTCATCCTGCAGGAGAACAAAACCTTCGACTCCAAGCTGGGCAACCTCGGCGGGCATTTCGGAGTGTTCTCCAGCTTGTGGTACAACAACGCCGATGGTTCTCCCTACTATAACGGGCAGTACACCGGCGTCGCTCTGAACTGGCAGGCGCTGGCGCAGAACTTCGCGGCCGCGGTGAACTACTACTCCGATTCCGAAGAAAGCGACGCTGGCCATCAGTTCTCTGCTTCCGGAACGGCAACCGACTACACCGAGAAGACGCTTCTGGTGAAATCGGGCCGCGGGCTTCTGGTCAACAAGAACTTTGAGCCAGAAGACTATCCAGAGAGCGGATACATCTTCAATAATGCGGCGCGCAATGGAGTCAGCTTCAAAGAATATGGCGTGTTTGCGGCCCGTATTGAAGGCAGTGACACCGGCACCAGCCAGCCGACAACCCTGAACGACCCGCCAAGTGGAAATTGCGGTGCTCCGGAACTGAACCCTGACAACTTCCACCTTAGCGACCCCTTAGTGAACCTCGGCGATGTCACCACTCCAGTGAACGGAGGACTCGGCCAGTCGTTCTTCATGAAGCTCCCCGGTCTTGCCGTAATGGGAGAGAACAACGCCAGCGGTGAGCCGCACCTGGATCACAACTATCCGGGTTATAACTTCAACATCTCTGACCAGCGGCGCGCACAGGAGTTCATGACCGACTTCGACCGGATGCTGGCCGCGGGTACGCTGCCTCAGTTCATCTACCTCTACATCCCGAACGAACACACTGGCAGCGTGCAATGTCCCAACAACAATATCTACGGCAGCGCCAGCAACGTTCAGCAGGTCGCCGACGGTGATGTTGCGGTAGGCATGGTCGTCCAGCACCTGATGCAAAGCTCGGTGTATTACGATGCACAGTCAAACAGCGGGATGGCGATCTTCATGAGCCCCGACGATGCCCAGGCCACGCTAGATCACATCCATCCACACCGTTCGCCGATGGTAGTTGTCAGCCCCTTTGCCAAGCCGGGCTACTACTCCATGCGGCACTACGTCACGGCTTCGGTTGTGAAGACGGAAGAGCTTCTCTTGGGTCTTCCTCCGAACAACCTTGGCGACCTGTTGGCCACGGACCTTCGTGACCTCTTCCAGCCGAAATACAACGGCATAACCCAGGACAAGCTGAAGTTCAAGCTGACCGCCGACTATGTGCCCTCGGTCGAGGGCAAGAAGATCTGGTCGCTGGTGGCGAAGCTGGATACCTCCGCTCCTGATCGCGACAGCCATCGTCTGGGCGCGCTGGGACGGCTTTCCATGGCAGCTGACGACCTGCACGAAACTGCGGCGAAGCAGAAGCGCCTAAACTCGAAGGAGTATAAGAAACAGCAGGCGGAGCTCTATGCAACAGCCTTGAAGGTGGTCAACGCTCCTAAGCCGAAGGACAACGACGACTAATAGCCAATGAAGCGGCCTCCGCTCATCTGCGTCAGATGAGCGGAGGTAGTTCTCAATTACATCCCGAGTGCGAGTGCAGGGCCTGGCTGAGTTGATTCCTAGTTAAGCTTGTCACAGGCTCGCCCATCGATCTCGCAATGTAGCTGGATGGTTCTCCTTGTGGCAGGTAATCATGGACTTTGGTGAGGTTCAGTCATCGCAAGCTATCTTTGTCGTGATCACAGGCGTCTGGGGCCGTTCCGCGCGATTCATCTGCGGCTTTCTGTTGCTCTGCGGTCTTGGTGTCTCGCTTCTCCACGCCCAGAGTGCCATCACAACGGGCGGCATTCGTGGAGTGCTCACAGACCAAAGCGGGGCAGTAATCCCGAGTGCGAGCGTCGAAGTGGAACAAGAGACCACGGGCAAGAAATCGACGCGAATGAGCAATGCACAAGGAGAGTTTGTATTCCCTTCGCTTGCGATCGGCCAATATCAATTAAAGGTCACAGCGCCGGGTTTTCGTACCGCCAATCTAAACGCAGTCACGGTTCATGTGGGACAAACCACAAGTGCTGACGTTCGTCTTCAGGCTGGCTCCTACATCCAGACCATGCAAGTCACAGCTTCGGTTCCGGTTTTGCGTACGACGGAATCCAGTGAAAGCACTAGTGTGAGCCGTTCTTTGTTGGATGGACTGCCGCTGAATGGCCGTCGCTACACGGATTTTGCTCTCATCACGCCCAATGCCAGTCCCGACGGGCAGAGCGGACTGGTTAGCTTTGCGGGCGAGCAAGGCGGAGAGGATACCGGTTACGCCAACGGAAACGGCGCCAACCTATTCACCTTGGACGGTGCCAACGCCACCAGCAATTATTTCGGAAACGCGCGAGGCGGTGAGCGGGTGCCCTACACCTTCGGGGAGAATGCCATCCAGGAATTCCAAGTTGCTGTCTCGCCCTATTCTGCCGCGTACGGCGGCGGCGCGACTGGCTTCGTGAACACCGTCACCAAGTCCGGCGCCGACACCTACCATGGCAACGCTTTCTACTACAACCGCAACTCGGCCACCGGGGCGAATGACGCCATTGACAAAGCGAACGGTATCCCGAAACCCTTGGACATCCTCCAGCAGTTCGGTGGCTCCATCGGCGGACCTATCGTCCACAAGAAGTTGTGGTTTTTTGCGGACTACGAACAGCAGCTCCAGACCAACCCCATCTCAGTCGTCAACGGCGACTATCAGTCCGTAACACAATCGGATTTTGGTGTGCCGGCTGGGATTGCTTTACCCGTTCCCAATGGGCCTTTACCGGTGCCGAGCTCGTTAAGCCAGCCCGACCCAACCAACCCCGTGTACTTGCAGCAAGTCTCCAATGCATTGAACGCGATCCACTCTAATCTGGGAACACAACCACGTTCCCGCAACGACTTGGCCCTGTTTTCGAAGATAGATTATTTTCCTCGCGAGAAAGACCAGATCTATCTGAGCTTGAATCTGAACCGCTTCGACTCTCCCAGCGGCGAAATCACTTCGACCAACACACCGCTGTTCGGGATCAGTACGCTGGCGAACAGCTATGTCCGTGATTACCAGGCGGCTGCGGGCTGGACGCACGCATTTAGCAGCAATCTTCTGAACAGCTTCCACATCAGTTACTCGCGGGACGACCAGTACTCGACGCCCACTGGTTTGGTACCGCCGACCCTGCCTTCCGTGGTGCTTTCCATTCCTTCGAACTTCGAGTTGGGGAACGCGGGCTTTGCAAATGGGCGCACTCAGGAATGGCAATGGGAGGTGGCGGACCAGGTAGACTACGTTTGGGGTAAACACAATTTCAAGTTCGGGATTGACGCAAACCTCGCTCATGTCTCCGACACCGGCTTTGGCGGATTCGATCCTGACGCGCAGCGGCAGAATGGCACCCTTGCCGGCACTTATGGATTCTCCACGTTTCCAAATTTTGCTCTTGGGATTTATGACACCTTTTCGCAAGCGGCCGGAAATCCGAAGTTCTCGTTCAAAGTGCCATACCTCGGTTTTTATGCTCAGGACACCTTTCGGGTGCTGCCCCGGTTGACACTGGAGTTCGGGCTGCGCGAAGACTTCCAGATTTATCCTCAGCCCAAAGAGAATCCCGCGTTCCCGCTGACCGGGCAGTTTCCCAACCAGTATCAGCGCTTGGCTCCGCGCTTCGGTTTCGCCTGGCAGTCGCTCGACAAGACCGTCGTCCGCGGAGGCTTCGGCCTGTTCTACGAGAACCTCGACGGCCTGAATTACCGCAATTCGGTCATCTCCAACGGACTGCTTTCTCAGCAGTCTTCTGCGCTAATTACCTTCGATCCCACCCTGGCTCCAAATCAGCAGCTCCCCGTCTTTCCAAATCGCATCTTTGATCCGTCACGTTTCGCCGCTCCTAACATTTCGCTGGTTGATCCCAGCTTCCGATTCCCGTACGTGTTGCAATCGAGCCTGCAAATCGAGCGCGAGATCATGCGTGATACGACTCTTAGCATCGGCACCATGTGGACGCACGGAATCCACCTCATTTCGTCAAGTGCTTATGACCTGAACCTCATGCCGCCAACCGGAACGACAACCTACATCACTTGTCCGCCGGGAGCGACCCAACTGCCATGCAATGGTCCGCAGGTGACGCTTCCCAACCTGGACAGCGGCTTGTTGCAGGAGGGACGCATCAACCCCAACCTCGGCCAGATCAATGCGCTCATCAGTCCCGGAGTCAACAACTACAACTCCTTGTTCGTGCAATTACAGAGACGGCTCAGCAATGGTTTGGCTCTGCAAGCGTCGTACACTTTCGCAAAGAACATGATGTCCAACGGAGTTGACTTCAGTAACCAGTTCGATTTCAGCAACACGCACGCGCCATACCTGCTGGATCAGCGCCATCGCATCGTCATCTCGGCTGTCTATTATCCCTTCGCCGGCAAACGCTTCGATTCCCGGCTGGTCAACGGATTGCTCTCCAATTGGATGGTCAGCACGGTCATGCTGCTTTCCTCCGGCCGGCCTTACGCGGCGCTGCTGGACAATGCCTGCACCACCTACAACGCAGCTTCTGGCGGTGATACGCCGAGTTCGATTCCCTTGTCTGGCGGCGCACCGGCCTACTGCCCGGGACCTAACAGCAGCCTGAACGACAGCGCTGTCAACCAGAGCACGGCGAATTCCGCATTGGGAATCAACGGTGCAGGCCCGAGTCCTGTCGTCGGATTGAATTCGTTTTATGGACCATGGACGCAGCAGGTCGATCTGGGACTGGCTCGGCAAATTGCCATCACCGAGCGGCAGAGGATTATTCTTCAGGTGCAGGCTTTCAACCTGCTGAATCATGCAAACTACTATGTCCAGAATGGCAACGGCGTCAATGCAGTCCAATACTTGCCAGCCGGCAACACTTGCGGAGATGCTCAAAGCGCAAATCAGACTTGCTATCTCGTACCCGAGCCGGGTTTCAAGACACTGCAGATCATAAACGCACTATATGGTCCACGGGTATTCCAATTCTCGCTTAAGTGGAGCTTCTGACAATCGGCGCTACCACATTGCTCGCACACCGCTAGCAGGATGTGGCCCGGATTTGTTGCAGTCCAACCTGGGACCGCAAAGTTGATGCTTCACTGCCATTCCGCTCCAAAAAAGGCAGGGGAGGCCTGAGCGCCTCCCCTGCGAAGGTGGGCCATCGCGATAAACCGTCAAGGCCCGTTCAGCTTCGCACGACTGGCTTAGTCTTTGTCCGTAGCCGTAATTACCGAGTGTCGTATCTTGGGCATCTTTGAGTTCGCTCCCTTGACCGACTTCCAGAGTACCTCGTTCAGCTTTGCGGATGGTGCGCTGTCCGGAATGTCGAAGTTCATCTTGGCCGATTCGAGCACATATTTGCGCATGGGATTTCCCCGGGCCAGCAACGACTGCGATCCCTTCTGGCACATCACATTTTGCGAGGCCGGGTTGGCGGTGAAGGTCGCCCCGTTCGAGGGTTGGGTGTCAAATGCCGCGATCGAGTTGGCGATAGCGTCATACTGAGTAAGCGGGTTAACGCCAAGCAACAGCTCCATCGACTTCAGGATGCTGTCAGTGTTGTAGAAAGTGTGATCCACATAACTCTGGTAGATGTAGGGGCTGATCACATATGCCGTCGAGCGATGGGCATCAACGTGGTCGGGGCCGTCCTGGGCATCATCCTCGATCGCGAAGATCGCGGTATGCTGCCAAATCACGCTCTTGCTGATGGTGTCCACCAGTTGACCCACACCGTAGTCGTTATCGGCCACTTCCGCGGACGGGGTGAAATTACCGGACCTTAAACCCTGCGTATGATCGTGCATCAAGCGGACGGTCATCAACGCTGGAACCGAGTTACCGCTCGGGTCCTGCTTCAGCATCTCCTGGAACTCGCGGTTCCACTCAGAGTAGCGGCTGGGCATGGCGTAGTGTCCGTAGGTAGCGGTGCTGTACGGGCAGCCGTAGGTGGTCGGTGCGTCGCTGTCGGCATACGTGGCGTCGTAGCGCCGGTAGTCGAAGTCGCTCACACCGCCCAGATCGTGACCCGCCGGCAGTATTCCGGCGGACGCAGGATAGTTGTCCGGAATGACACCTGTCACTCCGAAGGTGTAGTAGAACCCATAGTTGCGATACGACAACCCGGCATTCTCCACGTCGTCCCAGATGTGGTGACCCGGCGCCTCAGCGACGTCCGGAATTGCCGGCAGCCCATTCGGAAACTGTTGGGAGTTCTGGTTGCCGTACGGGTCAGTGGGCGGGAAGCCGCCGGTAGGGTAGCCATTGTCCTGGCCCTCGAAATCATAGTTCCGGCCACGACCGCTGTAGTTGTACGGCAGGTTCTTGATTACATATTCGTTGGCCATCGATTGCGTGCTCCAGGGCCAACCGTCACCACTGGCTTCTCCGTTATCGAAGAAGTTGTCGAGCAGCACGAAGCGCTGCGCCAGAGCATGCAGATTGGGCGTAATACTCTGCCCAAACAGCACCAGGCTCGGATCGCCGTTGCCTTGCGGCAGATCGCCCAGCACCTGATCGTAGGTGCGGTTCTCTTTGACGACGTAGATCACGTGCGTGATTTTGCCCGACTTCAATCCAATTGTGGCAAGTCGTTGATCGTTTTTGTTTGGCTGCATCGGGGGAAGGAGCGAATTGTTTTGGAACACCTGGTTGGTAAAGGCGAGCAATTCGCCTTGGGTGGGTACAGAAATGAGCGAGACCGTGCCGATAATGGTGTTCAGGTCGTACCAGGGATTGTCATTAAACTGCCACTGCACGTAGCCGGTGGAGGGAATGCGCGTCTTCACGCCCTTTGCGTTGGTTGCCAGTAATCTCTTGCCATCGGGGCTGACGACCACGCCGGTAGGATACCAGCCGACGGGAATGTATCCGGTCACGGTCAAGCTGCTGCCATTCACCGCCAGGACGGCGATGGCGTTCAAGTCGGACATGGCGGCATACAGTGTGTTCTGGTCCGGCGAGAGTCCAACTGCAAGGGGCGTTGCACCGTACAGTCCCTTCAGCGTGCTGTACTGGAATTGCAGTGTGCTCTGTACCGTGTCCGTGCTGGTTGAAACTACCGAGATGCTGTCGCTGTGCGCGTTGGCAACGTACAGCAACGACTGAGCCTGGTTAAAGAGCAAACCCGTCGGGTGCGCGCCGGTGGCGATGGTCGTCTCTAACGTAGGATTCGTAGGGTCGGCGGTATTCAGGACGTAAACTGTGCCATCCCGCTGGCTGGCCACATAGGTCTTGCTGCCGTCCTGCAGGGTTGCGATGGCCAGCGGGAAATTCGGAGTTCCGCCGTAACTCGCGGTGAACTGATACCGTCCTACTTCGTTTCCGTTTGGGCTGTAGATGGCCACGCTCCCAGGGATGGCGAAGGTGTCAGGATCGTTGTTAGCCACGTAAAGGTAGCCCTTGCTGTCGGTGGCAAGTCCGGAAGGAAAGTCGGTTGCTTGCGTTGTGATCGGGCTCATCTGGATGAAGGTACCGTCAGCTGCGAGGCTTAGCACCGCTATGGTCTGATTCTGACCTTGCGCAGCGTACAGCGTGTAATCCGGACCGTTGCCCGGAGCGAAAGCCACTCCATAGTACAGGCCGTTGCTTGGAGCGGTCGAAGTATTTTCGAACGCCACTTCGTCAACCGTCTGGCCTGTACTGGTGTCAATCGAAGAAAGCTCCTCATGGAATCCCATGTCGGTGGTGATTGCGTACTTCCCGTCGGGAGACAAGATGATGTTCATCGGCAGGCTGGCGATTTCTCCATTGAAGCCTGCAGGTGTGATCTTTTTCCCAGTGATAAGTTGGTTTTGCGCCAACAGCGTCCCAGACATCAGGGCGATGCAAAGCGCGGTAACGGTTATCTTCCAAAGCGGACCGCTATGGAGGAAGAGGGACTTTGCCGAGTTGCGCATACGTTTGCTCCTTGAACGGGCTGGTTGGTTGTTGAAATCCCGAGCTTGAAGGAAGGAGAGACAACTGTCGCCTTAGCGACAAGGCCTTTGTACAATTGCTTGATTAAGAACTGATCACAGGAAGATTAATAGTGCGCGAACCAAGATTCATTCGCGAGGGGGGTTCTATGAAACATTTGCACAACGAGGCGGGAGTTCCAAACGGTTGCTCGTGAAACATTCCTGCAATCTGTCGAGGGCGCGGCGACTGTAAGGAGCCACCGGACTCTTCCGCCGGCGCTTTCCACTGTTTACAGGCGCTCCGCAACGACATGGAACGAGAGCGTCGACGCAGTTACGCGGCTTTTTCCATAGTAAAGAAACAGTGCCACCCACAAGAGCTGGAGCGGAAGGATGATTGCCGCGGAGAAGAATTGCGCAAAGGCAACTGAGAGGTCAGGCGCTATCGCTGATGACGGCAGCAAGACAAGAAAAACACTGAGATACAGAACCGACAGTATCGCCATGACCTGGTAAGCGGAAATTCGAGAGCCACCACGATAATCGGCACGCAGCCACTCCGAGCACGCGCGCCATCCCCAGCTCGCTATCACCGGAATCAGCGCCGCCAGTCGAAAGTCCTGCAATAGAAACAGCGCGAGTCCCACCAGCCCTGCGGAGGCGAACACCCCCGAAGTAATGGCCTGCACCGGAATTAGTGGTTCGCCTGCAAGCCCCGAAGCGTAGGCAGCTTTCTTCGTCGAACCATGAATCACGAGATTGTGCTTTTGGAAGAGGCGGGCGAGAGCAGGCCTCGCGTCACGCAAGGGCATGCCGTAGCAGCAGCCGAAACTCAGGCAGGCCAACCTGCCGATCGATTCTCCCAGAGTGTACGAGATTGCCACTGCGGCGAATATCGGTAGCACGCCGATCTCGTGGTGTAACACCTTGGCAGCAAGTGGTTGAAGTGCGAGGATCAGCCAAGGGAAGGTCAGGCTGGTGACGAAGGCTGCACCCGCGATGGTGAAGGTATTGTGTTTGCGCTCCACGAGCCCGGCGATCACCCGCGATGCTGATACACAGACGACTAGCAGCACTACTAGAAGCGGGATCGCGATGTTGGCTGGAATGCTGATGGACGCCAGCAAGAGCAGCATCATGGTGAAGCCGAAAGCGGTTCCCGTGGCACTGAAGAAGCCGTAGAAGGTTAGGTTCACTCCCCGCCACGATCCGTCGGCGGCTTTCGCGACTGGGACCGCGGCCAGCATCTGCCAGCGCTCGGCGGGAAGCGCGCGTACGCCCCAACTGAGGAGCAAGAAGAGCCCAAGTGCGAGAGCAGCGACAAAAGCGAAGTTCATGATGTTTCCTCTCCGGCTGGCGTGGCCAGCAGTGAGCGTACGGCCACGTCGGTTTCGGTCAGAGGTTTGCCCAGCATCGCCGAGAAGCGGCTCAGTACCCCACCACGACGTTGGTTCTCGACCAAATCGTTAGCGAAGCGAACCCGATTGGGTTGGAACAGGAGAACGACCGTGCTGCTGCCCGGGCGGAACAACGCCTTGGGCGAGCCTGCCCGCAGAAACATGCCCTTCTCGACAGATCGTGGATTTTCGTAGCGGCACTCGCTGTAGCGCTGCTCGATCTGGCCGACCATCAGCGCAACCACCTCGATCATCGCGACTCGCCCGACAGCCGAGCCGTCGGCACAATCCGTATTGAGGATCGTCACCACCCGGCGGTTCTTCGAAAAGGGCGTAAGCAACTGGACGGCCGCCATCGGATTGCACGAGTAGTAGCGGCCTTCCACGCAGTAGATGTCGAGCACGCGGCCCGAAACCGGGCTGTGCGTGTAGTGATATTTTTCCGGTGTGAGGCGAAAGACCGCGTAATCTCCGCCTTTGAAGGAGCGCTGC
>Ga0209040_10002349_pt1 | contig 14904 bp, 15 predicted proteins | sample BogFormECP12_OM3_FD_188240 | JGI IMG/M metagenome (GOLD analysis project Ga0209040, IMG submission 188240) | Bog forest soil microbial communities from Calvert Island, British Columbia, Canada - ECP12_OM3 (SPAdes) (version 2) | ecosystem: Environmental > Aquatic > Freshwater > Wetlands > Bog ...
ATTTCTTCGGGACAGGGCAGCACGCGTTCTGTGGAAGGCGGGGATAACCGCCAGACGCTCTCCGATCGTGCGGGACAGCGAAGGCACCCCCGATCTAGGATGCCTCCTCTGTCCTGACCAGGGGCAAACCATGCCATTTGACGGTGGTTAGATCCCGATGGCAGAGCCGGTTTCCGCTTTCTTTTGGGCGCGCGACGCCCTGGTGGAGCAATATGGCAGTCGCCAGTACCTGTATGGGCGCTGGGACTGTCTCTTCGGTTGCTGGTCAATCGATAGGGCGGATCTGAAGTCCTTCTACCCACCTTGGAAGCTCGTCGATGCTGCGGGGCGCCTTTGCTGGGGTCATCCTCGCAATCAGGACATGGGAAACGGCCTGGAGCATCCGGTCTCGGCGATCGCGGGGCCTACAGCAGATTTTCTCGAACAGTACGCCGATCTGATCCCGCTCGCCATCCGGCGGGTCGCCGGCGCGTTCGAGGCCTGGCAATGGGTGATCCTGTCGATGATCTGGGACATGCCGGCGTTCGCGGATTTTCTGGCCGCGGAACTCGACGGTATCGGCCCCAGCTTCGTCGCGGCCAGTCTGGTGATGAACGGCGCGGACAAGCTCGCATCGGAAGAGCGATCCGATCTGTGCCGGCGCATCATGTCCGCGAAGCGGACAGACCTCATTCCCGGCATCCCGCCGGATTGCTCGGCCAAGGCGGTCGCCTCCGCGCTAGGCAAGCTCCCGTTGGGTTCATTGAGCGCGGGGACGTGGCGAGGGCTGCTCGAGATCGTGTCGGACAGCAGCAAAGCGAAAATCGCCGGGCACTGCCGTGTGCTGACGCCGGGGATGATCCGGTTGCTCTATCGGCTTCCCGCCTGGATGTGCACGGGGCTTCCCGCGAGACTGCTCCCAGAGCTCGGGGATCATGATCATGACATCCGGCAGCTCGGTGCTCTGGCAGTTCAGGTTGACCATGACGCGACCGGTTCGCGAGGCTCCGTCGTCCGGTCGCTGGCCCAGGCCAAAGACCGCGCTCATCTGCTTGACCTGGTCCAGGCATGGACCGTGCGAATCAGAGAAACAACTGGCTTTCCGGAGACACCCCTCCTATCGGCCGGTCCGCTGCAGCCCTTGTCGTCGGCCGAGATGCTCCGGTCCGAAGGTCAACGGATGCGCAACTGCATCGCCAGTTATCTGCCGAGGGTCATGGAGGGTCGGGCCTATTTCTACCGCTGGGATGCGGAGGAACCGGCTTGCGTCATGTTGGCGCGCACGCGGCACGGCGCATGGCGTTTGCACGAATGCCTCGGCGAGGGCAACAGACAGCTCACTGAGGCGACCAAGGCGCAGGTCAGCGCCGCGGTGCGGGCCGCACTTGAACCGCTGCGGGCCACCACTGAACCTGTACGGGCCGCGCCTGAACCGAAGCCCGTCCGAGTGGCACCGAAGCGCGTGCGGGTCGCCAGGAAGGCACGTATCGAAGATCCACGGCAGGGTGTGTTCCCCTTTTGACTAAGGCGGCCGAGCGAAACGATCAACGACAAACTCCGCGACCCTCGCCGGACGCTTCCGCAAATGGAGACCGAGCGTTTGGTGGATCAAGCCGCCTCGGCTATCCTCGGCCGAACTGCTACGAGGAGGACACGGACATGGGCGCAGCAGAGGGCTTTGTCATACCCGCGAATGGCGGGAAGCATTTGGACTCGCCGACACCCGGCCGCTCCTTTGCGTTGAAGCTCCTTGGGTGCGAGACCGGTGAGAGCATCATGATGTTCGAGGAGACCCTGCCCGCCGGAACGACGAGCCTCTATCATCTGCACCACGACAGCGACGAAGTCGCCTGGGTGCTGGAAGGTGAATTCACCTTCAAGATCGGCGACGAAGTCACTGTCGGCGGGCCCGGGACCTGCGCATTCATGCCGCGCGACATCCCGCATGCCTGGAAGAATACCGGCAGTGAAACCGGCCGCGTGCTGTTTCTCTACACCCCCGCCGCTGCCGGAGGTCTCATCGAGGCGCTCTCGGAACGCCGTCCGGTCAATGACGACGAACGCACCAAACTTTACCAGCGCCACCGCTGGGAAGTCCTTGGCCCGAACCCGCTTTGAGGGGGGTTAAGCGCGGGCGCGGATCTGGATCCGCCCCCCGGGTTCGATGCCAGGTGCCATCGGCCGAACATTAGTCGGAATTGATCTTGATAATGCGGCAGACCCGGTAAGCGCTATTGGCCGCGTGGACGCTGCTGAACGTCGAACCCCAGCTATAAATCCTGCCATTGAATCGATACATCCAGTGGCAAAGTCCGTCATAGAGCGGCATCAGCCCTTTGCTCACGCCGATGATGCCGTCGACACCGCCGCCATCGCCACCCCTTCAGCAGCATCAGGTAGGTCTTTATTTCCGCCAGCACCTTGGTCGCGATCCCGGCGCCGATCAGCAGCGCGCGCTTTCCACGGTTCAGTTCGTACATCGAATAGAAGGTGCTGGTGAACCCGCAAACGCCCCAAAGGTTGTTGGTCGAGCCCATCAGGTTCATTTCGTCTGCCGAGAAAGACATGGCGGTTTCCCTTCGGTTTTCGCGGCTACTGCGTCCGCACGGTAATGAGGCTGCGGCGGGCATCGCAAGCGATCAAATCACGTCTCGGCGTGCTGACGCGGAACGGTCACCATCCAGGTCGCGTGGCGGTGGCGGGCGTGCGAATGACTGTACCCATTGTCAGTGGGCTAGTGATCGAATACGTACGCGGCCAGAAACGTCACGAGGAGCGACGGCAACCATGAAGACTTCCCTGACCGGAGCGGCCCTGGCGGCGATCTTGCTGACCAGCGGGGTTCAGGCTGCCGTTTCCCCGGATGACTTTCTGATCCGTACGACAGGTGACCTGGTGAAGTTATGCTCGGCCGACACAACTGATCCATCGTATGCCGCGGCGATCCACTTCTGCCACGGTTTCGGCGCTGGCGTGTATCAGACGGAGCAACTGCATCAGGCTGCATCGCGTGCCGCTCCGCTTTACTGCACGCCTAACCCTCCGCCTTCGCGCAATGACGCCGTAGCGGGGTTCATCACCTGGGCGAAGGCCAATCCCCCGGTGGCCGACGAAGTGCCCGCTGCGGGACTGCTGCATTACCTCATGCAGACCTACCCTTGCCCAACCAAGCACCGCTAATGCGCCAGAAAGGAGAAACCTGAAATGCGAAATCTCGTCGTCCTACTGACGCTGACTTCATTGGTGACCGCTTGCGCCGATCTTACGCCAACCCAGCAACGCGCATTGACCGGTACCGGGATCGGTGCCGCCGGAGGGGCGGTGATCGGCGCGATAGCAGGCAATGCCGGGCTTGGCGCGGTCATTGGTGCCGGCGCGGGCCTGGCCGGCGGCCTCGTGGTCGACCAGGTGAAGAAAAATGAGGCTGCAGCCTATCAACGAGGCTACGCGTCCGGGCGGCAGTCTTCCAACTAGGACCCGTGGCGAGCCCGTCATTATCGGTTGGATCGCTCGCCGGGACTCGATCGGTGCGCAACGGGATGTAGAAACATATGCCGTGCTGATCAATTGCAGCCACAGGCCGGTGATCGACTTCCCGGCGCTGCATGATGCGCTCACTGGTGGCAAAATCGCCGGTGCGGGGCTGGATGTGTTCCCGGCCGAACCGCCGTCGCCGTCTGCGCCAGTGCTGTCGCTCGACAACGTGGTGCTGACGCGGCATCTCGCCGGCGCCAGCCGGGAGACGCGGGTGAAGCAGAGGCGCAACGCGTTCGACAACGTGCTGCGCGCCGCGCGCGGCCGCTCAGGGTGGTGCCGGAACTGCACGACCTGGCGCTGCGGGCATGACCGAACGCGGCGGACTGCCGCCGGTGCGGGTGGAGGTGACGGCGAAGTTCCTGGCCGAGGCCTCAGCGCGGCAACGTGCCTACGAGGTGCGGCGGAAGTGTGGACGGCGGCATTCCATCCGTCCGCGGGCGTAGGCGGCGTCGCGCTCGCGGCAGGTGGGGAAGATCGACGATCCGCGCCAGGGGCGGTTCGAGCTCTGAATTGATGCTCGATTCACGTTGGGGGTGACGAGACAGGTGCGACTGTTCTAAAAGCATGGTTCGTGCTGTTCAGTCGGGTTCGACACTGAGGGGGCAGAATGCAATGCCCGGCATGCGGAGAGGCCTCGCATGAGCGTGCTCGCTTCTGCACGGGATGCGGGACGCCGCTGCCCGTCCACTGCCCGGCATGCAATGAGGTAAATCCACCAGCAGCGCGCTTCTGCGCGCGGTGCGGCGCGCGCATCGACGCATCGGAGACTTTACCGGAGGCGGAACGCCGGCAGGTCAGCGTCATGTTCTGCGACCTTGTCGATTCGACGCCGCTGTCGGAACGGCTGGATCCCGAGGAACTGGCCGAGGTAATGCGCGCCTATGAACTGCGTGTCGCCAGTGCGATTGCGCGGTTCGACGGTTACGTCGCGCGTTATGTTGGTGACGGTGTGCTGAGCTATTTTGGCTGGCCGGAAAGCAAGGAAGCGAACTCCGAGAGAGCGGTGCGTGCGGCCCTTGCGGCGATATCCGCACTGGAAGAGCCGATCCGAGGCGAGAGACTGCAAGTGCACATCGGCATCGCCACCGGACTCATTGTGGTGGGCGAGCCCATCGGTTTCGGTGAGTCGCGGCAACTGACGGCGGTCGGCGAAACGCTGAACCTCGCCTCGCGGCTCGAGGGGATCGCCGAGCCGGACAGCATTGTCATCGACGATGTCACGCGGCGGCAGATCGGCGGACTGTTCAATAGTCGCGATCTTGGTGAACTTACCATCAGGGGTTTCCGAGCGCCCGTGCGGGCGTGGCGCGTACTGGGGGAGCGTGCTGTCGGCGATCGCTTCGCTGCGCTTCGTACCGGTCGTCTGGTGCCGCTGGTCGATCGCGAGGAAGAGCTCGCGCTGCTGATGGATCGCTGGCGATTGGCGAAGGTGGGGCAGGGCCAACTGGTGCTGCTCGCCGGTGAGCCGGGCATCGGCAAGTCGCGTCTTGTGGCGGAAGTGAGGGCACGGCTGCGCATCGAGCCGCACGCGATCCTGCGGTATTTCTGCTCGCCGCATCACCAGGCAAGTCCGCTGTATCCGCTGATTGCACGCCTGGAGTACGAGGCACGATTTGACCGCCGCGACGGGCCGAGTGACAGGCTGCGCAATCTGGAAATTGCGCTTGCGGCTGCGGGGCCCTCGGCGGAGGAAACTGCGCTGATAGCGGATCTGCTTGGGATGCCGCTGAACGAATCGCACCAGAAGCTGGATCTGAGCCCTCAGGCAAAGAAGCAACGCACGTTCGCGGCCTTGACGCGGCTTGGCGTTGCGCTGGCGCGGCAACGGCCGCTGCTGCTGATCGCCGAGGATGTGCATTGGGCCGATCCGAGTTCGCTGGAGCTGCTGGACTGGATGATCGCGTTACTACCGGACGCGCCCATCCTCCTCGTCGTTTCGTTCCGCCCCGAATTTGTCCCGCCGTGGGTAGGTCATGCCAACGCCACCCAGGTCACGTTGGGGCGCTTCAACCGGCGCGACGCTGAGCGACTGGCCGCGGAGGTCATGCTCACGCATGTGCTGCCGTCGGCGCTGCTCGACCGGATCGTCACTCAGAGCGACGGCATTCCGCTGTTCATCGAGGAATTGACAAAATCGGCGCTGGAGAATGCGGAGACCTACGCTGGGTTACCCCTTTTGCTGCCTGTTCCGGAAACGCTACAGGCCTTGCTGACGGCGCGCCTCGACAGGCTGCCGGCTGCCAAGCGGGTTGCGCAGGTCGGGGCCACGATCGGGCGGGAATTTTCTCAGTCGCTGCTCGCCGCCGTCGCGCAGATACCAGAAGAGCAACTCGCGGATGGGCTGGATAAACTGGTCGGATCCGGCCTCGCGTCGCGTCGCAGGGAGATGACGGACGCCATCTATACTTTCAAGCATGCGCTGGTGCAGGAAGCCATCTATGATAGCCTGCTGCGCAGGCGGCGGGCCGAGATTCATGCCCGGATCGTGGCGGCGGCCGAGAGCGATGCGTTGCTCGGCGTGACCGAGCCCGGTCTGCTTGGCTATCACTGCGCGCAGGCAGGCCTGCTTGCCAAGGCCGCTTCGTACTATCGGATCGCCGGCGGCCGCTCTGCCGAACGTGCCGCGGCGGCGGAGACCAGAACCTACCTCGAGCGAGGGTTGCAGTTCGCCGGAAATCTGCCGGATGGCCCCGATCGCCATCGGCTGGAAGCCGAGCTGCTGATCGCCCTCGGGCGGATCCTGATGGTGGCGAGGGGCTCAAACGATCCGGAAGCTCGCGCGGCGATCGAGCGTGCTGTCGCCGTCTGTCGCAAGCTCGGCAGTCCGGAAATGTTGGCGCGGTCGCTGTATTCGCTGGGCATCATGGCCGAAGCGCGTGCCGAATTGAGCGAGGGGCAGGCAGTCGGCGAGGAACTGCGCGACCTTGCGGTACGCAGTGGCGACTCAGGCATAGCGGTCGCCGCGCACGTGCGGTTGGGTCATGTCGCATATTACCGGGGGCAATTCCCGGCGGCGCGCGCCTATTTCGCGGAGGCCCTCGCGCTGTGCGCGCGTGGCACGCGCGAGCTCCGCGATATTGCAATTGCCCCAGATCCGCCTGTCGCGGCGGCGTTTCTCAGTGTTGCGCTCGCTCATCTCGGATACATCGAGCAGGCGATTTCGTATGGTAAGTCTGCCGTTGAAGGCGCAGAAAAACTTGGATTGTCGTCGCCCGCGTTCCCGCTCATCCTGAGCGTATGGGCGCGGACCCTCGATCTCTTGGGCGACATCGAGCAGTGCGCTGCGTGCTCCAGAATGCTGGTCGCTGTCTGCGAGGAGCAGGGCTTCTCATACCTTCTTGCAGGTGGTCAGTGTCAGCTGGGCTGGGTCGTCACAAAGCAAGGCGACATCGGCAAGGGAAAGGCCCTGTTGTTGGAGGGTATTGCTGCCTCGAGGACCGTGGGCTCGAGGCTCCGACCTGAAGTCGGGAAATATTTGCTGTCAGACATCCTTGCATTGTCGGGGCAGCGCGATGAGGCGCTCGCCATGCTCGACGAGGTACTGGAGTTCTCGCGCGCCACCGGAGCCTGTTGGCTGGATGCCGAGCTGCTTCGAAAGAAGGGCGAGCTTCTTCTTGCATCTGCGGGTGGCAATGACGCGCAGGCGGAACAGGAGTTTCGTCACGCCATCGACATAGCGCGCAGCCAATCGGCAAAGCTGTTCGAACTGCGCGCCGCGACCAGCCTCGCACGGCTTTGGTCGGATCAGGGGAGGCGTGCCACAGCACGGGAGCTGCTTCGTCCGATATATGGCTGGTTCAGCCAGGGGGCGGATACGCCCGATGTGCGGGAAGCGCGGTCATTGCTGGTGGAACTGGATGAGGCCCCCTCGCCCGCCTGATGGTTCTGAGGTGTGAAGTAGTTCATAGGCACTGCGTCCTCCATGTGATTGACGAATGCCCGGCCCGGTACGGCGGCCGACTCAACACAGCGAAGAGGGAGGACAAAAGTGGCCAATGGCATGCAAGCTCTGGGGGAGCTCATCTGCCGGCTAAATCCCTACACGGGATTACCCAAGGATCCAACAAGCGGATTAGCCACCGGGGAAATGCAGCTTGAAATGATCAACCCGGGCAATGTGGTGGGCGCGGCCATGGTTGAGGCTGCTGCTGGAAAAGCCAGAGGCTTGATAGCGCAAGAACCCGACGATCTCACCGTGACTATTGCTGGCTTTTCGATTCAGGTGGCCAGCAACTACGGGGAGAAGTGGGTTTTCAAGGGTCAGGCGCACACGGTAAGGACGGCTGTTCTGATCCCATATCGATTCCCGATATTCAAGAACGGAAAGCCAGCCTACTGGCAGACGGAGAACCTGCTGATCGGCTACGCAGGCTCCGACGGGCCCTGATGCCGCGTCGCGGCGTCTTCCGCGAGGGATGCTGACGCGTCCGGTTTAAGCGCGCGCCGGATAGAAAAGACTTGTCCGGTTGGCGAGGTTGCAGGGTAATCTGTTCTTCCATGCAACCTCGCGGGAGGCGACTGTGATTTTCCGCCAGCTCTTCGACGCGACCTCCGGTACCTACACCTACCTGCTCGCCTCCCGCCGTGGCGGCGAGGCGCTGATCATCGATCCGGTGCTGGAGAAGGTCGATCGCTACCTCCAGCTTATCCGCGAGCTCGACCTGAAGCTGGTGAAGGCGATCGACACCCACCTGCACGCCGACCACATCACCGGCCTGGGCGCGCTGCGCGACCGCACCCGCTGCATCACCGTGATGGGCGAGCAGTCCAGCGTCGATGTCGTGTCGATGCGCATCGCCGACGGCGACCGGCTGGGCATCGAGGGCATCAGCCTCGATGTCGCCTACACGCCCGGCCACACCGACGATTCCTACAGCTTCGTCATGCCCGACCGCGTGTTCACCGGCGACACGCTGCTGATCCGCGGCACCGGGCGCACGGATTTCCAGAACGGCGATCCGCGCGCGCAGTACGACTCCATCTTCAACCGCCTGCTGCGTCTGCCGGACGAAACCATGGTGTTCCCGGCGCACGATTATAAAGGCGACACGGTCAGCACGATCGCCGAGGAGAAGCGCTACAACCCGCGCCTGCAGGTGAAGTCGATCGACGAATACGTCGCGTTGATGAACGGCCTGAACCTGTCCAACCCGAAGATGATGGACGTGGCGGTGCCGGCCAACATGCGCCAGGGCCTGGCGCAGCAGGAGATCGCGCGGCGCGGTTGGGCGGTGACCGCGGAGCAGGCGAGGGACCTCATCGGCAGCCGTGACATCGTGCTGATCGATCTGCGCGAACGCACGGAACGTGAGCGGCACGGCATGATCCCCGGCTCGCTGCACGCGCCCTATCCGGACCTGCAGGAGAACATCCAGGAGGGCGGCATGCTGCACGAACTGGCCACCGCGACAAACAAGCGCCTGGTGTTCTATTGTGCCTTCGGCGAGCGCTCGGCCATGGCCGTCCAGGCGGCACAGGATGCGGGACTCGCCACCGCCTGCCACATCCACGGCGGTATCGACGCGTGGAAGAAGGCCGACGGTGCGATTTCACACTGATCCGTTGGGAGGGTCTGAAATGGATGCGCTGGAACTGCTGGTCGGCCGGGAATCGGCGACGAAGCTGACTTCGCCTGGTCCCGACCAGGAGGCACTGGACAAAATGTTCCAGAGCGCGCTGCGGGCGCCGGACCACGGCCGGCTGCGCCCCTGGCGCTTCGTCGTGGTGCCGGAGGAGAAGCGTGAGCGCTTCGGCGAGCTGATGGCCGACTGCCTGCGCCGACAGCAGCCGGACGCGTCGGCCGAGATGCTGCAACGCGAGCGCGACAAGGCGCTGCGCGCGCCGGTGATCGTGGCGGCGGCGGCGGCGATCCAGCGCGGCCACAAGATTGCAGAAGTGGAACAACTCGCCTCTGCTGCCGCTGCGGCCGAGAACATCATGCTGGCGGCGCGCGCGCTAGGATTCGGCGCGATGTGGAAGACCGGTGCGCCGGCCTACGACGCGACGGTGAAGCAGGCGCTCGGGCTGGATCCCGACAACGACATCGTCGGCTTCCTCTATATCGGCACCCAGGTCGGCGGCGGTTCGCCGGCGGCACGGCCGATGGTGAAGGACCTGGTCTCGGTGTGGCAGGGATAGGATACGCGGCGGCACCCTAGTCGCCCGCGAATTCCGGATTGCTGATTTCGCCATCGGCGGTGGCGATCAGCTTTGGTGGAACCAGGAGGATGGTCGGCAAGATCACAGCATAGACAATTGTGATCGCGATCACGCAGGTCTGAAAGCCGCCGAAGTTGTCGTACAGACGCGTTCCCAGCACATCGCCGAGGCGCACGGCGGCGGCTGCGAGTGCAACGGACATCATCATGACCGTTCCCTGCAATCCCGACGGGCACGAGCGAATCAGCAGGGCCATGTAGGCCGCCGTGGCGGCACCTCCCATGAGACCCATGGGCACCGCCGCGATGAGCGCGGCATTCACCGAAGGGATAAACAGCAGGGGAAGCATCTGAGGAACGCCGATCACCGTTCCCCACACGAGAAGCTTTCTCAGCGGAACCAGCGTGCACAGAACACCGAACGCCGCGTATGTCGGGATGAAGGACGCGGCGAAGATGGCATTCCATTCGCCCCACTGGGTGTCCGTCGCATGGTACGTCCGCTGGAGGTAATAGAGCAGCGGCGTGTCAGTGCCCGGGGCGAAATTCCAGAGCAGCCAGATGAGCAGAGCCGGATAGACAGGCCAGTGATTTACGAGCTTTCTGAGGTCATCAAGGAGATGACTGCGGCCCCGGCGCTCGGCACGAACATTGTCGAAAACCACACGGGGTCTGCACCACCCGTACACGACCACGCCGGTCACGACGGCGGCACCCACCAGGAACAGGGTATGGAAGGCACGGTCACGGCCTTCGACCTCGAGCACATCGCTGAGCGTGCCGCCCAGGACCAGGCTCGCCACGCCGATCACTGACAAGACAATGTTCCACAGGGCGCTGACCTGCCCGGACATCATGTGCTGCTGCCCAAGCGTCGACAGCAGGCCATTCTCGGCGCTCGACACCAGGCGGAACGAAACTCCGAGCAGCAGGACCGAGCCGAGAAGCGTCGCATAGGTCACCGGTACGAATGCGAGCAGGAAGTAGAGCGCGACGGTCAGACTGCCGAACAGCAGGATGAATCCGCGGTCCCTCATGCCGAAGGGGTTCCAAATGTCTCGGACCAACCCGAACACGGCAGACAGATAGACCGGGATCGCAACCAGCGCTCGGAAGTCGGACACCTCGCTGGCGCTGAGCTGCAGCTTGTTCTTGAGCAGCAGGGTGAGCGAAATGTCGAACATCGGCCCGGATGGGGAGCCAACCTCGACCAGCGCGACAAGGATGCCGAGGAACAGGAAAACCCGCAGTCGCACCGGCGCAGGCAGGACAGTTGGAACGGCAGCCCCCATTGCCGTCGAGCCTGGCTGTTCCGATTCCGCGTTCAAGGGTCCCACGTCGGAGCTCATTCAACGATTCTCTCCGACGCGCTTCACCAATCCCAGGATCCAGGACCTCGCGCAACCGCGGAAGAAAAGCGGTCCCTGGTCTAGACCGCCCGCGCCCTCGCTGCCGCCAGCGCCTTGTCGATCTCCTCGATCGAGCGTCCTTTCGTCTCGAACCCCACCAGCCAGAACGCGGTCGCCGCCAGCGCGTACCAGAATGCCAGGAACAGGAACGCCGGGCCGATCGCGTCGAGCGTCGCCTTCGGGCTGACGTAGTTGGACGAACCGATGATCAGTGCGAGGCCAAGTGGCCCGATGATCTTGCCCAGGTTGCCGAAGCCATAGCCCAGGCCCATGCCGCTGGCGCGCAGTCTGGCAGGCCACACTTCGGCGATGTACGGTCCGATGATCGCGTAGCTGCCGTCGCCGAAGAACCGCTGGACCATCACCAGCACGAAGAACATCGATACGCCGCCGAGCCAGACGGAGTTCAGATAGCCGGCGAGCACCATGGTGGTCGCGCCGCCATATCCGATCAGCATGCCCGACGCCCGCCGGCCGATCGCATCCGACAGGTACGAGCAAACCAGCCGGCCGAAGATGCCGACCAGGCTCACGTAGATCATCAGGTACGAGGCCTCGGCCGGCGTGATCCGCAGCACCAGCACAAACAGCGCGGTGATCCACAGCAGCAGCCCGACGCCACCGGTCTGGCTGATGGCGGTCAGGCAGGACGCGGCCACGCTGCGCGGATAGCGGAACAACTGCCGCCAGGGCACCGCCTTGACGTCGTCGGGAATGCTGGTCGGCAATTCGATCTGTCGTGGATCGACCTGCAGTGCCCAGGCGAGCGACTTGCGGGCCTCCTCCATCCGGCCCATGCGGAGCAGCCAGCGTGGTGATTCCGGCACCCAGTAGCGGATCATCAGCACCAGCGCCGCCGGTGCCAGGCCGACCAGGAACAGGCCGCGCCAGCCTATTACCGGCGCGAGAAACGCGCCCGACACCGCGCCCAGCAGGTTGCCTGCCGGCAGCAACACGGTGGTCAGGCCGCTCACCCAGCCGCGCTTGTACGATGGGACGAATTCCTGTACCAGCGGAATGTCCACCGCGATCAGGCCGGCGTTGCCGAAGCCGACGAAGAAGCGGAAGAACGCCAGGAAAAACCAGCCGGGCACCAGCGCATCCTGGCCCGGGGTCATGGCCATGATGCCGGTGGCGATCGCCACGTTCAGCGCGGTCGCCATGAACACCTTGCGGCGGCCGATCCGGTCGGCCATCCAGCCCCAGAAGAATGCCCCGGGCACGGCGCCGAGACCGGATGCCAGCAGTATCATCGCCGACTGGCCGAAGGTCAGTTGCCAGGAGCCGATGATGAAGGCCAGCACGTAGCCGATCAGGAAGAAGTCGAAGAAGTCGAGCATGTCGCCGAGATTCGCCGTGGCGATGATCCGCCACTGGTTCCGCGTCAGCCTCTGCTGCTGCTCCAGATGTTCGAGCATCGCCACCTCCCATCTGCCGGCTGGTTCTTTTGCCCGCCGTGCGTGTAACATAAGCATAGGCTGATTGGGCTTGTCAGCAGCAAACTGTCAGGCGACGGGAACGCCAGGGAGAACACCATGACCAACGCAATCGAAAGCGACCAGCTTACCCGGGTCGGTCCCGGTACTGTGATGGGCGACCTGATGCGGCAGTACTGGCTGCCCGCCGCGAAGTCCTCCGAGGTCGTCGCCGGCGGCGACCCGCTGCGGCTGATGCTGCTGGGCGAGAAGCTGATTGCATTCCGCGACCACACGGGGCGCGTCGGCGTCATGGACCACCGCTGCCCGCATCGCTGTGCGTCGCTGTTCTATGGCCGCAATGAGCAGGGCGGCCTGCGCTGCGTCTATCACGGCTGGCAGTTCGACGCCGATGGCAACTGCGTCGACATGCCGAACCTGCCGCCGGAGCTAGATTTCCGGCAGAAGGTGCATGCCAAGGCTTACAAGGTGACGGAACGAGCGGGCGTAATCTGGGTGTATATGGGCGCGCGCGAGAACGCGCCGCCGATGCCGGAGATCGAGGCGACACTGCTGTCGGAAAGCGATGTTTCCATCACATGCACGCAACGCGAATGCAACTGGTTGCAGGCGCTGGAGGGCGACATCGATACCTCGCATTTCAGTTGGCTGCATGTCGGGTCGGTGCGGCCCGAGCAGGTCGATCCGGACAACTGGCTGATGTACCAGGTCAACAACCGCGCCCCCGACTACCATGTGACGGATACCGACTGGGGCACCATGTACTGCGCCTATCGCCCAGCCGAGGACGACAGGACCTACTGGCGCTTCGCGCACTTCGGCTTCCCGTTCTGGACCTTTATCCCGCAGGGCGATTTCATGGATCGCGTGATCGCGCGCGCCTGGGTACCGATGGACGACACGCACGTGATGTTCGTCGGTTTCACCTGGAAGCAGGCTTCGCGCACGGCCGCACTGGCCGGCGGCGAACCGATCCCGGGTTCCACACCGGCACCGGAGATGCAGGCGAACACCACCGACTGGTTCGGCCGCTGGCGTCCGGTGCAGAACGCGGCGAACGACTATCTGATCGATCGCGAGGCGCAGCGCAATAACGTGATCTATACCGGCATCACGCACATCGCGATGCAGGATCAGGCGATCACCGAGAGCATGGGCGAGATCGTCGATCATTCGCTCGAACATCTGGCGCCGAGTGATCAGATGATCACGCGCACACGGCGCCGGCTGTTGATGGCGGCGCGGGCACTGCGCGAGAGCGGCGTGATGCCGCCCTGCGTGGATCAGCCGGACATCTACAAGCAGGTGCGCAGCGGTGAGGCGGTACTGGCAGCGGACGACTGGCAGGCGGCGTATCGTGACCGGCTGCAGCATGTGGCACGGCCGACCGGGTGGCGGGAGGCGGCGGAGTAAAAGTCCAGCAACCACCTGGGCCTCGGCCGCGCAGATCCTGCCGTGGCGTCGCCTGAGAATACTGGCTTTCAGGCAAGCGTCCTGTCGATCGTTGCGGGCTATGCCGACACGATCGGCTACCTCTCGTTTGGAGCGTTCGCCGGCCTGATGACCGGGAACACGGTTCTCCTGGGAATTGCGCTGTTCTCGCGGGAGCCGCTGCACGCGCTGCAAAACCTGCTGATCATTGCAATGTTCCTATCCGGCGTCGGCACGAGTGCGGTATTACGACGCGTCGGCTTTACCTTGCTCATGCTGTTGACGCTGGAGGCGGTGGCGCTCGTGGCCGCCGCGTTCCTGGCGGCGAATGTGGCCGCACCGACACTTGCGTTCGCCATGGGCATTCAGAATGCCGCGGCGACACGCTTCGCTGGCGCAACTTTGAATACGGTGTTCCTGACCGGCGATCTGCAAAAACTGACGCAGGGAATTGTCAGCCGTTGGGGTGAGCCGCGTCCGTCCCAGTCCGACACCGGCATCGGCGTGCTGGTCTTGGTCTATGTCAGTTACCTCATCGGAGTTTTGCTCGGCGCGGCGGCACACGTATGGGTCGGCCGCCCGTTGCTGTTGGCGGTGCTGCCGCTCCCGGTCTCGCTGCTGCCTTTCAGGCGAACGACCGATACTGCGGCTGGTACACGTGGCTCCGGATGAAGGCCTCGTAGTCCGACGGCCGATCGACGCGCGCCAGATTGCTGTCGAACACCAGTTTGGCGACCCGCGCGGCGGTCTTGATCTCGGTCTCCAGGATGTTCGACTGCAGCGGATACACCAGTCCCTGCCGCAACTGCTCCGGTGCAACCTGATCCGCTACGGCTTGCGCGGCCTCGATGAACATCTCGTCGCTCACCCGCCGTGCCTTGGTAGCATAGATCGCCATACCGACCGCAGGGAAGATATAGAAGTTGTTGGCCTGGCCGGGCAGGAAGGTCTGAC